>Ga0102936_1000057_pt1 | contig 36029 bp, 30 predicted proteins | sample SalPon2_A_H2O_MG_FD_78502 | JGI IMG/M metagenome (GOLD analysis project Ga0102936, IMG submission 78502) | Salt pond water microbial communities from South San Francisco under conditions of wetland restoration - Salt Pond MetaG R2_A_H2O_MG | ecosystem: Environmental > Aquatic > Non-marine Saline...
CTTTCTCCCAGTGGGCTCACCGCATCTCAACCCAATCGAGCCGGTCTGGAAGAGTCTCAAATGGGAATCGTCGCCCCTGATCGTGGAGGGCGCGGCTGAATACCGCGCCCTCCTTGATGAGATCTTCATAGAGTTGACCGATCAGCTGAGTTTCGCAGGCTCTTGGATCGAAAATCATCTCGACGAATTCATTCAGAAGCTGCGTTAATCACTATCCTTCGTCGAACAGCGTCTCACCCGCAATCATGTTCTCTTCGACTACGTCGAGGTCGAGTGTCAGACCAAGACCTGGTTTTTCGGGGATTTCCATCCGTCCCTCTTGGATAAGGCCATCTTCTTCGACGAGGTCTTCCCACCAACCGAGTTCGTAGGAGTGGTATTCCACAGCCAGTGAATTCGGGATTGCAGCGGCGACCTGTGCAGACGCCATCGTTCCGATGGGTGACGAAACGTTGTGCATCGCAACTGGAATGTAGTACATATCCGCGAAGTCTGCAATCTTCCGTGTCTCGCGCATCCCACCGACGCGTGGGAGGTCGGGGGCGATGATGTCGACGGCTTGCGGTTGGAGGAGAGTTCGCTGCCCAAACTTCCGGTAGACGTTCTCGCCGACGGCGATGGGGGTCGTCGTAGACTGCGTCACGACTCTCTGGACATCGTGATTCTCTGGTGGGACAGGGTCTTCGAGCCACCACACGTCGTACTCTTCGAGCTCGCGTGCGAGGCGCTTGGCACTCCCTCCAGTGAACGACCAGTGACAGTCGAAGGCAACGTCTGCGCGGTCACCGACAGCTTCGGTGACGGCCTCAACGATTTCGACTTTGTGGTCGATTTCGGGGCCTCGAAGGTGACGGTTCGCGCGATCCTTTTCGTGGCCCGAAGGAACGTCGAGGTCGAACTTGATGGCGTCGTAGCCGAGCTCCTCGACGACGCGAACACCTTCCTCGGCGCAGGCCTGTGTGTTGGCTTCGTCTTCGGTGTGGAGGTCGCAGTAAATTCTGATTTCGTCACGGTACTTCCCGCCGACAAGTTGGTAGGCAGGAACGTCGAGAAGTTTGCCTGCGAGGTCGTGAAGCGCGATTTCGATACCCGAGATTGCGGAGATTACCTTCCCAGAGACCGACCCCTCACCAGACATCTTCTGAACGAGATGTTCGTAGAGACGGTCGATGTCGAGCGGATTTTCGCCGACGAGGAACGGTTTCATCCGTTCGATGATTGCCGCGTCACCACCTCCCCAGTAGGATTCACCGGCCCCGACTACACCGGCGTCGGTGTAGACGCGGACGAGAATCCACGGATAAGTACCGTCGACCATCGTCGTCTGCACGTCCGTGATTTTCGCGTCGCGGACGCCGCCCCGTTCGTTCGTGAGTCCCATCGTCTCTGCAGACAAGTCTCGCATCGTATACTCTGCGTTCGGGTCCTGCAGCTTTGCGTAATCGACCATTAGCGCAACTATATGCTAAATGCCAGCTCATAAATCTGTGGGTTGGTACACCATACCGGAGTGCGGGCGATTGCTTACACCGAGTCCACAGAACAGCGAGACAGCATCACCTCACCCGACCATGACATGGTGTGACAACACCGTAAGAATAGTATAACAGAAGGGTGAATAAAAATCCGATGACGGAGTCTAGTAAAAACTTCATCGACGGTGAGTGGGTCACGTCTGAGGCTGGCGAGACGCTCGATGTGACGAATCCTGCAAATCCACGTGAGGTAGTTGCAACGTACCAACAATCAAACGAGAACGACGCAGCTAGCGCTGTGGATGCCGCCGTTGCCGCGAAAGATGAGTGGCGCAACACGCCCGGCCCAGAACGAGGGCGTATTCTCCGAGAGGCCGGGACAATCCTCGGTCAGCGCAAAGACGAGCTGACGGACATGCTCATCGCCGAAGAAGGAAAGGCCCGTCCAGAGGCCGCCGGTGAAGTCCAACGTTCGATCGACATCTTCCACTACTTTTCGGTCAAGGCCTCTGACCTCGGTGGGACGATCAAAGGACCGAGCGGACAGAATACGAACCTCTACACCCGTCAAGAGCCAGTCGGCGTCGCAGCGCTCATCTCCCCATGGAACTACCCCATTGCCATCCCTGCGTGGAAACTCGCCCCAGCACTCGCTGCAGGTAACACCGTGGTCATGAAGCCCGCGTCGGTCGCGCCGGGACTCGTGATTGAGCTTGCCCGTGCCCTCGAGGAAGCGGGCCTTCCCGACAGGGTCCTGAACGTCGTAACCGGACCAGGAAGTACGGTCGGGTCAGAATTCATCAACAACGACGGAACTGACCTCGTCTCATTCACGGGCAGCAGTCAAGTCGGAGAGATGGTGTACGAGCAAGCTACGGATGCCGGCAAGCGTGTCCAGACCGAACTCGGTGGAAAGAACCCAACCTTCGTCGCTCAGTCGGCCGACCCAGCCGAAGCAGCAAACATCGTCGCAACCGGTGGGTTTGGAACGACTGGCCAGTCGTGTACGGCGTGTTCCCGTGCAATCGTTCACGAGGACGTCTACGACGATTTCGTGGCAGAATTAGTCGACCGCGCAGAGTCGATCGACATCGGTCCGGGAAGTGACCACGAGATGGGTCCGCAAGTTAGTGAGTCTGAACTCAACTCCACGCTCGAATACATCGAAATCGCAGCGAACGAGGGCGCTTCACTCGCCGCTGGTGGGGGTACCCCCAAAGGAGACCACGTCGAGACAGGCTACTTCGTCGAGCCCACCGTGTTCACCGACGTCGACCCAGAGATGCGCATCGCGCAAGAAGAAGTGTTCGGCCCCGTCGTCTCCGTCATCAAGGTCAGTGACTTCGAAGAGGGGCTCGAAATCGCAAACGGTGTCGACTATGGTCTCTCTGCGAGCATCGTCACGGACGACCACACCGAAGCGAACCGCTTCATCGACGAGATAGAAGCCGGCGTGGCGAAAGTCAACCAGAAGACGACTGGTCTCGAGCTTCATGTCCCGTTCGGTGGATTCAAGCGCTCTTCTTCGGAGACGTGGCGCGAACAGGGCGACGCAGGACTCAGCTTCTACACGATCGAAAAGACCGTCTACGACAGCTACTGAAACTACTGTCTCGACTCGATATACTTTATCAGTAACTGGCTGTCTCTTCTGTCGCTGGGGTCTCTGTCGTGACGTATTGGGTGTTGCAAGGTGCCTGTCTGGACCATGGACCACCGCGACCTAAGGGTGTTCCCTCTCGAATCAGGCAATCCGGTTGTCTGGGTCCTCACCGTCTCTGAGCTGTTCTACTCCCTCGGCGATCATGCGAGGGCCATTCGTCACGGCATCTCGAGTAGAGCCAGCAGTGTGTGGCGAGAGGACAACGTTGTCCATCTCGAGGAACGGGTGGTCCTCAGAGAGGGGTTCGGTCTCGAACACGTCGAGAGCCGCGCCTGCGATGGACCCTGTTTGCAGTGCCTCGATGAGTGCGGATTCGTCTACGAGTCCCCCACGGGCAGAGTTGATCAGTATGGCCGACGGTTTCATCCGCTCCAGTTCGTCTGCACCGAGCAGTCCCTTCGTCTCGTCGGTCAGTCGGGCGTGAAGCGTCACGGCGTCCGAGCGTTCGGTAAGCTCCTCAAGTGTCACCTGTACGACGCCTGCGCTGGTGAAGGTCGCTTCGTCCTGATAGGGGTCGTACGCGAGGATTTCGGGGCCAAATCCAGTGAGGCGTCGAGCGACCTGTTGGCCGATGTTCCCGAACCCGACGATGCCGATGGTCATCGCTTCGATGTCACGAGGCAACTTGTCCGGGCTGAACTCTTGACTCCACTCGCCAGCGTGGAGTGCGCTCGTGTGGTGTGGAATCTCGCGGACCTTCGTGAGCAAGAGACTGACCGCGTAGTCGGAGACGGCGTTCTTGTTCCGTCCGGGTGCGTGAAGAACGGCGACGTCGTTCTCTTTGGCTGTGTCGATATCGACGTTCTCGACACCACCCCGAGCAGCGCCGACGACCTCTAGGGAGTCCCCAGCCTCCAGTACGGACGCTGAGATAGGTGCTTTGTGAACGACGAGGGCGTCCACGCCTTCGAGATTCTCTTCGATAATCGACGTATCGTACGACGAGGGGCCTCGTGACTCCATCTCCATCGTGACCTCTCGGAATCGTTCTGCAGACACGTCGGCTTTCCAGTCGATGCGCGAGAATGAGATTCCTGCGGATTCGAGGAACGATGCGGCCTCATACATGTACTCACTCGGTTGTTGTGGGTCTCCACAGAGGAGTACGCTTTCAATAGTCATTCGTCTGGATCTCCCGCTCGAGTGATTTTAATTTTTCCCAGGTCGACGCGGTCCCATCGTGTGCGAGGCGGAATGCTTCGTGGACTGCCTGGTACGATTCAGAACGCGACGGATCCGGGTCGTGTCGTCGTTCGACACCGACGACGTGTTCGACAGCGGACTCAATGTCATTATACAAGCCGACTGCGAGACCGGCACAGAGTGCAACCCCTCGTGCACCCGCTTCCTCACCAGTCGGGACGACGACCTGCTCACCGAGAATATCGGCGAACATCTGTGACCAGACTGCGCTCTTTGCACCACCCCCACCGAGGTAGACGTCACTGAGCTCTCCCTCTGACGCGAGGTCCAACAGTCTATCACTCAACGAGAGGGAGACACCTTCGTAAATCGAACGCAACATGTCTGCTCGGTCGTGTTCGATAGTCAGTCCGACGAAGCTACCACGTTCGTTCGGATTGTCGGTTGAACCCTGGAGATGTGGGAGAAACACCAGTCCGTTCGACCCAACCGGGACCTGTTCGACCGCTTCGTTTAGTCTGGCGTAGAACGCAGCGTCGGACGATGCTTCGTCGTGCCAATCACGACAGCACTCATCAGTGAACCAGTCGACCGCAGCAGCAGCAGACCTCGTTCCGCGATACTGGAGCCACGAGTCTTCGAGGTATCGTCTACTCAACCCGCCGTGGTCACCGCTGCCCGGGCTGGCAGAGACGTAGATACTTTGTCCCCAGGTCCCAACGATGAGCGAACCCTGTCCCGGTTTGAACGCACCTGAGCCGAGGGCGACGGCCCCAACGTCGTGAAGTCCCGACGCGACGGGTGTCCCGGGTTTAAGCCCAGTCGCTTGGGCTGCCTCTCCCGTAACTTCACCACAGACGTCCCAACTCGGGACGACTGGTGGGAGTGCGTCAGCACAGTCGTCGAGGCCGAGTGTTTCGAACAGTCGAGTCGAGTACCCCTCTCGGTCGATGTCGTAGAAGACACTCGCTTCCATTTCGTCCGTACAGACGACATCAGTGAGTCGGTATTTGAGGTAGTCCTTACAGAACAGGAGCTGGTCGATGGCGTCGTACACTTCGGGTTCTTCTCGTTGAATCCACCCGAGGATACTCAACGGGTCGGCGACGAACGGCTCGTGCCCTGTAATTGCACGCATCTCTTCCGAGCGACCACTGTCGTTCCACGACCGAACGACTTCGCTCGCACGGTTATCTAACGATGTGATACCGTCTCTAACTGGATTGCCGTGTTCGTCGAGTGCGTACAGTCCGTGCCCGTGGCCAGAGACGCCAACGCCGACGATGTGTTCTGCCTGTACAGTAGGCTCTGCAAGCACTTCTCGAATTGTCTCGCACGTCACATCCCAGAACGACGAGAGGTTACGTTCGACACGCCCAGGTTGTGGCCGTTCGTTCGGCGTCGGTCGAACGGAAACCGCTCGTTCTCTCCCCTCGGTATCGAACACGGCAGCCTTGACGTTCGTCAACCCCGCGTCGACTCCCATGAGGAGTGGGTCGTCGGACGAATCGTTCGCGTTCACACGTACAGACTCTCTCCGGCACTCCCGGAGAGAGTGGCGACTTCCGTCATCACGTCGGCGATTCGGTCCTGAACGTCGTGACAGACACGGTGGGGTGTAAAGACACGTTTGTTCGGTGACCACTCGGTATCGCCGAAGAACCCTTGTCTGTCGTCGTCGACCCCCTCCGGTGGGAGGACACTTGATTCGCTCTCTCGATAGAACTCACAGGCTGTTCTGGCGAACTCGTACTGATACCGGGTGTTCTTGTTCAGCTTACAGACACCGGTCGAGAGGAGTTCCTCAACCTGACTATCGGAGAGCCCAGACGACCCGTGAACGACGAGTGGTGTGTCGAGACCGTGGTCTTGGAGTGCCTGACCGACCTCACGGGCGATATCGGGGCGGAGTTCGAGGTCTCGGCCTTTCGAGACTCCGTGTTCCGTTCCGATGGAGATGGCGAGAAGGTCGACACCGGTTCGGTCGACGAATTCGACGGCCTGCTCAGGGTCAGTGTAGTACGCTTCTGTCGTTTCGACACCGCTTTCGAGACCTTTGATCATGCCGAGTTCGGCCTCGACGAGCATATCTTCGCCGCGGCGGCGAACCATATCCACGACCTCACTGGTCCGCGAGACGTTCTCCTCGAACGGGTCGTGCGAAGCATCGACCATCAGCGACGAAGGCACTCCGGAAGAGACACACGCTTCGATGAACGCGTCGTCGTCCGCGGGGACGTGGTCGACGTTGAGAAACACACCGACATCTGCATCGGTTCCGAGTTTCTCGATGTGGTTCGCCAGTATGTTCAGCCCCGTCTCGGGGTCGCCGTTACCCGCGAACGCAGCGGTGTCACGCTTTACTTGCGCGACGAGGTCCGACTCCACCCGCTCTGCTCCATTGATGAGCCCCGTCAGGATGTTCGTCTCCGTGATGTTACTCGCGACAAATCCGTATCCATTCGTCCGGGCACGGTAGTAAACCGTAGACAGCTCAGTTCCTCGTGCATATGTCATTGGTTGCCAATCACGGACTGATGATAAATACGTGTCGGAGACTGTTCAAATATTAAGGTGTTCACCGGGCTCCGTGAAGCGATAGTGGTGTTACTGTTCAACTATAGTGAACAGAATACGACTATCTGTGGACGAGGCTGTAACGCACCTACCCGTACTACAGGCGATTCAGAGACAGGACACGGGCCACATTACAACACTAGCTTTGTAATAACAAGGGTCTAAATTCGAAGTTTCGTGTGCGACAGTGCTGAACATTTCTTCAAATGCTAGCACGTATTTTGGATGGTTCTTCACGGGTGAGTGACTGTCGAATTGGAACGACGTCCGGTCTATTCACGTCGTTGTTCGGTCGATTCGGGGTGCACACCGTTCAGTGATAGTAAACGAGTTTGTGTCCATCTACGGAACGTCGGTCGGTGAAAACGAGTAACTCGGGACGCTGGGTTAGTGAGTACCGGTCACGAAGGATAGTTAGACGACTGTGACCGTATTATCGAGGACGCCGATGTCGTCGATTTCGATACTGACGTCGTCACCCGGCTTCAGGGTGAATCCTTCTTCGGGAACGAGTGCGGTACCGGTCAGCAAGACAGCGGTCTCCGGGACTGCGTTGTGGCGGGTGTAGTACGACACGAGCTCCTCGCACGACTTTACCATCTCGGACGTCGACGTCGACTCTTCGTAGAGGACCTCCCCATCGCGCTCAATGGTCATCGACAGTTCGAGTTCGTGTGGGTCACTCACCGTCTCAGTGGACGCGACACACGGCCCGATAGAACAACAGCAGTCGTACATTTTCGCCTGTGGAAGGTAGAGCGGATTTTCGCCCTCGATGGAACGACTGCTCACGTCGTTACCGGCAGTGAACCCGACGATTTCACCCTGGTAGAGGACCACCGCAAGTTCGGGTTCTGGGACGTCCCACGTGGAGTCACCCCGGACACCGACGGCCTCGTGTGGGCCGACTGTCCTGCTCTCTGTCGCTTTGAAGAAGATTTCTGGACGGTCCCCTTCGTAGACGTCGAGGTAGACGTCAGGCGTCCCACTTTCGGTTTCTCGGGCTTGTTCGCTGATGTGGTAGGTGACGCCCGCAGCCCACACCTCGTCGGGGGTTACTGGGCGTTCGACATGCTCAACGAGGTCCTCCGAAGAGAGTCGGTTCGCGTCGTCGAGTAAGCCCTCTGCAACGTCGTCGACAGTGCGGTCGGTGATGTTTGCTGCCCGAGCGAGGTCAGAGAAGGTTTCGACGTTAGGATTCGCGCTAGTGAGGTCGTAGACCTCGTCTCCGTCAAACGCAGCGAGCACTGAACGCTCTGTGCCCGCAAGTGCGTAGTATTGCATAGAGGTGGGTTAGTCCACTACTATATAATTGTTACCACGGGACGGCTTTCACACGGTGCGCGTGGCGACGTGTCTTACAGTGTAACTGTATCGTAAAAAAGTCGGAAAGGGGTACAAGGGCTGATGAGTTGTTGCAGATTAGCACGTGATAGCTGATCGGCTGAACCGTTACCTCTCCCACCGAACGAATTAATGTGTGTTACCATTACACATGAATCTTTGCGCCGAGACTCATCAATCGGTCAGTCAGACCGAACAGTGTGTTCTAACGTTCGAATCCCCTCGATGTCGACTTCGACGCGGTCGCCATCGGAGAGTGGACCGACACCTTCGGGGGTTCCCGTGGAGATAACGTCTCCAGCTTCGAGCGTCATGTACGTCGTTATCTCTGCGACGAGTTCTGGAATCGTGAAGATGAAATCCGACCGAGACGAGTCCTGTTTCGTTTCTCCGTTGACTCGAAGTTCGATGCTCGCGTCGGCTGGCACTTCGTCGGGTGTTGCGAGTACGGGCCCGAGCGGTGCACTGTTGTCGAAGGCTTTGCCGCGAATCCAGTTCTGTTCAATCTCCTGGTCGTCACGGTTCGAGATATCGTTCATGCACGTGAACCATGCGACCACGTCCATCGCGTCTTCGGGCGCGACGTTCCGGCACTGTTCACCGATGACGACTCCAAGTTCGGCTTCGTAGTCGACGCGCTCTTTTTTTTCTGGGAGTGTGACTGTGTCTCCGTGTGCTGCGAGTGCATTCGGTGGCTTGAGAAAGAGGAGGGGTCGCTCTGGGATATCCATCCCCGTCTCTTCGGCGTGTTTCTCGTAGTTCAAGCCGACACAGACGATTTTACTCGGTTCACACGGTGGAAGGACGTCGACTGTCTCTGAGTCGAACGTCTCCCCGCCGAACGAGATTCCGTCGTCGGTCCACTCGCCAGTTCTAATACTACCCGCTGGGTCGCGGAATCTAACGCAATGCATGACTGTTGGTGACACACCCACTGCTGAAAACGTTTCCGACCCCGACAACGATACCTCGCCGAAACATTGAAACGGTGTGTGCGTGTATATCCCATAAGAAATACGTCATGAAAGCTATCGTCCAGACCGCTCCAGAGCATGGAGCAGTAGAACGGAAAGAGCGTGAGCGACCGACACCCGCCGCAGACGAGGCACTCGTGCGAGTACACAGTGCAGGCCTCTGCGGTAGCGACGCACACGCATACAAGTTCGTTCCCGGCTACGAGTGGGTTACCACACCCCGAGTGATGGGCCACGAGTACGCTGGCGAAGTCGTCGAAGTTGGCGACGACGTTTCGTCCATCGAACCGGGAACGAACGTCGTCGAACGACCGATTCACGAGTGTGGCGACTGCTTCCAGTGCCGAAACGGTCAGTCGAACGTCTGCCAGAATTTCGAGATTACTGGCTTCCACCACGACGGTGCATACGCGGAGTTCGTCACAGTAAAAGAACAGTATCTACTTCCGATTCCGGAAGGAGTCCCGCTTGAACATGCTGCGATTACCGAGCCGACGAGCATCGCAGCGCGTGCTGTGTTAGACCAGTCGGTCGTACAGCCCGGTGATCGCGTCCTCGTCGAAGGACCAGGGCCGATTGGAATGCTCACCGCGGTGATAGCCGACTCATTGGGTGCAAACGTCGTCGTCTCTGGGCTCGACAGAGACGCCACACACAGACTCCCGCTCGCAGAAGACCTCGGGCTGACTGCCGTGAACACTCAGTCGCAAGACCTCGACGCCGTCACAGACGAGTTCACCGATGGAATCGGCTTCGACGTCATCTTCGATACGACGGGGCACCACTCGGGAGTCGAGATGGCTGCCGAAAAGGTTCGCCGTGGCGGTCAAATCGTCATCGTCGGTCTCCCGTCGAGCGAGAGTGAACTGTTCTTCACCCCACTCGTTCGAGGAGAAGTCGACGTCAACACCTCTTACGGCTCGGCTCACCGCAACTCTAGACAGGCGCTTCGACTGATGGAAAACGGCACCATCGCCCCCGAGAAACTCATCGATACGTCGTTTAGCGTCGACGACCCGGTGGCTGCCTTCGAGGCGTTCCTCGCAGGTGAGACGTTGAAACCGGTGTTCAGGTTCTGGGACCGATGAAGCTCGTCGTCACCGACTCGGACTTCCCAGATTTGGAACTCGAACGGGCCTTGGCACACGAAGCAGACGTCGAACTGGAGTCGGCACAGGTGCGAACGCCAGCGGAGGTAATCGACGTTGCCACCGGAGCGGACGCACTTCTCGTCCAGTACGCCGAAGTCGACGAAGCCGTGTTCGATGCGTTAGACCTGCAAATCGTCGGGCGATACGGTATCGGCGTCGACAGTATCGACCTCGACGCGGCAACCGCTGCTGGCGTTCCCGTCGTCAACGTCCCTGACTACTGTCTCGACGAGGTGTCGGTACACGCCTTTTCTCTCCTCCTCGCCTGTGTCCGAGAGGTCTCACGCCTCGACCGAGAGATACGCGACGGGACGTGGGACTGGACGCTCGGTAAACCGATTCACCGGTTCGCCGGGCAGACACTCGGACTCGCGGGCTTCGGGAAGATTCCACGTGAACTGGCCAGAAAGGCACGTGCGTTCGACCTCGACGTTGTCGCCTACGACCCCTTCGTGAGCGCCGACGACATCGAAGCACACGACGCGAAGAAAGTCGAATTCGACGAACTCCTCGAACAGTCAGACTTTATGTCGGTGCACGTCCCGCTCACCGACGAGACCGAAGGCATGTTCGACGCCGACGCATTCGGCGCAATGAAAGCATCAGCAGTCATCATCAACACCGCCCGTGGGCCAGTCATCGACACAGACGACCTCTTTGATGCACTCGTTGCTGGCGACATCGCCGGTGCAGGCCTCGACGTGATGCCGGACGAACCACCATCAAACTGGTCGCTGTTCGAACTCGACAACGTCGTTGCGACGCCGCACATCGCCTGGTACTCTGAGGAATCGCACACCGAACTCAGACGGCGAGTGACTGAAGATATCCTCGGGGTGCTTCGAGGTGACCAACCCAACGACCCGGTAAACGAGGTTGGCACCGAGTGAGAGACTGTCGTTTGTGAGTGTTCGGGAACACGGAGGCCCTAGCGATGGCGAATAACTATCCGACCATCGTGAACAACAATTATTATTAATGACTGTGAACAAATGTCTAGCATGGCAGCAAACAAGCAGAACACGATTGGGGCGCTGGGGACGTCGCTTCGGATTCTCGAAGCGTTGAAACTGAGGGGTTCTGCGGGTGTAACAGAGCTATCTACCGAACTTGAACTGCCGAAGAGCACTGTCTACAGTCACCTTCGGACCCTCCGAGAACACGAGTACGTCGTCCAACAGGACGACGAATACTGCATCGGGCTCAAGTTTCTCAGTTTAGGCGAACACACCCGAGACAGGATGCCGATTTACGAGGTCGCCAAGCCCGAGGTGAACGCACTCGCCGAACAGACCGGAGAACTCGCGAACTTACTCGTCGAAGAACACGGCGAGGGCGTCTACCTCTTCCGCTCGAAGGGTGAACAGGCGGTCTCACTCGACACACACGCCGGCATGCGCGTCAAACTTCACTGTACGTCGCTTGGAAAGGCCATCCTCGCGTACCTTCCCGAAGAGCGTGTTGACGAGATTATCGACCGATGGGGCCTCCCAGCACAGACGGCGACGACGATTACCACACGTGAGGAACTCGAAAAAGAATTCGCGGCGATCCGCGAACGTGGGTACGCCCACGACAAGGGAGAACGACTCTCTGGGCTCCGCTGTGTCGCGGCACCCATCAAGAATCTAGATGGACACGCAATTGGCGCTGTGAGCGTCGCCGGGCCAACGAGTCGGATGAAAGGTGAGCGCTTCGAATCGGACGTTCCTGAGCGTGTCATGAGCGCGGCGAACGTCATCGAGCTCAACCTGACATACTCGTAGCGAGTTGCACGCCGACGGGCGCGTCACCTCGTCTTCTACACTATGCATCGGGTCTGACGCCCCGCTGACTACAGTTGCCATCTCTTTGTTTTCGAACTCGTTTCTCATCGGTTCTCTCCATCGGTACACCTCTCCCCGTGGTCGTACTGAGCGGCGGTGTGTCGGGTGCCACGTTCGTGACCGGTGAATGCGAACACATATCACGACGGCCTACGCAGGGACTCACATGCCTGCAGAAGATAGCGATCGCGCTCCGTTCACGGACCACCCACTCACAGTCGACGGAAAGACAGCAGTCGTCGTTGGAGGAACCAGCGGTATCGGTCGCGCAATCGCACTCGCCTTCGCTGAGGAAGGTGCGAACGTCGTCCCGACGAGTCGTTCGGCCGAGCGCGTCGGCACCGCCGCAGAAGAGATACGGGAACGGGGTGCTGAGACGCTCGAAGTGACCTGTGACGTGACCGACAGAGACGCTATCGAATCACTCGCAGACGCTGTTGTCGACCGCTTCGGTGGCGTAGACATCCTCGTCAACTCACCGAGTGCAATCGCCCGGTCGACCGTCTCCGAGGTGACCGAATCAGAGTGGGCACACGTACTCGACGTCCAGTTAACCGGAGTCCACCGAACGGTCCAGACGTTCGTCAATCGGACGGGTCTCGAAAGCGTCATCAACATCTCTTCACTGTCGTCAGAGCTTGCGATTCCAGAACTTGTCGCCTACTCGACGGCGAAAGGAGGTATCGACGGCTACACTAGAGCCGCAGCAAAAGACCTCGGTCCGGACGTTCGTGTGAACGCCATCCAGCCGGGGTTCATCGCAACGGCGCAGACAGCAGACGCGTACGCCGAAGGAACCGAACGATACGAACGCGTGACTGGCCGGACGATGTCCGGCCGAATCGGTCGCCCCGAGGATATCGCAGGTGCTGCAGTCTATCTCGCCAGTGATGCTGCATCGTACGTCACCGGAGAGATCGTGCGAGTCGATGGGGGGTTCATCCCGAGTACGTTCTGAACGAGAAGCGCAGAGAAAAACGAAGAAGATTTTCGAAGATTCGAAGACGACGGCGAGAGCGTCGTTACATCGATGGGCCTACGCGCGTAATTGCGAACTCTGTCAAGCTGTGTTCTTCGGCAAGACACATCTCACCGTTCGCAACGTCGAGCAGCCGTTCGAGTAACTGTTCTGAGTCGGCTTGTCGCGCCAACAGGTCGATGTCGTCAGGGAGCGCCACTGCCGTCCCCGGGTCGCCGGTTACCTTGACGACTGGAACGAGTGGGTGTCCTGACGGGATACCGTCGCCAGTAACGTGGACAACGACGTTGGCATCCGCTGCGGCGAGTGCAGTCGTCGCCTCGGCGAACCGAGACGGGGCGTCGACAGCGGTGAGTCCTTCCGAGAGAGTCGAACGTTCACCGTACGAGAGAACTTCTGAGATGGGGGCGCTCCCCCACCCTCGCGTGACTTCTTCGTACGACCGGTTACGTGTGAACTGGCCGACACGGGTCGCCCGTGCAGGGTGTCCTTCATGTCTGTCGAGAAGGTCGCCCATCGAATCTCGTGCATCCTCTGTCGCGGCTTCACGGGCGTCTTCGGGATTGGCGACGAGTCGCTCGTTTCCGGCGACGACGACACGACCCCCAGCGGCGATAACGTCGTCTGCGACGCGGCCGACGAGCGGGTCGGCCGACTCGATCGTAGACGCGTCGAGGTCACTCGACACGATTCCAATCGTTAGGTCGCTAATATCTGCAGCGGTCCGTGTCGTGTGACGTGATTGGACGAGTTCGGTTGCAGCTTCGACTCCCTGTTCCACACACTCGTCTGTGCCACCGACGTCCTGAATCGACAGTTCACGAACAGGCACGTCGCGTGATTCGAGGGCAGTCGCCACCTCGGCACTTTGGACTTCTTCACACCCGAGTCCGACGACGACTGTCCCTGCGACGTTCGGGTTCTGTGCAATCGAAAGAAGTGTCCGTTGGGTCTGTTCGTTGTCGGCACCGAGCTGTGCACAGCCGTGGTCGTGAGGGGTCGCCACGGCGTCGTCGACGCGTGCGGCGATACGTTCGGCGACGAGGTGTGAACAGATGACCGATGGAAGAACGAGGACGTTGTCACGAACGCCAACCGTGCCGTCTTCCCGCGCCGCCCCCTCGAAGGTCCGGCCGGACAGACTCGAGGAACTCATGCGGTCTCACCTCCCGTAGCAGCACGGTCGCCACGGCCACGTGTGCTCTCACAGTTGTGGGTGTGGACCCACTCGCCGACGTCGATGGGCTGCGTCGCCGTCCCGATTATTTCGCCGTACTTTCGGACGTTTTCGCCCGCTTCCACCGATTCGAGTGCGACTTTGTGCCCGAATGGGACGTCCTCTACGAGAACCACGTCTCTGCCATCTGAATCGATTTTCGTGCCTTCCGAGAGGTCATCGACTGTCGTTCCCACGTTGTCAGACGTGCTCAGTTGGAGGAGCGCATCGTCGAGGACACGGCCCTTCATCCGCTCACCTCCGTGGTCAGTTCTTCAGGCTGAATCTCGTTTATCGCGAACTCCTCTAGCCGACGGTGTTCGGCTTCCGTTCGGCGTCCGTTCGCCACGTCGACCAGTGTCTCGAAAATGCGGCCACCGACCGAATCTATCGACTCACCGTCGAAGACTGTCCCCGCGTTCACGTCGATGTTGTTCGACATCCGTTTCCACGTCTTGGGGTTTCCAGTTACCTTGATGACGGGGGCAAGTGGGTTTCCGGTCGTACTGCCACGGCCAGTGGTGAACGCGACGATTTGCGCCCCGCCAGCGACCTTCCCGACGACGCTTTCGACGTCGTACCCAGGTGTGTCCATGAGGACCAGTCCACCATTCGTCGGTAGTTCTTCCCCGTAGTCGACGATGCCGCGAATCGCGGTCGTCCCACCCTTAGAGATCGCTCCGAGACTCTTCTCTTCGATAGTGGTGAGTCCACCTACTTGATTCCCCGGTGTCGGTTGGGCACCACGGAGGTCGACACTCATCAGTTCGGCCATCCCTTCGCGCATGTCGACACGTTCGAGAAGGCGCTCACGCGTCTCCTCGTCGGCACACCGGTCAGCCAGGATGTGTTCTGCGCCGATGAACTCCGGCGTCTCACTGAACGATGCAGTTCCTCCAGCTTCAACGAGACGGTCGCAAGCGGCCCCAACGGCGGGGTTTGCAGCGATTCCACTCGTCGCGTCACTCCCACCACACTCGACACCGAAGACGAGTTCGGAGACGTCGGCTTCCTCGCGTGTCGCGCGGTCTGCCTCCGCTTTCAGCCGGGTGAGGCGACTTACACCTTCCACGAGTGCGTTCGAAGTTCCGCCAACCTCTCGGATAGCCAGCGTCTCGGTAGTCTTTCCTGAATTGGAGATTCCGTCGGCAATCGTCTCAGCGCTGATATCTTCCGTTCCGAGTTCGACGACGAGCGCTGCGCCGACGTTCGGGTTTCGACCGATCCCAACGAGAACACGTTCAGTCTGTCGTCGTGCAGGGGTCGGTTGACTCGTACCGAGTTGGTGTGGCGTCGCCCGTGCCCACGGACCCGCCTCGTCTGCGATGGCAGAGGCGACCGAAGAGGCAGCGACCGACGTCGGGATGACGGCGACGTAGTTTCGGACACCGACTCGGCCGTCTGGCCGTCGGTATCCTTCGAACGTATGTGCCATGTTCACAACACAAGATTAGCACCCTGTTAGTCTTTTCGCTGCAGACGTAGGTTTTAATTAGCAAACTCCATCTCTTCACACATATGCCTCCTTTCGGACTCGTCATTGCAGACGACCTCACCGGCGCGAGCGACACGGGCCACGAGTTCGCCGCACGTGGACTTCGAACACTCGTCTCGGCCTCGACTACGACGGCTACCGACTCACGTGCTGAGACAGACGTGTGGGTCGTCAATACAGACAGTCGGTACGCAGACCCGTCGGACGCGGCTGCGGCTGTCCGCAACGCACTCACCACCGATGACCACTCATTCGTATACAAGAAAGTCGACTCGACACTCAGAGGAAACCTCGTCGCAGAGACTGACGCCGCTCTCGACGCGACCGGAGCGGACCTCGCAGTCGTCGCTCCGGCCTCACCGAGAAATGGCCGGACGACGGTCGAAGGCCACCACCTCGTCGACGGTACACCCGTCGCAATGACTGCTGCTGGAAACGACCCAGACAAGCCCGTGGAGACGTCGCACCTTCCCACACGCTTTTCGAAGTCTTCCTACCCTGTCTCTCGGTTGGGGGTGAATCGTGTCGCAACAGGCCCGACAGCCGTTGCAGACGACCTCCAGAGATACGCGACGGCAGGTCGTGGAGTCGTCGTCGCCGATGCATCGCACGAACACCACCTCGAAGCCATTGCGACAGGTGTGGCACGTTCGGGGCTCAACGTGGTCTACGTCGGGAGTGCAGGGCTCGCAAGATACGTCGAGACGCCATACCCGCGTGGGTCTGGGTCGCAGGACGTTCCCACACGCGACCGAACAGTTCTCTGTGTCGTCGGAAGTACGAACCCAGTGACGCTCGAACAGCTCGGGAGCCTTCCGTCTGAGTCAGTCGTTTCGCTAGACCTCGAAACGGCTGTCGAGGACCCAGCCAGTGCCAGCAAGGACGCTGCGACCGCGTGTGAAGCACACCTCGCAAAGGACGGAGTCGCGGTCCTCGTGTCGGCACCAGACGAAGACGCCCCACGTCGGGCGCTTGACGCAGGTCGACGCATCGGCATCGATGGACAGACGGTCCGCGCGCGAGTGGCTGAAACGCTGGGAGCGACGGTCCAGCAGCTCTGGGACGACGACACTGACGCGCCAGAATCGATGTTCGTAACCGGTGGTGCTGTGGCTGCGGACATATTCGACGCACTGGACGCAAACGGTGTGCTCCTCTCCGGGGAGGCTATCGAGGAAGGAATCCCCCTCGGTCGCTTCTCGGGTGGTGTCGCGAACGACGTTCCGGTCGTGACGAAAGCCGGGGCATTCGGAAGTTCCGGGGCAATAGGTAAGTTTATCGCCCTTCTTAGTGGGTGTAATGACTACGAGTAAACCTCTTGTTGCAGTCACTATGGGCGACCCTGCAGGTATCGGTTCAGAAGTCACCGTCAAAGCCTACCCATCGGTAACCGAGTTTGCACGCGTTGTCGTTGTGGGCGACCTCGGTGTGGTGCAACAGGCCAAAGAGGCGTGTGGTGCCGACTTCGACGTGCGAGCAGTCGACTCTGTAGACGCTATCGACAACGACCCGACAACTCTCTCGGTCATCGACTGTGACAACGTCGACGACCTCGTCCACGGAGAACTCCGTGAAGAGTACGGTGCTTCGAGTCTCGAATACGTCGAACGAGCCATCGACCTCGAGGTCGAGGGGAACGTAGACGCAATTGCGACAGCACCCATCAACAAACAGGCGACGCGGATGGCAGGGAGTGAACACGCAGGACACACCGGTCTCCTCGCCGCGCGAACGAACACCGAGAACTACTCGATGATGCTCATCGAAGACGACCTCCGCGTGACGCACGTGAGTACACACGCTCCGCTCAGAGAGGCCTGCGACCTCGTGACGACGGAGAACGTACTGGAAACGATTCGAGTGACCGACGAGGCGCTTCAGCAACTCGGTATCGACTCCCCACAAATCGCCGTCGCCGGGTTGAACCCACACGCCGGAGATGGGGGCCTCCTCGGCGACGAGGACGCAGCAGAGATTGCACCCGCAGTCGAACGTGCAGTGGCGGCCGATATCGACGCGAGCGGTCCGATTTCCCCGGATACAGTGTACGTTCGCGCTGCACGAGATGAGTTCGACTGCGTCGTCTCGATGTATCACGACCAGGGCCACATTCCGTTGAAGATGCTCGGATTCAACGCGGCGGGTGGTGTCAGCGGCGTAAACATGACTATCGGGCTCCCCATCGTCCGAACGAGCGTCGACCACGGGACCGCCTTCGACATCGCTGGCGAGGGAATTGCGAGCGAAACGAGCATGGTCGATGCAATTCAGGTGGCTGCCGACGTCAGTCAACACCGCTGACGTCGACGGACACCGTTCAGGTCGAATCGACGACGTACAGTGCAGATACCGTTCTTCTTCTTCTAAACGAGAGACGAGTCAGGGAGAGTGGAGTGTTCTCTCGCTCACCACGACGTGATTTCAACGTCACGGAGCGGTCGTTCGAGCGGGACGCTCACGTGACCATTCGTGAAGTCAGAGACGTACAGTGCGACGATAATCTCCAGTGACCGTGTCGCCTCTTCACCGGTCGACGGGTTCTCCGCGTCACCACGGAGCATCGCTTCGATGTGTCGCGCAGCGTTCGGGAACGCGTTTCGATAATCTTCGTCCCAGGTCCACGCACCATCGATTCCGGGGAGGTCCGTCTCGACGTGCTCACCGTCTTCGAGCCGCCAGTACCGCCATTCTCCGTCGTCGTTGTTCATGTACACCTTCCCCTCGGTGCCGATGAACTGGAGGCTCATCGACGAAATCTCTCGTGGGAGGGTACAATCGACGGTCACGAACGTCCCGTCGTCCATGACGACGAACCCGCCACCACCGGAGTCGTCGACCTCGACCGCCGCGTCCAGTGAGTCGACGGCCTCGTTTTCTTCGGTGATGTATCCGGAGACCTGGTCGGCACGCGCGTCGAGGAGGTAGACGAGCGTGTCGAGGAGGTGAGTGGAGTTCCGCATGAGTTCCATTCGGAACTGGGTCGCAACCGAGCGAACGTCACCTAGAATCTCGTCTTCAACGAGAAGGTCGTGGAGGTGACGTAGCTTGTCGGTGAACCGGAACGAATGGTTTACCACGAGTTCTGTGTCCGTCTCGTCACAGGCGGCGACCATCTCTTCGGCGTCGGAGACGGCCGAAGCAATCGGCTTTTCACACCAGATGATGTCTGGGTTTGCTACCGAATGAGCCGTCTCGACGACGTGCTCGGCATGGAGGTACGACGGTGTACAGACGGATACGACGTCGAGGTTTTCGTTCTCCAGCATCGCTTCGTGACCGAGATACTGCCCCTCTTTGGGGATATCCCACGCCTCGCCGAAACGACTGAGCTTTGTCTCGTCAACATCCGCCACGGCGACGAGTTCTATCTTTTCGGTCTCGTCGTATCCGCCAGCGTGGCTTGCACGTACCTTCGCTTTGCCAATCTGTGACTCGTCGTGCATACCGAGGATTCCCATCCCGGCGATTCCGCCAGTTCCAATGATTCCAGCTCTGTACGTCATGATTACTCGTAGACGTGGACGCTCCCAGTCATGTTCTCCTCGACATACTCCCAGTCGTAGTCGACACCGAGGCCCGGACCGTCCGGCACGGGGACCGTCCCGTCTTCGTCGATGGTATCGAACATATCGGAATACTCACCACGGTAGACCGGTGGTTGTGTGTTCTTTGCGATTGGGTGGACGAGCGCGAGTTCGTAGTAGTTGGCGTTCCGCGTGGCGGCCATACAGTGTCGCTGTGCGGGGCCGGGCGCGTGATACTCGACGTCAAGGCCGAACCCTTCGGCAACACGTGCAATCTTCATCGCGCCGGTGATGCCACCGTCGTATTCTGGGTCGGCACGAACGAAGTCGGTCGCACCACTGGCAATGAAGTCCGTGTGTGGTTCGACGCCGCGTATGTGCTCGGTCTGAAGGAGCGGCGTGTCGATGAGTTCGCTGAGTTTCTGATGGCCGTGTTGTGAGATACCGCCATCTCGGTAGGGGTCTTCGAGCCAGAGGTACTCGTGTTCGTCGCACGCGCGGCCGACTTTCAGTGCGTCGGCGAACGTCGCCAGTTCACATGCGGGGTCGACCATCAAGTCCATATCTTCGCCGACGCGCTCGCCCACGGCTCGAACTGTCTCGACTTCTCTGCGCACGTCTCGCGCCTCGTCGCTTCCTCCCCACCCATGAATCTTGAATCCGGGGAATCCAGCATCACGGCACTCTTCGGCGAAGTCGGCGTACGCTTCGGGCGAGTCGAGTCCACCTGCATCGTCACCGTGATACGTCGATGCGTACGTGGGGAGTCGTGTCCGGTACGTCCCGAGGAGTTCGTGAATCGGCGCGTCGTAGAACTTCCCGGCGAAGTCCCAGAGCGCGATATCGATCGGTCCGATTCCCATCCGGTCGTACTTTCGGAGCGCGCGTTTGACCTCACTCCAGTGCTTTTCTCGTCCGAGTGGGTTCTTCCCGATGAGATAGTCCGCGAACGTGTTGATCTGTGCCGCGCCCGGTGAGTTCCCGCCGATGTACTCACCGGTGATACCTTCGTCGGTGTGTATTTGTAATGCGAACAGCTTTCGCTCGGTCGTCTCTCCGGGGTCGTAAACGAGATTGAATCCATGTCCATCAGTTCCAACGTCGTCGAGTGTGTAGCTGAACTCTGTCGACTCGATTCTCGTGATAGTCAGTGCCATACCTCGGGCGACACAGTCGCGGTTAATAAATGCTCTCACCCTCACAAGCCGCCAGTGCTCCGTACTCAGTGGTGTAGCTGTTTTTCAGCAGGGAACGAATTCAAATTCACCCCCTCCGAACGAGAGGTCCAGAGAACTGGTGAGAAGGCCAGTCACACCTTCGAAAGCGAAGCTAGAGCCCTACACGAACTACATCGACAACACGGTCTGCGAATATACTGTTTAATATTGTCGCACAGAATTCTAAATTGATCGCACAGGACAGTTACACGCCCTAATTTTGACACGGCCACATATCCATTACAGTAGTACTTTTGTAATATGTAAAATTGGATATGTATAGGCAATTAATTGGACTCGATTTTGAATAACTGTCCACACATGCTATTATTCATTATGAATATGTGAATCAATAGCCACCATACTCAGATGTATTTCCACAACACAGCTGGCAGAAAATCTCTGGTTAGTTCCGAAGCGTTGCACAAAGTAGAGAGCACATTTGTTCATCATCAGTGAACAGAGTTGGCTAATCGAACGACGGTAGGCTTGTAATCTTGACTCCCAAATGCAGTTTGGACATGCCCACAGCGTCGGCCTACGAGGAGAATCTGTCTCGAATGATGGCATTTTGGCGGAACCGCTGTGTATCCGGTACAGTGATTTCGTATCAGTCTTGCAAGCTTTTGTTCAACGATGTCGCACAAAAATGAGAGAAGTCGTAGCGTTCGTCTCGACTACTTGATGCGAGCGGTTTCGCCAACAGTGTCCTCTAGGACTTTGATGACTGCAGAGTGGTCGTCACGGCCGTACCCCGATGTCTCCATCGCCTTGTACGCCTCGTGGACGACAGAAGTTGCAGGCATCGGAGAACCATACTCTTCTCCGGCCGCAGTGGCGATTCTGAGGTCTTTGTACTGGTACGACGCGAAGAATCCCGGCTCGAAGTTTCCGCAAATAACCCGTGGCGCGCGCTCTCGGAGGGCCCAACACCCAGCAGCCCCGCCACTGATTGCGTCGACGACCGCTTCGACGTCTGCACCTGCTCGCTGGGCCAATACCAGTGCCTCAGAGACCGCTTGCAGGGTACACCCGACGACGATTTGATTACACGCTTTCGTAATCTGTCCAGACCCCGCGTCACCGCAGTAGGTGACTGTCGAACCCATCGCTTCGAAGAGTGACGCGTGTGCGTCGAACGCCACGCGTGAACCGCCGACGATAATTGAGAGGGACCCGTCTTTAGCACCTTCTTCGCCGCCACTGATTGGTGCGTCGAGCATCGAGACGGCTGCTTCTGCGAGTTCTTCTTCACTCAAATGTTCGAGGTGTTCTTTCGACGGTCCGAGCATAGTTCGCACTTACGCTCTAACATTACAAATTTTTCGACAATCACTACCGGAGCGGCCAGCGCATTACTATCCACCCGCTGCTACCCCGTCTCTATGTCGCACCACCACAGGAATCGCTGCTTCGTCTCTGTGAACAGTGCCGTCAGCTGCTCTCGGTCTAACTCCGGAGACAGCTCGCGCCCCACCGCGAGCGACCACTCCCGCGAAACGAGTCCCTGTTTCATCGTCCGGATGTGCATCTGTGTCTGAAGAAATGACCGCGCATGCTCCCGGGAACGAAACCGACGCTTGATCTGCGTCGGTTTCGTGTGCCCGTAGTACCGCTCCAGATTGTTCGTCGTACTCGGCACCCACTCATCCCGGAGATGGAGCGCGAACTTGTCGAACTCTTCCATCACCTCCTCAACGTACGCCCGAAGCTTCCCCGGCAGCTGCTTGACCTTGTCGAGCACTGCCTCAAATCGCCTCACTGCACGCTCATACGTCGGTGCTGTAAACACCTGTTTGAACTCGCTCCAGACCACAGCCGCCCGGACCTTCTCTGTCTGAGAGTGTCGGACGCTCCGGAACACCTCGTTCCGGAGCTTTCGCTCGCCGTTCGCGAGAAAATGAAACTGGCACCGATGATGGAAGGCATCCAGATTTTCCTCGATGATGTCGGCGTAATCTGATCGACCGTCGGTCATGATTACGTATGTCGGTCTCTCTGCGAGAGCCGTTTGCAGAAACTCACGGACGATGGCCTTGGTGCACCGGTCGGCGAGTTGTTCGGCGACCGGTGCCTGCATGAGATCATTGTAGACGGTCAACCGATAGACGCGCTCGCCGTCGATCCGGAGATACTGCTCGTCGTAGGTGTAAATCCCTGAGTAGACGGGGAGATCGTTGGCGACGATCTCCCCTGTCTGGGCTGTCTCGGTGATCCAGCTGTGGATCTGCTGGTCAGATGGCCGGACCCCGTAGTAGACTGTCGTCGTATCTTGGAGCCGTTCGAGTGACGTGTCGGTGAACGCGTTCACGACGCGTACAAGCTTCCTCACCGCGCATGGATAGCGATCACCGTCGTTGATCCAGCTGAGGCTTGCTGAGAACGACCCTGGACACTCCCGACACAGATAGCGCTGGACCCGCACAGGCGCATCGGGCCCGTGCGGGTTCCGTTGGTAGGTCCCGTTCTTGACGATTTCCGTGGACCCGCAGTCAGGACAGATTGGCGACGACAATTCCACGACCGGAGATTCATGTGAGATCGGTTCGGTAGTGTTCAATGGTGCGGTGATGGTTGTAGGCATACTTCGACCATCGCACCATCGTGATAAGAAGGAGAGATGTCGCGTCGCTGGGGCGCAGCGACGCGACTCGAATCCATCACACTCCTCAACTGTTAATCACGATCTGCTGACTCCGCATCACACTCGACTTGGAAGGCCCTAGATTTATATACTGTGGTACGTTCCGCCAAACCATGGACCATAATACGAACATGGAGACGGGAGATTGGCTTGCTCGCGACGAGGCGGCACGAGAGTACGTCGTCGGAGCGACCCAGGAAGTCAAGTCACTCCTCGCATCTACCTATGGGCCCCGAGGGTCCACAGCTCTTGTGCAGACGGTCGATGGGCAACAGGTGCCAGAGACTGTCGTGACGGCCGATGCAGGTTGTCTACTGGATGCAATCGAGCGTGGCGATGGGTTCGTCCACCCGATTGCCGCCCTCTTCGTCGACGGACTCGACTCCGTCCGACGCGGACTTCACGACGGGACCACGGCCACTGCGCTCCTCGCCGCTGGGCTCGTCGAAGAAGGTGCGCGACTCAGTGAAGCAGGTGTTCACGAAGAGACGGTAACCGTCGGGTACGCGATGGCGGCAAATCGAGCGGGTGAAGTTCTCGATGACCTCGCACAAACGATTACTCCCACTGACCGCGGCCGTCTTCGACAGGTTGCCGAGACGACGATGACGACTGACCTCTCGGCGTCCCACCGTGATGCGTACGCCGACGTGGTCTCGGCGGCAGTCGCTAAACTCGCAGCATCGAGCGAGGGACAGTGGTTCGACACTGACGATATTAGCGTGCGTACGCGCGTAGGCGAAGAGGTAGAACCCGTTCGTGGGCACGTCATTCGGCGACGACCCGGTGCCCACGAGACGAGTGAAAAGAGTCGGCTTTCGTTCGATTGGACGCCATCAGTCGATGGAACCCTCGAAGATGCTCGAATCGCCGTTCTAGATCGCGATATCGACGTCGAGGAGACGGCGATCAATTTCGGAAGCAACGACGGTGCAACCGTCTCGCTCGACTCAGCTGAGTCGGTGATGGCCTACACAGCAGCCCACACCAGTGCGATAGACGATGTGGCGGCGAGCATCGCTGACCTCGGAGTCGACGTGCTCGTCGTGCGTGCAGAACTCGACGACGCGGTCAAGAACGCAATCCAGGCACAGGGTGTCGCCGTTGTCGACCGAGCTCAGTATCCGAAGTCGGATATACACCGTGTCGCCCGAGCGACAGGTGCACAGGTCGTCGGCCACGTCTCCGGCCTTGACGAGTCGAAAATCGGGCGAGCAGGACGGGTGACCGAACAACGCGTCGGTGAGGAAAAATGGACGACCATCGAAGAGTGCGAGGGCCCGGTGTTTACCATCATCGTCGAGACCCCTACCGAACAGGGGCGAACGGCGCACGAACGGATCGTTGAAGATGCGGTCGAGACGACCTCGATTGCGGCGATTGACGGACAGGTTCTCCCGGGTGCAGGAGCGGCACCGCTTGCAGTTGCTCGAGACCTTCGGCAGTTTGCACGGGGTGTCCGGGGGAAAGAACAACTCGCAATCGAGGCGTTTGCAGACGTGTGTGAATCGCTCGTGCAGACGCTCGCACGTAACGCCGGCTACGACCCACTCGACGTTCTCGCCTCGGTTCGAACTGCGCACACGGATGCGGCGACCACCCCCGCCCCACTCGGTTTCGACGTCTCGGTCGGTGAACCGGCCGATGCGTGGGAGATGGGCGTCGTCGAGCCGCGTCGTGTGTTTTCACAGGCACTCGACAGTGCCGTTGCGACGTCAGAACAACTCTCAACCATCGACGCTGTTGTCTCACCGGGTATCGATTTAGACGAACTCGACCCACAGACAGAACACGGCTAGCAGCCAGACTGTATTTTTCCGCAGAAAAGAAGGACGGAGACGACCGGTTTCTCGGCTACTGCACTGGCGGCGACTGGGTGTCATCCGCGAGGTTCGACGCAGAGAGCTGTGCGTCGATTCGAATGAGCTGGACCGCAAGGTCAGTCGCGGCGCCGAGGATGTCGCACTGGAGACGACGTGGCTCGACGATTGGGTTGGAATCGAGGACGTCTCGAATATCCCCTGAGAGTGCGTCCACACCCATCGAAGACCGCCCTTCGTTGTGTGCGACGCGAAGACGGAGTACGCTCGTCCATCCGTCGAGGCCCGCACTGGTGGCAAGTTGTCGCGGGACTGCAGTGAGTGCGTGTGCGAATCCTTCCGTCGCAAGTTGTTCGCGGCTCGCAACCCCTCGCGCAGCTTCACGAACCGATTTCTCGAGGTCGATTTCGGTTGCCCCCCCGCCGGGAACGACCTGCTCATCGGCGAGTGCCTGAAACGTCGCGCTAATCGCACTCCGAGCACTGGTCTCGAACGCCGAAACGGAGCGTGGGTCTGGCGCACGGCACACGAGCGTGTACAACTGTTCGGCGGTGCCTTCGACGGTGACAAACTCTCGGCCCGCAAGTCGTTCGAACCGGACGTCGGCAGTTCCCATCGTCTCGGCAGTAACGTCTTCGAGTGAGGAGACGACTTGTCCACCAGTATTTTGAACGAGGCGGCGCATTACATCGTCGTCGACCCGCTCGATTGCAGTGATGCCTGCGTCTGCAACCTGCATCTTCACGCGGTCGTTGATGGCACCTTCTGTCGCAATGAATCGACATCCAGCCTCGGAAGCCGCCGACAGCATCTGGCGGAACTGGTCGCGCTCGTATTCCCCGATTTCTGCTCGTTCTTCGAACGAATCCACGTCGAGTGAAACCGATCGGTTCGAGGAATCGGTCGCCCCACCAAGTCGAGGGATGTCGACTGTCGACGAGAGGAGGGCGACGCCTGCGTCTCGTTGACGCCGTGGCATCGCGTCCGAGACGAGTGGCGTCTCGATGACGACACCTTCGACGAGTTCGGTATCACCAACACTGCCGATTCGGGCGACGACGTCGATGTTCGGCCGGTCCGTATCGACGGAACTGTCAGCCGCCATGTTCGTCGCGACACTCGCAATGGCTTCGCTGACGTGGCGACGGGTAGCCGGGTTTCGCGTCCCCGTGAGTGCGGTCTTTGCAACCTGCTTGGCCCCAACGAGTGAAAGTAACCTGGCACGGGCAGTGAGTCGGTCACTGGCAACGTCGAATGCATCTCTGTATCCGCGTGCTATAGTCGAGGGGTGGAGTCCCTGTTCGATGAGTTCGTCCGCTTGACTGAGTAGCGCACCAGTCAGTAGGACAACTCTGGTCGCGCCATCTCCGTGCTTGTCACGAAAGTCAGTCGCCGCCTGCCTGAGGAGTATCGTCGCAGGGTCGTCGAGCTCGAGTCGCTCGAGAAGTAAAGGACCCGAGGAAGTCGTCGTCACACGCCCGCCCGATTCGATGACGAGTTTGTTCGTCCCAAACGGTCCCAGTGTCGTCCCCACGAGGTCGCACACACGGTCGACGTCGGCGAGGAGCCCGTGCCGTGCGTCGGAGTTCATAATCATCCTGTCGATGGCCTCTCGTTATAAGTGTACGGAGGTGGCAAACAGCTGTTATTTTTACATTGTGGATGATAAATCACCGCCATTAGAGAAAGTTTTAATACCCTTTGTGTATGTTGATTAATGCACGATGTCACGTATTGGCACGGACGGTGGTGCAAGTAGCGATCATGCCGACAACGAGTCAGGTGAGAACCCATCCCGACGACGATTCATGCGGTCTGCTGCGGCTGTGTCGACGGTTGGGGCACTCGGTGCACTCGCAGGGTGTACCGGTGGAGGCGAAGACAACAGCGGTGGCGGTGACGACTCTGGGTCGGACTCCGGGTCTGACTCCAGCGGTTCTGAGAGTATTACCATCGACTACCTGAACGCACAGGCAGTCGAGAACTCATCGACGAAAGCGCACTTCCAGGAGTCGCTGAAATCGTTCGAAGAAAAACAAGGAGACGTGACGGTGAAGCTCCAAACGGCGTCCTACGGGGACATCCGTTCAAAGCTCGCTTCGACGGTGTCTAGTGGTAACCCACCGACCATGGCTGAATCCGGTGGTGGTGGACTCCAGTTCTACCTCGATGGGAAGGTTCCAGACCACTCACCATTCATCGAAGGAACTGACCGACTCCCAGGGGACTACACTGCAGCAAACCTCGATTCTGCGCAGTACCGCGGTGAGTACTGGTCTGCTGGTGGGATGCGTCACACGAACAGTAACCTCGGAATCAGCCCGAAACTGTTCAGCCAGGTCGGCGTCAGCGACCCGTTCGAAGAGCTCTCGACGTGGAGCGGGTTCCTCGATGCAGTGGAAAAAATCGACGAACAGACGGACGCCATCGGCTACGAGGAGACCGGTGTACCCGGTGACCTCGAATCCTATTGGGGATACGCACGGGCGGCGTACACTGGCGGAACCGACCCGTGGATACGCCAGAGCGACGACCCAGATAACCCGACGATTGTCGTGGCCAACGAGGACCACGAAGACCAGGGTAAGACCGACGGTATGATGAAGACTTGTGTGAAGATGGCACAGGAGTTCAGCAGTGAGGAGTCTGCACAGCGCGGTGACGAGGAGATTCCGTCACTCATGCTGACGGGCAAGGTCGCCTCGTTCAACTACGCCGTCCCGACGGCGAACCGCTGGCGCGCTATCAAAGAAGACGTCCAGTTCGGCTGGAACGGCGGTGAAGGTGACTTCATGCTCCTTCCGCACCCGAAGGTCGACGCTGAATTCGGCAGCAACTTCGGTATCAGCGAACTCGAAGGCGTCGAGGGTGAACACGGTGGCCACATGTGGGCACTCGAACAACAGCAGACGATCTTCAACGCGAGCGACGCAGAGCAGAACGCTGCGTGGGACCTCAACATGTTCCTCCTCGGCGACGACGAGTTCGTCCTGCCTGCATGGGGTGAACACTACGAGGCACTCCCCGGACTGCAGCCCAAACTGCAGAGGATTCTCGACGAGTACGAACTCGCACAGAGCACCGAGCAGGCCTACAAGAACGCAGACACCTACGGCAAGCAGTACGCGACGACTGGTGCGGCGTGGGACGTCAGGGACACCGACCCGATTCGGTGGACCGACATCAATGAGACCATCAGCGAAGCCATCGCCGGACAGCACTCCATCGAGGAGACGCCGTCGCTCGTCCGCTCGCGCATCCAGGACCGACTGGGCCAGTAGACGTCAGGTACCCGTCACACCAGGATACCCCAAACAATTCTATAATATCTTAAAATACCAATAAATACCATGTCACAAGAGACCGCACAACGCATTAGACAAAAGTATGGGCTAGAGGAGACGACGCTCATGGATCGTGTGCGGGAGAACTGGGTGGGCTATCTATTCATTATCCCGACGTTCGTGATGTTCACGATTTTGTTTTACTACCCAATCGTTAGGGGAGTCTACCTGACGTTCACGAATACTCGACTCGGGCAAGCAGGGAGTTTCGTGGGCCTCGAAAACTACTCGTGGTTACTCACAAACGACCTGTTTCACTTCGCCTTCGGCTGGACGCTGGCGTTCGTGTTTGGGACGACGCTCCTGCAACTGGTAATCGGACTGTTCGCAGCCCTGCTTCTGAGTGAAATCCGAAGCGGATGGCGTGACTGGACGAGTGCGATTATCATGTCACCATACTTCTCCGCGCCGCTCGCGGGAGGTGTCATCTGGATGTGGTTCCTGAACAACGACTTCGGGATGCTTCCCATGATCATCTCAGACTTACTCGGCGTCGAGACACCGATCTTCCTCGCCGACGGAATCTGGCCGTACGTCTCGCTCATCGTCGCCCAGTCGTGGCACGACTACGGATACGCGGGAATCATCTACGCCGCTGCAATCGTCGGGATTCCTCGAGAACAGTACGAAGCAGCGGCACTGGCTGGCGCAGGTCGACTCCGACGCTTCCGTGATGTGACGTTGCCCCACCTTGTCACGCCGACGATTATCATCCTCGCACTTCGGACTGCGTGGAACGTCGCGGAGTTCGCACAGCCGTTCGAGCTTACTGGAGGTGGTCCCGGGACTCGGACGATGCTGATGAGTATCCTCACGTACGAGACTGCGTACGTCAACCTGCAGTTCTCGCGTGCATACACACTCGGGATGACCATGATCCTCGTCTCCATGACGGCGGCCATCTTCTACGTGACCGTGATCAAAGACGAAGAGGACCTGTACGTCTAACCATGATTAACGAAACTCGCCGCAGCCGACTGTTGTTGTACGTTGCCCTTGGCGCCTTCGCGCTGTTTGCGTTGACGCCGTACTTCTGGGTCATCCGAACGTCCCTCTTGACCAACTTTGCCGCTATCAACCCCGAGACCGGATACCTCCCTGCACTGGATGCGTTGACCCTGACGGCATACACGGACATCTGGGAACAGTTCGACTTCGTGACGTTCTTAAAGAACAGTCTCGTCGTGTCCATCTCCGCCACCCTCATCTCGTTGGTGTTCTCGATTCCGGGCGCGTACGCGTTCGCACGACTGGACTTCCCGGGACGGAAGCTCCTGTTCTACACTGCTGTGTTCACGATCATGTTCCCGTGGATCGTGATTACCATTCCAGTGTACGAGGTGTTCTATGTCTTAGGGCTCATCAACACGCTCTCTGGCATCATCGTTGCACTGTCGATCTTCGTCCTGCCACAGACCATCTGGCTGTTACAGGGCTTCTTCCGACAGGGGATTCCGGAGAACATCGAAGAGGCAGCTCTCATCGACGGGCACACAGAGATTGGTGCGTTCTTGCGCATCGTCCTGCCGCTGTCGGCACCAGCAGTCGGTGCTGCGGCCCTCTTCTCGTTCCTCACCGCGTGGAACAACTTCCTGTGGGTCTTCGTCCTCACGAGTGACGAGGACGTACGAACCGCCACGGTGGCGATTCACTTCATCCTCGGGAGCGACGTGCTCCGTGAGTGGAACATCCTCATGGCCGCTGTGGTGCTGCTCGTTGCACCACCGGTCATCTTCTACGGCCTCTCCCAGCGCTACGTCGGAGAAGGCCTTGGGGGGAACTGAATCGCTGCGACTTCCCGTGGCGGACACCCTCCGCCTTTTGGGGATACAAATAAATAACAGAGATACAAACCAACCAATCAGTAAGTTACCATGGCACAAGTAGAACTTGATAGCATCACGAAAGTTTTCGAAGATACATCCGGCCCAATCGTGGCCGTAGAAGAACTATCACTGGACATCCCAGACGGCGAGTTCGTCGTCTTTGTCGGACCCTCTGGATGTGGGAAGTCAACGACGTTACGGATGTTAGCTGGGCTCGAACAGATTACAGACGGAGAACTCCGCCTCGACGGTGAACCAGTGAACGATGTCTCACCGAAAAACCGAGACATCGCGATGGTGTTCCAGTCGTACGCACTGTACCCACACAAGACGGTTCGGGGCAACATGGGATACGGACTCAGCCTGAGTACGGACCTGAGTGACGAAGAGGTGGACCGTCGCGTCGTCGAGGCTGCAGAGATGATGGGCATCGAAGACTTACTCGACAAGAAGCCGGGCAGTCTCTCCGGTGGGCAACAACAGCGCGTGGCGACGGGCCGCGCGATCGTCCGAGAACCAGCAGTGTTCCTGTTCGACGAACCCCTGTCCAATCTGGACGCGCAACTCCGCAAACACATGCGGACAGAACTCTCGCGTATCCACTCTGAACTCGGAATCACGACCATCTACGTGACCCACGACCAGGAAGAGGCGATGACGATGGCAGACCGAATCGTCATCCTCAACGACGGACAACTCCAGCAGGTTGGCTCACCCAAAGAGGTGTACTACCGACCGGCGAACACGTTCGTCGCGGACTTCATCGGGAGTCCGAGCATGAACTTCTTCGACGTGAAGCTTCGCACCGAAAGCGATGGAACCGGAACTCTCGTCGGCAACGGCTTCACCTACGAGGTTTCCGAAAAGATTGTCCAACAGTCGAACGGAGAAGGAGACTACATCCTCAGTGTCCGTCCAGAGAACTTCACTGTCGTAGACAGCCTCTCGCCCACCAGCATCGAGGCAACCGTCGATGTTGTCGAAGTCATCGGATCCGACAACTTCCTCTACCTCGATGTCGCTGGGAAGGAATGCCGTGTCCGCGCGCCGGTCGAAGTCGAGCCAGAAGAAGGAGAGGTTATCCAGATATCCTTCGACGAAGAAGACCTTCACCTGTTCGACCGCAACACAGAAGATGCCCTCATCCACGGCCACGAGCGTGCCGAATCGGAGCCAAAGCTCATCGAACATAAAGCCTGAGACGACACAGCCAGTCGATTAGAGCTTTGCTTGGGCGGAAACGCTGTCTACGTTCGGCATTCTCGTCTCTTTTGGGGGAACGCTTTTGATGATACTTGGTGACCATCCGGTGTGACGTACAATATCGCACTCCTGCCTGGAGACGGTATCGGCGTTGAAGTCATCGATGCGACGCGAGTGCTCCTCGAAGACGCTGCCGAGGCAGGAGGGTTTTCCATCGAAACGAGACGGTACGACTGGGGAACCGACCGCTACATACAAGAGGGGTCGATGATGCCCGACGACGCGATTGAGACTCTCGAGACACACGACGCGATTCTCCTCGGTGCTGTTGGACATCCAGACGTTCCGGACCACGTGACACTCCGTGGGATGATGCTCCCCATTAGAAAAGCGTTCGACCAACAGGTCTGCAAACGGCCCTCGGTGCTGTTCGATGGCGTCGAGAGCCCCCTCCGTGGCTACGAAGGCGGCGACATCGATTTCGTCGTCTATCGGGAGAACACCGAAGGGGAGTATTCGGATACGGGCGGACACGAACACCGAGGCTACCCGCACGAGGTTGCCGTTCAGACGGCGGTTTACACGCGAAAAGGCACAGAGGCAATCGTCCGTGCAGCGTTCGAAGAAGCGGTCGAGCGCGACGGCTACCTGACGAACGTGACGAAGTCGAACGCACAGGCACACGGAATGGTGTTCTGGGACGAAATTGTCGAAGAGGTTGCAGCAGAGTATCCGTCGGTAACGGTCGAACGCCTACTCGTCGATGCCGCGTCGATGGACCTCGTCCGCAGACCCGACGAGTTCGACGTCATCGTCGCGTCGAATCTCTTCGGCGACATCCTAACCGACATCGGGGCTATCGTCAGCGGAAGTATGGGACTCGCACCGTCTGCAAACATCAACGTCGAAGGACACTCCCCCTCGATGTTCGAGCCGGTTCACGGGAGTGCGCCGGATATCGAAGGAGAAGGTATCGCCAACCCCCTCGCGACCGTTCTCTCGATTTCAATGCTGTTCGACCACCTCGGTGAGGCCGAAGTTGCGAGTGAGCTCTGGCGTGCAGTCGAAGCGCAGCTAGCCGACGCTGACGCACCACGAACACCTGACCTCGGCGGCGATTCGAGTACCGAAGCAGTCGTCTCTGATCTTCGGTCCCGTCTGTAAGGGCTGATGGGCCGAAAACCCTTCGAGACTGACGAGGACGTGAGGCGATTCTCGAAGCGTCTGCGACGACTCGATGTCGACACGTTTGCGCAACTCGTCACAGACCTCTGGGTCGCAAGAGGACGGACGGCCACACGAGACGGGGCAACGATTGTAGTTCGAGATGGCCAGACAACCCATCACCTCGTTGCAGTACACACCGCACCACCGGCCGAATCGGACGCGCGCGTCGTCACCTCTCGTGTATCTGACGACCCGACTGTCCTCGATGCAGCAGAGTTACTACGCGTCGTTCGCTACGCGGTCGAACGTGACCACTCGGCGGCGATTCTCGAACAGTATCTGGGCGATGGGGCAGCGACGTTCTGCTCGCCAGGGACAGTCTCGACCGAATCGACGCAGTTCCACTGGTGGCAGTCGCTATCCGTCAGTCGACTCCTCGTTGCAATCGTCGCCGTCTTCGTCCTGACCAGCAGTGGAGCCATCGTCTCAGAATACAATTCGGCTTCGAGAGAGGCCACTTCCTCGGCCGACGCAACGTCTCAGAGTGAGGGGCTGACTCGAACGACGACGGTGTCGAACCAATCGAGCCCGACAGTTTCTGATGAATGGGAAGTGGTGGATTATGGCGCGGTTGGCTGTCCACCCCCACCGACGAGCGTCTTCCCCAGGTCACTCCGGCCGGACGTGGTACCGGGAGCGAGTGCAACGGGATTGGACGGCTGGCGAATCGTCAACGAGTCGAATCAGTCACAGAGTGTCGATTTAGACCGCTTGGTCTCATTCAACCCGGTTGCACAGCATACGGCGACGTACGTGCCACCGTCAGGACAGAGACTCACGCTCCGGATCAGTCTCTGGCAGTCTGAGAGACTCGCGGCCACCGCCACGTCGGCGTTTGCATCGGCAAACGAAACAGTCGTTCGGTTAGGGCAGTACACACTGGTCGTTCGTGCGATGGATACAGCGGGTGGCTCCCTCTCGCAGGCCCAGACGGTCGAGTGGGCTCGCACACTCCTCTCAGAGGTTCGGGGCACGTCGGGAAGCAGACTCGGCTTCAGATGCGTCGAAGCGCTTCTCGGCGAGACGGAACCCGACGCAGAATCGACTGTCAGCGGGTAATCCGAGTGTCGAATTCCCTGCGACTGCTTGCGGCACGGTTTGCCGACTGCCGCATGGCTTACACGTGGGAAACCGACGTGACAGATATGAAAAATCGAGCCGTACCCACACGACCGACCGAGAGGCCACAGTATGACTGAACAGCCACCTGACGTACTCATTCTGCGCGGTGGCGCACACGGTATCTCGACACGCGAATACGCTGCGTCACTCCGACAAAAGCTTCCCGACGACGTAGTGGTGTCACGAGCGACGACGCCCGAAGAAGAGCGAGCGGGTGTTCGACAGGCACGAGTCGTTACGGGAGGCAAGATACCTGAATCACTTCTCAAAGAGGCCGAGAATCTCCAGGTCTTCGCCGGTTCTTCGGCGGGTTACGACCACCTCCCGCTCGAGACTCTGGCGTCGATGGGTGTGGCAGTGACGAATGCGTCGGGAGTCCACGGGCCAAACATTGCAGAACACGTGGTCGGTTCGATGCTGATGTTTGCCCGAGGGTTTCGAACGTTCTGGCGACAACAGGAGCGTCACGAGTGGCGTACACACCAATCGACAGAACTCTTCGGTTCGTGTGTCACCGTCTTCGGACTCGGAGCAATCGGACGGACTGTCATCGACCGACTGAGTGCGTTCGAAGTCGAGACGATTGGTGTCCGGTACTCCCCAGAAAAAAGAGGTCCGACAGACCACGTACTCGGCTTCGAGGACACTGCTCAACTCAACGATGCGCTCGCACGAAGTGATTACGTCGTTCTCGCGTGCCCACTCACCGAGACGACGCGTGGAATCATCAGCCACGATGAACTGAAGACGATGGAACCGCACGCCGTACTGGTCAACGTCGGTCGAGGGCCACTCGTCGACATCGACGCACTCGTCGCTGCACTCCAGCGGAACGCCATCGGTGGTGTAGCCCTCGACGTGACCGACCCCGAGCCGCTTCCTCCAGACCACCCGCTCTGGGAACTCGGAAACGCATTCATAACCCCCCACGCTTCGGGCCACACGCCACTGTACTACGAACGACTCGCAGACATCCTCGCCGGAGACTGGGATGCGATCGAGTCTGGTAATCTCGACGAGCTCGATAACCGTGTCCGATGACTCCCGTGAAAGGTTTATAATCGAAGAAACAAGACGAGTGAATATGACATACGGCCCAGACGCCATTCACGAACTCGTCGAGGAGTCGGGGTGGTTGTACCCCGTCTCAGTTCGGCGGTTAGAGCGTGAGCACGCGCTGGCGAACATTCAGGTGGACGAGAAGGGCAACTCCATCATGCTCGCGGAGTTGCTAGGAGAGACAGACATCGACCAGTTCGAGAGTTACGAAGACCTCGTCATCAAGCTCGGCCCAGTCTTCGAAACGGAGAGTGACCGACGAAACGTTGGGCTCATTGGTCACCTCAAAAAGACGTTCCTCGGGAAGTGACACCATGAACAAGTTACGGGCGTTCGTCGTCGGTGGTGTGTTCACGCTCGCACTATTTACAGTGCTCACAGTACTCCAGTACGGCATCACACCAGATTCGAGAACAGGATATCTCACTGCGGTCGTCGCCATAGCTCTCCTGCCAGTGATTCCGCTCATGGCAACCTACGGTAAACACGGGATTCGGCGACTGGCAGAGTACCACAGGAACGGTGGCGGATTGAGTTTCGAGCGGAAGTCGATATTCGTCTCGTCGGACACCGTGAGCGACACCGACCGAATGCTCAGCGATATCGAAGCTGCCGTCGAAGACACCGGCGAGTACGACGAGTGCCGACGCGACCGATTCGGAGAAGGTCGCGGACTGACGATTCGCCACACAGGATTCCACAACTCGTTCATCCGTGTCTCGGGTGGGAGCCGTCTCGTCGTGACGGGTGCTTCTGAGAACACACACTCGCTGGCTTCGCTCGTCGAACAAGTCGGGTCGGTGACGATGGAACGGACCCGAACGCATCCATTTTTCGACCTCCAGCCGATTCGTGGGGCACCGCGAGCATTCCTTGGACTGTTCCTCGTCGTGTTGTTCGTGTTCGGAGTGGGTGGTGTCGCGGCGGCGGCGTATCCAGCAGACGCCTACAGCGCGCCCGAGCGCGTGGTCCTCGTGAGCTACGACTCACGTGTGACGCTCGTTCCCGGCTACGACACGACAGATGCGACACTCGACAAAGCCGCATTCCTCGTCGGCTCACTCGAAGAGGAGGCAGTCGAGATTGAGTGGGATAGAGACGATGTAAGCAAGCTCGAGACCCACACCCAGCAGTCGAGATATCTCTCGGTGACGATAGCCGAGATGCTCGCATCCACCCGTGAGAGCGGGCTAACGGCGA
>Ga0102936_1000059_pt1 | contig 35767 bp, 44 predicted proteins | sample SalPon2_A_H2O_MG_FD_78502 | JGI IMG/M metagenome (GOLD analysis project Ga0102936, IMG submission 78502) | Salt pond water microbial communities from South San Francisco under conditions of wetland restoration - Salt Pond MetaG R2_A_H2O_MG | ecosystem: Environmental > Aquatic > Non-marine Saline...
AAGACTTCTCATCCAGGGAAGCTACCAAGACAGACTAACTTCCTCAGATGAAGCAGCGGAAGTTCTCGCAGACGAAATTATGGCTGCAGCCGACGGAGACAACAACGTCAAAGCAGTCCGTGAAAAAGAAAGACGCGAGAGAGAAGCAGAAGGAGCACGATAAGCTCCCAACTATTTTCCTTTCATTCAATATATCTCTATCTCTCTATTTTCTCAAACTCGAGAACGATACTAACTTCAACTTTGACCACAATTTTTTGTTGTGGCTGATGATAAAAGATTCTGCCCGGACTGTGGTTCAAGCAATGTAGAACCAGACTTTCGTAGAACCAACGTCTTAGGGGAAATGATATTCAACCAGAACAAATGGGTTTGCAACGAATGCGGCTATACAGGGATAATGCCTTCAGGCGATCCAGAAGACTTTGAACTTGAAGAAGGTAGCGAAGATGAAGAAACCAGAGGCCAAAAAGAAGAGCAACAAATAGAGTTTGAGGAGAAAAGCCACGATACTGTAGACCAAGAGGCTGGTAAAGCATATTTCAAATATTTCGTTTACATACTCTTGCCTTTGACAATTCTATACTTACTCTACTTGAGAATCATTTAAATTGAATATCATTTTGTACTCCTTTTTTTGAGTAAATGGAACTGGAAAATTACAGTTTCCCAATAATTTGGCAGTGATTTAGCTGTTTTTGTATCTGTAGAATCGTTGATGAATGAAATCAATTGATGATAACGATAGACATAACCCCTATAGAATGAGTGTCTAGGTTGACCTAAAACCTGTTGAAAACACCTCAACCGTTATCCTTTTTTAAAACTTGCAAAGAATTTCTCGGTATAACCATAGGTGCGAACTAAAATATGTCTGATAAAGAAATAAATGCAATTAAAGAGGTAATTGACTACCCTGAACAAATCAGGAACATCGCAATTGCCGCACACATCGACCACGGAAAAACAACACTTACTGACAACCTTCTAGCCCGTGCAGGGATGATCTCAGATAAACTAGCTGGGGATCAACGCTTCATGGACTTCGACGACCAAGAAGCAGAAAGAGGAATCACAATCTACTCTGCAAACATTTCAATGGTCCACGAATACGAAGGAGACGACTACCTAGTAAACCTTATTGACACACCAGGACACGTTGACTTCGGAGGAGACGTTACACGTGCTATGCGTGCAGTCGACGGAGTAGTAGTACTTGTCGACGCTGTTGACGGCGTAATGCCTCAGACAGAGACAGTCATGAAACAGGCAATGAATGAAGGAGTCAAGCCAGTACTATTCATCAACAAAGTCGACCGTTTAATCGAAGAAATGCAGTTGACACCTGAAGAGATGCAAGAAAGATTTACAGAAATCATCAGAAAGGTTAACAACATCCTAAGAAAGTACGCAGATGAAGAAACAGCAGAAAGATGGTCGATGGCTGTAAATGACGGAACAGTAGCATTCGGATCTGCACTGATGAACTGGGCAATTTCAGCTCCTTACATGCAGAAGACGGGAATTACATTCGGAGACATAATCGAAAGAGTAAACGAAGGAGATCACGAAGGACTAGCAAATGACGCACCTATTGAAGAGGTCGTACTTGACATGGTTGTCAAGCACCTTAACGATCCACAAGAATCTGCACAGTACAGAATCCCGGCAATCTGGCCTGGAGACGAAGAATCAGATGTAGGTCAAGAGATGGCACACCAAGACGCCGATGGCCAAACAGTCGGAGTCGTCACAAACGTAGAAGACGATGAACACGCAGGAACAATCGCAACCGCAAGACTATTCTCTGGAACAGTTTCAGAAGGAGACGAACTGTACGGAATCGAATCACACAAGACTGAAAGAGCACAGCAGGTTGGAATTTACTCCGGACCAAGAAAGCTTACAGTTGACAGTGTCCCGGCAGGAAACATCGTAGCAATCACAGGACCTGACTTCTCAACAGGAGAGACAATCATCGCAGACGAAGCAGACGAAATTCAACCGTTCGAACAGATTGAACACGTATTCGAACCTGTTGTCACAAAGGCAATCGAACCAAAGAGAACCTCAGATCTTCCAAGTCTTATTGAAGAACTTCGTAAGCGTTCAAAGGAGGACAACACAATCCAAGTAGATATTGACGAAGAAACAGGAGAGACAACAGTCTCCGGACTTGGAGAACTACACATCGAGGCAAAGGTCGAAAGACATCTTGAAGAAGAAGGAATCGACATCGAGGTATCCGAACCAATTGTCGTTTTCCGAGAAGGAATCACAGAGGATTCACCAGAAGTAACTGGGAAATCCCCTAACCGCCACAACAAGCTTGAGATGAGCGTGGAGCCGATCAGCGAAGATGTCAGAAAGTTCCTCAAGGAAGAGTATGACGAAGTAGAGAAAAAGGCTGATGCTCAGCACGAGATCAGAGATGAACTTATTGAAGCAGGAATGGATGACGAAGACGCAGACAATATCATGGAAGTATACGAGGAAAATGTATTCGTCAACTCATCAAGAGGAATTAAGAGCCTCAGAGAAATCCAGGAATACTTGCTTGACGCATTCAAAGAGTTCTGCGACGAAGGACCACTAGCAGGAGAACCAGTCATCGGATTTATGGTCAAGTTGCATGATGCGAAGCTGCACGAGGACGCAATCCACAGAGGACCATCACAGATGATCCCTACAACAAAGGATGCAATGCGTAAAGGATTCCTACAGGCAGGACCAGAACTGATCGAGCCAAAACAGAAGCTCAGAATCGACACACCGACAGACACAATGGGAGACGCAATGACAGAAGTCTCCAACAGACGTGGAGACGTCATTGACATGAGCGAAGAAGGAGACTCATCAGTCATCAAGTGCAAGCTGCCAGTAGAGGAACTGTTCGGTTTCGAAGCAGCACTTAAGTCCGCAACAAACGGACAAGGATTCTTCTCCTTGATCGACATCATCTTCGAGCCACTACCAAGAAACCTGCAAGAAGAAAAGATCCTTCAAATCAGGGAAAGAAAAGGCATGAAACAGGAAATGCCTTCGCTTGAAGAAGAATAAACAAAAACTGGGGTCCAACTCCCAACTTACCATTTAATTTTCTCATTTCATTAATTCAACGCTACTCTACACGATTAAGATTTCTAAAAAGCGATTAACACAGTTTCATTCTCATAGACAAGCTCTTTTTATCTGAAAAAGTAACAGTTTGATTCATGGAGGAAGAGACGGAGAAGTGTGCTCAGATAATCTATGAGGTATGGGAGGAAAATGTTAATGAACTTTTGAAGAAATTTCGATTTAAGGAAGCTCAAGCCCGTAGAGGACAAGTTCCCAGTCCTAAAAGGCTTGATATATATTTTACACCGTTAATTACGAAGAAGTCTTACAAATGGAATAAAGATGAATTTGGGGTAAAAAATAGTATAGAAGCTCTTATGGAGCTGTATCTTGAAGGAAACTCTCCAGTTTGGGATAGTTGGGAAGAATATGAGGAAGAATATAGAAAAAGAAGGAACTGGGGAAACCTGAGAGGAGAAGATATACATACTCATTTCATACCTGATGAGGTAATCATAGAGATGCTTAACAGGATAGGTAGAGAAACAAGCTATAATCGTAATGATTTCAATGAATTTGGAAAGTTATACAGTCTTGAAAAAAATCAGAGCTCTTTCTACTATGATATAAATGAGAAAGACAAGGAAAAAGTATTCTATGAGGTTCTGATACATGAGATATCCCATTTTGTATTGAAATTCTTTTGTAAGAGACACGGGCACAGTTATCCATCTGATATAGGTGAAGCTATAGGCTGGTTCCTAGATCACAAACTATTTGAGGGAAATACCTATCATACTGCTGCAGATGCTACAGTTGAAGATCTTGATATCGGAACATTTTCGGGTTACAGTTTCTCAGAGGAAGAGAAAAGATACGTTGTATGGCTAATTGATGCGTTAAACTTCAGTTATGAATTAGATAAGAAAAACGATAAAACCGGTCATCCATATCCTTGGGCAGTCTCTTTCATCTCATTAATCATAAAAGAAGATGAACTTATCAAGAAGAAAATATTCACACAACTCCTTCCACGCAAAACAAAGGAAACTATAGAAGATCTTGAAGAGGTCATAGAAACAGAATATCGTGAAGAATACGAAGAACTAGTAAAAACTGTAGAAGAACCAGATAAAAAAATAAAAGAACTTGAACAGCAAGTTGGAAGAAAAGATACAAGTAAAAGAGAGCTTTATGAAAAGAAAAGATTTTACGAAGTAATGAAGTCGCTAAAATATGCTCTTGAGTCTGAGATTGGTTTAGAGGCTCCAGAAGACTTTGAAAAATTCATAGAGAAGCAGGTACAAGAATCTGCTGAGGATGACCACAGTTTTGAGGAAACTGTCGAAAAGATGGAAGAAAAAATAACTAGCCACGTTGAAAAACAGAAAAATAAAATTGAAGCAGCCTTAGAACTATGCGTCGAAAAAGAAAAAGAGATGAAGCATAATCAAATAGCTCAAGTAGAAGGAGAAAAAATACCTGAAAGAAAAAATTTCATAGAAAGATTAAGAGAATTAAACAGGATAAATGAGGAACTAGAAAACCGCCTCAACAATGTTGAATACAGGTTCCATGTCTTCAGAGAAACCAACTAAAGGGCGATAGTACTTCCCTATAAAAAAATTCCCTGATAACAGAAATTCATAAGCGCGGACCGGTAGCTTAGCCAGGTTAGAGCGCCACGCTGATAACGTGGAGATCCCCAGTTCAAATCTGGGCCGGTCCATAAATCTCTCTGTTTTAATCATTAAACCTGTAGTTCCTCAAAACTAACCTATTGTTATGGCTGGAACTGAGGATGTTATTGATGATTTTCTTGTTTGGGAGCTTTGTAAACAGCAGAATATTCACAAAAGAATAATTGAGGATTCTTCTGACAGAAAGGAGTTAAAGGAAGAAATAGTTGAAAAAGTCAAGGAGGAGTATCTTGAAGAGGATTATAGTCTTGAAGAGAAGATGGAACGGTTGACGGAATTGGATGATAATCCTGAGTATAGGTCAAAAATTTTGGATGAACACTCTTGGAATAGAGAAAATGTAAATTTAGAGGATTTGGGTACGACTTTACCGCGTTTGGGTGATTTACCGGGAGAAGTTATTGCAGGTTCGCTTCTTGAGGTTGTAAAGTTTGTGAAAGAAGCAGATCCAGAAAAATACCGAAGTGTAAAGTACATAGAGAGTTTGAAGGAAGTCTCTGAGATCCTGCATGAATTTTATCCATGGGTCATTACTCCAGGAAATAGACCCAGTAAACTAGATAGAATGAATAGAGTACACGGTGAAAAAGACTGGGATATAGAGGACACCTGGGGAATGATTAACGACGGGAACCACAGAACGATCGCAAAAATTCTAGCGAATGAATCTGAAGAAATAGAGTGCTATGTGGGTCGTCCAATAGATAATTATTAACTAACTTCTTTTTTCTTCGGCACCTGAAGCGATAGATTTATAACGGTTCAAGGCATATTAAGTTTTAATGACATCAACAAAAAAGTTTGAGGTTGCTGAAGTGCAGCCGGACGACGCTGGTAAGAAGAAAGCATTGATTGATCCGGAAGGAATGAAAACCGAGGGAATAGAAAAAGGAGATCTAGTAGTCATAGAAGGCGACAGCCGGACTGTTACAGTTGCAGAGCCTCGTTACAGTCATGACAGAAAGACCGGTATCATCAGGATTGATGGTAATACTCGTAGGAACGCTGGAGCTGGTATTGGAGACAAAGTCACATTGGAGAAGACTGAGGTCCGAGAAGCAGAACAAGTAACTCTAACACCTACAGGTTCGATGAGAATTAACGGTGGGGAGAATTACTTGAAGAGAGCTCTACAGAACAAGCCATTAATGAAAGGTGATAGGTTTAGAGTCAGGTTGATTAGTTCGCCTGTTAGTTTTGCAGTTACCGGAACACATCCTGATTCGCCTGTAGTTGTAACAAGCAGGACAGAGGTTTCGATATCAACTGATGCAAGTGTCTCTGAGAGGCAGGGAGAGTCAGATGAAAGAGATGTTCCAGACGTTTCGTACGAAGATATCGGTGGTTTGAACGATGAGCTTGAGCAGGTACGTGAAATGATTGAGATGCCGCTCAGGAATCCTGACATCTTCGAAGAACTTGCTATTGATCCGCCTAAGGGAGTAATCCTGCATGGACCGCCAGGAACAGGAAAAACACTTATCGCGAAAGCAGTGGCAAACGCCAGTGATTCGAACTTTATCGCTGTGAAAGGACCAGAACTGATGAACAAGTATGTTGGAGAGTCTGAAAAAGCAGTTAGAGAAGTTTTCAGCGAAGCCAAGCAAAACTCTCCGGCTGTTATCTTCTTCGATGAGATAGATACAATAGCAGGAGAAAGAGATGGAAGCTCCAACTCAGAGGCAACGGAGAAAGTAGTCTCACAGCTCTTGACAGAGCTCGACGGCGTCGAAGAACTGGAAGATGTAGTGGTTATTGCAGCATCCAACAGACCTGACATGATTGATAAAGCGATCTTGAGGCCTGGAAGACTTGACAGAAAGGTCAAGGTACCTGTACCTGATCTTGAAGCTAGGAAAGAGATCTTCAGAATCCATCTTGAAGGTACACCTCTAGAAGAAGTAGATATCGAAGAGCTAGCAGAGAACACGGAAGGATTTACTGGTAGCGACATTGAATCGGTTACAAGAGAGGCTTCAATGCTTGCTATGAGAGATTACATGAAAAAGAATAGTCCTGAAGACCTTGAGAAAAACATGGAAGATCTCAAGTTGACGCAGGAGTATCTTGAGAAAGCTATTGAAAAGGTAGGATCGTCATTGAGCGAAGAGGATAGAAAGAGCTACGATGAAATGGCTCAGGGAGTCAAATCAATGGCAGAATAATCAAGTTTTTTGGGAGGAGGTTTTTCCCATCTCCCTTTTCATGAGCTTTTATTTGCCCTTTAACTCTATTATGTACTTATTCTCTGCTGGTTCATAGTCAGCTTTCATCTCAAATCTCTCTAGGTTTACGGTTTCAATCAAGATATCTATTACTGGGCCTATTTGAGGTCTTTCTGAGCCTTGTTCTGATGATACTGAGATTACTAACCCGTTTTCCTCTTTTTCTACATGGCTTCTATATCTTCCTTCAAAGTTTTTATTCAAGTAGTTGTCAACTTTTTCCTTCAAACTATTTGACATCATCCTAAATGGTCATTAGGTATTGCTAGTTTATTTACTTTTATTCTAAGAACCATTTATTTGAGATATATTTTTGACAGACAAATAATTTCTACAAAGAAAGAAAAGAAGCCAGTTTTTTGGCTTTATTTCATTATGAGCAGATGCTCTTACGCTCTTTATCCATAATGTTCTTTGAGGTAATCAACTATGTCATCTGATTCTGGCATAACTGTGTCGGTGTTCGGATCCTTCAGTACAGGTACGTTTGTCTGTCCTGAGACTTCTTCCACACGTGAACGATCGTTTGGATCGACAGCACGGGCTATAAAGTCAATTTCAAGATTTCCAAGCTTCTTCCTTACTTTTGAACAGTAAGGACATCCTTCGAACTGGTATAGTTCTAGCATTTCTTCAGGTTCTGTCATAATAGAATCACATGATACAAAGCGTTGGTTGTTGTTTTCAACCTTCTGCTTTCAGCTTAGTTAGTGCGTCTTGTAGAAGTTCTTTCTGGTTCTCATATGTCAGGAGAGATTCTACATCTTCTTTTTTCATGAAGAATCCGTTTTCGTGTTCATCGTGAGGGTTCTGTCTGGTGTCTACTATTGCGTCTCCTGAGATTTTCACTAAGAAACCTTTGTATTCTCTTTTGATTTCTTCGCCTTGTTCTTCATCTTGATAGCTCCATTCCAGAACGCTGTCAAGTTCTTCCAAGTCTTGTATATCTCCTTCAGAGATGCCTGCCTCTTCCTCTAGCTCAAGCCTCACTGTTTCCGTATAATCATCTTGCTCTAGGTGGCCTTTTGGGAGTTCCCAGCCTTCCCAATTCTTAGTTCTTTGAAGGACGAGAAATCTTTTCTTCCCTCTTTTTTCCTTGTAGGCTACTATAGCCACTCCTTTTTCAGTTTTCATATTTTTTTCTTTGCCACCTGATTTTTTAATCTTCTGCGTGCTTCCATACGCATTGATGAGTGAAAAAAAGACGAATAGTTTTTATAATTCCCTGTCGTATTTACCATTGACAGGTGTCAAAATGATAGGCCGATTGCGGAAGATATTATCTAACTTTTTCCAGGGCACAGATGAAGATATATCAATAGGGATCTATGGACCTCCGAATGCCGGTAAATCTACACTTTCAAACCAAATTTCAGTTGATTTGACTGGAGAGGAAATGAGCAATGTTTCAGAGGTCCCTCACGAAACCCGTGCTGTGGAGAAGAAAGAAAAAGTTGCTATAGAGTCTGATGACGGCCGTTCTATAGATATCAACCTTCTTGACATGCCCGGAATCACAACTAACGTCGACTTTAAGGATTTCAAAGAGCATGGTATGGAAGAAGACGATGCAAAAGGACGTGCAAAGGAAGCCACCAAAGGAATCGTCGAAGCAGTCAAATACCTAGACGACGTAGACGCATGCCTAGTTATCTTCGACTCAACAGAAGATCCGTACACACAGGTCAACGTAACAATAATCGGAAACCTGGAGGCAAAGGACATCCCGATCTTGGTCTTGGCAAACAAGACAGATCTAGAGGATGCAGATCCGGATAGAGTACGTGATGCATTCCCTCAGCACCCTGTACTCGAGATTTCCGCGAAAGAGGGCGAAAACATCGACAAACTTTATGAGGAAATAATTGAAAGGTTAAGTTAGATGGGAGAAGACGGCTCGACAGGTGTTACAATAGAATTTCTTTCGAAGACCAAGCTTCAAGACAAGACCTTTGACGAAAAAGTAGAATCAATCATTAACAAGGTCAAAGACAACGCAGTTCTAGTTCTCGAGGAAGGCTGGAGTCCAGAAGAGGAAAGACACTTAATCGAAAATGCAATGGAAGAGATAGATGAAGACTTCCCAGGAATAGAGTTTTTAGGCCTTACAGACCGTAATTCTCGTATTCACAGGGCCAAGAGAATGTTCTACGAGAAGGTTATGAATGAAAAGTATCGTGAAGGGATCACTATTGTCGGTAATTCTCGTGTTATGGAAAGAGTCAAGAAAGAACGTGATGCAGTTTCCTTCCTAGCGAAATTAGAAGAAGAGGAAGAGTAAGTCTCAAAAAAGTCTTCCTTAAATATTAATTTAGATGAGTTTAGAGGTGCAATATTAATGCCGCATAGATGTATGAACTGTGGAAAAGTGTATGAAGACGAATCTGACGAACTTATTGATGGGTGTGAATGCGGCAGTTCTCTATTTATGTATGAGAAAGACGCGGAGCCTGGAAGCTCCGAAGAAGACCTTCAAGAAGAAAAAGAGAAGGTTGAATCAGATATTCAGCACATGATCATGGAAGGTGAAGAAGAAAGGGAAAAGATACAGATAGAGTTCGACCTTGACTCAATACAGGTACACGGAGAAGGAGTATATGAACTGAATATTTCACGTCTTCTAAACGAAATGCCTCTTGTAATATCTAAAGATGAAGGAGTTTACCATGTACATCTTCCATCAGCTTTCACTGGTGAGAAAAAGGAAGTTGACCTCGAAGACCTTTAGTTTAGGTTTCCAGACGTATTTTTCAGGAAAGGTTTAAAATCAATCAATAGAATTTCTATTGTAGAGGCTGATAAGCTTGTTTGCATTCAAAGATGAAGATGGTAAAGAAGATATTTTTGGACTCCCAAAGATGAGTACTAAACTAGAAATAGCAATTTCTTACGTGCTGTTTGTGCTTGGAGTCATGATGATCCTATCAGCAGTATATACTTACAGTTATCTTCTACCGATGAACATGATTTACGTCGGACTTCTCATGATCGGTGTAGCCTACGTATTTACTATGGAGGCTATCAGAGAGCTTGAAGAAGAGGATCACTTCCTTTCGAGTAGACTTATGAAGAGAAACAGAGAATCTGATGAGTGATTTAGAGTAGTTACTCAAGGGGTAAAAATAAAACTTTTCACCTTAATTTCTATTTATGACGAGCGAAAGAGTTGATCTCAACTTCAACTTCTCAAACGAGGAACTGGCCAATTTTCTAGAAAACTTTTCAGAGAAATTGAGAGATGGTGAAATAGGACTAAGCTTCAAGGGAAGGGAAGAGCTTAGAATAGAACCTAATATGGAGAATGAGATCGAACTGCAGTTTGAGGAGAGAGAGGATTCAAAGGAACTGGATATGAGGATCAACCTTCGACAGGAAGACTTTGAGCTTGAAGATTCTGAAGGTCGAGAGACAATCAGCGTAACAGTAGAAGAATAATCTCTACGTATACTTTTTCTCTATTCTTATTCAGCAAAGCCTTTTAGTATTTCGATTAGTTTCTGATTCTGATCGATTATTGTATCAAGTTTATCTTCTACACCTGATAGGTCAGTATTCTCGGCATTACTAGACTTAGTTTCAGTTGAACCATTGAAAGGATTACCTGAACTGTCGCCGCTGCCACTACTCTTCTGGGATGAAGTATTACTGTTTTTATTTTTGTTACGTTTAGGGTTTCTTTCAAGTCCGTCTTCTTCTAAAACCTCGATAGGGGTATCGTCTCCTTTTTCTTCATCTGGTTCTGTCTCTGAAGCAGCTTCCTTCAAGGTATCAAAATTTCCGCCAGCTGAAGATGACTCAGATGATCCTGAAGTGTTGCCTGCTGCCTGTTTCTTCACGTTATCCTTGACGTTGTCGTAATAACTCATTTTATATCACTTAAAGTTTCGATAGAACTTTATCAAGTTTCTCAATGATTTTCTGATTCTGCTTCTTTATTGCCTCAATGTCGGAATTTTTTGACCTGGAATTACTTGCAGAACTGGAAGTTGAATTACTGCTCTGAGAACTTACTTCGGCCTCTTTAACAGAGTCCAAGCTACTTACCTCGTTTCTAAGATTTGAGGATTCATCTTCTTGTGAAGACTCACTTCCTCCAAAGTCGACAGTACCGACTTCTGGGGATGTATCTGTCTTATTTTCATCAGTTTCATCATCCTCTTCGGAAATTCCTATTGTGACTTCTTCACGTTCGTCTTCGTCACTGCCAAATAATCCCATCGTATAAAGTTGGAAAAACCTCAAATAAAAACCTTCCCTACAGATTAAACCGTATGAAGGCGGAGATTAAACCTGCAAAAGATCCAGAGAAACTGCTTCATAACATTTCTAAAAGGGTAAAGTCAGCTGATCTGGAGGATGGAAAGATTATCGTAGAGATATCGGAAGAGAAACTTGATATGATAGAGAGAACTCCGGGAGTTGAATCATTTGAAGCAAAAGGGGAAAAAATCTCTGGTTTGAAAGGGAGACCAATTCAAGAAGACGCATATGCAAAACTTGAATCAAGAGAAGACTTTGCAAAAGCCGTCCTTGCCACTATCCAAGGCTACAATCTGAAAATATTGGAAACAGAACGTGAATGGGATATGAGACTGCTTAGAAGATTTAACCCTGACATAAAACAACTTAAACATGATACTCCGCCAGGAATACTTGATATAAATAAAACCTTGGACTCTTCAGATGATAAGAGGGAAGATGTAAGTCCTGAAGTATCAGATGAGGATATCGAAATGATTTACAGTTTTGCAACACCTGGAAAATCCTCTGAAACACATGAATAAAAGCTTTAAAGTAACTAGGAATGGTTAGAGGTATTATGGAGAAGGAAGTAGATTTTGACCGTGTGGAATATGCCACCAACAGAGAACTTGAGAACGATGAAGGAGAGAAAACAGGACACATCAAAATGTTTTCATATGATAACGAAACGTTTTTCTTTGAATTAACGTGTCCTTACTGTGGTCACGAGTTCGAAGGCGAAGACGAACTTGGATCACGTCCATGGTGGATCGAATGCCCGGAATGCACGCGTTCAACAAACGTATTCAGAATCAAGGATGCACACGACAGGAAAGTCAAGGACAGAGGAGCAGATACAGACGAAGCACCTGATGTAGACGTATAGAAGTATGGAATATGTCGTCAAGATTGGAGGAAGCATCCTGACTGATAAAGAAGTAGAGAAAAAACTGTCAGGAAACTTTGAAGAAATCCTCTCACGACTTGAAAACCAGCGAAAAGGCGTAGTTGTACATGGTGCTGGATCATTTGGACATCCACAAGCAGAAAGACACGGATTGAAAAATGGGTCATATAAAGGAGCTCTAGAAGTTCACAAAGCAGTCAGTGAACTCAACACATATGTTTTGGAAGAATTAACTGAAAACGGTTTGAAACCGGTGCCAATACATACTTCTTCAATCGCTTTCAGAGACCCGGAGACCCAGCTACACTTGGAAAACCTGGGTCAGATAATTGAAGAAGGATTTACACCTGTACTGCACGGTGACATGGTACTACACAAAGAAAAAGGGGCTTCGATTATCTCAGGAGACGAAATCGTCGCCAAAATAGAGAAAAAATACCAGACCGGTAAAGCAGGTTTCTGCACATCAGAAAAAGGAGTCTTCAATTCTGAAGGCGAAGTAATCGACGAAATAAACTCGATCGAAGAATTCCCGGACTTCGGTGTCGAAGGAAAAGACGTTACAGGCGGCATGAGAGGAAAAGTCAAAGAAATACTGGAAGAAGGTATACAAGCCCGTATATTCGGTAAAGACAAGTTAGAAGAGTTCCTAAAAGGAGAAAAACCAGGTACTCTAGTCAACCCATAACTCCATTTTCTACTAATTGATTATCTCATTTTGAGGTAGGTACTTTCTCTCAGTCTTTATCCAATCTGAAACCTTTTCGAAAAGCCTCTCACCAAACTCTTCTAAGTTATCTATTTCAGAAACAGTAACTCCTGTTCCTGCAGTCTTTGAAAGCGGTTTACCATCTTCATCAGAGATCATAGGACCAAGGAAGTAGATTGGGGTACCTCCGTTCGCCAACTCAGTTATTTTTGCAACTTTCTCAATCTTAGAGGTTTTCCTACCTTTCTTCGCATCTCTGTAATCACCACCAAAAACATGTAAAGCAGCATCTCTAGACTTGTCACGTACAGGATCAACCAAGTAGTGTACACCAATCTCTTCATCTAATTTACCGGTCATAAACGTATTTTTGCACTCTTTATTCCTGCAAGAAGCCACTAACTCACCAGAATCAATGGAGTAATCACAACCCTTAGCATGTGAAAAACCACAGTCATCGCAAGTGGTGGTCACAGGGCTTCTGTAACGCCGCCTGAAACCACCTCCGAAGAAAGAATCAAACTCCTGCATGTTCTCCAAAACTGTTCTAAGAGAATCTATATACTCCTCATCATTTCGTAACTCGGTCAACCTGTGAATCTTGACCTCTTTACCAGTACAATTTTCCAAACCAGTTAGGAAATCCTGTAGTTCTTCAATCCTGTGCTCAGGAAGATCGCTGTGCATACCACACGGACAGTCCCGCATGTAGAACAACTTCATCAAATCACTGTTATCTGGTTTATTCTGCTCAGGGACAGGAGCACTCCAGTCAGTATCACAACAAAAAACATCAAGACTCAAACCCAACTCCTCAGCAATAACCGCAGCATAAACAATACTCAACAAATTACCAACATGCAAACTACCGGAAGGCCGAAAACCCACAGAAACACGACCACCATCTAACTCCAGATCCTTTAACTCACTGAAATCAGACGTAATATCAAACCTTTCCGGAAAATCACTCATAAACAAAAACAAAAAACCCAATTCAGTTATTTAACTATTAACCATCCCAACAATTTCACAGACCCAACCAGTTGCCTCGATGGCTCAGTCTGGCTAGAGCGGTCCCCTTGTAAGGGACAGACCGAGGGTTCAAATCCCTCTCGGGGCTTTTATCTATATTAATTCATGTTTTGTTGTTAATCTATCTGAACTCAATCTGGAGAAAAACTAGTGTTTTAATAAAGAAGTAAATAGTTATTGAGTTATCTCAATTCTTATTTTCCATGAGCGCCGTTACGGAACCTGGTGTTTCCAGAAACACGGATAAACTCTGAATTATCTCTGGCTTCTTCTACATTGCTGCCGCCGCAGTAACTTAATCCGCTTCTTAAACCGCCAAGATACTCTTCTATAACATCTTCCACAAACTCATCCTCATCATACTCCAATACCTGTCCTTCTTCGTAGGAATCGCTTTCTTTAAGTTCTCTGTCAGAACGATCTTCAGCAGCAGCTTTCGTAGACATTCCACGAAATTCTCCACCCATAGGAGATTCATAAGTATCTCCTAAAACACTGCCGACCATAACTGCATCCGCACCAGCCATCAAAGCCTTTACCATGTCGCCAGGCTTACGTATACCGCCATCAGCAATCAAATCAGCGTCCAAGTCATCCTCATAAATTTCATAGACTGCAGAGAACTGTGGATAACCTGCACCAGTTTGTTCTCTAGTGGTACACGCTGCTCCTGGACCTACACCAATCTTTACAGCATCTGCGCCGGCATCGCTTAAATCATTTGCACCCTCAACTGTAGCCACGTTACCAGCAGCAACAGGTAATCATAAGATCCGGTTATGTCCTCTATGTAATCTATGAACGGTTCATGGTGTCCATGTGCAATGTCAGCGACAATAATGTCAACATCGTTATCAATTAGCTCTTCTACTCTATCGTATTCATTTAATCCGACAGCGCCAGCAACCGGGCTTATACCTTGGATATGTTCTGCCTGTTCGCTTGGCTCAAGAAAACGGTGTACCACACCAAGACCTCCTTGATCAGCAATCTCTTCAGCCATTTCTCTTTCTGTCACAGTGTCCATTGGAGCAGAAAGCATAGGGGCTTCTAACTCAATTCCAGCTAGTTCAACCGTTGTATCAACGTTAGAAAGACTTTCTACAGAAGATTTTTGAGGCTCTAGAAGTACGTCATCATAAGAGAGTTTAGTTTGTTTCAAGGGTAATCTTCCCTGAGACCAAATGACTAGCCAGATAAAAAAGTTTTTTGGAGCAGATTCCCCTTCTTAATTAAATGTAATTTTACTTTGTGACATGCCTCGAAAAATATATTTTCCTATTTTCCCATCAATTTATTAGAATATAATAGTGAGACTTGTCCAAAATGTCTGACGTTTTAAACTCTGAACAACTCTATGAAGATGCAAAGAAATTTTTAGATTTTTGTTGGAGTGAATCAAATACTAGAAGAGCCATGTCTGAGTTTGCAGACGAAACAGAGTACCAAGCAATTGATAATGGTGGATATAGAGCAGTCTTCTACAGGGAGGATCTTGCTGAATCTGATGCGGTCGTGAAGTTTCCTTCTAAGATTCACGCACCCGAAGAAAGCATGGAACATAATCTCGATGAGTATAGAGCATGGGAATCTATGACTGAAGAAATGAGTTCAGATTTTGCAGAAGTACTAGATTGCGGTCAAGAAGGCAATTACCTTGTGCAGAGAAAATCTGAAGGAAAAAGTCTTCTAGGCGCATTCAAACTCATGGTAAAGTATCATTATTCGCATTATCCTTCTGGTGACTTAGGATTCTCCAATATTGGTATAGTCGATGGAGAAAGTGTCATTACGGATTATGCTTGGGGCAGTATAAAAGAAAAGAATTCTTAAATACTTCTCTTGAATTTTTAGTTTACTTCCTATCTAGAATAAGCTCGTTCTTACTCTTTAAACGCCATTCGATTTGATCTTCCTTGGAAAGCCCTAGTATGGACGCCAATGTTTTCGGCAACTCTACGAGATACTTTGAATCTTTTTCCTCTTTAACTTTGTTTTCTGAGCTTTCTCCTTTACGGTCTTGGAAACTGTAAGCATTGAGATCTTCTGTATCTAGTTTTTTCTCTACTTCTTCTGGAGTGGTGAACCATATTTCTGAGTTGATTTGGTTGAAATCTTTCAACCATTTGAGTTGAGTGTGTCTGAGTCCATCTCCATCTGTTTTAATCTCTACAAACCTGTATTCGCCTGTATCATTGAAAGCAAGAAAGTCGGGCACACCGGGTTTGAAAATATCTGAAATATCTTTTTGGGCGTCTTTCCTTACATTCTGACTGATTACCTCGCACATCTTCGGATATTTTTGTTCAAGATCTCCCAGCATTCCAGGAGTAGTTCTTACCACATGATCCCAGTTCGAATTTAGTATATCTTCAGCGTATTCTTCGGATGCCGTAAGGCTGCTTTGTTCTTCAAAAGGAATCATAGAAATTTTTTTATTTTTCTATTTCCTCTATTTTTTCTTCTAGTTTTTCTTCTGCTTGTCCAGTTGTTCCCCAGTGTGCTATTAGAGCCACTGACATTAGGAAGATCACGAACCAGGCAAGTGTTTCGTAGGCTTGTGGTACGTACATTGCGAAAAGCCCGCTGATAACTCCTTCAAGTGAGAAAACAATTATCACTGGGCCTATGATTTCTCGGGGAAGAAAATGGTTGAAATATGTTCTCAGCTTTTCTCTCTGCATAGTGCTCTATTCTTCTTTTGATTCTTTTTCCTTCTCAAACATTTCAGGAAGGTTTTCTACAACATGTTCGACTGCTTTCTCATCTGTTGGGACTGTGAATCTCTTGTTGTACTGTGGTTCTTCGTCGTTGTAGTAGCCGGTTGCAATCTGTAGAAAGCTGTTTTCTGATCTGTCGTCTTGTATTGCCTTGTTTCGGCTTACTTCGATGAATTTTTCTCCAGGATAGTTTCCGTAGTCTCTTCTTTCCTTCTCAATTGTTTCAAACTCTACCATTTTATCACATAATTATTCTAGATGTAAAGCTTCAAGACCTTTGTCACCAGAGATTTATGCATGAAGATTTCGGGGAGGGTTTTCACAGGTATGGGTGTTGGACAGGAATACATCTCTATGGCACCCTATCAAAATAAAATCGAAGAGATTGCAGGTTTCAAGCCTTTTCCAGGAACTCTTAACTTGAGAAGCCAAGACGATGTAGAGAAAATTTTAGCCAAGGTTGATTCTTCCCGTATCGATTCGTTCAGTTTTGAAGGCGGTGAATTCAGTGGTATTGATGTCTACATGGCTGAGTTGCAGGGTTTGAAGGTTGCTGTTCTGCGTATGGATATAACTGATTATGGTCCTGAAGTAGTTGAGGTAGTTGCTGAGGAAAATTTGCGTGAAAGATTTGATCTTGAAGATGGTGACAAAGTGGAACTTATTTTTCAGTGAATGGGAATTATCTGTTTAAATTTTCCATTCTGAATTCTATACTATGTTCACAGGAATTGTTCAGGAGACAGGATTGATTAAGGAGATAAATGATGCTGGCGAAGGAATACGTATCTCTGTCACGCGTCCGGAATCTTTTCAAGATGTTTCAAATGGTGAAAGTATTTGTTTGAGTGGCGCCTGTCTTACTGTAGAGAGCTTTGATTCAAGTACTATGGAATTCTTTTTGGCTGAGGAAACGCTAGACAAAACATGGTTCGATCAACTAAGAGCAGATGACTTGGTTAATTTGGAGAGGTCTTTGAAAGCAGGTGATCGTTTGAGCGGTCACATAGTCCAAGGCCACGTTGAAACTACATCCGAAGTACAGGAAATCGAAGAATTAGAAGAAGGATGGAATATGACCTTTTCTCTGCCTGAAAGCATTCAAGACTTAGTAGTCCACAAAGGATACGTTGCAGTTGAAGGGATCAGTCTTACTATAACAGATGTAACTGAAGATTCTTTTTCCGTTACTGTAATACCTGAAACGTGGAAAAGAACCAATCTATCAGACAAAGAAAATGGAGGCAAAGTTAACGTAGAAACTGATATGATGGGTAAATACGCCAAGAAGATAATTGAATAAGAAAAAGAAGAGATAGAGTAGAAACCTTTAGAGCTGATTAAAGGCTCTTTGAACTACTTCATTCAACGCAGGATGGATGTGGATTGTGTCCTGGATGTCTGATACGTTTCCTGAACCAGACTTCATTGAAACCAGTACCTCGTGAATCTGCTGGGAGGCATGAGGTCCAATTATATGACATCCGAGAATTTCTCCATCTTCTGAAGCAAGCACTTTTACAAAACCATTTTCCTCTTTTAGAGCCATTCCCATACCGGTTTCTTTGTAATCATATGTTGCTTTCCTGTACTCTGTGTCCTCTTCCTCTAGTTCTCCTTCTGTTTTACCTACTCCTGCGATCTGTGGAGATGAGAAGACTGCGTGAGGCATTGCAGTATAATCAATCTCCTTTTGATTTCCGGCAAAGGAGTTGATGAGTGCTGCATTAGCTTCCTTGTTAGCTGCGTGTTTGAAAGGATGCTGACCTATGATGTCTCCGAGTGCGTAGATATGATCTACAGTGGTCTGAAGATATTCGTTTACCTCGATGAATCCTCTTTCACCTGTTTCAATATTGGTGTTTTCTACTTTCAGATTGTCTGTGTTCGGAACTCTTCCTGTAGCGAAGAAAAGTTCATCAGCCTCAAACTCTTTCTCCCCTTCATCACTTTCAGCAACAACCTTGATTCTTTTTCCTTCTTGAGAGACCTTTGATGCTTCATAACCAAGTTCTACATTAAACCGGTCCTGAGCAAGTTCTGTATACTTTTCAGAAATTTCTCTATCCTCGTATTTGAGCATGTTTTCTCCTCTCTCAAGGATTTTAACCTCTATGCCCATTGCGTCAAAGAAGTGTGCGAGCTCATTTGAGATGTAGCCTCCACCGATCACAATCATATCCTTAGGCTTCTCTTTCAGTTTCAAAGCCTCTTTACTGGTCAAATAATCAACATCTTCAATACCATCTATAGGTGGTACAAATGGTCTTGTTCCGGCTGCAACTATTATCTTATCGCCTTTAATTTCGTCTTCATCTTTTTCTCCGTCTGATACGTCCAAGGTGTTATTATCGATGAATTCTGCCTCTGTCCTGTACAAAGTATGGTTTTCGGACTTTTCAAGACCTTTCTCTATGTTCTCTGAATCCTTCCTTACTTCTTCGTTGACTTCTGTAATGATTTCTTCGTATTCTATTTCTCCTAGTTCTGAATTAATATGGAATTTCTCTGAGCCTCTAATTTCCTGTGCGATATCTGCATGGTGTATAAGCATCTTGCTTGGAATACATCCACGGTTGAGGCAGGTGCCTCCCATTCTACCTGGTTCAATTACTGCTACATTTTTTCCTTGGCTTGAATAGGCTGATGCTACGTCAAGACCTGATCCTGCTCCGATTACAATTACGTCAAATTCTTCCATTTTAGTTAATTACCTCTTGAAAAGAAAATAGTGTGTGTAAATTAAAAATAGTGAACTGGTGGTGTGGTAAGCTGATTACTCTTCATTTTTCTCTTCTATAATCTGCTGTAGTTCATCAGCTGAGTCAGCTCCGTCTCCACATGCAATACAAACATCGTCTTCTTCAGATTCTCCCATACTTATTCACCTCTTTTCTAATGTTTATCAGGGTTTTCATTCGCTAACTTTGAACATATTTTGTAGGTGACTGAATAATATCTAGTTACTAAGAGTAACTACATAAAGGTCTATGGTCTAAAAGTTTTAGTATGAGTGATAGCGAGGAAAATATGAGTGAAGGCAAGAAGATAGAAGTGGAGTGTGCAGGAGAAGAATGGTGTGTATTAACGGCAACAGCAAATATGATGTCCAAGAAATGGCACCCTGTTATAATTCACAGGCTTCTAGACTCTGGAGCACTAGGATTTAATGAATTAAAGGAAGAAGTTGGTGGAATATCATCAAAGGTTCTTTCAGAAAGTCTAGAAGATCTTGAAGAAAAAAACATAGTTAACAGAAAAGTGATCAGCAAGAAACCTTTCAGAGTAAAATATAGCCTGACAGAGACAGGAAATGAACTTGAATCTACTGTAAACGAAATGATAAAATGGGGAGAAAAAAACCTAAAACAAGCCTAAAATAGTAATCTTTAATCCATCATAGAAAGTATAGGATCCAAAGATACTCCTATATCTTTCAACTTCTGCTTTCTCCAAACTTTACCTCTGTACCTCAGTTCATCCAAAGTACCTAATAAGTTAACCAAATTGCTGGAAAAGGCGGAATTGTTTCTTACTAGCACACCTGAATTTGGAGAACAAATGTATCTGTATCCATCTGATCTCTCGTAATCCTCAAGAATACCTTCCTTCTTCGAAATATTCTTTGCAGCTAATCTACCCTGTTTGATAGCTTCCAATGCTCTGGAACCTCCTTCAGTATCAGCACTTTTCCCTATAGCATAAACACTTTCAAAATTAACTGCAGAAAGTCCTTTATTCACTTTAAGACCTTCAGTTCCAGTTTTAAAGTTTTCCTGGACAACTTTCGAAGCTTGAATACCTCCACACCAGATTACAATATCTGATTCTTTATCTTTTCCATCTTTGAATTCCACTCCATAATCATGAGCAGAATCTACTTTCTTACCTGCCATAAAACTTATTTCTCGTTTATTTAATATTTCTAGAACTTTTTCAGATACCTTAGGGTCTTCCTCCGATAGAGGACGTGTCGATGAATCTACAAGAGTCACATCAATATCTCTTGAATCCATTCGTAATGCTGCTTCAACCCCTACATAACCAGAACCTATTATTACCGCAGAATCAACTCCTTCAAGGGCGTTTGAAGTATTTTTAGCTGATTCAAGAGTGTAAAAATCACCTGTCAATGTCAAACTAAAATCAGAGTCTCTAATCTCTCCTCCTAGCCCAACTACAAGATAATCATAACTATAACTGTCTTCGGAGGTTTCTACAGTTTTTCCTTCAGTATCAAATGATTCTATTGTCTCTTCAATTAGATTTATTTCCGAGTTTTCCAGTATCTTCTCAGTATCAAACCTAATCTTTTCTAGATCCTTTCCGTTAATAATAGATGGTAAGCTTGGCCTGTAAACATGTTCGGAGTCTTCGTCTATCACGTACACTTCAAATCCTTGTTTTTCAAGCTCCTCTGCAGCTGCCAATCCAGACATACCACCTCCAGCTACCACAACTTTTTCAGACATATAAATAACCTATTTTCATTAATTGGTTTAAAAATACGGACTATCCTGAAATTAGTTTAAAAGACTTTAACCCCAGATTCATTTTATAGGAAGGCGGGATGGTGTAGTGGACTATCATTGGCCGTTTGGGACGGCCAGACCCCGGTTCAAATCCGGGTCCTGCCAAATAATTTTTCTGGTTTTTTGGTGAGACGGGAAAGTTTGTAAGTGCTGTTTGAGAGATTCTTTCCCAGTAAGTTATTCATCCTTTTGAGCTTGCTCTGGTTTAAGGTGTTCTGGCAAAAATATTTGGCTTCACGGGATACAGTTTAAAGCCATAGTAAGAACTTCAACATCTTTCTTTCAACCCTCTAATCAAACAGTTAAACTACTTGAAAAATTTTCATATATTGACTTCAGAAAGGTCGTCAGCTGTATATCGCAGTACTCTATACCCCTCATCTCTGAGCTTGGTGTCGAAGGTATATCCATCTTCCATGTTTAGTCCATGTATGGCTCCTGTCACAACTAATCCATATTCATCTTGGTTTAAATTATCAATTAATCTGTCAACCCATACTTTTTCCCTTTCCTGATTAGCCTCATCCTTCTTCATGCGTTCTTTTCTCAAATCCCAGTATTCATCAGTAGTTACGGGTCTATCTTCAAAGTGTTCTCTAAAAATATCCATGTCTTCTCTTTCATATCTCCTGGATTGCTCAATGTAAGAATGTTCAAATGTATCTAGAAAAACTTCGCTCCAAACTTCACTGAAATCTCTATCCTCCTTTAGAGCTCTGTAAGTCAATTCCGCTCCACTTAACCCTTCAATAAAATAGCTTCTTGCTTTATCAGATACTCTGCCATCATCAACAGATTCTTCAAAAGATTGTTCCATACCTTGGCGAATCTCATTTTGATGATTCCTTTCCGTGCCATCAGAAAGCATTGCAGATTGTATATTGTCTAAAAAAATAACATTTTCCATATTTTGAGCTACTATGCCTGGTTCTCGTGCTTCCGGAGCCTTACCAATTTCATCGCTAGCTTTATATTGGTTCCAAACACCAGCCGCCATTTCTGGACCTTCTACAAAAGCAATTGAAGGTTCTAACTCTTCTATAATAGAAGTTAGATTTTGTTCCAGATTCTCATCATGGTGGTGTGTTAAAATTTGTTGTATCATATTAGTGATAAATGGTCTAAATTTTAAGTTGTAGATGGTGAAATCCGGATTATTCCACTTACCTTCGCTAGTAAATCGGTTCAAATCCGGGTCCTGCCAAAAAATTTTACTTCCAAGCTATTCTATTTCTGGTTCTCGGCCTTTCATCCTTGAAATTGGGGCGTCAACCAGTTTTTTGAATTGTGGAAGCGCTTCCAGAAGCTCTCCATCCAAATTGACCATTATTTTGATATCTCTTCTTGAATCTCTGATAGCTAGGTCTGTATCCTATCCTCTAAATCCCAAACATACTCATAAGTATGGATCAATAAAAAATTCTTTCGTAGAAGTGGTGCTATTCTGATTTAGATTTTTTTGACTTCTTCTCAAGATGTTACGAAATCAGGTCTTGCGTTGGTTCGGTGGAAGTAGATCTCTTTTGCAATTCTCTTTATCTTCTTTATTATCTGGTTTTCTGAATCTTGGATTCCTTTACTGAAGTTGGGCTCTCCTATGGTGTATAGTTATCTTTGTTCTAATCTTGTTTCTGGTAGTTTTATACTTCTGTGTAGGTCTCTCAAATTGCCAACTTGCCTTTAAGCTAAGGAAATAATGCTCCATTAGTTTTATCTAAAGGTATAAGGAAGAATTTTTGTGGGCTATGCAATGGATAAATATGAAGCAATTCTAAAGGTTTCTAAATTAATTGATTCGGAAAGAGAGGGATTGAAGAAGTCAGCAATCAACTATGATAGTAATCTTGCACCGGAGACTTCCCCTGATCAGAGTAGCATACAATTGAGAGTAGGAACATGGAGTTATTTTTCCGCTCAGTTGACTGCTCTTGCTGATTTCGAAGGATTGGATGCATCAGATCTGTTAGAACTAATGAAATATTATGAAAACGGTAGATTTGAAAATGATAACTTGCTTAATTTTTTAAATACTACTAGAACCTTGATTTACCTGTATTTAGATAGTAAAGAGATAGATCCTTACTCGGAAACTCCTAGAGCTGCTCACCGCCAAAATCTAGCTTTATTAGAAGAACTTAAACAGAATAACTTTACATTTGAATCTGGTGCTCAAGAGGTATCTGATTTTTCAGGCTATGGGGGCAGGTCAATTTATGGTTACTATGTATTTCTGACGCATATACCTGATGAGCACATTAAACCATTGGAGGAATCAATATCTGAAATGTTGAAAGGTGCCAGCCTCGATTCTGATTTTAAACAGGCTTTGATTAAATTTCCGAAAAATTTGAATGAACATTATGGTGCAGATACTGACATGCATGATATGGATCTGTTTAAGTCTCGGACAAGTCACGAGATAACTCATGATTATATCTTTAAGCACTCGGACAGAAATCCTAGAGATTCTGTAGAACTTGCAAACAGTCTTCATGAAGGTTTTGCGTGGTTTGCTGATAAATACGAGAGAACAGGTATAGATTTTACTATTGGTTCTGATACGCTTTCAGAATATAGTAACTCAAGAGAAAAGGCCTGGTTAATCGATATAATAAGGAAAAAAGCAAAACACTCCTTTGAAAGTTCTGGAAAAAAGACAGTTGTTGATTGGGCTCGAATAAATGGCGCAGAGGTTCTCAGCTCTGATAACCTGAAAAAATCGTTTTTCAAATTTATTCTTCCGGAAGAAGCACGATCAGACCTTAAGGAGTTTGATAAGATTCTTGAAGAGATAGTATCAATCGAGTCGAGACTCTTAGAGGAGAGTCAAAGAGAAAGAAAAGCTCTTGTCAGTAAATCCGGATATGATGAACTTTACGATATAGATTCATCGAAGTTTGATATCGCGAAGAAAGCATCAACTTATGATACCGAGATTGTGGAATCTAAACCTCAAAGTGTTTACTCAAGCCTATATAGTGTTGAACAGGACATTGGCTCAAATGCTGATCCCAAAGAGATTGAGGATAATATCCATGAGAGAATTTCTAAGGATTTCTGGAAAAGGAAATTAGGTTTTGAAGAACTGTATGAGGAGGTGGAGGAAATTGTCTATTCTTATTTGAACAAATCTACAGAGGAGATAATGGCTGTCAAGGAAGACCTCGATAAAGTTGAGCAAACTGTTGAGTATACGGGGCTTTCAGAACCTGGAAGAATGGAAGAACTTATCTCTGAATACAGAAGTCTAATAGAAGAAATAGAAAAATTCAGTAATTCTATAGAATAATTTTCTCCCCTCTAACAATCTGTCGATTCTGTTGTCATGTTGATAGTTCCTAGAGTTGATGACTCTTAGTTTCCGCCTGATTTTTTTGGGTCCTTCAAATTTATAGTCTGCATCTATCATGTGAGCTATTGTGCCAGGTCTCAATCAAAACAAATTTAACTTGTGATTATTAAGTAACAACTATGAGTTCGCATCCTGTTTATGGGAGTCCTAAGGAAGATCAGGGCAGAGAGCAGAGAACTGCTGACTGGGATGAGTCCAAGATCGTGGATTTTCTTGATACTCAATATGATAATCCTCTAGAAGAATTTGGAGCAGACTCTTATGACCGACTGGAGGAGAAAATAGAGGAATTAGGTCTATCCTATGATGAAGACTCTGATTGGAGACACGAACAAGTTTCTGATTTAGGTGAAAAAGAATTTGATTGGGGCATTACATGTGGTTTAGCCCGCAAAGAAGACATCGAAGAACGTGACTCAAAACCTGATGACTACGTGCCATGGGAAGTCAGGTTTGAAGATGAAGAAGGAGAAGTACAAGTAGAATACGACAATAGATAAACCTGCTCTAGATTGCAGACCCCTTCATAATAATTATTCTAATCTGGAAATCCGTTTTCTTGTAAAAACTTCTGAACTAACTTACAACAGTGATGCTAGAAGGAATTCAAATTGCTCTCATCTTAGGGCTACTTGGCTTGTTTGCCCATATTGTGAAAGGCCTCACTGGTTTTGGCCCTGCGATAGTCTTTGTATCTATAGGATCTCTATTCTACGAACCTATTGAGATCATTGTTCTTGCCTCTATACTAGATGTTGTTGGAGGAGCATATCTTCTCTTACTAAACCCTGATTTTCTGAGAAATAAGGAATACTGGGTTCCATTAGGGATGTTGATGGTTATCGGAGCAGTTTCAGGTAGCTATATACTTTCTATACTATCGGCATCACTCTTCGAATATTTTTTCGGAACTGCAATCGTTATTATTTCGTTATGGTTCCTATCAGGTAGGTCAGAACTGGATAAAGATTCAGAAGGAACTCATAAACTTGGTTTTATTGACGGATTTGTAGGAATATTCTCTGGGTTCTGTGGAGGTTTTGTTGGAATGGGAGGTCCGCCGATAGTTGCATACCTTGGAAACAAGTTTGACAAAGAACTGTTTAGAGCTATAATCGTCCCAGTATTCATGATGGCAGCAACCTCAAGAGTATTCTCTTACAGTTATCTTGGAATGGTTAATACGGGTAATATCTTGATTTACTTGTTCCCTCCAATAGGGGCCATAATAGGAAATCACATCGGTAATCACTTTTTCGAAGATGTTCAGCAAAAATGGTTTACAGTTATTATAGGAGTGATTTTGATGTTGTCTGGTATACGATTGCTGATAGGTTAAAACATGTGTGAAGAGAGTAAAATTACATGAGTTAAATTATTCAAATAAAAGGAAAAAGAGGAAAAATTTTAGGAATGAGGAGTTCTATCCTGAAAACTTATCGAACTCGTTCATCCTGTCACCAAATCTTCTAGATAAGGCCCTACGATATATTACCTCTAGTACTAGGAAAAGACCAAGTGCGAGACCTACTTGAGCCCAGTGTCCAACCGTGAGTGGTGCGGTCTTAAACAAATCTGATAGCGGAGTGTATAGCAGCGCTAGATGACTTACCGAGGATGCAAGGATTGCGCCTATAAGCCATTTGTTGTCTGAAAGTTTCAGGCCATAGTCTCTTCGGATTACCTGGAACATAGCTATCTCAAAGAATGCTAGCCCCATGAAGAGCATAGTCTGAGCCTGCATAAAGTTCTCAATGTTCAGGAAGAATATTGGCAGCATGCAAATTGCAGCTAGAGGTCCTGTCACTGCAATCATCGCTAATATCTTCTTATCTAGTACGGGCTCTCCAGGATCTCTTGGATCGCGCTCCATTATACCTTCTACCTTTGGATCTTCTCCGAGTGCAATTGCTGGAGGTCCGTCGCTGGCGAAGTTTACCCATAAAATCATGACAGCTGTCAATACTACTGACTCTGATGTTGCAAAGTATTCTGGGTAGAATATTCCTCCAATAAGTGTTCCTAGAAGTATAAACATTACTTCTCCTGAATTGGTAGATAAAAGCTGATTAGTTACTTTTCTGATGTTATCGAAAACTGCTCTACCTTCTGAAATAGCATCTCGGATAGTAACAAAGTTATCGTCCTGCAAAATCATGTCACTACTCTTTTTGGCAACATCTGTTCCTTTTTCACCCATTGCAACCCCAACATCTGAGTTTTTAAGAGCTGGTGCGTCATTAACACCGTCTCCGGTCATTGCCACATTGTATTCCTGTTCTTGAAGAGCTTGAGAAATCCTTACCTTGTGTTCTGGAGAAACCCGGGCAAATATCTCTGTTTCAAGTACTTTTTCTTCTAGTTCATCATCGCTCATCTCTTCTATTTCGCTTCCGGTTATCGCGCCTTCAGGGTCAAAACCAAGTTCCTTACCTACCGCTTTTGCAGTTTCAACGTTGTCTCCCGTCGCCATTATCACTCCAATACCCGCGTTTCTACAATCTCCTACAGCATCTTCAACTTCTTCTCTGGCAGGATCTTTCATTCCCTGAAGACCGAGGAAAACCATATCATTCTCAAGTTCTTCTTCAGGCATCTCTGTATCTTCAACAGTCTTTCTAGCAAATCCAAGTACTCTTAGTGCTTCTCTAGCAAATTCTTGATTTGCATTTAGAATATTCTCCCTAAGCTCATCGGAAAGTTCTTTTTCTTCACCATCTATCAATATTTTGTTACATCTTTCGAGTACAACTTCGGGGGCGCCTTTCATGTATGCGGTATCGTCTTCCATGACTGTTGTCATACGCTTTCTATCTGAAGAGAAAGGAATGCTTCTAATCCTCTTTTTATCAGCTTTTAGCCCTGCTTTCTCAGCTGATACTAACAATGCAATCTCTGTAGGCTCTCCTTTGAATCCTTCTTCTAGTTCTTCTGCGTTATTGCAGTAAAGACCACATTCTAGAATTGGTTCAAGATAATCTTCATCTGTTTCAGTACCGTCTCTCATGAATACTCCTTCAGTGGACTCTCCTGTACCTGTTACGCTGAATTCTTCTCCCTGGAAGTATACATTTTCCACTGTCATGACTCCTTCTGTGAGAGTACCTGTCTTATCTGTAACAATGTAGTTAACAGATCCAAGTGCTTCAACAACAGGAAGTCTCCTTACTAAAGCATCTTTTTCTACTAACTTCTTCGAACCTAAAGCCAAGGTTAACGTAACGATAGCAGGTAATGATTCTGGTATGGCTGCCACCATCAGCCCTATAGCCATTAATAGAATTGTAATTGGTCCCGCTCCTGTAAGTGTCAACTGCAGCAGCCCAACAAATGCAACAATTCCGATAACAAGATAACCGATTCGTTTACCCATCTCATCAACTTCTTTTTGGAAAGGTGTCTGGCTTTCTTCTGCTTCCTCAAGTTCTTCAGCAATATTTCCTACTTCTGTATCCATTCCTGTATCGGTTACAACTGCCTTCCCTCTACCTTTTACAACGTGTGTGTTCATGAAAACCATGTTGCTTTTGTCAGCTACAGCGGCATCTTCATCAACTGTTCCTGTTTCTTTACTTACTTTTGTGCTCTCGCCTGTCAAGGCAGCTTCATCAGTGTCAAGAGAGTCTGCTTCTATAATCCTAGCATCTGCAGGTACTGCATCTCCTTGTTCAAGATAAATTATATCTCCGGGAACTATCTCTGTAGAGTCAACTTCTTTTTTCTTCCCTCCTCTTTTAACAGTAGCACTAGGTGTTGACATTTTTTTTAGAGCCTGAATGGACTTTTCAGCTCTGTAATCTTGTATGAAACCGAAAATCCCATTCGCAAATAGGATTAGAAAAATAATTGCTGCTTCACGATACTCAGGTGTATGTCCTGGGAGAAATCCTACAGCTACAGAAAGAATACCTGCTGCCATCAATAAATAGATTAGATTATCTTTGAACTGGTCTACAAAAATATCCAAAGCTGAAGCGCCTTGATCACTTTCTATACGGTTTTCTCCCTGTTCTTCTAATCTCTTCTCTATCTCCTCTTCTTCTAAGCCGTCTTCTGATGTATCAAGCTTTGAAAAAACTTCATCTATAGACTTGCTGTGCCAGTTCATTTCTAAGTAAGTTTAATCGAAATTATTGAAAAAAGTGTAGTTATACCTTGGTGTTCTAAGTTGCATTTGAAATGATTGGAAGTTGCTCTCTTGAAACAATTTTTTGGATGAAATCTCCTTTGATAATTTAAGATTCAGATGAAATAACTTGTTTATACATGAAGAAGTACTTTTTGCTTGCAATAATAATCTTGCTTGCTGGATCGACAGTTGGTATGGAGACAGAGTTTACCCAAATCGATAGAGATGCCTCGATTGATTCTCCAGCTGTTTTCCAAGTAGACATCTATAATAATGGTTCAGATACGCAGAGATACCGCTTGAACCATGAATTCTCAAAGTCTGGGTGGTTATATTATGACAGTTACAAAACCGTATCCCCAGGAGAAACAGAAAACTTCAAAATTACAGTAACACCCTCTAAGGATGCATTACAAAACAGTTATAATCTGAACTTGTTTCTTACAGAAGAAACTACAGGTCTTTCTGAATCTTTCTCAAGTATAGTGAATGTGAAGAAAGAAAATGTTCTCAATGTGAAAGGTATAGAATACGGCGACACAGAAGTTGAACCAGGTGAAAAAGTAAAAGCCTCAATTACTGTCCAAAATCTTAACTCTAGAATAGTAGATGGATATCTGGTTGGTTCACGGTTTGGGGGTGATTCTAGACAGATCGAAGGAGAACCAATGGCTCCGAAAGCCCTCAAATCCTACGAATTTGAATATCAAGTACCAAAAAACTCTAGTCCTGGCGATAAAACGCTTGAAACATGGGTTAAACATAATCAAAACTTCCAGAACTCCTCAAAGATTTTTTCCATCACTGAAGTAAAAAATATCACGAGAAGATCATCAGAGATTGATAGAGGATTGTATGTCTCTGGAAGCATAAGATTTGTGAACAATGGAAACAGCAATACCACAGTAACGGGAGAAAAGAGTTTTCCAAATTACGCAGAACCTTTACTTTCTCTAAGCCATGAACCTTCATCCATCTCAACTAATGACTCTGCAACAACATATACCTGGGAAGCAAGTTTAAGTCCTGGTGAAAGTGTTGAATTTTCCTATGGCATTAATTATTGGGCTCCACTAGTTCTAGCTATTATAATAATTTTAGGTCTAGTAGTGCTCAGAAAGATTACAGGGAACATTAAAATCAGCAAGACTGTTGACAGAGATGAAGATGAGATCAAAGTATCTCTTGAAATATTGAATAGTTCAAGTACTTCTAAGGATGTTATTTGTGTTGAAGACTTTGTTCCAAATGTCGTAAAGCTTCATGAAGACTTTGAAATGGCCAAACCAGAAATAAAAGAAAAAAGCGATGGTTTAGTTCTATCCTGGTCGTTAGAAGACTTTAATGCAGGGGAGAAAAGAGTAATCACTTACAAAGTAAAGGAAAAGTTAAACGTAGAAGATGGTGTGGACTTGCCTCCAGCAAAGATAGTTGAAGGTGACAAAGTAGTGTCCAAATCAGATTAGGACCTGAGAACAGACAACCCTATTAAATATTTCTCCACCTACCTTGAATGTAGTGCATATCCCGGCTTAGCTCAGGCTGGCAGAGCGGTCGACTGTAGATCGACTTGTCCCAGGTTCAAATCCTGGAGCCGGGAAAAATCTTCTGTTTCCAGAAATGCTCTAAGATGGTATATTTCCGAACTAAGAGCGAAATATTATAAAAAAAGAATAGTATTAATCATTATGAAAAGCCGCTCCAAGATAGTAGGAATGGTTCTTCTCATTTTCGTGATGTTTAACGCTGTCAGTGCCCAAGCTTCAGAAGCTCAAGCATTCTATGAGTCAATACCAGACTATGAGGTAGTAACTAATCCAGATGCTATTACAGCTTTCTTCAACTCGATAACTGCTACAGAAATAACTACTCTTAGAGATGTTGCAGTCTTATTTGTAGGTCCTTTAATTCTTAATTTCATCATGATGTGGTATGTGTTTAGTAAGGTTCTGAAAATGGCTGAGGCTAGCCTTACTCCTGGAGAAACTGCTGAGACAATTGAATTAACTACTACTGGCCAAAGGTCATCAATGACAATGGCATTTTTTGCCTCATTTGTCATTTCATCTCAAGTGGGTCTTTTTTCACCGTTAATAGCTGCTGTAGCTCTTGCTGCAGTAATGATTTCTGCTTACTTCACTCAGACAGATGAGGAAGACGATGAACTGGAAAAAAGTTCCAGAACGATTGAGACGAACTTGGATTCTGGAGGTCTGTAGAAAGATTACGTCAAAATCCAGGATTTTCCAAATATTCTTTACTCATTCTCCCAAAGACTGATAGTTCTCTATCGATTTCATTGCCTTTTCAAGGTCCTTATCAGCTTTCTTTGCAATTTCGTAGGCCTCTTCTGTATCTTGTTTTAATTGTTTAAGATCTTCAAACTCCTCAGTATTTGACTCTATGATCTGCGCTTCTTCTCTTTCATCATCGTGTATGCGTGAGAGAACAGAAATAATGTTTGATAAGCCCTCCTCTAACCTCGATGTTAACTCCTCATAATCTTCTTGTCTGTCATCAATATAATCATTCCAGTCAAATTCACCGAAAAAGGCGGCTTTGTAATTGTTTAGTAAATCTTTCTTAGAGTCTTCATTTTCGAAGATCTCATATTCATTGTAAAACTCATTTTCCTCTTTACGGTAGATGCTTATGAGTTCCTGAAAATCATTTTTTAAAGCACTAATTTTTCCGGTGCTGTCCTCAACTCTGTCTAAAGCCTTAATATTTTCTTCTATCCTGCCTACATCTGATGAAAAAAGATTGTCTGTTGATGAACTATTAGGAAAGTTTTCATCGCCATCAATTATATCAAGTATGCTTAAAGCATCGCTGATATAATTATTTGCTCGTTCCTTTGCTGTGTTAAATTTCTTCGCCTTTTTTAGTTCTTCATCTAATTCTCCTCCTGCTATTCTTTCTACAGGAGTCATGTTTCCATCTTCTGCTTGGTTAATGGTTTTTGCAGCTAGTTCTCTTATCTTTGAAATTCTATCAGGCCCTTCAAGATCTTCTGTAGTTTTAAAAAATGCTTTACTGGAATTTTCCATTATGCTTGAGGGGATGTTTGATCTATTTCTGTAAATTTGTGAAAACCCTACTTTTGGAGAATCCCCTTTCTTAAGTTCTGGATTAGCAATATATGTCACGCAGTATGCAGCTGCCTCATTAATACCGTCTAAATAAGGCTTTCCGCCAGAATCAAGATCGCTTTTCTTCTTCATTTCAAAACCAGTGGATTTATCGATGTAGTAATGAGTTAGTTCATGCATTATCTTGTCTTTCAGACTCTCTAGTTCTGGATTATCCCTATTTTCTTCAGATCTTACTGCCAGCATCTTTCTCAGAAATTCTGGGTAATCGCCAGAGTTCATGTAGTCAGGTATGTAATTTAGAACTATTTCTGGTACATCAGGCCTAGATCCCTCACCGGGATGGAAATAAAGAGCACCAGACTTAGGATTCATGAATTCAAGACCTGAATCTTCGCTGATACTATTCAATGTTTGAACTGCTGCAATAATATTTTCGGCATGTTCTCTACCCTCCTCAGTAAATTCACTTCTTTCTGAATCAAGAGCTGCATAAACATCATCATATTCTATAGAAAGATAAAGTGCTGCAAGACTGTAAGCTCTCTGAGCATTTTTATCTCCAAGTGAGTCTCTATCACCTACACTGGGAACCAGAAATGATACACGGATATTCTCAGATTCGAGATCCATTGGCTCTAGATTGTTTATCTCTGATTCAATTTTCTCGACAGCAGATTTTTCCCATGTATTTAGAATATTTGAGACTTCTCCGAAGTTGTTCACAAAACTAGCAATATCATTAAACTGTTTGCCGGAATCTGAACTTGATCTACCTGAATCTCCTGAACTGCCTGAATTCCCAGAATGACCAGAACCGCCTGAACCAGAATCACCTGAACCGCTTCTCCTAGAATCGCCTGGAGATGAGCTGTCGGTCCTAAAACCATCAACGGCATCCTGCATTTCCTCAACACCTCTTGCTGTCGTTTTAGCAGACTTCCCGGTAACATAAGCTGTTCCTCCGATTGTTGCTCCTGTTCCTCCTATAATTACGAATATTGTTCCTGCTAGTAAAGCAAATGAGAAGGCTAGTAAAATCAGGGATTGCCATCCTCTGATTATTCCCATGAATGCTCCGGTTCCTATCATTGTGAGGACGATTAGTAGTGTTAGGACTGCTAGTACGTTTCTTGATTCGCTGTCGTCGATTCCTAATGCGTTTGCGAGCCCGCTATTTCTGTGTCCGTCTCTTTCAAGCCCTTCATCTATTTTCTTTATCCCTACCTTGAATATCACGTAAGTTGAAACCCATAATACGGCAACAGTAGCAGTGATACCAAGAATCTGATATGGTTCGCTGACATTAATCCCTAATAGATGAGATAGCAAGTCCGGAACTGATTGAGTTCCTGTGCCTGTTATCTGTGAAGTGGCTAAAGGCAAACTCAAAATTGCAGTCAATGATGGGTAAAGTGTTTTTCTTACCATCACAAAAACTAATTCCTCATATGACAGTTTAAAGATTCATAAAAAATTGGAACTAATCTAAGCACTACTTTTTATTTAATTCAGGTGGAAAACAATTTTCTATGAACTACAGGCAAAAATACAGTGAATTCTTCAGGAATTTAGACGGAGAATATTTCCAAGAAGATAGGTTTGTTCCAGCTGTAGGTCCAGAGGATGCCAAGGTAATGGTTGTAGGTGAGGCTCCGGGAGCCAATGAAGTCGAACAGGGAGAGCCTTTCGTCGGTAGAGCAGGAAACAAAATGAATGATGTTCTATCAGATATAGGTGTGGATCGTTCAGAACTCTACATTACCAACTTGGTTAAGATTCGACCTCCAGAAAACAGGGATCCAAAGAAAGATGAAATAAAGGCTTGGGCGCCGCTACTTGAAGAAGAGATAGAGAAAGTTGATCCTGACATAATTTTGACTCTTGGCAATTTTGCTTCCAAAGAAATGCTGGATACATCTAAAGGAATTACACAGATACACGGCAGAATATTCACGAGAAACGGAAGAAAGATAATGCCTATATTTCATCCTGCAGCAACACTCTACGACCGTTCAAAGACTCCAGATTTAGAGAAAGATCTAAGGAAAGCCTTCGGAAAAGAGAATACAGGTCAGCAAAAACTTAGCGATCTTTAGATCAACCAAAGAATATTTGACTTAATCCCACATATTTTTTGCATATGGTTGGGTCTGATCGACAGGGAAGAGATACCATCGGTAAGCTAGTTGAAGAAGATGAGATTTCAGATCTTCTTGAATATGATCATATGGAGGGCATGGCCGATCGAGATATTATTTATCAGCAAGATAGTACTAAAAATTGGATTTCAGCTAATGAGAGTATTGACTTGAATGAATACAGATAGGTTGTATGTCAAAAAGCTTTGCAAGTAACCCTTCTACATGGAAAGATACAAACCTATAATTGAAGACTGGCAAGCATTTCGGGAGGAATGCAAGAATAAGGAGGCAGTTAAGGCAGTCAGAAAGAATCCTTTGAAAGCAGGGGACAACTTTGAAGACAGACTTTTTGATCAATTCCCAGAAGCTGAAAAATCAGGCTGGAACCCACAAGTATACAGACTGAATTCAAAAGAGTCAGCTGGAAAATCCATGCTTCACTGGCGTGGAGATTACTATGTTCAAGAAGAATCTGCATCCTTGCCCGTAGAGGTTTTGAATCCTCAACCAGGTGAAAAAGTACTTGACATGTGTGCAGCACCAGGCGGTAAAACCACGCAGTTAGCAGCCAAAATGGAAAACAAAGGGCTCTTAATTTCCAATGATGATAATGCTCAAAGGTTGAAAAGCCTGCATGCAAATATTTACAGGACAGGATCAACAGTTGCAAGAGTTACTAACTACGATGGTAGAAGAATACCAAAAGAACAGAAATACGACAGGATTTTAGTTGATGCTCCCTGCAGCGGGGAAGGAAATAATGCCCGTAGAACTTTTGAATCTGCAGATGAACATGAATATGAGAATCTTTCAGAGATCCAGCAGAAACTTGTGGAAAACGCTGAAAAACTCTTGAAAGATGATGGAGTTATTGTTTATTCGACGTGTACTTTTGCACCAGAAGAAAATGAAGCAGTGGTCAAAAAAATAATTGAAGAAACTGATTTGACGCTTGAAAATATTGAAACTGATGTTCCTCATGTTAGAGGAGTTGAAGAATTTGAAGACAAAGATTTTGGGTCTGAAATGTCTAAAACCGTGAGAATTTATCCACATCATCTACAATCAGGAGGGATGTACGTTGCCAGGTTCAGAAAGTAGAGAAAAACTAGGCGTAAAGGATGCGTGGAAATACCTTAACGAAAGATTCGGAATACGTAAAGAAGATATTGAAAGTTACAAAATAATCAAGAAATCCGGTGATTTCTGGTTGACATCCAATCACTCTGAACCTGATCTAGAATACGAAACCGTTGGAATAAGATTTCTGAGAGATACAGGAAAATACATTAAACCTACGACATATGGGCTACAGATACTTGGAGGTAAGATAGAAAGTGCAATAATAGAGGTCTCTAAGAAGGAATTAATCACTTTGCTTGATGGAGATATGATTGAAAGAGAACTAGGAATAGAGAAAGGTTACGTCGCTATAGAGTATGAGGGTGACGTGGTTGGGTGTGGACTTTACAAGGATGAACTTGTCTCATCTAGAATTTCAACCGGTCGAGCAGATGAATTGAAAAACTTGCTATAGCTCTAATTTTATTCTCCAGCACTATCAATTACAGCTTCAACCACGTAAATACCTATAACCAATGCACTCAACTGTGCGCCCATCATCTCCATAGTGGATGGTATCTGCAGTATCGAGCCACCCCCATAACCTGAGGTTCCTGCATTCTTTAACAACTGGTAATTGAGTCCAAGAGTCCCTAAAGTCAGAAGGTCAACTAATGTCGATCCTTCAAGAAGTTTCTTCAGGTGTCCCTTACCACCGCCGTGTCGTCCTACACCTTTTCTGGTTTTACCTAAATCCATATCTTGTAATTCCTGCCTATGGAATTTAAGATTACTGTCGTAGATCAAAATTTCCGCCTACTTTATGTATATAAAAGTTACACCTCCTTGTAATGATACTGG
>Ga0102936_1000060_pt1 | contig 35754 bp, 45 predicted proteins | sample SalPon2_A_H2O_MG_FD_78502 | JGI IMG/M metagenome (GOLD analysis project Ga0102936, IMG submission 78502) | Salt pond water microbial communities from South San Francisco under conditions of wetland restoration - Salt Pond MetaG R2_A_H2O_MG | ecosystem: Environmental > Aquatic > Non-marine Saline...
TCCTGATTCTTCTGGATTTCCTCGTTACTCATATCTATATTAGGCGGGCCTAAATCTTTAAATCCTGTGCTTTATATTGGGGTCTCTCGTAGAATTATCCTGTTGATTGATGTCTATAGAGGGTAGGACTTATGGCCAGATACTGGAGGAGACTGGTTTAGAAGATGAACCGGAGTTCTGGATAGAGGAAATCCTGAGAGAGGCCGGTGAAATATATGGCAGAAGGAATGGTGTGGATGCAGGGATAGAGGATGCAGAGTCTTTATCTCCGGGTTATGAAGGATATGTGTTGGAGAATCAAGCCCTGGGGAACAAGATTTTAGGCTTTGATGTTGCACCTCTTCTATCCGAAGAGTATGGCACAGGATTCTCTTTGAGGCCTGAGGAAAGAGGAAGGGAATACAGAGAGTTCAAAGATTCCATATTAGAGGCCCTAAATAATGAGCTGTGATTTATCTGTCCTTTATATTGCTGGAGGCGTAGTTCTCAAGACCTGAGATTCTTTCAACATTTACTTCATGGCCTGTTGCTCTCTCCGCCATATTCCTGACTTCGTCTTCTTCGTGGCTCTGGTCGTATCCTAGTGTTATTACGTCTGGATTGAGTTCTCTGACAGTCTGGTATATATCACCCTCAGTTCCTAAAATTGCTCTATCTACAGGTTTAAGGGCTTGAATCATCTCCTGTCTTTCTTCTTCGCTGAAGTGAAGGTTTTTTCGCTCCTCTACACGTGAGTCTCTAGAAATGACAACTACCAGTTCATCCCCGTGGTCAGCTGACTTCTGGAGGTAGTGCAGGTGGCCTGGATGCAGTATGTCAAAGGTTCCCTGAGCCATCACGGTTTCCATAACTGGAACTTGGGGCCAGAAATGTTTAACAAGTTCCTCATCACCATAAATCTCTTTCCGTGAAAGACCAGTGTATGAAGGAGCTGGCTGCGGAAAGATACTCAGAAAGGGATCTCTGGAGAGATAGCTTCGGCGAAATGGCTGACACCTTCCACGAATACATTGTATCGGCTCTGCAGGAAACAGGTAAGGATTTCAGCTATGAGGCCCTTAAGACGGAAAGGCCTGAAGTTGAGGAAGGCTACAGCTATGTTCTGGAAGGTACTTCCTTTGACTTCAGCCTGGCAGGAACGGTCAACGAAGATCCTGAGATACTGGAGGATTCAAGCCGGAAAGCGGTGTTCCAGGTTCAGGAAGAAGGTGAATGGCCGACTATCCGGGAAGCTCTCGAAGAGAAGGTTGATGTAGGGATAGAAGGGAAGAAGGTAGGGCCACAGACTGTGTACGAACTGGTAGTAGATTCTCCGTATACTTTCGAGGTTAATTGAAGAATTCGCTGATCTCCTTCCACGGTGCCCGTGTTGATACTAGGTTCTTGTCGTCAGGGAATACTTTCCGGTAGTTGCTCCACTCATATCGTTCGTCCATGTAAACTATCACGCCTTTATCAGTTGAGGAACGTATGCATCTTCCTGCGGCCTGTATCGCCCGGTTCATAGCAGGGTAGGAGTAGCCGTAATCCCATCCCTTCCCGAACTTCTCATCGTAGAAATCTATCAGTTCCTGAGTCTCTAGGTCAGGCCTCTGTAGCGGAAGGCCTACGATGAAAACTCCTTTCAGCACTTCTCCAGGGAAGTCGACACCCTCGCCGAATGATCCGGCTGCAACTCCCAGTAGCACGGCGTCGCCCTCTTCTTTTCTGTCGGCGAAGCTGTCCAGAAGGTTCTGTTTCTCATCTTTATCGGCCCGTCTCTCCTCTATGAATATCTTTCTGTCAGAGTGTTCCTCGATTAGTGGCTTTACCTCGTTCATCATAGCATAACTTGGGAAGAAAACTCCGCAGTTTCCATCGACGGCCTCAAAGGACTTCGACAGGTACCATGCATATTTCTGCCACATTGACTCGTCGCGTTCCTCGTATTTTGTCGTCAAAGTAGGGATGACGAGATCAAGCTCGTTCTCCTCGGGGAACGGCGACTTGAAGGCCCGCGTCTCTGTTTTATCTTCTTCCAGGCCCAGTAACTGTACGTACATCTCTTGAGGTGTCAGTGTGGCAGACATCAGGATCGATGAATGGGCCTTGTTCAACGGTTTCCGGCTGGAGATCTGTGGGTCGAGGCAGGAGTATTTGATCTTCAGTTTCTGCTGGTTGCTGCTGTATTCTCTCTTTATCACGCGGACGAAGCCGCTGTCTTCTCCTTCTTCCCAGGCCCTGAGGAACTCTGCAATCTGTGCACAATAACTTCTCTCCTGTTCCTCCTCTACTTCTTCGGCTACGTTCTCTATATCCTTTACCATGTCTTCGTAGTCGTGGAAGTTGTCTATGCTGTCGACAAGGTCATCTTTTTTGAGCGTGGCGTCTGAATCGGTCTGCGACAGCTTCTCATTAGCCAGTCTTGACATCACGCGTTTCAACTGGTCGAGGTTCTCCTGCTCGGAGTAGTATCCGAAGGTCTCGGCCTCAGTTATCGCACGCTTCAGGTTCGGCATCGAAAGCGAGTAAGTGAACAGCGAACGGTTACGTGAAGGCATGTTATGGGCCTCGTCCACGATAAGAATGCAGTCCTCGAGGTCGATTCCTGCGTTCTCAAGTACGGCCTCTCTTACACCAGGATGGAAGATATGGAAGTAGTCTGCAATTATCAGGTCGGCGTCGGCCGCCAGCTGCATGGAGATAGAGTAAGCACATACCTTGTCACAGGCCTGTTTCATCTCTCCGGCGGAAAGATTCTGGTGTTTGACTTCTTTCAGCTTTCTCTGGGCCTGCGTTGTTAGTTCGTGATTATCTTTGAACGTGTTGTCGTGGCGTGGACAGTCAGGGCCTTCTCCTCCACGAGTGGAGATGTCGGCCTCACAGAGATGGTCTTTTCCGATGAGGTCGACGGATACAATGTTTTCTCCGTGTCTATTATTCATTTCTCGTACTGTCTCCAGTGCTATCTGGTGCTGGCTGTGTCTTGGAGTCAGGAAGAAGACTTTCTTGTCCTCTTCACGGGCCTTTTCGATCGCTGGTGTTACTGTTCCTGCTGTCTTGCCTAGGCCTGTAGGTGCGTGAGCTACAAGATTGCCTTCTCTGTCAAGAGCGTCTTCAGAAGCCTCTATCAGTTCGTCCTGTCTGTCCCGTACTTCCTCAAATGGGAAAAGATCCATGTATCAATGCAGGGATGCTGACTGATTTAAGGTCTTCCAAACCGCAAAAACTGTTTTAACTTGTTATACCTAATAGTTCTAACATGTCCTGGCACGCGCTGGAAGAGATAGAGGAAGCAGCTAAGAGAACTAGAGAGCTTCTGCTGCCTTTTGACTGGAAGCTCTGGACCAAGATAGCTGTTATGGCTTTTTTCGTTGGCGGTGCTAGTTTTCCAGGCATTTTTCCAAGTACAGGAGGTTTTGAGTCTGAATCAGGGCAAAATCAAAGCGGGAACTTTGACGCCGATCTGAAAGGAGTTAGTGCTCAGTCAGTAAGTGATCTAGGTGTTGGAGCATGGGTTCTCGTGGCTGCAGCTATTTTTATGGCGATTGTACTGGTGTTTGGCGTGCTGAAGGCAGTTTTCGAATTTGTATACTACCAGTCCTTGATAGATAATAACGTTAGAATCCGCAGAAACCTCGTTGAACACTTTACCAAAGGCCTCCGGCTATTCCTGTTCGAAATCGTGTCAGTCATACTGTTCATGATTTTGTTTGTGGCCTTGATCGCTCCTGTAGCGGTATCGCCTTTATTCCTCATAGCAACGGTGCTGCTGGGAATTCCTCTCACAATACTGGCCGTAGTGTTCTTCCAGTTCACGACAGACTTCATCCCGCTCTACATGATAGAGAAAGATCAGGGAGTTATAGCATCCTGGAAACAGCTGTATAACGCAATAATAGATGAGTGGAGGCAGTTAGGTCTTTACCTTGTAGTAAAACTGGCTTTAGGGGTTATGGCCCAGATAGCTATCGGTACAGCAGCATTACTTCTTGGTCTTCTGCTGATCATACCTGTAGGAGTTCCTGTATTCCTTCTGTATCTGGTCTTCCCGCCTCTAGCGATAGTTGCAGGATTAATCGGCCTGATAGCCTGGATCTTCGGCATCCTGTACTTCCTGAACGGGCCAGCCACGACCTTCTTCCGGTACTACAGTCTCATGGTCTACAATGATGTTACGCAGGTAGAAGATGTAGAAGAGTAGATTTGAGGGTTCAGAAGTTTGTAAGTGAGGACTGACGGGATCCAAGCATCTTGCTTTTCTGCTTTAATCTGTGGTACAGGAACTTGAACTCCCTCCCTATCATCTTCTTCACTCTCTGGAACGAGTCTATCTCCCGGTACTGGTCAAATCCGTTTCTTACCGTCTCCCGGATCACCCAGACTCCCAGCGGCGCCCAGTACTCCGGGCTGACATCTCTGATTATCATGACTTTGGCCTGACGATTGATACTGTTAAGATACTCTAGCGCGCCCAGTCTGGCTGCGTAGAATGCGCCTGCGGTCTGCTCCGCGTAACTGGTTCGGCCCTGGAAAGGTTCGTAGTTCTGTGCGATATAGGTATTTTCTGCAGCGTTCCAGACCGATCCCGGCCTCTTCAGTTCTATAAGTTCGTACTCCCAGCGGCCGGGAATAAGGAAGATGTGGAAGTCGTTTCCGACGTACTCGTTGTTGAAGTACCTGATCTCGCCAAGCTCCTGGTAGTTCTTCACCTGCGAACGGATCTTCTTAGATACCATGTCATCGGAGGCTGTGATGCCCCAGCGCGTAGGCACAAGTTTCCTGTTGTCTTCCTGTCCCAGCATGCCGGTTGAGAGCGACTGCTGTATCTTGTACACGTCGACGCCTTTGTCTGTTAACTCGTTTACCGCGGTCTCGGCCTTTACATCTGTGTCGTAGAACTTTTTCTCTACCTGTTTCTCTACAGAAGGATTCTCTCCAAGCAGGAACTCTTTGATGTCGCCGCTTGCGGAAACAGGTTTGACACGTCCCCCGCTGATTGATGCTCCTGGCTTCTTGTCAAGCTCTACTTCTATGTCGACGGGATTAGAGGCCATTGCGATCTCTCTAGTATTGTCCACGAAGTTGTCGGCGTTCCGTACTCTAAGCTGTTTCTTGGAGTTGACGAGAGAAGTTCTCAGTGATGCGATCTTTTCTATCGAGTAGTTCTCACTGTACCAGTTGCCCGGCGAGTCCATCATCTCCGAGCTGCCGACGTGCTGCGGCGAGAGGATACCGGTGTTGACCTTGGGATAGTTGTGCGATCCGATGAAAACGCTGGGCGGTGAGGCCCCGTGGAAGTTTTTCTTTCTCTCCTGGCTGGGCATCATCACCTTCTCCAGCTTTTGCCGGGCCTCTTCTTCAGAAATTCCTTTCGCGAGTTTGCCGTATCCCATGTTCCTTAGTTAGGCCTCAAGAAATATTAGCGTGTTATCCTAGTTTCCAGTGGGGGTCTTTCCTGTCCTTCAGTTCGACGATCTCTTCCAGAATTTCTTTTTCGCCGGCGGAGGTCAGGTCCTCCAGTTTCTGAAGTTTCCGGTAGTCCTCGCCTGTGATGTCGGAGAGCAGGATATCGCCTTCCTCGATATTCCTGCCTACCGTAGCGTTAGTTATAGATACTGCTACTTCGTCACCTTTACTGGCTTCGTCTACTGATTCGTTCTGTTCCTGTATGCTTTTCACACGGCCGATGCTGTTGCCTTCTTCATCCATCAGGCTGCTGCCGGTGGAAAGAACTCCTTTGACGACTTCAACTCCTACTACTGCAGGGTTAGAGCTTCTGAATACGTGATCTGGCATCAACCGGATCTTTGCAGGCCTTGAAGTATTTGCAAGGGCCTCTTCTCTGCGTTTTCTCTCCAGTTGATCCTTCCATTCTGTGTAGTTGTCGATTATCTCGTAGATTACATCGCTCTGGAAGACTTCGATATCCTTGTCTCTGACAGCGGTCTCTCCCTGTTCTGTCATTCCTGTATTGAATGCGAATATAGCCTGATTTTCCTCTTCTTCGTTCTGTACGTCGACTACGTCTCCTTTACTGATCGGACCGACCTCCGCTTTCTGCACCATGATATCGCTTTCCTCAACTACACGCATAAGAGCTTCTAGCGATCCGAGGGAGTCGGCCTTTACGACTACGCCGTGTGTATTGGTTTCGAACTCCACTGCTTCAAGCTCGTCCTCTACTTCTTCAATTGCTTCCTCCAGTTCTTCTTCAGGTGCTGCTCTGATAGGCGCACCTGCGATTATATCTTCAAGGTCTTTTCCAGATATCTTTACTCCTGAGGCCGGTTTTACTGAGTCTACCTCGTTGTACTGTTTGTCTTCACGGATCTCCTGCAGAGGCCTTGGCTCCAGAAGTGCTCTGATGTCGGTGGTTTTGACTCCTGAGGCTGTTCCGTATACAAGTTTGTCGGACTTGTTGATTACGCCGTCGTAATGTATTACATCAATCGTGGTTCCTAGGCCTTTCTCTTGTGATACTTCAAGTACGGTTCCTCGGCCCATTCCTTCGTGTATCTCCAGTTTGTCGCCCAGGTAGTTCTGGCTGAGGCCTGCGATAACCATTAGTAGTTCAGGTATTCCTTCGCCGGTCTTGGCGGAAATTGGTACCATGGCGGCTTTTTGCTGGAAGTTGTCGACTCGGTCGAACCTGTCGGCTACTACGTCGTATTCGTTGAGTTCTCCCATCAGTTCGTAGATTTCGGTGTCCAGCTGCTTTTTGACGTGGTCTTGCTGTAGCTGGATGTTTTCCGTGAAAAGTTCTTTCTCGCTTCTCCAGCCGTTGAGCTTGTCGATCTTGTTCAGTGCCACGACGAAAGGAGTATTGGTTTCTTGCAGGATTTCCAGAGCCTCCTCTGTCTGTGGCTGTACGCCGTCCTCTACATCGATGACGACTACTGCGATATCTGAGATTGATCCACCTCTCTTTCTGAGTGATGAGAAAGCTGCGTGACCAGGTGTATCGATGAATAGAAGGCCTGGAATTGTGATGTCTGCTTCGAGTGTGTCTAGCAGCCCTCCACACACGTTTTGAAGGGTGTCGATAGGTACTTCGGTGGCTCCGATCATCTGTGTGATGCCGCCGGCCTCGCCTTCACATATCTTTGATTCTCTGATGTAGTCTAGAAGTGTTGTCTTACCTGAGTCTACGTGACCCAGTACTGATAGTATAGGTTGGCGAGGCATGGTTTTTCACTACATACCAAAATCTGATTGAATTTTTATAAGATAGGTGTCTTTATAGAAAAATTGGGTTTTTTCTTTTAGAAGCCCTGTTCTGGGTAGAATTAAATGAAAAATAGGTGGTGAGGAATTTATTCCTCTTTGTTAGGGTACTCGTGGCTCCGGTTGTTCTTGTAGTTCTTCTCACATTTTCCGGAGCAGAAGTGAACTCTTTCGCCTGATGTAAGGATGAGCATCTTGCCCTGTCCTTTAGGTACTTCTTCGCCGCAGTAATCACATTCCACCATTCAAAAACTACCTCCGATAGTTTTCTCCAAAGTCAGAAAATCGTTGATTTTCGTCATTTCTCTATCCCTCCATCTCGGTCTCTTTGATGTGTACTACGTCGTCTTCTCGGATTGGACCTCTGACGTTTCTTACGAGGATCTTTCCTTCCTCGTTGCCTTCAATTACCCGGCACCGTACTTTACGTACGCTGCGGTGGCCCTGGTCTCCGATGACTTCGATGATTTTAGCCATTACCATTTTTGATCACTGAGAGAGTTTATTCTTCCTCTTGTGCTTCGAGGAGTTCTGCTGCTTTGTTTGCGATGTCGTCGACATCGTCTTCTGCGCTACCAGAGTCTACAACTGCTGTAGCTGCAGTCTGCACTTCAAGGCCTGCTGCAAGTCCAAGTTCTTCCTTATCGGGTACGAATGTGTAGGAAATGTCTCTTTCCTCGGATAGTGCAGGCAGATGCATTACGATCTCTTCTGGAGAAACGTTTCCAGCGATTACAACTAGATCTGCGTTATTTCTTTCAATTGCTTTTGTAACTTCGTTTGTTCCTTTAACGACTTTACCTGTGTCAGCAGCCTTCTCAACTGCGTCGTAGGTTTGTTCAGCTAAAGTTTCTTCCGGCTCGAATTTTTGGTATGTCATTTTTGATTACCTCTCTATGAATGAAATTCATCAAGGTTGTAATTACAAAAACAGAAGAGAACTTTTTTATACCCGGGCCTTATAGCTGTTACTGCCGCTCTGGATCGAATTCGGCCAGCTTCTCGTTTTCAACCCAGTCAAGCTCCTCCTCAAGTTCACGGATCAAAAGGTTCAGGTTATGCTTCTGGGCCTCGGTCCTGGCAGGTACTTCCTCCAGGACCTCAAAAAGTTTGTCCTTAAGAAATTCTGCTTCCTCAAGTGCGGAGTTAGCATCGCTGTACTCGCTTAGAAGAGCTTCAATTTCTTCCCTGTCTTCCATAAAAACTCACTCGGGACCCTTTTATTCTTCCTGTGAGGATACGATTTCTTCGACTTCGCCTCTGCGGTTGCTGAAGTCTTCCAGCAGTTGCTGGGCCTCATTTTCGGTTCTCTTGTCCTCTGATACCCCTGCTTCCAGGTGATCTACTACGTCTCCGATTTCCTCGGAGAGGTAACGCATCTCCTCGATACGATCCTGAAGCTGGTCGAAGTGATCTACTGTAAGGAAGATTGTTTCAGGATCTTCTTTTCCTTTCGAGAAGTCGGCTGACCTTGGTGTCTGACGGCCTGAAGACTTTGGCTCCTGTGCCCTGTTGCCTCTATCTTTCCGCCCTTCCTCCTCTGGTGGAGAACTCTGGTTACCGGTTAAATCGCTGGACTGACCTCGTGAGAACTCTTCGCGAGATTGGACTCTGGAGTCTTGATTGCTCTGATTGTCTCTCTCAACATTCTCCTCTCCCTGCTGAAAGCCTTTATCTGGCTGATTGTTCTTATTACTGTTTGAAAATTCGTCGCTGGAGAAACTGTTTTTGCCAGGATCCTCTGATGGGTCTTGACCCGACTTAAACCGGGACTGGTTACTTTTCATCTCGTTTTCTTTGCTGCCCGATACTTCAGTTGGGCCTGAATTAAACTGGTTCTGGTTACTATCCGTGTTTTGAGGGTTCTGACTATCTATCTTCTTGTTCTCTGTGGCATTTTCTTTCTGGTCTATAGTAGCCTGTTTGTCGCCGGCCTGACCTGGAAATGAACTTTGTTCAGCTGCCTCTTGATTCATCTCTGAAAAATCCGGTTTTCCATTTTGCTGGGCTTTTTCGTCTGATAGTTTGTTTTCCTCAACTTCTTCCCCCTGATTGTTGACGAGGTTTTTGATTTCCTCCATGTTCTCTTTCAGTTTCTCCTTATCGTCGTTACCCAGATTAAACATAGCCCTAATTTAATAACATCTCTCCCGGTTTAAATAAACCGGTCACAGGCCAAACATATTCGAGAAGTTCCAGAAACCTATATTAGGAAAAAACACAGGCAACAGGTTAGATAGAGGGTTTCAGAGAGAAGGAGAGGATTTACTCCTCTTCAACCTCTTCCCCAGTTTCTTCATCTTCAGGCTTTGAATCGTTGAACTGAGCGCCAAAGTCATCTACTACGTAGTCAAACTCTTCGCTACTATTATCTGCCATCTCACGGGCAATAAGGTAATAGACAAGGCCTAGAGAGTTCTCTGCCTTGTTGTTAGCAGGGATGATGTAGTCAATATCTTCGATCTCATTTTCAGAGTCTGCAATAGCGACTACAGGGATGTTGGTATCGTGAGCTTCCTGAATAGCCTGTGCATCTTCTTCAGGATTAGATACGAAAACAAGTTCAGGCTCTACAAAGTTCTCTGACTCAGGATTTGTCAGTGTACCAGGCATGAAGCGGCCGTCAATAAGATTGGAGCCGATTGCTTCGCTGAATGCCTGAATAGGTGTACGGGCCTGTTCTGTACGGCCCACAACTAGAATTTCTTCTGGATCGTAGTCTTCAAGTACTTCTGCTACCTTTTTTATTTCTTCATCTGTTTGATCAAGGTTAAGAACTGCCAACTGATTTTTCTTCACGTGGAAGATGTATTCCTCCATTGAACTATGTTGGGCCTTTGTACCGATATGTACTCCATTGGCCAAGTACTGTTCTCGGTCAACCAGCATTTTTTCCTGTTCACTCATAAACCTTCCTTTAAGAACAAAAGTTAAATACGGCTCGATTCAAGGCCTTCTCACTCAACTCGGCAGCCGCTCCAAGGTCATGTCATTCGCTCTCATATATCTAGGTCTATCTCGGATGCTATCTCTTTGTGTATCCATACACCGCTGATGCATCCGGCCAATAACGGGCCTAGAAACCGCAGCAGTTTTCCTGTCTGGGTATCTGGTGCGATGAAGTCGACTAGCAGCGCCACAGCTACCACAGTTGCCAGTCCTGCCCCGGTGTATTTCAGGGCATTGCTGTTTTGCTTCTTCATCCTAACTCATATTGATTTCAGGCCTGTCAGATTTCTCCCAAAGTCTGAGTAACTTGTTGAGTTTGGCTATTCTGATGTCTGCGATTCCGGCCTTGATGACAGGGCATTCCCATTCCAGGGCCAGGTCGCTGATAGTGCTGTCACAGGTCTCTCCTGATCTATGACTGATTATCGGGGTGTAATCGTTTTCTTTTGCGAGCTCGACGGTTTCTCTGGCATCGCTGACAGTTCCTATCTGGTTAGGTTTAACTATCAGAGAGTTACACGAGTCCTGTTCGATTCCCTGCTGGAGTCGATCCCTGTCCGTGGTGAAAAGGTCATCGCCACAGATCATGACTTCAGGATTCTTCCGTGTAAGCTTGGCGTGACTCATGAAGTCTTCCTGGTCGAAAGGATCCTCAACGTAGACTAGCTCGAACTCATCTATAAGTGTCTGTACGAAATCAAGCTGCTCCTCAGGAGAGTTCTTTTCTCCAAGAGAAGTCATCTTGTACTTTCCATCGGAGTAGAACTCTGAAGCCGCGATGTCAAGGCCTATACGTGCTTCGTGCTTGTCAGCTACTTTTTTCAATGCTCTCAGCGTGGCCTCATCGTCCATTGAGGTGATCAATGCTCCTTCGTCATTTATTCCACGGATTTTGGAAGCATACCGATCCTTTAACTCCTGGTAGATTTTCCGGTTGGTTTCGATGGCCTCAGGGAAGCTGTCTGCGTTGACAGGTAGTACAAGGAACTCTTGGATGCTTGTGTTTCCACCGTGCTCTCCGCCACCGACAACATTGCTCAGAGGTAGAGGAAAGTTTTCTGTGTTTTCGAATCCCTCCGCATTCTTGAATGCAAAGCTGGATGATATCGCTGCTGCACCTAAACGTGAGAAGTCCTTTGTGCCGTCGATTTTATGTAGTTCTTCGTCGAACTCCTCCTGTGACAGGTTCCGGCCCTCCAGTTTCTGTACAAGTTCCTCGATATCTCCTAGGTGGTCTGGTACGAAGCATTTGGCCTCGTGTGTTCCAGTGGAGGCTCCAGAAGGTGCCTTTCCATATTCTCCGTTGATTTCGGCCTCTACAGTTGGGTTTGTCCTGGAGTCGATTATCTCTCTGAGTTCGATATTCCGTATTTCCATGAACAGTATATGAGAAAAGTAGAATAAAAAATAAGGTAGCTGTATTACCTGACAGTGATCGGAAGCTTCTCCTTTTCCATCTCCTCTTTCGCTAGATCGATTGGAGATGAGCCCTCATCTGTATCGATGAAGGAAGGTGCGCCCATTGCAATCTGCAGGCTTCTAGCTCCCAGAATTCGGGCCTTCTCGTAACGTGTGTAATCTTTCATTTTTGTATCATCCTATATATCCCAGGTCAGGTGCCTGGCCTTTTCCATCTTGGTTCTGGCCCTTACCCTGTCCCTGTTTCTTTTTCAGGTTCCTAATCTTTTTAAGAATCTCCTGAGATTCCTCAACCTTTTCGTCAAGGCCTGTGTAATCAAGATCTGCATCAATGATGCTTTGCACTACTTTGATCACTTCCTCTGTCGACTTTGGATCGCTCAACAGGAAGCCAGGTGTCTCGCCGAGGATGCAGATTCCCTCGTAGCCTCTTTCCTGTGCAAGTCCAAGCAGAAGGCCTGAAACACCTACTACCTGATCGACATCGTGGTCAAAGGTGATGTCGTATTCTCCGTACTTATCCTGAAGGTCTTCTTCAGTTGTTACGCCCATGACCTCTGGTTCTTCGACTACGTCTCCGGTGCCGTAGCCGCCGACGGTAACTAACTCGGTCGCACCTACCGTTTCGACTAGATCCATGACTTTATCAGTTACCTCGTGATGGCCTTCAGGGTTATTTGCCTGTGCGTTTCCTTCCAGGAATACTATGTCCTGCTGATCTTCTCTCTTGATCTCGTAGATATCGTTTTTGATAGTGTTGATCGTCTTCTCGTCGCTGACGATCGCGTAGGGCGGGAAGTGATGTGAATGGATCTCACCTATCTTTCGGGCCTCCATGCTCTCCGCCACGAAACTGACGGTGTTTCTTCCGATGTGGCCTACACCTGCGAGTCCTTCAATGAAAATAGGGTTTTCTGTTTCCTGCTCTGCAGTCATCTTGATCGTAGTCTTTCCCATTAATATCACCTTTGAATCCGGTTTACTTGGACTGTTTCTTCATTTTCCTGCGGTACTTCCCGTAGCTATCCGGGAACGAGAACTTCGGAGGCCTTGCACTCTCCGTCTCTTCACCGCAGTGATTGTCCTTAACGTGTAAGAATTGCATTCTGGACACTTTTTAATCATCGTACTAGGCCCTGTTAAACTCGAACCTTCCATCAAGGTTATCCGCTTTTTCACGGATAGTCTTCACGGATTCGTCCATTCGCTTCTTAGCCAGCTCCTGTGTACGGCCCCACGCAGTGATCGAGTAAGTGGGAGCAGACACGTACTTTATCTCAACTCCTTCCTCAACTTCGGAAAGAGCATTCTTCAAACGTTCTACGCCGTCGCTCTGATCGAAAGCGATCTCCAGCTCTCCTTCAAGCTTCTCCTGTTTCAAATTAATGTTTTCGCGGGCCACTTCTTGAACTGCTTCAACTACCTCATCGTCGAAAAGCTCCTGCAGTTCCTCTTCACGGGCCTCTGCAATTTCAAAGCCGTGGAAGCTTGAGCCGAATTCACGCTGCATAGGAAAGACTACTTCCTCGAATAGGCCTTCTTTTTCACGGCCTAGTTTATCAGCAAGGTCCTGTATGAAGCTTTCGGCCTTCTGCTCTTTCTTCCATCGGGCCATGCTTTCTCTTTTCTGATTATCGTTTACTCTCTTGATTGAAAGGCTGATGTTGTCATCTTCGGTATCTACTACCTGTGCGACTGTCTTTTCGCCTTCGCTCAGTTCTTTTCTGATGTCCTGGATCCAGGATCGGGATACTTCTGAAATATGGATTAGGCCTTTAAGGTCTTCGTATTCGTCGAGGTCTGCGTATGCAGAGTTCTTGTCGACGTCTGTAAGGGTTATTACTACGAAGTCTCCTTCATCAGGTTTGTCTTTGTACCAGCGCATAGTGACTAGATGAGAAGTGATTTTTAAAAGAGAATCGAAGCTGTTGAAAGTAAAAATTAGGATAGGGAGGTGAGTAGAAAGTCTATTCTACTGCCAGTTCTCGGACTACTTCGCCAGGGAACTCGGCTTTTCCGCCGGTTGGCTTTGCGAGAACTTCTCCACATACAAGGCACTCTACTTCTGTAGAGGCTCTGGAGAATGTTGTCTGTTCGTTGCCGCATTCACTGCATTTCACTCTTACAAAGTTTCTTGCCATTACTGGATCACCTGTGTTTCAGTCTGAGAAAATTTCATTTTCGATTTCACCGTTCGATTTCGAACTTCGCAGCTCGAAGAGCGTTTCTAGGTTTCCAGGATTTACCGCATTCCTTGCAGTTGAACTGCAGATCCTTCTTCCCGGAAGTCGGGTTGGATCCACCACGGCTTCTGTTAGCCGGATTCTCGTATGGGAATGATCCGTAACCGTTATCGATTTTTCTCTGACGCTTACGGTGCTTCTTGCTCATCTGGCTTGTGGAGCGGTTAGTAACTTCTTTCACTGTCTGCTCCGTATGTTCATCGCAGTGAGGACAGTACCTTCTCTGCTCTTTTGGAATCTTTACCATACCAAAACCCTCGAGATTAAACTTTAAAAGGCCTCCGAAGATTCACTTATAGATCACTCATGAACAATCCTGGTGCCGTCAGCACCGCCAGGCCTCTTAATATTCCCGAACGTTCCCTCGAAAATCTTGGTCTCGGTCCTTGAACGCTCGATGATCTCGACAGCGGTAGAATCAATCAACTCGTGACGTCCGGCCTCGTTGTTACCATCGATAATACCTTTCAGCTTTTCGGGTGTAACCTCATCCAGCTTCTCAGCACCCTCGGCTCCAGGATCCCTGTCGTACACGCCATCAATACTGGTAGCTATGTATAGATCCGCCTCAAGAAGTTCTGCAGCGATCGCAGCCACAGCATCGGTAGAATGTCCGGGGGTAAGGCCTCCCATCACGACGCTCAGTCCTGTAGATGCTGCGGTCCTGATCTCTTCCGCAGTCTCGGGAGTATCCGGGTAAGCGTCCATCGCGGTCATTAAGGTCTTCGCATTGAGCCGTGTGGCCGCAATTCCTACAAGATCCTGTTCTCCCTGGTTGCCAAACTCTCCTGCAGAGTAGATATACTCTTTGAGACCTCCAGCACCTGTTACGACAAGTATCTGGTCCTCGTTCTTCTCTAGGGCCTCAGCCAGTTCTCCTAAATGGTCAAGGTTTTCTGTTATGAGTGATCCGCTGACAGCGTAGACTTTTGATACCATTTTAGTATAGCTTACAGTTCTTCGGCGTTTCCACGGTTTAGAAGAATCTCTGCGTTGTCATCCGGTAATTCGGCCTCGTCTCCGTCCTCGAAAGGCCCGTATGTCTCGAGATCCGTTCCCATGAACTCCGGTACTTCTGATATTATTTTTACATGCCGATATCCTTCATCGGCCTCTATATGTTCATCTGTTTGGTCTTCGTTTCCGGTTTTAGAATCTGGTAGTTCCTCTTTCCTTTCTTTCTCTTCGGATGATGGCTCCTCGGCAGGATCTAAAGAGTCTTCATCTTCTGGCCGCGGTTGGGATGTCTCTGATTCTGTTTTACTGTTCTCTTTTGATACCGATTTTTTGGTGTCGGTGCCGCCAGATTCTGAGTCGATAATATCATCTACTCGGTTTCTGTGGTCATTGAAGACTTCTTTCAGCTGCCTGTAAAGCTCTTTTTCACGCGGCAGCATTAATTTATCTGAGCTTAAATCCTCAGTTTTGACAGATATCTTAGCGTTTTTTACTATTTTGTCTTCCCGCAGCGATATTATCTTGTCAAAGACTCTTCTGGCGTTTTTGTACTCCCTACCGTTTCTTGAAGATTCTTTCTTTGATCTTAGATAGTTTGAGACTTGCAGTAGAAAGTCTTCTTCCAGCTCAGTCAGATCTTCCTCTCTTTTCTCTTCTTTCTGTATCTTTCTAAGTTCGCTGAAGGTCAACGCGTTTTCTGACATCTATATATTTTACACCTGCTAAAGCTTTTTTACCTCTAGGTCCTCGTTGCATTGCTCAACGTGCTTCTTGTAATAGCCCTCAGATTTGTACTCCTTACCACAGTAAGGACACTCCATAACCTCCTCACCGTCATCCCCATCTTCCTCGCCATCTCCACCGTCCTGACGCCTATTAGCCTTACGGAAAGCATAGCTTACAGGGTTGGAAACCTGTTCTTCTAGGTTATCGCCCTCGTAAACGCCCATATCCTTGTAGTAACCGTTCGAATCGTAGTTCGGTGGAGGAACATCTTCGCTCCTCTCACGATGCCATCTCAGCTGAGACTTCACATACGTCTCACTAAGCTCCTCCTTGTTCCTCTCATTCCAACTCCAGATCTTCGACTCGATCTCATCCCAGGAATAACCAACTGTACGAAAGAAGTTAAGCATGATAAACAGGCCTCGCTTCCTGCCATCCTCCAGGCCCTCCAGAATATTCTTTATCGTCGGAGGAAAATGCTGCTCGGGAATCGCATCCTCAGGCCTTTCAAAATCACGATCCTGCTTCCTCTGGATCTCCTCCCGTCGCTCTTCCTCCTGCTCCGCAAGGAAATCCATGGCCTGAACAGCGAGATTAGTGGCCTCACCATCCTCGTACTCATCAAGAAAGCCGGTCTCGAAATCAACATTCTGCATCTCGGCCTCTTCCTTCTCGAAGTCCTGTATATGATTGATCTCTATCGGCAGCGATACCAGCCAGCTACCGTCATGCAGTGAATAAGGCATTCTGAAAAGGTGACGCTGACCCCAGTCATTTTCTATATCTGACACTTTGTAAGGCCTCTTGCCGTTGTCAGTCTCCATCTCCTCCTCAAGACCGTACTCTTTAATCAGATCGATTATTTCATCTCTCAACTTATCTCTTATGTAATCGATTAGCCCACGTGGCAGCCGTGGATACAGGTTGGAGATATGCTGTTGATCCAGTTCCTCAGGAAAGGCCTCTCCCCGAACCCCTATGTGGAATCCTCGATTGCCGGAGAACTTGATGCTGATATTTTCGATACCGTGATCCTGTAGCTCCCGGATAACAAGTTCGGCGGTATCTTTCGCAAGTTCGAAGCTGTGGTCGCAGTCGATATCTATCACCAGATCCCAGGCCTCACGCAGCTGATCCAAGTCAGAAACATTATCGATCAGTAAAGGGTTACGCCACCTCTCAACAGAAGCATGGAAAGCGACTGCACCATCTTCAACCAGGGCCTGGAAATCACCGGGGAAATTGATTGCATCCGGTCTTTTTCCGTAGCCATTTGGGTATGTAGGGGCGATCTCACGGTACTCGGCTATGTCAAGTATTTTTTTCTTGAGGCCTTCTTTCTCGTAGTACTGCCTTATCTTCCAGTCTTGTGGCCTCCCTCTGCTCCCCTCCTCTGACATGTAAGTTATTGGGGTAGGAAACTGTAAAAATCCCGGCCTCACCTCGAGATTTCAGATAAAAAAGTTTCTGCGCAAACGGTCCCTATGTCCGAAGAAATCTACAGAGACCCGGAGACTTATGTCGATGAGAGGTATAGCCCGGTTGGAGGCCAGAAAGTTGGTGAAAGACAGAACAGGAACTTCGAGGAGATGCTTGAAGGCCTTGAAGCCGAGCCCGGTGACAGGGTGCTTGAACTTGGTTCAGGCCCTGCACTGCTTTCCGGAGATCTAAAGGAGTACGAGACTTTTGCAGCGGACATGTACCACGAACCTCTACAGGCAGCTACTGGAAACGGCAGGGTAGAGGACGCTGTGCAGGCAGATGCTCACAGACTTCCTTTCGAGGACGATGCGTTCGACTATATCGTTGCTCCACGACTCTTCCACCTGGTTGGAGAGGAACAGGAAGTAGTCGACGAGATGAACCGTGTAGCTGAAGAAGGCTTCGTATTCGATGTATTCAGCGAATCCAGCGGCCGCAGGCTTTACAATAACAGGATGGCCCAGCTTAACAGCGATATGCCGGAGGGAAGCATTCTTCACAGTGATGAAGAAGTGGATGAATGGCTGGAAGGCCTTGACTACGATACCCGGAGCGATTTCCCTATTCCTTTTGGAGCCTACAGAAAAAGAGATTCCGAACTTCTGACCGAACTAGCTGACAGGGCTCAAGACGTTTTTTCAGGCCCTCTTGACTCTGTGATTTACTACGGTGCGGAATCAGACTGATTTTCTCTTTTTGAAGTAGAAGTAAAATAGAAGATAGAAGATGTTTGAGGAGGCTATTCTTCCTCGATGCGTGGTGCCAGTACAAAGCTCAGATTGGCTTCGTCTGGGATCTCGAACTCCAGTCTGACTGGGAATTCGTCAGCCATCTTGACTGTAACTGTATCAGACAGTTTCTTGGCGCCGATCATCTTTGACAGGTAGTCGAGGCTGAACATTGAGTTGGCCTCTTCGCCTGAAAGCTCCAGTACGCCTTCAGAGCCCTCTGTAATCTTGAAGTCTACATCGGACTGATCTCCTTCTGCGGAAATCTCGATGCTGTCCTTCGAGGCCGTTACTGTGACGGAGTCGGATACGACCATTGCGTCTTTGATCGCGCTTTCAAGCACGTTGGTCTCTAGCTCGCCTTCGAATGTGAAGTCAAGCTGGTCTGTGGAAGGAATGTCGTCCTCTGAAAGATTGAGGATTGGCAGCGAGAAGTTTCTCGTGCTGCGGCCCTCCATATTGATGTAAAACTTGGATTCATCGTCCTTTACCTCAAGAGTAATTGTATCGTCGCTGTTTGCTCTGCGAAGAATTGAGTATAGATTTTCTAGATTTAGTCCTACTTTTGATTCTTCATCAAGTTCGTAGTTTTCGAATACGTCTTTTTCGATGTGGAAGTCTACCAGACCTACCATTGCAGGATCTGCTGCAACCAGATGAATGCCATCTTCCTTTAACTGGAAAAGGCCTTCACTGATAAGGTCTGAAATGGTTTTCATTGAGTCCTGTAGAAGTCCAACATCTTCGATTTCTGCTTTAAACACCCCTCCTCACCTATGTTACTCAGAAGTGTTAACAACTTTTTTAACGCTGTCGTAGATTTCTGGGTCGACGTCTTCGAAGCTCTGAACGATCTCTCCCTGGATTTCGAAGCTGTCAGGAGTTGGCAGCACTCTTCCAAGTACACGGATTCTCTGCTGTTCTTCCAGATCCTCCATGGCTTCGTCTTCTAGGAATACCTCTACAGAGCCTGTGCTGTCGTCGATTGTAACAGAGTCGTCGTCGACTGATATCATTGTTCCAACAACTCTCACTCTAATATCGCTTTGCGGGTCGATCTCCTCTATGTCTTTAGGCCTTGCCGGCGCTCGTCTTTGGTTCTCGGGCATAATAAATAAGGCGAGATAAAACTATTTCAATATGGGGAGTATCCACGAAAGAACTCTGCACAACAAGCCTCTAGGAGAATTCCTTGTAATCACAGGATTCATGTCATTCATGGCCTTGTTTGCATACCTTGGATACCGAGCCAGCACCGGTTTCGGAGGATACCGGCCTGACGAGTACCGATTGTTTGCAGGCCTTATGGTCGCTAGTTTTGCGTTCTTCATCGCTGGTGCAGAGATTCTCTTAATCTACTGGCGTGGTGAACACTAGGGTTAAATACCGGGAGTTTCATAATTATAATATGGATCTGCTAGGCCAGAAAGGAGAGGAAGCAGCTGAAAACTCTGAACACTTAGAAGAACAGATTCAGTCGCTTCAATCCCATGTAAACGCTATGGACAATGCTTTACAGGAGTTTGAATCCCGTTTCAATTCTCTACAGCAGAATTTCTCCGGAGGCCTGAAAGAGGATGTCGAGGAAAATAAGAGGGAGCTTGAAGACCTAGAGAATATCTTTCGCAGGCTCAGCAAAATCCAGTCGGAGCAGAACAAAAGGCTTCGGCAGTTAAACGATAGTAAAGACGATGTCGGGAACGAGATCTCGGTCTTGAAACAGCAGCTGAAAAATGAGCAGAACAACTCGCAGAACCTTGAAAAGAGAATTTCGAAAATAGAACAGACCATCGATAACCAGGATAGAAAAATCTTTGACCGTGTAGAGGCCCTTGAAGAAAAGGTCGGGGACATCGAGGAGCAGTTCATACTTGATTCTAACCGGCAGGAATGGGATATCGACAGCAAAGTCGAGAAATCTCTGTTCGAGAACAGGACCAAGAAGATAGATAGAGAACTAAACAAACTGAGAACTTCCGTTAACTCCCTTGCGGATGAAGTAGATGCTGAAGATGTAGAGATAGATGAATAAAAAATATTCAGCAACTAATCATACTCTTTCTGTACGTTTCCACACTCACGGCACTTGTAGAACCGTGTAGCCGGCTCATCAGAGGCCCTTGTCTGTTTCATCCACCACTCCTGCTCTGTCTCCTTATCGCAGACATTGCACTCTCTTTCAGTGGTAGGCCTTGCAGCTTCTTCTCCACCTTCCTCATTTACGTTAAGATGGTTCATGGGATCATCTTCTTTTTCTTCAGTTACTTTGTAGTCGCCGCCGTCGACATCCTGTACATTGCCGCAGTCACGACACTCCATCACTGTCTGACCGTCTTTTTTCTCGGAGACAAGCATGCCCCCACATTCATCGCAGAAGTCCATATTGCCATAGATTAGACAGCCAACATTTAAATTAACTACACCTGGCAAGAAGGAGTATTGTCGATAACAAGAGGACTGTCACCGGCATAACCCATCAAATCCATAGTCCACAGCTTCACAAGGCCCAGTCTCGGAACTTTGAAGAAAACCTTTCCATGAATCTGGTCAGGCTCTACACGTGTCTCGAACTCAAGCTGCCCTGAATTGGCGTCACCCAAGGTCTCAACGTAATCATCGTTTCTCTCAACTACTCGATGAACCACAGGGATATCGCCCGGAGGAAGATCTGTAGCATAATCAATCCGCAGGTCATGGCCTGAAATCTGGTAAGACTCTCCCTCAATCAAGGCCTCATCCAGCCGCGTGCCATCAACAGAAAGAATCACTCTGTCACGGTCTCGATTCCGGGCAGGCTGCACCTCAAGAACCTCGATATCTCCAATTGAAGTAGATATGGCGGCCTTGCTACCATTCATCTCCAAGGTATAGCTGTTGCCATCTACAGAGAATTCCACGCGATCAGGCACATCGTACACAATTATATCCTGTTCGTTTATCTGGTCGTACGAGGCTCCTTTAACGAATAATATATCGCCTACCTGCATCTCGGGGCACATAGAAGTGGAAACAACGGTGACGACAGGCTTATCGGTATCAAGAACCGTCCCAGTGGTCTGCAGGGTTCCGAAGGCCAGTAAAACTGCTAGAAGTATAAAGTAGAGATCGTCGAGAGATCCAAGGCCTTCACGGAACTCGCTGTACTTCCCGGATAAATCCATCTGAATAAGTAATTAGAATAACTTCTTTTTGAATGGAAGGCCTTTCTATACTTCGTCTTCTAGGTTGTCCATCCAGTCCTGAGCTGTCTGAATTCCTTCCTGTAGAACTTCTTTCGGATTGTCTGCGTCGATTACAAGGTTGGAATCCTCGCCCAGTGGGTGGCCTTTGTCGTAACCGGCTTCTTCGCCGTTCTCCCAGATCGCTTTTCTTACAAGATTTGCGACAGTATGGTTTTTCTGAAAGTTTACGATAAGCCGGTCTCCTTTTTGTACTGCTTCAAGCTCCATTCGAAAATCTCCTCGTGTTATTTTCTGCATGACCAGAAAACCTTGTGTTTTCGTTCATTATTCTTTTCTCCTCGTGATTATCAAGTCTATTTCGGTTTCATGGCTTTCTTCTGTATGAAAGCCGTAACTCGGCGGCAAAGAGATACTGTACTCCTCTACCCCCAGTACTTCATGACTGGAATTTCCTACAAAATCTTTTATACGTTCACGCAGGCCTCGCGGAGAAATACCGTACACCGCGTCAGAATGCTGCAATGCCTTCTCCCAGAACTTTAACCCGATATCAGAATGATGGGAAAATGGAGGGTTCATTAAAACAGTATCAACCTCCTGATCGAACTCCTCGATATCCTGTTGAACAACCTCTGCTTCCAGGCCCAACATCTCAGCGTTCTCCCTCAGCAGCCTGACCGCATCATCCTCTTTTTCCACTGCTACAACCTCTGCACCGAGAAGTCTGGCGCCGAGGCCCAGCATCCCGGTTCCTGCACCGAGATCAGCTACTTTCTGATCCTTTATATCGTCTTGCATGTATGCTGTGTGCAACAGATCAGCTGCGAGGCCTGGAGGGGTTCTGTACTGTTCCAGGCTGATCCTAGGATTCTCAAAATCGCCGATGTTTGAAAGTTCTTTCTTGAGCTGTGTTTTCACACAAAAGGATTAGGGATTTAAGATTTAACATACCTACTCACCGGTATGCCAGAGGAAAATTCCGATCTAGATGACCTTTCAAGAGAAGAACTTATCAACAGATTGAATGAAATTCAGCAAGACCAGGTAGTCTTCTTTGAACCGCAGAGGGAAATTATACTATCCAACCCAAAGGAGGAAACACTGAGGGAAATCTCTTCCATTTCACATATGGAAACGTCCTCTGGCGAACACTACAAGTTCCAGGTCCGGGAGATGGATATCTGGAACTCAGATCTATCGCTTGAAGAGATGAAAGAGAAGTATAAAAGACTGGTAGGAAGCTACCCGCACTTTACAGAATGGGTGGAAAGAACCTACGAGAAACAGGAAATGTTCAGCATAGAACACGAGAGAATGGCTCACGTACTCATAGCACAGGACAAGGAAAGAATGGAATGGGCCCGTGGAATTGAGAAAGTAAGAAAGAACCTATCCGTCGACCTCTCCGATACCAAGTCCCGAATCCAGATGGGAGCCAAGTCAAGAGCAGAGATCAAAAAGGCCTTGCTCAAGAAAGGATACCCGGTAGAAGATAACTCCAAGTTCCGTGAATCCAGCGAAAAAATCGGCTGCGATCTCAAAGGAATAGAACTCAGAGATTACCAGAAAGAATACGTGAAAAAAGCCCACGAGAAGAGATCAGCAGTGCTTGCCAACCCCGCAGGATCTGGAAAGACGGTTACCGCAATAGGCCTTATGGCGAAGATCGATGCACCTACACTGGTGCTTGTACCGCAGAGATCGCTGGTTAACCAGTGGAAAAGAGAAATACTTGACAAGACAACTTTGACAGAGGATCAGATCGGCCAGTACCACGGCGACCAGAAAAAGATGAAGGACGTAACGATTGCAACCTACCATATGGCCGGTGAAAAGACTTCTCTCTTCCAGAAGGAATGGGGCCTGATCATATTCGACGAAGTCCACCACATTCCTTCCAAACTGTTCAGAAAGACAGCATCCCTCCAGTCCACACGTAGAATAGGGCTTTCCGCCTCACCTGTCAGAGAGGATAGCAAGGAACGTGAGATATTTGCTTTGATAGGACAGGAGATTGGAGGCGACTGGGCCCGCTTCTTCTCAGAGGGCTACGTCGTCAAGCCGGATGTAGAGATCAACTTAGTGGAGTGGGAGTCCGATTTCTACCGTCACAAGTATGAGGAGGCCTCAGGCATCAAGAAGGCAATCATCGCCTCAAAGAACCCGGCGAAGATGCCTATGCTGGAGGATTTCCTAGAAAAGCATGAGGATGAGAAAACCATAATCTTCTGTGACTGGATTGATCAGGGAGAAGAAATCTCCGAGAAGTTCGATATACCTTTCATTTCTGGGGAAACCGATTTCGACGAAAGAGAGGAATACTTCGAGGACTTCAGGAAAGGCAAGATGAATACGATCATCGTCTCAAGGATCGGCGACGAAGGTCTTGATCTCCCGGACACAGAAGTTGGAATCATCATGTCCGGGCAGGGAGGATCGAGACGTCAGGCTACTCAGAGAGCTGGTAGAGTTATGAGGCCTTTCGGCGATGCACAGGTCTACATGATTGCGACAAAAGGAAGTAACGAAGAAGATTTCGTGAAGCGTCAGGTTGAGCTTTTGAAGGAGAAAGGAGTACCTGTCAAGGTGAAGGAATAGTTCATGGCCTCCGTTGATGACTGGCGCAGCGAATACAGTTTTCTAGAGCCGGAGGAAATCGGAACTGTTTTTATCGTGGATACCTCTGTTGCCGAGAACCGTTCCGAACCTGTAAGAGGTTACGAAAGAGAGGATCTCTACTTTGATTTTGAGAGGAATAGACCTCTAACTGTGAGAGAGCTTTCGCCGGAACTATCCCTAGCCATACTTGACAGCTACGGCTTCGATCCTTATTCTGAGGACCCATTCCTAGATTCCGACGCCCTGCTGACTGAAGATGGCGACGAATTCCTGAGGACAGGCTACAGAGATGATGCATTGTATTTAGGCCTTAACGGCTCTGAACTCCCTCGCCAGCCTGATTACGTGGAGGTCGAAGAGCCCCGGTGGAGAAGTTAAAAAACTGGTCCGGGAACATCTCTTTATGAGTCTGATAAAAGCAAAGAACCTGGACAAGACCTTCCGTATATACCAGAGAGGGGAAGGCCTCAGAGGCTACCTGAAATCCTTCATCAGTAGAGACTTCGAGGAAGTAAACGCCGTCGGAGACCTTAACCTTGAGATCGATGAAGGAGAGATGATAGGCTATATTGGAGCCAACGGAGCCGGAAAAAGCACGACTGTCAAGATGTTAACAGGTATCCTCGAGCCTTCTTCAGGGAAGATAGAGGTTGATGGCCTTGACCCTCACAAACACAGGAAGAAAAACGCAATGAATATCGGAGTGGTTTTCGGCCAGAAAACACAGCTCTGGTGGGATCTACCTGTAAGAGAATCATTCAAACTTCTGAAAGAAGTCTACGAGGTCAGCGAAGAAGACTACGAGGCCCGCATCGACGAGTTCGATGAAGTGCTCCAGCTCAGCGATTTCTGGGATCAACCGGTAAGAAAGCTTTCACTAGGCCAGAAAATGAGGTGCGAATTAGCTGCTGCATTCCTTCATCATCCAAAAATAGTTTACCTTGATGAACCTACTATAGGTCTTGACGTTGCTGTCAAGGAGAGGATCCGGAATTTCATCAAGAAGATGAATGAGGAGGAAGAAATCACTGTAATGCTGACAACACACGACATCGGCGATATAGAAGATCTATGTGATCGAGTGGTTGTGCTGGATGAAGGCCGCAAGATCTATGATGGGGAACTAGATACATTAGTCAACAGATTTACGTCCAGAAGACTGGTAATGGAGCTTAGAGATGGTGAAGAGTTCGACTTAGAGATGGAAGGTATCAAAGAGGTCAAGAGAGAGGAAGGCAGCGTCGAAGTAGTCTTCGACCGCGATGAAGTCTCGGCCTCAGACCTTATGAGAAAGATACTCGACAGTTATGACGTCCTGGATTTCAGAATTCGTGAGCCAGACATTGAATCTGTGGTCAAGAAGGTCTACAACGAGGGACTGTAGAATGAAGCTAACCCGGTACCTATCCTTCACAAAAGTAGGTCTAGGAGAAGGCCTGCAGTACAGAGGCAATGCAGTCGCAGGAATAGGTTCTACAGTAATCTCGCTTGTACTTTTCTACTACGTCTGGAAAGCGATCGCCGCTTCAGGAGAGCTAACCGTACCTTTCAGCACTATAATAGCGTATGTGGCCCTGGCCCGGGTGATAAATAATGCCACCTCCGCTAACATCGAGTCATGGGTGGGGGAGAGAGTCAGAAAAGGAACGATTGTCAACGAGTTAAAGAAACCGGCCTCACTCAAGTTACAGATATACTTCTACCAGATAGGCCGATCAGCGTTCAAAATGATGGTTCGTGGAGTTCCAGCATTTATAATCGGCGTAATATTTCTCAACGTAAGCATACCAGGCCTCAGTACAGGCCTTCTATTCATAGCTTCGCTGATGCTGACCTTGAACCTGGCTATAGCGCTTTCCTACATGACGGCGATGCTGGTGTTTTGGACTAAAGTAGGCTGGAGCCTGAGAATGGCCCGTACAACACTGGCGGGCCTGTTCTCTGGCGCTATGATCCCGCTCTACCTGATACCGGAGAACATAAGGCAGGTATTTTACCTGACGCCTTTCCCATCGATGGTTGACAGCCCTATCTCAATATACCAGGGAACGGCTGAAAACGTTTTACAGGTTTTTGGAACACAGATCGTCTGGCTCATAATACTTTTGACAGCAGGAGAATTGCTGTGGAGAAAAGCTAAAACAAAGATTACGGTGCAGGGAGGTTAAAGTAATGAAAGAGAATATAGAAGCCTTGAAAAAATATGCAAGGATTTACTGGCTTTACTTCATCCAGTACTGGAAGTCCAGGCTTGTATACAAGACAGACTTCCTTCTCGGCGCGACGAGCCAGACAGTAAGCATGGCAGTGTCTCTGGCCTTCCTTACCCTTGTATTTACACAGATAGAGACTTTCCAAGGATGGACGTTCGATGAGATGCTATTCCTTGCAGGCCTCGGAGGAACCGTGCTTTTCACCCAGAACATGTTCCTCTTCAACATCACAAGGCTGGGAGAGGACTACATACTCTCTGGAGACATGGATAGATTCCTTTTAAGGCCTTTGAACCCTCTCTTCCAGGTCTACGCCGATGATGTCCATGATAACAATCTTCCGAAGGTCATCGCAAACATAGCCCTGGTATTCTACGCAGCTCTACAGATAGGCCTGAACCTGTCGCTCCTGCAGATACTTTACGCAGCGGCCTCAATGGTCAGCGGAATACTGGTACTGGCCTCTATCTACCTGGTGTTTTCAACGACCGCTTTCTGGACAGGCACTTCCAGAAACGCTATCTGGCTGTTCTTCAGGATCAGCAATTTCAGAAAATACCCGATAGAGATCTTTGCAGTAGCTATACAGGCCCTGCTTGTTACCCTGATACCGATAGCTTTTGCATCCTTCTTCCCGGCCTCGTATCTTCTCGGTAAAGAAGGTTTCGAGACATGGAAGATGGTGACTCCGCTTGTAGGACCTGTATTCTACTACGTGGCATACAGATTCTGGAAGTACGGCCTCTCAAAGTACTCGAGTACAGGTAGCTAAATTAAAAGAAAGATGGAGAAAAAAGAAAGAGAAAGGCCTTTCGGGCCTATTTTACTCGAATTTATCGCTGTAAAGCTCCATCGATCTCTCGATAGCGTCGTGGGCCTCTTCTCTTCCACCTGTACCTTCCATCCTAACTTCTTTCTTCGGCTCCAGGTTCTTGTACGTCTTGAAGAACTCGGAGATCTCCTCTACTTTATGATCGGAGAGATCGTCTAGACTGGTGACTCCGTCCCATCTCGGATCTTCTGTAGGTACTGCGATAATGTTATCATCCTGTTCTCCGCCATCGTCCATGTACATAATTCCGATAGGCCGGCATTCGATCACGCAGCCAGGGAAGGTAGCATGCGTAGTCAATACTAGGATGTCCATAGGGTCGCCGTCTTCATAGTATGCCTGTGGGATGAATCCATAGTCCCCTGGATAATGCACTGCTGAGTGAAGAACACGGTCCAGAACAACGGACTGCTTCTCCTTGTCGTATTCGTATTTGTTCTTTGTACCTGTTGGGTTTTCGATAACTGCATAGATTTCTTCAGGCGCGTCAGGCCCTGTCTCGTAGTCCTGCCATTTATTTACCATAGCTATCTACCTGAATTAAGGCCCTCAGAACTTTTAACATCTTCGAAAAATCAGAAAACAGCAGAGAAGGTCCTTACCTCTCTTGAGTGGCTGTAGCAGAAAGCCGGATCATTGAAATATTCTCTACATGTCCGCACTCGCTGCAGACAACCTTCATCCAGTCCATATTCGGTTTATCAACAGGGTTCACCTGCAAATCGTTACCGCACTTCTCACAGTCGACGCTCATCAAGGATGTAACCTCTACCAAATATTAACTTCCCAACTATTTAAGCCTAACTAGAGAAAGTACCAGTAAAGGCCTTATCTATCTAGGCCTTCGAAAAATACTATAATATGTTTTGATCCCGTAAACAATTAAGAGGGTTCGTGGTCTAGTTGGTTATGACACCGCCTTGACATGGCGGAGATCCCCGGTTCGAATCCGGGCGAACCCATCGCCTCCTAACACGGAGAGCGGCGCGCGTCAAGCTACACTTCGGTAGCTTTCAGAAATTTGTCTGAAGTCGGTCCTCTTTTAGGACCGTCTGATCGCTTGAACGGATCTCCGTTCATGGGAAAGTAGCTCAGCGGTTAGAGCGCTGCGCTCATAACAACTTTATGAGCTATGAGAGGCCTTTGAAGGGCCTTGATGATTAAATAAACTTGTAAGCCGCTTGTGCGGTTTGTACTGTCAACTGTTAGGACAGTTGTGAGATACGCAGAGGTCCCGGGTTCGATTCCCGGCTTTCCCAACCTTTTCGTATTATAAGATTCTTCTAAGAAAAAAGGAAAGTCGGATGGTTTTTGGTTTTTCTGTTTCTGGCTCAGGCCCTGGCTTTTACGATTTGAGTATTTTTTACGCAGCTCTGATGGCAGTAGCCTTCTGTTGCTTGAAGGTATTCTTCGTGGCTGTGAACTCTGTCTCCGCAGATTACGCAGAGGCCTAGCCTGTCAACTTTGGTCTTCAGAATTGTTCCCCCCGTGGACCGTTAATGGGGGAAGGAGGGTAATAAGTAAATCTGTAGAGAAAGAATTGTATCCTCCTCCGATACTACTTCCGGGTCAAAATCCCGCCCTCATTCGTGAGCGAAGTAAAAATCTCCACGCTCTTCACACCTTACAAAACCGAACCTCTCGAACTGGTAGATTTCATCGGCGCCGTACTCTGAAGGTTCGACCTTGCCATCTTTTACCTCTCCGTCCGGCATGAAGACCTGAGCCTCCTTTGCATCCGCTGGAACCCAGTGAACGATCTCTGCATCTCTTTCTAAGGCCTCGGTGTGGTCGCCTTCACGGAACTCCGCGCTGCGCCCATCAACTTCTATGTTGCAGAGGCCTTTCAGCCGGAGGAAGCCGTCTTCAAGATCCTTTTCTTCGATCATTACTGTAACGGTTCCGTCTTCCCTGTCCAGGTCGAAGCTTCGGGTTCCCCAGTCTTGATCCGGATGCCGGGCCATGTGAGGCTTTACATCTTCTGGAACTCCTGAGATCTCAAGTTCCACAGGATCTTTCACGAAGAATCTTCTCTCTGCTTCTTCATCTACAATCTTCCGGTTATGAGATTCCAGTGTTTCGGTGCTGGCCTCGATATCTTTCTCGGAGACACCCATCTCGATGTAGAAATTCTGCAAGGCCTCTGGCTGGAATCCTCTCTTCCGCAGTGCTCTCAAAGTGGGAGCACGATGATCATCCCAGCCGTCAAGCTCGCCGTTCTCCATCATCTCGGTAAGGGTAGAGGTGCTGACAGGAGCTTCGAAACCAGAGATCTTGACGTTACCCCAGTAACGGATATCTGGGTACTCCCAGCCAAGGTAGTCGTAGATATACTTCTGTCTCTTGGTCGAGGCCCGCAACTCCTTCCCACGCACGATATGTGTCGTGCCCATTACGTGGTCCTCGATAGCCCCCTGGAAATCAAGTAGGGGCCAAACTCTGTACTCATCTCCTGTGATCGGGTGATCAGGGTCATCGATAATCCTGAAAGCCACGAAGTCTCTTATGGCAGGATTTTTATGGTCTATATCCGTCTTGACCTTCAAGGTGGCCTCACCTTCTTCTACATCGCCGTTTCTCATGCCTTCCCAGAGATCCATGTTCTCCTCTGGTTCCTGATTTCTATGTGGACAGGCCTTTCCTTCTTTCCTGTATTTCTGACCTTGTTCCTGCGAACACTTGCAAACATAGGCCTTATCCATCTCTATCAGTTTTTCAGCGTACTCTATGTAAGTATCGAAGTTCTTCGAGGAGTATCTTATCTCGTCCGGTTCGTAGCCGAGCCAGGTGTAGTCTTGTTCGTACATTTCATAGGCCTCTTTCATAGGCCTCTTCGTCACCGGATCAGTATCGTCATATCTCAAAATCAGTTTGCCATCGTACTTGTCCCGTAGCTCGCCGTTGATAGTCATTCCACGTGCGTGGCCGATGTGAGGAGGTCCGTTCGGGTTAGGAGCGAAACGTACAACTACTTCCTCATCTTCGTCCACATCAAGATCTGGGACTGGATCATGCTCTTGTTCTTCTTTTTCCTCGAATTCAAAGTCTTCAAGCTTTTTTTCCTGTTTTTCCTGTGATAGCCCGTTAACTTCCTGGCATACTTTCTGAGCGGCCTGTGTGACTTCTCCTTTATCTTCAAACTCTTCTTCCGCGAATATCTTTCCAATTACTGCTCCAGGGTTGCATTCTCCGCCGTGATCTACAGCGTTTTTCAAAGCGTACTTCCGGGCTATCTCCTCAAGTTCCATGAACTAATCTTGGTAGAAAATTTCTATAAAATAAATGGAAGCGGCCGGCGAATCAACCTATTTCCAGATCTGCCTCATCGCCGTTGCTATTCCATTCTATCTCCATCTCAAGAGAAAGTTCTCCATCGGTTTCCTCCTCGACTTTTATCTCGAACTCGCAGCTGCTGGAAGGCCTCAACTTTACGGCCTCCTCACCGGCTTTCAGATTTATCTCGCCTTTTTCCAGTCCATCGGCGATTTTACGGATGTTGTCCGAGATTTCAGGCCTTGAGATCTTCTCTTCGTTCTTGAAAACTACGTTTGACATCTTGATAAATTTCTCTCCAGAATATAAGTCAGTTGCGATACGTCATTAATTCATAGATTTTCCTAGGCCTAACTCGATTATCCCTACTTCCTTACCGCCTAATTTTTAATTGGTCGCTCTTTTCTATAGTCTTTCCTAGAGGATCGATTCCTGGGACAGTATCAGATAACACATCTCCCAGCGCCACTTGAATTTCTCTAGACGGTAAACCGGTGTAGGTCCTATGGCTGGTGCTATCCGGCCGAATCCCACAATAGTAAATGAACTCAAGGCTGCAGTAAACCAAAGATGCCTTTTACCTCTTATCCCGGTTACGGCAGTTGATCTCCAGAGACTTCTCCTCCCTGATCTTTGAGGCCTCTTCCTCGTTTTCTGGCAGAAATCTCTCGCCGTAACTTCCTCCGCCTCCCGGCACCATTATTATCTCATCCTCGCGGAACTTTCTGATGGATTCAGCGACCTCTTCATCAACTTTCGCCAGATCCTCGATCTCTTCCTCAATCAGGATATCGATCTCGGCGCCAAAGTCCTCATTGAAGGCCTTGTATCTCTTCTGAACAGTTTTAGTGGTCGGAGAGGAATGACCTGCCGTCAGCTGGATGATCTTCGCCAGAGGCGGAAGATGCAGGTAATCAACGTTGTAACCGGATTCTCTGTCCGAGAGTTCCTTGACCCTGTCTTTCACTCCTTTCTTGATCGTGCCCGAACATTCCTGACAGCTCCAGTCAAAATTCTCTGCTTCTTCAAGAGAGTACTTCTGATGACAGGAGTTACAGGCTGAGCAGTGATACTTTCCCTCTCTTGGATCTAGGCCTACATTCAACTTTATCTCACCTTTTTCTCCAGCAAATAACTTTCTCAGGCCTTCAAAGCTTTCCTCAGATAACTCGGCACGGTTGAATTCTCTACCCAGTCTATGAGGCCACGGTGAATGTGCGTCGCTGTTAGATAGAAAAACTAGGTCGTCGTGATCAGATATTCTGGAGGCCATTTCCGAGTCCGCTGAAAGGCCTAACTCCAGGAAATCTAAATTATCTTTCTGCTCTCCGTAGCATTCCTTCAGAGAATCTTTCCTTCCGTAGATCGCGGTATACGGTGTGAAAGCGTGACAAGGCCCAATCAAAGCATTGTGCTTCTTAGCTATCTCGACAATCTTTTCTCCATCCGCTTTTATCCTAGGCCTTCCCTCTCGCCTGATATCGTCGCTTAGTTCCTGAAAATCAGTATAGGCCTCCTCGACAGTCTCAAGGTCCGGGAAAATTATCAGGTGATGAATTCTGTCTTTGTCCTCAACTTCTGTGGTCGGAACGAAGGTCATTCCCTTATGTTTGAGGTAGCCGTCTTTCTGTTCTGTATCTTCTCTGACGTGTCTCAGCCATTTCGGGTTAAGTATATCTCCTGTTCCGACGATGTCGAGGCCTTTTTTCTCGGCTTCTTCCGCGATTACCGGTATCTCCATCTTTGGTGATACTCCGCCTGAGTGTTTGCCGTGGATGTGGAGGTCGAAGTCTGTCATGTAAAAGGATTTGAACATTCCTTTCAAATAGGTTTCATGTCAAGGTTTTTCTGTGGCGGAAAATCATAACCTGAGGACTCTGTTTCTGACAGTGATAGCGGAAGTCATTAGCTTTGGGGTATTGATCCCTATCGTACCGCTTTTGTTCACCGAGCCCTCTTCGAGTTATTTTATACTTCCTGAAGGCCTTACCGTTAATCAGGGTTATCTTTTGCTGGGGCTTTTGATAGGTCTTTACCCTCTAGGCCAGTTTTTCGCCACGCCGATCCTGGGCGAGATCAGTGACATCTACGGCAGGAAGAAAGTCATCCAGATCTCGATTCTGGGAACAGTTGTTTCAAGCCTGATATTCGCATACGGGATTTTAATCGCGAGTATACCGATCCTGCTATTTTCAAGGATAGTAAACGGACTTACCGGAGGCCTTATATCAGTGGCTCAGGCCTCTATAGCGGATATGAGCGATAACTCTCATAAATCGAAGAACTTCGGAATTATCGGGATGGCTTTCGGCCTAGGATTTATTCTGGGGCCTTTCCTCGGAGGATTTCTTTCCTCAGGGTTTTCAAAGTACTTTACCTCGATAACGCCTTTTATCTTTGCAGCTTTGGTATCTTCGGTAAGCCTGATTTACTCTAACAGAAAACTAATCGAGACATCTCCTCTGGAGGATAAAAAAGTTGACTGGAAAAAACCCTTGAGACAGCTTCTGAAAGGCCTAAGGATTCCAGGCCTGAAAAAGCTTTTCGCAGCTAACTTCTTTTACTTCTCAGGTTTCAACTTTTTCACGACCTTTATCCCGGTATACCTGGTTCAGAACTTTAACTTCACACAGTTCAATACAGGGAACTTCTTTCTCTACATCGGAGTCTTGCTGATAATCGGACAGGGATTCATCGTTCCAAGGCTCTTTTCGAGGACCACGGAGGAAAAAGTAATGCCTTTCACACTTTTCATGACAGGTCTGTTCGTATTCCTTCAACCCGTAATGACAACACTCATCCCCTTTATGATAGCAGTAACTTTGTTCTCACTGAACAACTCAGTCACACAGATCGCCTTAAACACCTTGGTCTCCAACAAGGCATCCGGAAAAGACCAGGGTCTCGCACTCGGGACAAATCAAAGTGTCAGAGCATTAGGAAACGCAATACCTTCGATGCTTTCCGGAGTAGCAGCTGCAGCATTCGATCCTTCCGCACCTCTAATTATAGCAGGACTGCTTATAATGGCTACAGCAACAGCCTACAAACTAACCGATTAACCGACAGAATTCTTCTAGGCCTCAAAGTAATCTTTGATCTTGGCAGAAAGCCTTGCTCCAATACCTTCAACCCTTTCCTCTATCTCATCGCTGCTGGCTTCTCTCAGATCTTCCAGTGAAAACTCCTGCATCAAGGCCTTTCTTTTCTCCTCTCCCAGTCCTGGAATTTTCTCCAATATGGGATTGATTTCATCTCTTTTGGATTCATGATAGCTCTTGGCAAATCTGTGGGCCTCATCCCTGATCGCTGAAAGTATCTGCCCTGTATCATCAGGAATCTCAGGATTTCTATGTAATCCCAGGATCTTGTCATCGGGCTTGACTATCCCGAATACCGGCATCGACCAGCCGACTTCCCTCAAGGCCTCGGCTGCAGCATTTAACTGTCCCTCTCCGCCGTCGATCAAAAGAATATCCGGTTCAGGCCTTTCATCTCTGCCTTTTATCTGTCGCTTACCACGCCATTTAAGGAGTTTATACATGTTTTCATAGTCATCGTTTTCCTCCTTTAGCTTCTTCTTTCTGTAATCTGATTTGACCGGTTCATCGTCTTCGAATACGACATTTGAGCCGACGACATTTTTTCCGCCGGTATGTGAGACATCGAAACACTCCATCCTATCTACTTTCAGGCCTAGTATCTCTCCCAGGTCTTTCATCTTGGTATCCTGAGGTCTTTTGGCTGCTGATTTAGCTGAATCGATCAATACCCTGTCTCTTCCGTCTTCGGGCTCTCTGTACTTTGTTCCCTCGCTTTCAAGCCATGAAGTTATTTCTTCATCATCTATCTTTTTCTCAGCGACAATCTCTTCCGGCAGTGAGTCCGCTGCATAGAACTGCGTTATGAAGGCCTTGTACGCATCTTCAGGTTTCTCAGCGTTTTCGTTGAGTCTGTAGAATTCTTTTTTCTGGATGGTCGAGGCCTCTATCTCTATCAGGCCTACTCTGTCCATGGCCTTGTTCAGGGCAATTACATGTTTTATCCCGGTCTCCGAGAAATTCTTATCTCCTCCTAACTTTTTCAGGTCCTCTATGTAGTCTCTCAGGGTTGCTGCTCTCTCAAAACTATTTTCCTCGGATGCTTCCTTCATTTCAGATTTCAGATGATCGATCAGGTCTTCAGGGCCTTTTTCAAGGCTTTCTCTGGCTTCTCTCAAGTTTTCATTATAACTTTCGGCTTCTATCTTTCCCGCATAAGGTGCTGAACAGAGGCCTATCTGATAATCCATGCATGGATCATTCTCGGATTCCTTGCGTTTGCATTTTGGAGAAGTTATCCCATAGGTATCTCTTATCGCCTTGATGGTGTTTTCTACTCTTTTCATCGATGTATAAGGTCCAAAAACAGTCGCGGCTTCATCAGGATCTCTTGTGGCTTCGATAGCCGGGAACTTATCCGAGGTAAACTGGATCACTGGATATGATTTGGAGTCTTTCAACCGGGTGTTGTACTTCGGTTGGAACTTCTTGATAAGATTTGCTTCAAGCAAAAGCGCTTCTTTTTCATCTCCAGTCACCCTGTGATCTATTGAGTCGGCCTTTTCCACCATCTTCTCTATACGGGTGCTTCTGGGATCTCTGTACGATTTCAGCCTGTCCTTGATGTCGACGGCTTTACCTATATACACAGGTACTTCTCCGTCTCTGAAGATGTAGACTCCGGCCTTCCCAGGTTTTCCACTGATTTCTTGATCCAGTTTTTCCCGATTCATACCTAGATATACTCTTTCAGGTATTCACCGGTGTATGAATCAGGGTTTTCCACGATCTCTTCTGGAGTTCCTTGAGCTACGATCTCTCCACCGTTTTCTCCTCCTTCAGGCCCGAGATCTATGATATGGTCGGCGGATTTGATCAGCTCCATTTCGTGTTCGATTACAAGTACAGAGTTTCCATTATCCACCAGTCGATGTAGTACATCGATCAGTTTTCTCTCATCTTCCCAGTGAAGGCCTGTAGTAGGCTCGTCCAGAAGATAAAGTACATCATCTCTCTGAGTCTTACCCAGTTCCTCGCTGAGCTTTACACGCTGAGCCTCTCCGCCGGAAAGAGTTGTAGATGGCTGTCCAAGCTCCATGTAGCCGAGGCCTACATCCTTCAAAAGTCCGAGTCTTCTCTTGATTCTGCGATCGTGTTCAAAGAACTCATAAGCCTCTTCTACCTCCATATTCAGGACTTCAGCGATTGATTTACCACGGTATTTAACCTGTAAAGTTTCTTCGTTGTACCTCTTTCCGTTACACTGTTCACATTCTACATAGACATCGGAGAGGAAGTTCATCTCGATCTGGACGGTACCCTGGCCTTTACATTCCTCACAGCGCCCGCCTTTCACATTGAAAGAAAACCGTCCTTTGTCATAGCCACGCTTTTGAGCCTCAGTCGTCTCTGCAAACAGCTCTCGGACATAGTCGAAGACTCCTGTATAGGTCGCAGGGTTTGAACGCGGTGTCCGTCCGATTGGGACTGATCGATCATCCTGACAGATTCAATATTATTGAGGCCTTCAATTTCTTCGTGTTCTCCGACCTTTACCGATTTGTTACTGTTAAGTTCTTTCGTGAGCTGGTTGTAGACGATATCATGCATGAGAGTGGATTTTCCGGAGCCTGAAAGGCCTGTGATAGCTGTGATAACTCCGAGAGGTATTTCCACATCTAGGTCTTTGAGGTTGTGTTCCTTCGCTCCCTTTACTTTGATTGAACTTTCTGATTCTCTGCGTTCATCCGGAACTTCGATCTCTTTTTCTCCTGAAAGATACTGGCCGGTTACAGAGTCTTCTGCATGTTCAATCTCCTCTGGTTCACCATGTGCTACTATTTCTCCTCCTCTTTTTCCTGGGCCTGGCCCTATATCGATTACA
>Ga0102936_1000062_pt1 | contig 35120 bp, 31 predicted proteins | sample SalPon2_A_H2O_MG_FD_78502 | JGI IMG/M metagenome (GOLD analysis project Ga0102936, IMG submission 78502) | Salt pond water microbial communities from South San Francisco under conditions of wetland restoration - Salt Pond MetaG R2_A_H2O_MG | ecosystem: Environmental > Aquatic > Non-marine Saline...
ATCTTTCTCAACTTCTGAAAGTCCAAGAGATACTAATAGAACAACTTGAGATAGAAGAATTTGATAGATGAAAGAAAAAACAGGATTTGAAGGCCTGAGGCCTTCGTTTATTCGTCGAGTTCCTCGTTGAATTCCTGTACTTGGTGTTTGAGTTTGACCATGAGCTGTTCTGTCTGCTCGAGACTGTTTTCAAGCGACTGTTTTTCTTCTTCCAGATTGTCAATTTCTCTGTTCATGGATTTTTTCTCTGCTTTCAGTTCTTCCCTGTCGTCTCTCAAATCCTCCACCTTGGATTTCATGTCATCAAGTTCTTCTTCTTTTTCCTTGATCCCGTTCTTGAGTTTGTCTGTGGTGGTTTCAAGGTCTTTCACTGTTTGTTCTAGTTCCTCTTTTTCATGCTTCAGGTTTTTCGCTCGCTGTTTCAGAGCCTCTTTCTCCTTTTTAATGTCGAGAGCTTTCTCTGTTTCATCCTCAAAGGTATCAACAAGGTCTTCTAACTCGTCTATTCTCTTATTCGGGTGAATCTGGCCCTCATGAATATTCAGGCCTGACTCTGTATCAAAGGTTTCTCCACATACAGGGCATTCAAATTCCTTTTCGTCACCGTTATCTTCTGGCACTGTTTAATTTTCACCTATAACTTATAAGTGACATTTCTCAAGTTTAAATGTTATCCACTTGATTTACCATCTTAACAATCTCATTTACCTGACGCTCCAGCTCGTCCTCAGAATAATCTTCGGGATTCAACTTCAGGCCTCTCATTACTTCTGAATCCCGCCAGCCATCCTTGAAGCTGTACTGGAAACCCTGTTCCTCAAAATCTGTCTCTGACTCCATTTTTTCAACCAGGTGAAGTAAGGCCTTATTCGCCTCAATCAGTTTATTCCTTTGATCTTTCAGGTTCTGTATCTTTTCCTCGGCCTCATCCAGCTCATCGAAAATCTCTTCGCCATCCATCACAACTCAAACTATAACTTTTGTTGAAAATAAATATTTACCATGGAATTAGGCCTTGGGACATGGCAGAACACTGATCCTGAAACATGCAGAAAATCCGTAGAATACGCTTTGAACATGGGATACAGGCATATAGATACTGCTCAGGCCTACAGAAATGAGGAAAATGTCGGAAAAGGTATTGAAAACTCTGATACAGATAGAGAAGATATTTTTCTAGCCTCAAAGGTATGGATAGATAATCTAGCTCCGGAAAATGTCATCTCCAGCACAGAGGAAAGCCTTGAGAAACTTGGAACCGATTACGTAGATTTGATGTATATCCACTGGCCTTCCGGAGATTATTCGGGAAAGGAAACACTTGAGGCATTTGAAGAGTTAAAAGACCGAGGCCTTATCAAGAATATTGGTGTCAGCAACTTTGAGGTGACGCAGATGGATGAAGCACTCAAGCATGTCGATATCTATGCGAATCAGGTAGAGATGCATCCGCTTTTACCTCAAAAAGAGCTTAGACAGGCCTGTGATGAAAACGACGTTGAGATGGTGGCTTATTCTCCACTGGCGAGGGGAGAAGTATTTAATGTCAGGGAGCTCCACGAAATAGCGGAGAAGCATGGAGTCTCCGAGGCCCAGGTATCTCTGGCCTGGATTATGGAGAAAGGTGTTACTCCGATCCCTAAGGCCTCGACAGAAGAGCATATCAGAGATAATTTTCACTCCAGAGAATTCAAGCTTGATGAAGAGGACATAGAGGAAATTGATTCGATCAGAGGAGAGGAGAGGATGGTTGATCCAGAGTTTGGGCCTTGGTAAGGCCTATAATTCTTCTATTCTCAGAAGTCTGAGGTAGTTTTGACCTGAGTCGAAGTAAAACATATAGACTTTGTTCTTGACTGCGAATATGTCGTTTCTTCTTCCCTCGAATTCTATTCTGCGTGTCAGGTTTCCGTTGACTATGGATTTATTACCTTCCTTGAATACCATTTGGACGTTTCTTCCGTCGAAGGATACGTTTTCTTCGGGGTTGTTGCTATCAACTCTCAGATCAAAATTTTTTCCATAGATTCCGTCAGGGTATAGGAAATAACTTGTGGAGAAGGCTAATGCAAAAACCAGGATGAAGACTCCGAAAAACTTCAGGTAATTTCTTAATTTGATTTCCTCGGCACCGAATTCTCTCATAGAATTATTTTTTGCAGGAAGTCTTCAAAAATGATACGATCGAAAAACTTACTATGTCAATCGTGCAGACAGGCCTGACATACGCCACTTTACTTGTACATATTTCATGGATAGCAGGCCTATTACTTTATTTAGTCTACAGATCGCCTCTTCAGACCGAGAGCTTCGACGCATATATCAGAGGGATTGTTGATTTTCTCAGCAATTATTACCGAGAGACCTCTCTGGTTATGGTCTCGGTCGCTACTTCTGGAAGCCTTTACTTCTCCGAGATACTCGGATGGGAACCCTGTATAATGTGTTGGTATCAGAGGATTCTGATGTACCCTTTAGTCATACTTTTTGGGGTGGCAGTGATACTATTCAAAGACGATGTTGAAGACTATGCTTTACCGATCCTTACTCTAGGTACAGGAGTCTCGCTTTACCATTATCTTGTTCAGATGCTGGATACCATCCAATCGAGTTGTACAGCTACAGGGATTTCATGCGATGCAGTGTTTACTCAAGGCCTTGATTACATAACGATTCCTATGATGGCATTAACGGTATTTATCACGGTGTTAATACTGAACTGGAAATTCTCGAACCAGTCTTGACCAAACTCTTACTTACAACTTATAATTATGAGCTAGAGAAATTTAGAATCAGGTTAAAAAACTCCTTAATACCGGATTTCCCTTTGATCTCTACCTGTAATGGAGGCCTATACCTAGAAAAATCATAAATAGTTTTGAAAAACCGAAGGAACAGATAAAACTGTTTTTACACTGGGGCAGGAATGAGCTCTGAGCTTTAGATATATAGTATTGAAATTGACTGAGGCATCAATTGGTTTTTTAACCCATTAAATAACATTGATGTTTAGATGTACTGGCATAGTGAATCCCGGGATCAGGTATTTTCAGAGCTCGATACCTCGGATCAAGGTATTTCACAGGAAGAAGCAGAGAGGAGGCTGGAAGAAGAGGGAGAGAACCGGATCGAAAGCGGGGATTCTACCTCACCGCTGAAGATTTTTATCAGCCAGTTTCAGGATAACCTGATCTATCTTTTGATGGCTGCTGCTCTTCTGTCTGTCGGCATAGGCCTGTTACCTGATCATCAACCTGAATATGCTGAGGCAGGTATTATCTTGTTGATTCTTTTTGCGAACGGTACTTTTGGATTTATACAGGATTACAGGGCGGAGAAATCGATTGAGGCCTTGAAGAAGATGTCTACTCCTGCTGCAATGGTTATGAGGGGTGGAGAAAAAGTTGAAGTCGATTCGACGGAGATAGTTCCTGGGGATATCATATTTCTAGAACAGGGTGATGCAGTTCCGGCTGATGCCAGGCTTCTTGAGGCTGAATCTCTTGATACTGATGAATCAGCTCTTACAGGTGAGAGCAACAATGTTTCAAAGAATCCTGGTGAGGTAAGCCAGGAATCTGCGGTAGCTGACAGGAGTAACATGGTATTTATGGATACTCATGTCGTTAGAGGAAGGGGAAAGGCTGTTGTAACCGATACAGGGATGGATACTGAAGTAGGTGATATTGCAGAGGAAATTTCAGAGGCAGATGAGAAAGAAACTCCTTTCCAGGAAGAAGTGGATGAGATGGGTAAAAAAATCGGTGCGCTGGTGATTGGAATAGTTTCACTTGTTGCAGTAATCCAGCTTTCGATAACCGGTGCAGGAACGATAACTGTCTTGCTTATGGCCATAGGCCTCTCAGTTGCGGCAATTCCTGAGTCTCTGCCGGCGATCGTGACTTTGACTCTAGCCCTGGGCTCTAAGAAACTCCTCAAGAAGAATGCATTGGTGAGGAGACTTCCTGTCGTAGAGGCCTTGGGATCAGTGAACTATATTGTAACGGATAAAACTGGTACTTTGACTGAAGGAGTAATGACAGTGGAAAACCTATACTTTCAGGGAGAGAACTTTGATGTCACTGGTACTGGAACATCGACTAACGGCAAGTTTGTGAAAGACGGTTCAGAAGTCGACACAGAATATCTGAGGCCTCTCCTCGAATGCGGTATCTACTGCAACAATGCGGAAGAGACAGGTGAGAAGTCGGATAAAGACTTCCACGGAGAGCCTACAGAAATTGCATTGCTTGTCTCCGGGATAAAAGCAGGCCTTGAACCTGATAAGGAAAGAAAAAAGAGCATTCCGTTCTCCTCAGATAGGAAAAGAATGACTGTCGTAACTAAGGATGAAAAGGCCTACATGAAGGGAGCACCAGAAACTGTACTTGAAAGATGTGACAGAATCCTGATCGATGGAGAGGAAAAAGAACTCACAGAGAAAAGAAAAGAAGAAATACTTGATAAGAACCATGAATACGCTAGGGAGGCCTTGAGAGTCCTTGGATTTGCTCACAAGCAGGTTGGAGATTTAGATGTTGAGGATGATGAAATTGAGTCCGGGATGGTTTTCCTAGGCCTTCAGGGAATGATGGATCCTGCGAGGGAAGAGGTCAAAGACGCAGTAGAGGACTGTAGAACCGCAGGTATAGGGGTTGTCATGGCGACAGGAGACAACATTGAGACAGCTAAGGCGATTGGAGAAGAACTTGGATTTAACCCTGATGGCGCTCTTACAGGCCCTGAGCTAGATGAAATGAGCGATAGAGAACTTCAGGATAAGGTTACCGAAACTGAAATATTTGCCAGGGTAACTCCTGAGCATAAAGTCAGGATTTCTAAGGCCTTACAGGATCAGGAGTATAATGTTGCGATGACTGGTGACGGGGTCAACGATGCTCCGGCACTGAAAAACTCTGATGTAGGCATTGCGATGGGTCAGAGAGGTACAGATGTCGCAAAAAAGAGCAGTGACATGGTTTTGCAGGATGACAACTTCGTTACTATCAGAGATGCAATTTCTGAAGGCCGTGCGATTTTCGATAATATTCGAAAGGTGACAAATCAGCTTCTCTCTACGAATTCAGGGGAAGTTATGTTTGTATTTTTAGGTACTTTGATTGGAGGATTGTTTTATCCAGAACAGTTTGCAGGCGCCGATGCTGTTGTTCTCACAGCAGTAATGATTCTATGGGTAAACTTTGCAAGTGATGGGCCTCCAGCTATCGCGCTTGGGGAAGATCCTAAGGTGAAAGGAATAATGCAGAGAGATCCAAGGGATCCTGATGAATCTATTTTAGACAAGAAAATACTTTACATGGTTGCAGTGACAGGGCCTCTGGCGGCAGCAGTGATGCTACCGCTTTTCTTCATGAACATAGAGAACTTGATGCTGGCACAGACTATTCTCTTCATGGCCTTAGCATTCTTCGAACTGATAATGTTCCAGGTAATAAGAAGAGACTACGGCCTCAAACTAAGCGATAACAAATACCTGATAGCAGCAATACTTGTCTCAACGCTACTCCATCTTTCAATAATATACACCCCAATCTCAGATTACTTCGGAGTAACACCGCTAGGCCTACAACACTGGGGATACATAGCAGCATCATTACTTCTATTCTGGGTACTAGAGGTAGGATACAGAAGATTCCTGTCCAACCGTTATGGCAACAGAATTAATCAACTCGGAAAGTAAGAAATAGGCCTGTAAGATTTAGAAGGAATAAGATTTAATTGACCTCTAGAATTGTCAGACCAATGTGTTGTGGCATTCAAGTATTCACAAACTTTTTGAGCCTACAGAGCAAAAAGAGTTTGCGACATCTTGGGACTTTCGAAAATTAAAAATTTTCTTTTAACTCCCCAGAACTAGCAACACGAAGTGATGCGGCGTCCGAAGATTAAAATCTTCTCGGAGCCGACAGACCCGAAAAGGGTTTGCGGCGTCTGGGATTTGAACCCAGGTTCCGACCATGGCAAGGTCGAGTCGTAGGCCACTGGACCAACGCCGCGTAGTAAATACTGATTAGGCCTCAGGGAATTATAAACCCTTTTCCAGTCTAGTCCATTTTTGAATATTCAGGCCTAAGTTTAAATTATGGTTAGAGAACTTGTGATTATTGGAGGGGCTTCAGCTGCTCAAAGTGCTGCAATTTATGCTTCAAGGGCTGGAGTTGACGTTACAGTTGTAGCCGATGAGTACGGAGGTCAGATAAACAATACTGATAAAGTCGAGAACTGGCTGGGAACCAAGTCGATCGGCGGGCCTGAACTCGCAGAAAAGTTTACCACACATATGAGAGATTATGATGTCGAAGAGATTACGGGTCAAAAAGCTGTAGATGTGCAAAGGCCTGATGAAAATTTTGTAGTTGAACTTGAGAAAGGTGAAATTCTTGAGGCCTTAAGTGTTGTGATTGCGACAGGAGGTTCCAGAAGAAAACTGGGAGTAAAAGGCGAGGAAGAGTTCTCCGCTAAGGGTGTAGGTTACTGTGCTGTATGCGACGGACCATTGTATCAAGGTGAAGAGGTCGCAGTGATAGGGGCAGGCTATGCTGCAACCGAAGCAATCGATTATCTATCGGATATTGCTGAAAAGATCTATGTAATAAACAGAAGTGAAGGTTACTCCGGTGAAGAAATCACGATTGAAAGAATTAAGAATCATGAAAAGGTAAATCACCTTGAAAATGCAGAGGTCGAGGAATTCTACGGCGAGGACTTGCTGGAAGGCCTGAAAGTCGATCACGACGGAGAAATGAAGGATATAGAAGTACCTGGAGCATTCATTGAAATCGGGACAAAACCTAACTCTGATATTTCAGATCTGATTGAGAAAAATCAGTCCGGAAAGATCAAAGTCGATGAAAACATGAATACAGGGGAGAAAGGCCTGTTTGCTGCAGGAGATGTGACAGATAAAGGAGTTCAACAGCTGGTTGTTTCAGCTGGAGAGGGTTGCCGCGCCGGATTAAATGCCGCAGAGTATGTGAAAGAGGTAAGAGATTGATGCCTGAGACAAAGATGACAAAATGTGTTTTCTGCGGTGAAAATGCGACCACGAAGAACTCTGATGGTCAACCGGTATGTCAGGACCACAAGAACAATCAGCCCAGAGATGTAGCTTGTCCGGAATGCGGCATGCCGATGAAGATAAAGGAAGGCCGTTATGGGTTCTTCTGGGGCTGTGAAGGTTATCCACAGTGCTCCCAAACCTATCAAATCGAGGCCTTAGTAGATGACGATGATGAATAAGCTGAGTTCCTATGTATATTTTAAGATTAACAATCTCTTTTTGTTGTTAAGGGCCTGTAGCTCAGCTGGACAGAGCGCAAGGTTCCTAATATCTCTTACTTGAACGGATGTGAAAGGTGGAGATTTGAGAAGATCAGTTGATCTTCGATGGAGATACCTTGAAGTCGTGAGTTCGAATCTCACCAGGTCCGAATCAGTCCCTTAATCCACCTGTTAAAAATCGGTTTCAAACCTGCTGTCTATCAGGCGAGTAATCAGGGTCTGCTGTAAGCGGTGTCTCAGGTGAGTAAACCAGGCCTGAAGCCAGTCTCTGTGGAAGTCCTTCTTCTGTGGTTAGGACCGGTGCTATCACACTGTCTCTAAGAAGTTCGTAATCAAGTATTTCTCTGTATCTCTGTACGTCAGAGTTTTCCTGGAAGAAATCCTGAAATTCTGACGATTCAATTACTTCCTGAAGAGCATCATACCCTCGAACTGTTACAGGATATACCCCGTCCTGAAATCTCATGTATGCCGGCGCTGGAGTCCCTTCCAGTAATTTTTCAAACTGGGAGTTTACAAAGACAGGGTTTTCTTCAGGCCTTCTGGCCACCGTCTCGTGAAACTCCGAGAGCACAGTTTCTATATCTTTTTCATGCATATGTTCTGAAGGGAAACTAAATTTATGCGCCATATTGTAACTTGCTGTTGTGAACGCAGAGATTTCAGGATCCTGATATCTTCTGAACTCAGGTTTTACCGGCTCATCACTGTCCCAACCGGATCTTTCATCCAGCTCTCCAAGATTTTCGAGTTCGTCTGCTGAAAGAATATCTTCAAGTGTTGGCTCTCTCATGTCATCTACATAATTCAGGCCTGAACATTAAAAATTTTACGTTTCTAGTAGGCCTCTGTTACATATTCTTTGACCATTCTGTTTGTGTTGAAATATGATCCATTAACTGCTATTGATTTTCTCATTATTTCGATCCATTCTTTCCGATCATTGGTGTATTTTGAGATTATATGGTCTAACTTTCTGTAAATTGATTTTGAGTCAACCTCGTCTTGATTTTCTCCTTCGACGTAATCCTCGCCTATGCTCCAACCTGTCACGTCTTCTGTATGGCCTTCTATCCACCATCCATCCAGTACTGAAAGCTGTGGAGTTCCGTTGACCGCAGCTTTCATTCCAGATGTTCCTGAGGCCTCCTGTCCTCTTACAGGATTGTTTAACCATAGATCGCAGCCTGAAACCATGTAGGCAGAATCTTCCATGCTGTAGTCTTCTATGAAAAAGACTTCAACATTTTCAAGCATTTCAGAGTACTTTAAAATGTTCTGAATTATATCTTTACCTCTGGTGTCATCCGGATGGGCTTTTCCACCTATTACTATCTGCAGACCGCCGTATTTCTCGCCAAGTTTCTCCAGAGCTTCAATGTCTCTGAAAATAAGTGTAGGCCTCTTATAATCTGTAGATCTTCTTGCAAAACCTACTGAAAATTTTTCTTCGTCCATCTGCTCGCCTGTAGACCGCTCTACTCTCTCAATAAGTCTCTTCTTACAGCTTTTCTTCGCATCCCATAACTCTTTGTCGGGTATTCTAAAGGCCTGTCCCAGTCTTTCAGGGTCTGTCTTCCATCCTTCGATGTAAGTATCGAAAAGACTTTTCAGCTCGTTTTGAGCCCAGGTTTTTGCATGTACCCCGTTTGTAACAGCTTTCAGGTCGTGTTCTGGGAACATCTTCTTAGAGACCTTTCTGTGTTTCTCCGATACAGCATTCTGATAATCCGAGTGTTCAAGCGCAAGCCGGGTCATATTCAACTCTCCGTCCATATCAAGTTCGTCTGTTTTATCTCCCAAAACCTTTCTCACCAATCCTGGACTGAAACTGTCATGCCCTGCAGCTACCGGGGTATGAGTTGTGAAAACAAATTTTCCTGAGGCCTCTAATGTTAGAAGGGCAGAATGACCCTCATTCATGTGGTATATGTCAGGAGATTTTATCTTCTCAATCAGCCTTGTACCCCCAATTCCCAGAACCGCTTCTTGACACAGTCTCATCTCATTACCTCCTGCATAGAGTCGGGATGTAAAAGACCTTGCCCTCTCAGAGTTTTCATCTAAATCGGTATGAAGAAAGAAAATCTCTATCGAGCCTTTTTCACCTTCATAAATATATTTATAGGCCTTTACAGTTACTTCTTCTCCAGATATCTCGATCTGAATCTTTTCACCTGTATCTTCCAGTAGATCTTCATAATTCCAGTCCTGAGACTTTTCTGTCTGAAACCCGTTTTCATCCAGAACCTGTCTGAAGTAACCGTCACTGTAAAGCAAGGTTATACCGAAGACATTAAGCCCTAGATCTGCTCCGGACTTCAGTGTATCGCCGGCTAGGACTCCTAGGCCTCCGCTGTAAGTCTTTATTTCGGGTTTGATTCCTATCTCCATTGAGAAGTAGGCTACTGAATCATTCATGTAAAGAGTTTGAAATAAGTCGAATAAAAAATCTCGCTAGGAAAGAGTCAAAACCTTTGAACCAAACCAATTTTTTTATCGAGATAGAGGATCCCGTCTACGGCAAACATTTGATAAATGAAAAAGTCCTGATTGAACTGATTGAATCAAAACTGATGCAGAGACTAAAATACGTACACCAAGCCGGGCCTACACCATTCTTCATAGAAGATAAACTCTCGATAACAAGATTCGAGCACTCAATCGGAGTAATGCTTTTACTCAGGAAATTCAATGCTTCCCTTGAAGAACAGATCGCAGGCCTTTTACACGATGTGCCCCACACCGCTTTCTCTCATGTAGCGGACTTCGTGTTTGAAAATGAAGGCCATGAATACCATGAAAAATTCCTTGAGGAGATAATATATGACTCAGAGATACCTGAAATTCTTGAAAGAGAAGGCCTTGAAATAGAATATATTTTAGATGAGGATAACTTCGGATTGCTGGAAAGAGATCTTCCAAAACTCTGTGCTGATAGACTTGATTACTCTATGCGGGACCTGAAATCGCATAAAAACTACAGTATGGATAAATTCCTCGAAGGCCTAGATGTCAAGGAAGGCGAGTTCGTATTCGATAATTTCGAAAAAGCAGAGGAATTCGGACTGAACTTCATTGAGCTGGATGAAACTGTTTACGCCTCCCCGTTAGAAGTCACTATCCATGAAGTATTTGCAGATATAGTTAGGAAGGCCTTAGAGCTCGAAGAAATAACAGAAGATGATCTTTTCACAACAGACCGCGAGCTTATGGAAAAACTCCGAGAAATTGACTGCGAGGAAATCCAGATGAAGTTTGAATTACTTGACTCAGGCCTAGAAATTGAGACAGAAGCTGATGACTACGATATTCACGGCAGTACTAAAGCTCGAGCACTAGACCCGTCATTCACCGCTGAAGAAGGCAATGTAGTTCAGGCCTCCGAGAAATCTAATAAACTGGATGAAGCAATTGAAGACCACAATAGAGAAGTTAGAGACGGTTTTAAAATTAAGATTTTAAATTGTGATTAACGGGCTCTTAGTTCAGTCTGGCAGAACGCCACCTTCGCAGGATAGGTTACGCTCTATTGATATGTAAAGAGGTATTCAAGTAATATCTCAAATATCGGAATCGATTCAGAAATAGGTGGAGGCCTGGGGTTCAAATCCCCAAGAGTCCAAACCTTACCAACTTTGATCAACAGAAAACATGCCAGGCGTAGCTTTTGGTAAGTATCTTTATCTTTATGATTTTGGAGATAGAATAATTACCAATTGCTTTAATTTTTAGCTAATAGCTTCTTGATAAGCTTGCTGAAATTCTTCTAAGAATTCATATTTACTAATCTCTGTGTTATTAAGTCCTATTCGTTTTTCATTACCGTGTGGAATATCTGACTCGTGATAGTTGATTTCCAATATTTCAAGTGCTTGGGTAAAATTTTCGTGATTTTTAGGCTCCAATTGAACGTCGTCTTTTGTAGCAAACCCACGATCCCACATGGCTTGTTCTACGTATCCTTTCGCAAACGTTTTATCTTTTAGATATTCTGGATTCTGCTCCGTCACTTTGCTAAAGAATCCAAGATAAGTCGGTAAATTAGCTCTAAATGTGTCGTTTAAATCTCCTTCTGTGTATCCTCTAAACATCTCCGAATCTGTATTCGGACTGGGTTTAGTCCAATTGAGGTCGTATTTACCTATCCCTTTCTCGCCACTAAATAGATTCTGTATTGCTTCTCTCCTTATTTTGGAATTGTCCTTATTGCTGAACTGATATGCTAAATGTGGATTATCTCTTTTATCTGCTTCTGAAATGTATGTTTTGCCTTGAGTTATTGTTGAACAAATCATGCCCTGTTGATGGCTGTTTAAAGGTAGATCAGGCTTGAATATAGGGTTTTTACCTTTCTGCCAATATCTTGGCTTGGGAACGTTTGCTCCTATGTTATCTATAGATTCTAGTAGATCCTTAGGAATTATGTTCTGTGCTGTGTAATAATTTGCGAAAATATTGTTTCCAATTCTTGATATATCAGCGTGGACTCTTGATTTACTTTTTTTGGTTGGTTGTCCATTGTTTTTCCAATAGGTTGCTAGCCAAAGCCGTTTATCCCTCTTGTAATGACTGCTTAACACATCTTCTATCTCGGTTTCTTCTGGGTTTTCTAAAGAATTAATTAGGCGTCCTCTTGATTTTGACTGTAAATTTTCTTGCATATCTCTGAGGTTTTCTACTAAACTTTCTGAGAATTGTTCTCTGACTTTGTCTTCTTTGATTCTTCCGGAAGCTAGCTCCTGCGCTAGTTTGTATCTGAGTACTTTTTCCTCGTCTGCGTCCTCGTCTATGTTTAAGCTTTGTTTCAGTGATTTGACTGTATCTTCCCTTAGTTGATCTGGATCTAAGTATCTTTCTGTTGTTCTCCAATCTAGGTTTTTATCCAGCTTTTCTATGTATTCTTCCGCTTCTTCTGAGGTTATCCAGTCTCTGAGAGAGTCTTTCAACTGTTCTTCTACTTTTTGTCTGTATTCGTCCTCTTCTCCCAGTTTTCCAACTGCTATGAACTTTTGAAGCGGGTTCTTCAGGTCTGAGGTTATCTCTTGGTAGGTATCTCTGTCGATTCTGTAGGCGTCGGCCGCATGATCTTCTTCCAATGCTCTCTCGGAAATGGTTTGTAGGTCGTCTTTGATCTCTACTTTGTCTGTTTTCTCCAGTACTGGGTACCAGCTCTGTGCGTGGGTGTAGTGGAAGCTGTCAATTTTGATTGCTTCGTTAGCGGAGTACCAATCTTTTTCTCTGGCTTCTGCTATTCCCAATTCTTTTCTTATTTCTTTGACGTGTTCCTCGGCTAGTTCTGCGGCTTCATTGAAAAGTTCTTTAGTCCGGTCTATTGCTTCTCTTTCTTCCTCTAGTTCGGACTGGACTGCGTTTATTGCTTCTTTATCATCGTAGTTTTCGGAGCTTAATCCGATTATGGAATCTAATTGTTCCTCCCAATCTAGGCCTTCTTTCTTAGATCCTTCAATATCTGCGGCTTTTAATGCCTGACTGACATCTTCCAGATCCTCTTCTCTTTTATTCCATCCAAAGCCTAACCTGTGATCATCAGGTAGATCAGTCCACTCTATAGGTTCGACCTGGATTTGTGAAGTAGACATAGTAACATTTTTTTAAGGAAATTTTTTATGTCGATTGGGTACGGATCTTGATATTCAAGTCTAAAAATATTAGATCAGTAGCTGTTTTTTAAACCTTTAATTATATGAGGTCCAAACAAAGATTAATTTGAGTAATCAAGCTGTATGAACACAACTTTGAGAAATTTGTATCTATAAAAGAATTCCAAGGCCTTTTTTGTTTAAGGGCCCGTAGCTCAGCACGGACAGAGCGAGCGGCTTCGGAACCTCAAGTTCTCTCATGGAGAATGAGGACTGATCCAGGCCTTTTAGGTCTGGCTGAGGATACCGCTAGGTCTAGGGTTCAAATCCCTACGGGCTCGTTTAACGCTTCCGTATTAATTTGATAGAGCTCAAGAAAACCTTTGGTTTTCGAAGGGTTCAAATCTTGAAGTTCTCTTAGAGAATTTCTGCTCTAGAAGATCTCCGATCTTCGTACCCTACGGGCTCGTAACTACTTTTCACTCACTATTTAAGATTTGCCTATATTTTCTGTTTATGGAAGATTTCCTATCTAATCCTGAAAATCTAAAATATGGAGTCGCTGTCGCATCTGCTGTGCTGACTTATGGTGCTCACAGACTGAAGAAGGGAAAAATTTCAGAGATGACTACTTCCGAGATTGATATGTATCTTGATGGGAATAATGATGACTTTGATCCAGACTGGAGCGATCTGCCATACCTGAAGGCCAAAAAAATGTCCAGAGAAAGAAATGACAATTATACTGAAAGAGAAGAAACAGGATTGATAGAATAAATCAAGGCCTTATTTCTCCAGTATTTCACCGACTTCCCTGATCTGCATCATATTTGTGGTGCCTGTAACTGAGGCAGGAATCCCTGCGCTCAACACTAATGTATCATCTTTTCCAACCAAATTCAGAGATTTCATCCTTTCAGCAGAGCTTTTGATCATATCATCTACAGTCTCGAAAGTCTGTTGGTAGTAAGGCCTTACACCCCAGACAAGCTGTAACTGTCTCTCCGTAATCTCAGTATCTGTAAAACCGATTATCGGTGTTTGAGGCCTGTACTTCGAAATATTTCTGGCAGTGCTTCCAGAAGTCGTGTGTGCGACAATATAGTCTGCTTCTCCATCTCTTGAGGCCTGCCAGACATTTTTACATATAATTTCCCGTGTAGTCTCAGGCCTTTCCTTGACTGTATGATGGATGTCTCCGTTCATTGACTGTTCTACTTCTCTCACGATTTCTGACATAAATTTGACGGTCTTTACTGGATAGTCCCCGATAGCGGTCTCTCCTGAAAGCATTACTGCATCTGTCCCATCCAGTACTGCGTTTCCGACATCTGATATCTCTGCTCTAGTTGCTGTAGGGCTCTCTGTCATGGACTCAAGCATCTGAGTCGCTGTAATAACAGGTTTCCCAGCTAGATTACATTTTTCTATCATATCTTTCTGAAGCTTTGGCAGTTTGGCTGGAGGCATTTCGACCCCTAAATCCCCTCTCGCTACCATTATTGCGTCGGAGGCCTCTAGAATCTCATCGAAGTTCTCGACTGCTTTCCTGTGCTCGATCTTTGAAATTATATGCATATCAGAATCGTGCTTTTCTAATATATCTCTTGCTTTTTCTACATCTGAGGCCTGTTTGACAAAACTCAGTGAAAGGAAGTCATATCCTTTCTCTGCAGCGAATTTAATATCTCTGAGATCTTTTTCTGTCGGTGCTGAAAGGCCTATATCTTTTCCAGGCACGTTTACTGCTTTTCTGGTCGAAATTTCTCCTCCAAATACAACAGTGCAATGGATTTCATTTCCTTCAACTGAATCTATTTCAACCTCGATTTTCCCATCGTCAATACGGATTTCGTCTCCAGATTCTACATATTCTGGGAGTTTTTCATGGTTGATATAGGCCTTTTCTGAGTCTCCTTCAATTTCTTCAGTTGTCAGAGTAAAGCTGTGTCCTTCCTCAAGCTCTGTATCTTCTTTTATTTCTCCAAGCCTGATTTCAGGGCCTTTGGTATCCATCATTACAGCAGTCTTTTCGGATGTCTCCCTGATTCTGTCGAATATTTCTCCATGAACCTTGTGATCTACATGAGAGAAGTTCTGCCTGAAAACATTGACTCCAGCATTAATCAGTTCATCGATTTTTCTCTTAGAGTTGGTCGAAGGGCCTATAGTTGAGACAATTTTTGTCTTTTTCATGTAAAATCAAGTTGTTTTAACAATTAAAATAGGCCCCTATCCACAATGAATTTGATTTATAAAGATAAGAAGGCCTATTTCAACTAGTGAATCCGGGTAATTGGCTGGAGAAGCTTAAGGATTTTTTGAAGGTGGAATCAATGAGCGAGAAAGAAGAATCAGAGAACAAAGAGAATGACGGCAAAAAGCAGAAGGTGCAGTTTCCTCAGTATTTTAACCAGAGACAGACCCAGAGCAAGAATCCAAACGGCACCAATTTGAAGACCCCTGTTCTTAGAGGAGTTGTAGTCTCAGAGTTCGATGGAGAAAGAATCTGGGTAGAGGCCTCAGGAAATATGAAAGGCCGTTACGGTGTAGAGGTACCATCAGGTCTCAGTCCAAAGGATTTCACTCCAGGAACTGAAGTTGCTCTGGACCCTAACAGTTTCAAGGTAACAGATATTGTAGAAAAAGTAAAGGACTCCGAATTCTCTCCTGTCGATACAGATGTAACTTTCCAAGATGTCGGGGGCCTAAATAACGTAATTAAATCACTGAATTCCAATGTAGGCGCCCAGTTAAACAGTGAGAAGCTGGATAAAATCCAGGAATGGGGAATGGATATGGATAAAAGCATACTATTAATTGGAAGGCCTGGAACAGGTAAGACACATCTTGTAAAGGCCTTGAGCAATGAATATGATGCTGACATGTTTATGATCAACGGGCCTCAAATGGTAGAGAAGTTTATTGGAGAAGGAGCAAAGAAGGTTAAGAGACTTTACGAACAGGCCCGAGCAAGTGATAGGCCTGCAATTGTTTTCATTGATGAAATCGATGCAATTGCGAAAAAGAGGCTGGATGATAGAAGACATGGTGGAGAGGAAGTCGAGAGAACTATGTCTCAGCTTCTTTCTGAACTGGATGGTCTTGACTCCGAGAATGATAATAATGTGATCTCTATTTTTGCGACAAATACTCCTGATATTATGGATCCTGCTCTTTTGAACAGGACTTCGGCTATTGAGGTTCCTGTGCCAGACGATAAGGCTAAAACCGAGATATTGAAGGTTCATTCCAGAAGTATTGATGTGGATGAATCAGTTGACCTTGATCTAATCTCTTCCGAACTGGATGATGATTTCACCGGAAGAGATATCCAACAGGTTGTAAGGCAGGCAGCAGTCAACGCCCTTGACCAATCAGATGACCTGAAAAATGCAGAGGTAAGTATGGATGATTTCAACGATGCAATCAAAGACCTGAGAGAAGGAAATCTTGGAGTAGAAAAAGACTTCCTAGGAAAAACTGACAGACATCCAGATGAGATGTTCGCATAATCCACAATGAGGTTAAATTATGGGTTCAGTGAACAAAGAGTTCAACCTTTCAAGAGAAGATACTGCAGAGCTTCTGAGAGACGTCGCAGACTCTATAGAGAAAGGCAGTCTTTCAATCGATGGAGATACTTGGAAAGTCTATCATGAGACAGATGAAGAAGTACCTCTTAGAATCCATTCCGATGAAGAAGGTACAGAGATTGGATTCAAAGTTCTGAGAAAGAAGAGAAATCAGGCCTAACTATTCAACATATTTTATTATTTTCTCTAATTTATTTTCCTTCTCCATAGTGCTTGAGCTTAACAGGAATTCTTGCGAAAGCTTGTATAAATAACCGTTTTGATTCTTTAAATCGCTTAAATTGTTGTATTCTGCTTCAAGAATGCTCTGAAAAATATTGAACATTTCATATCTTTTCTCTGCTACATCATCAGTCTCCAGAGCTTCAAAATGTTCTCTTATATCACTAATACTCATCTCTGAGAACCTCTTTCACTTTTTCAGGCCTGGCCCTTCCAGAAGTCTTTTTCATTACCTCTCCGATAATAAAGTTAGCTACTGAGTCTTTCCCTGATTTCAGATCTTCTAAGGCCTCAGGCCTTTCATCGAAGACTTCTTCTATAACCTCTTTCAAGTTAAACTCTTCAGTTTCAGTTATCTCTCCTGTCTCAGAGTATTCCTCGATGATCTTCTGGAGATTATTCAGGTTCTCTGAGGCCTCTATAATTTCGGCAATTAATTCCTGCTCTATATGCAGATCATGTCTAAGAAACTCTCTGAACGCCTTGAGAACTATATCATCTTCAAAATTTAATGCCAGATATTCAGGTATTAAACCTCTATCTGCTACAAATCTAGCATCCTCCTCTTCGAGGCCTCTAGATTCTAAGAGTTCAATGTCTTCAGTCAAAGTCTGAGATATATCTTTAACTTCAAAATCAAAGCTTGAATTATCTAATGCTTTTTCGAACTCATTTTCTTTGATTATAATTCCTTTCTGAGTTTCTCCAACGGTAAAAGATAATCTTTCTTGTTCAAGAATTCTGAAATCTATTACGTGGTCTATCTCTGTTGAGAATGGATGGACTGTACCGGACTCAAATCCTGTGATTTCCTTTGATTTTTCTGGGTCAATCAAATGATGTTCTCCAAACTTCTTCTCAGAGATTTCCCGGTCTCCAGGTAAAAGAACATGAACCAAATCTCCTTTATTAACTCCTTTCTCTCTGTGCTTTTCTACAATCAAACTCTTAACAATTTGTGACGTCTTTACTCCTCTTTCTCTTGCTGCAGCATCACAGCTCTTTGTTGGGTTATCCTGTTCAACTACTTCATAATTCAGGCCTTTTTCCTCGAGAAATCTGTGGGCCTTCATTCCAGTTCATCAGTCAAAATTTCTCTAGCAGTTTTTGGATCCGCCTTACCGCCGCTCGATGCCATGACCTGGCCTACCAAATAGTTCAAGGCCTCTTCATCACCGGACCGGTAGTCCTCTACAGCATCTTGTTCATCTTGTATAACATTATTGACTACCTGGGATGTCTCATCCTCTCCAGACTTGAGTAAGTCTTCTTCCTCGACAATTTCTTTGAAAGGCCTAGGATTTTCCACTGCTTCTCTTAGAATTTCTTCAGCGTTTCTATCACTGATTTTGTCTTCCTCTATCAGGTCTAGTAGATAACCTAACCATTCTTGCTTAAGGCCTGACTTGTTGAACCCGAGTTCGTGATAGTTCAGTACTTTTTTCAGGTCTCCAGTCAAAAGTGAGGCGACTTCCAGAGTCTCGTGTCCATTTTCCAGTTCTTCAAACAGCCTAGAGATCTCTGGATCGGAAATTAAGGCCTCTGCCATTTTTGGTTTCATTCCTTTATCCTTGTAGCGTCCAAATTTTTCATGAGGCAGTTCCGGGATCGAGGCCTCTGCTTCCGTAATATCGTCCATATCTGTTTCTTGACGGGTAAGATCTGGATCAAAGATATATCCGTAATCTTCCTCTGTTTCTTTCTCTCTCATTTTTTCCGTAGCGCTTATGTCTGCGTTGTAGGTTCTGGTCTCCTGAGTTATCTCTTTGCCTCTTTTCTGCATCTGCTTCTGCCTTGAGATCTCATAGTTCAAGGCCTTTTCAATATCTGAAGTTCCTGTGATGTTCTTGACTTCAATTCTCTCTCCGCCTTCTATGGATATGTTCGCATCGCTTTTGAGAGCGAAGTTTGATTCTGGCTCGTAAACTCCTAGATACTCCAGTATCTGTGAAAGCTGTTGTAGGTAGGCTCGGGCCTCCTCTGGAGACTTTAAGTCCGGATCTGTTACGATCTCAAGTAAAGGCGTCCCTGCCCTATTATAATCGACTTTGGTATAATCTGATTTCTTGACCGATCCTCCTTCATGCACAAGTTTCGCTGGATCTTCTTCTACGTGAAGTCTTGTAATCCCGATAACTTTCTTCTCATCTCCTATCTTCAGCTCGAAGTCTCCGTCCTCTCCTACAGGTAATTCAAACTGGGTTATCTGGTAGTTCTTCGACATATCAGGATAGAAATAAGTCTTTCTTGAGAAGAAGTATTCTTCATTTATATCACAGTTAAGAGCAAGAGAAGTCTTTAACCCCTGATTCAGGACTTCTTCGTTAATCCTTGGTTTGGAGCCGGGATGTCCTAGGCAGGTCCCACAGACATGCTTGTTAGGCCTATCTGCTTCTTTGTTTGGGCATCCGCAGAAAAGTTTTGTCTCTGTATCAAGCTGTACGTGTGTTTCCAGGCCTATCTTTACCATTTTTATCTCCTTTTCAGTTTACTCTGTTGATTTCAAGGTTTTGTGGGGCCGATGTGTCGATGTTTAGGGCTTTATGAAGTGATGAAGCTAGTGAGAAGCATTTTGATCGCTCGCCGTGGTTTGTCAGCACCTTGTTTGGAGTAGATCTCAGGTTTTTCGCAAAGTTGATTATCTGTTGTCTGTCGCTGTGGGCTGAGAAACCTGAAACCGAAGAGGTATCGAGGTTTACTTCCACTGTTTTTCCGTTTATCTCTACTTCCTCGGCGCCGTTCTGTATTTTCCGTCCCAGCGATCCCTCGAACTGGTAACCGACGAATATTAGCGAGTTCTTAGGATCTGAGGCCTCCTTTTCGAGATACGACATTATCGGGCCTCCTGTTATACTTCCTGAGGTTGTAAGTATTATGCATGCATCATCCTCATAGACTTCTTTCCTCTCGCTGTGACTTCCTATCGCTTTGATATTATCTTTGAGGAAAGGCGACTCATCCTGGTAAACCTTATCCTGTATCTTATTAGAGAGGAACTCCGGATAGGCGGTGTGGAGCGCATTGGCGTCGTTTATCATACCATCGATGTAAACATTGTAATCGAAGTAGCCTCTATCCATTTCATCCGCCAGTAATGCAAGTACCTCCTGTGAACGTCCTACCGCGAAAACCGGGACAATAACTTTTCCGCCTTTGCTGAGTGTCTGTTTTACCTTGGACAGGAACTTCTTGTTAGCATCCTCTCTCTTCGTTTGTTCATCGTCTCTACCACCATAAGTGGATTCCGTTATCATTGTCTCGACACGCTGGAAATTGGTGTCCGCAGCTCTCAAAGTTTCAGTAGTATCATAGTTATAGTCTCCTGTATACAGGATATTATGCAGGCCTTCGCCCACGTGAATATGAGTCAATGCACTCCCGATTATATGACCTGAATTCTTCAATGTCAATCTCATATCCGGAGTAATATCAGTAACTTCACCATAATCCGGCGTGATAGTTCTTTTCACGGCCTTCTTGATAGCTGAGGAATCATAAGGCGCACGGTTGTTCTCTGAATGCGCCAGACCTATGTAATCGAGGGTCAGCATTATCATCATGTCCCTCGTAGGTTTTGTACAGTAAAGCGGGCCATCATAACCCATCTTGTAGAGGTATGGAATCATACCACAGTGATCCATGTGAGCGTGCGAGAGAACCACTGGATCCAGATCTCTGAGATCAAGTTCTGGAGCGTTCAGATATGGAAAATTTTCCTGCGAACCCGGTTCGGCACCAGGATTTATACCCGCATCCATCAAAACATTTGATTCCTCCGTCTGAACCAATACACAAGAACGTCCGACCTGACGGAATCCACCGAGACTTGAAATTCTAATCCATTCATCACCGACAGATTTATCCAGCCTGATCTTTTTCCCGACTTCATGCAGGAAATCCTTTCTAAACTCTGGGTCTTCCACAGTTAATTCTCTAGCCTTATCAACAATTTTCGAATCAATTGATGGAACTCTCTCGACTTGGGGATACCATAGAGATTTCTTCTTTATCTTTTTCAGCCCTTTACCTTTCTCGACTATCTCAGGCCTCTGAACTCTGATTATAACCTTTCCCATGGATGGCTGGAAGATCAAATCTTCTAGGCCTGCTTCCTCGGAAATACCGTCTTTTATCTTTTCCTCCGCTGACTCCGGCTGTTTGAATAGTTTTGATGAAGGCCTTACTTCAATTCGCTTTTTTAGCTTCGAGACAAGTTTTTTGATCTCCTCATCGTTTTCCAGGAAAAATTCTTTACTGTCAGTATAGATAATTATGTCTGAGGCCTCATACCGGATTTCATTTACTTCAGAACCCGGTGGAAGCATCTCTTTTACATCTTCCAACTCTTCCATGTATAAAACCTCTACTCGAGTACCTGAGTGGCCTCTACTTCCTCAACCACGTTGTACCCATCCTCTGTAATCTCTACAATCATGATGCCATTTCCAGAAGCAGTATCTCGTTCCATCGCAGACTTGACTGCTTTCCTTGCAAGCTCTAGGCCTTCTTCATGATTCATATCTTCCTCATAACTGTCTTCCAAGACTCCGTATGCCATCTGAGACCCTGATCCTGTTGCTGTAAAGTATTCGTGCTCCATGAGGCCCCCCGCTGGATCTAGATCGTAAAGTTTACCGTCTCCATCATTCAGGCCTCCCAAGATAAACTGGTTCATGTATGGCATCATCTTACTGCTGTGGAGGATGTTTGAAAGTAATGTTCCTGCTCCTCTGATGCTGAGCTCTTTGGTCTCAAGTCTGTGGAGCTTTAACTGGGATCTCATCATCCTTACAATTCTCTGTGCATCTCCGACACTACCGGCGATTGTCAGGCCTAGATTATCGTCCAGCCTGTAAATTTTTTGAGCGTACTTGGAAGCTGTCAGGTGTCCCATTGATGCTCTCCTGTCTGCTGCCAGTACTACTCCGTCTTCTGTTGTAAGGCCTACTGTTGTCGTGCCGGTTTCAAATTCTTCTACTTTATCATTTATCTTTTGGGATGTATTCTCCATTCAAAATCACCGAGAAAATAACAGTCATTATCGTAAACTGCTGTATAACAATGTACTGTTCAGTTTTAAATAGGTAAAGATGATGGTTTCAAAGACTGATAAAAATAAATGGGTCTAATATTTTAGTATTAGGAGTGAATGTGGAAATGAATTTTTCAGAACTAGGAGTTTCAGATAACATTTTACAACGTTTAGAGGAAAACAGTATCACGGAGCCAACAGAAGTCCAGAAAAAATCGATCCCTGAGATTTTTGAGGGTAAGGATCTACTGGTAGAATCCGAGACGGGATCAGGAAAAACACTGGCTTTCTCACTACCTATAATTGAAGAGGCCTCCGGCGATAATGTACAGGCCTTGATTTTATCTCCAACTCGTGAGCTGGCAAAACAGATTGCGGCTGAGATTGAGATGGCCTCAAATGTTGACGTGGTTACAATCTATGGAGGCGTAGATTACAAACCCCAGATTGAAGGTGCCAAAACTGCAAATATAGTTGCAGGTACTCCTGGAAGAGTTCTGGATCTTCTGCAGAAAGGAAAGATTGATGTATCAGGCCTTGAGTTTTTCGTACTGGATGAGGCCGATCGAATGCTTGATATGGGTTTCCAGGATGAACTTGAATCAATAATCAGTTTCCTGCCTCAGTACCGACAGAATCTTTTATTTGGAGCGACCATACCTCACGGCCTGAAGAAGATGTGTGACAAGTATGATATCGATCCAGAGATAATCAGGATTAAGAAGTCAGAGAATACCAGAAATCTCGAGGATAAATACGTTAATGCGAAGAGGGACGAGAAAGTTTCAATGTTGTACTCCCTTTTGAAACAGCGAAAGAGGGATCTTTCGATAGTTTTCTGTCAGACAAAAAACACTACTCGATGGCTTGCTGAAAAGTTAAGGAAAAACGGTATCGATGCTCAGGATCTCAATGGTGACATGAGCCAGCATCAGAGAGAAAATGTAGTGGAGAGATTCGAGAACTCGGGGGAATCATCAGATTCTTCTCGATCGAGTGAATCCCGGGATTCATCGAGCGGAGAGATTAAGGTTATCGTCGCCACTGATGTAGCGGCCAGAGGCCTGGACATAGATGATATAACTCATGTATTTAACTACGATGTGCCGGATACAGCGGACACCTATACCCACAGGATCGGGAGAGCAGGGCGACAGGGAAGAGAAGGTGAAGCGATTACACTCTTAGAGCAGAATGACCACCAGAAATTCAGGAAGATCAAGAGAGACCTTGATATCCCAAGAATGGATAAGGAAAAGATAGAGATGAAAGATGTACAGCTATAACAGCTAGAACTTTGAAGACTTAGAATCAGCCTCTTGCATCAATTTTTCCCCATCTATATTTCCGAACTCCCCGTCCCTTATAACTTCTTTACCTTCAACTAAGACATCATCCACATTTCCTGAAAAAGAATAGATCAGATTAGAGATCAGGCCTCGTTTTCCATGGATAGGCCTCATCTCAGGATTATCGAGGTTGATAGTTATCAGGTCTGCCTTCTTGCCGATCTCAACTGACCCAATTTCATCTTTTAGGCCTAGAGCTTTTGCTCCATTGATGGTTATCATGTCTAAGACCTGTTGTTCATCGATGTCTTCAGGACTTTTCCTCTTGTGAAGAATTGAGGCTATTTTGGCTTCTTCAAAGAGGTTCAGGTTGTTGTTAGAAGCGACCCCATCTGTTCCAAGCGCAACGTTAATCTCTCTGTCTAGAAGTTCTGGGACTTCTGCGATTCCGGATCCAAGCTTCAGGTTGGCGGATGGATTATGAATTATATTTCCGCCTTTCTTCTCTAGAATTATCTTTTCCTGTTCCGTCAGCCAGACTCCATGTGCAGCGATTAAATTATCGTTTACAAGGCCTAATTCATCAAGGTAAGCCAGCGGAGAATCATCATTCTCTTCCATCGAGTCAAGTTTCTCCTGTTCGGTCTCCGAGACATGGATATGATAAGGCACATCAAATATCTCGGCACAGTCTTTCGCCTCCAGTAAAAGCTGTTCTGTAGCAGTATAAACTGCGTGAGGCGCAAAAGAAGTATGAATCCTGTCATGGGTTTCAAGGTTTCTGACCAGTTCTACTGACTCTTCCATTCTCTCCGATCCCTTACCGTCAATATCCAATAGGCCTCTGCCCAGCATCGCCCTCATACCAGTTCTATCGACAGCCTCAGCGACTTGATCCATGTGATCGTACATATCGTTGAAGGTTGTAGTCCCTGATTTCAACATCTCGACACATCCAAGCACAGCACCGATAAAACAGTCCTCATCACTTAATTTATCCTCGGCCGGAAAGATATCTTCCTCCAGCCAGGCCTGTAACTCTTTGTTATCGGAAATACCTCTAAGCAAGGTCATAGATGCATGAGTATGTGCATTGATCAGACCTGGCATCACAACTTTATCCGAGCAATCAATCAATCTATGGTCTCCTGACGGGATATTTCGCCCAAGGCCTGAAATCTCACCGTCCTCAATTAAGAGGTCAATCTTTTCATAAATCTCCCGATTAGAGTTTTGAGTAACTAAGTATCGAATATTTTTGAGTATCATTTTAGGAGAACTACATTTAATTTCAGGTTTTTATTTTGACCACATCTGAGCTAGTAGATGTGGTGGCATTGCAGTTAAATCTGAATCGATGAAGTCCGTATCGAATGTTGCTATAGCTGTTTTTCCGTCTAGTTTTCCTGCTGCATCTGTTATTATGTCATCCTCTGTAAAGTTTAGAGAATCAAAGCTTTTGCCAGTGTATTGGGTTGAGACTTCTTCATACATTCCTGCATCTCTCATCGCATGTAATTGTTCAGATTCTTCGTTCAGGACAGATACTATTTGATTCCTGAATTTATTGTAATCGCTTTTTTGATTTTTGTATTGTCCATAGGAGTTGAAACCTCCATTGCGTAGTTCCTTTAGCTGATTGCTTCTGGCAGCGTTTAATGAGTCTAAAGTATGATCAGGGTGATATAAATCGACTTGTTCTGATAATTCTGCAATACTTCTAAAAATTTCCTCAGAGCTTACCGCATCGTGGAAAATTCCGTGTATAGAACTGGAATCTGAATTCTCCCAGTGATATGCCATATCAGAGTTAAAGACGTCTTCAAGAGTATCATACACCCTATCACCGCCGACATCCATTTCGTTACTCCAACTATGATTAAGATACCCTGATAATACTGTGCTCAGATCTAAAACCAAGTTATCTATATCTTCATCCTGTAGAGGGTCATCTGACTCAATGTCATTTTCAAGCAACAATTCATCATAAAATGCTATAGGCATCTCCTGTTGGTTTCCTTTATATGACAAATCTGAGCCCGCCTGAGCTAGCTCGTAAAATCGTGACTGCATAATAACAACAAAAAATAGTTATAGTTAAATATGCTTTGCTTAGATCATCAGTACCTGTTCTGGAAATCCACATGAAAGAGACTAATAAATTTATACCTCAGTAATTCTTGGCGAAGTAAGCCCATCTCTCAGCATTTTCTCCACATATTGCGCATTCTCCTTCTATCTCTTCTTCGGAGGCCTGAATGGTCTCAGGCTTTGAATACTCTCTGAACGGCAGGACCACAATTTCTGCCGATATCTGATCTTTTATCTCTTCCTCACAGGCCTCGTCGCCGCACCACTTGGTTTTGACGTAGCCACGATTCTGGCCAATAGTTGATAGAATTTCGTTCTTACTGGAGGCCTCTCGAATATTTTCTTCCAGATATTCCTCTAGTTCGTTATACATAGAGGCCTGAATATCTTTCAGAGTGTCCTCTGCCTCCTCAATAAATTCTTTTCTGTCGAGCCCCATCTCCTTGTCTCCATTGTCTCTTCTTACGGTTGTAACTGCGTCTTCGTCCATCTCGTTAGGCCCGACCTCTACTCTGAGAGGTACTCCTTTCAGTTCCCATTCGTTGAACTTGTAGCCCGGAGTTCTGTGATCACGGTGGTCAAACTTGACACGGAGGCCTTGACTTTCTAAGTCATCAACGACTTCTTCCGCATAATTCATGACTTCTTTCTGATTGTCCTCCTGGAAGATAGGTACGACGACCGCTTGGTGCGGTGCAACGGAAGGTGGCAATCTAAGGCCATCGTCGTCACCGTGTGCCATGATCAAGGCCCCGATCGTCCTCGTAGAAAGGCCCCAGGAGGTCGTCCACGCCGTCTGAGTTTCCGAGTCTTCATCCTCGAACTCTATCTCAAAGGCCTCGGCAAAGTGCTGGCCTAGCTGATGTGAAGTCCCTGACTGAATGCTTTTCCCATCCGGCATCAGTGTCTCGATAGTTGTAGTATACTTTGCGCCCGGAAACTTATCGTGTTCAGGCTTATAACCAAGAATACTCGGAATAGCAAGATGGTCTTCGATCACTTCCTGATACTGCTCCAGCCGCAGCATTGTCTCTTCATCTGCGTTTTCTTCTGTCTTGTGTGCTGTATGGCCTTCCTGCCAGAGAAATTCTCTGGTTCTGAGGAAAGGCCTTGTGTCAGTTGCCTCCCATCTGACAACATTGGCCCACTGATTGAGTCTTAGCGGCAGGTCTCTATGAGATCTGACTTCGTCGGCCATATATGGTGCGATTATTGACTCAGATGTAGGCCTTACTGCGAGGCGCTGTTCTAGTTCTTGTTCTCCGCCGTGTGTGACCCATGCGACTTCGGGGTCGAATCCTTCCACAATATCTTCTTCTTTTTCTAGGTAGCTTTCTGGAATGAACAGTGGGAAGTATGCGTTATCCACTCCGGTCTCTGTTATCTTTGAGTTGAACTCTCCTTTGATTGATTGCCAGATTTTCATTCCGTACGGCTTGATTATCATACAGCCTTTGACAGGCGCGTAATCTGCTAGGCCTGCTTTTTTGACTACCTGTGTATACCATTCTGAAGTATCCTGATGTTTGTCGACTGTGATCCCGAGTTCCTGACTCATGTATTGTCTGGCGTTGATCAAAGTTTTAAGCATTCTCTGATGTTTCAATTCTATGGAAGAAGTACTGGAATGTAACGAATGTGGAAAGGTTTTCTCTATAGAGGAAACACTTGAGAAACACGCTCAAAGAATCCATGGTACCGGTAGGATAGAAAAAGATAAAGGCCTTTTCAGCCTCTGAACTTCTTTTTTAAGTTGTGAAGTAATAGGTCGCTGCTCCGACTAGACTCATAAATATTATCTGGATCAGTCCAAGGCCTGGAACATCGCGTACCTCTCCCTGCGTGTTTCCGGCTGTTCCGCCGTTGTCCACTATTTCGGCCTGTAACTGGTCGTAGCCTTCCAAGTCGCCTCTCCTTGACTCTCCCTGAAGCTCTATCTGGTTCTGGCTTATCTCTCTGTTACCTCTGATTTCTACATCGAAAGTCCTTGATGAACGGGCTGGAACGGTAGTATTCATTTCATTACTCCCTGTAGAAGCAAAGGTTGTCAGTTGATCCATTTGATCATTTCCTATGTTCAGCGATAGCTCAAATTCTCTTGACGAGGCCTCAGGGTTGATAACTCTGAAGCTGGTGTATCTGGTCTCTCCGAGGCTTGCGGTGACTTCATCTTCTAGGAATACTACTGGCCAGTCACCCCACCAAGCTCCGTTGAAGCATGCGATCTGTTGATTTGAGCCATCTCCAACCTCGAACTCAACTCTTTCACCTTCCTCGTAAAGCCTTCGTTCTTCATCAGCATTATCCAACTGGGAATTCTCCAGAACACAGCTACGAGGACTTTCGGCCGCTCCCAAAATACTGTTATCTGTCTCAAGGAATCTGCTCTCAGACTGCTGATATACAAGATACTCAGAGGCATCGTCTCCAGCACAGAAACCATAATCCATGGTGGTAGTATCGGCAACCTGATCTCCAAGCGTTCCAGTGTCGACAGGTGTAACACCGTTTTCGATCACATTACCAGCGTAAGTATCCTGATCAGGCCTGGAATCAAGAGATGGATGTCCTCTTCTCTCGAGCTCTGGGTTCCAGGAATCGTCTATCCCTCCGGTCACTGCATGAGGGTGAGACTGAATATAATCCTTGTCAATCCACCTAACACCTATATTTCCATAGAGAGTATTTTCTCTACACAAATTTTGCTCTGGTACACTAATATCTCCTGTACCCCCTATACTGTTAGCATAGTCCTGATCATACCACATTGGCGTGACGTCGTAGTCACGAGTCATTGAAGTGCTTTCAAGGCCTGGACGTTGAGCACAGACCTCCGCATCGTCCTTCAAACGGCCTTCCTCCTCAGTATCTTCTTCAGTATTAATTGTTTCCTCCCTCTCAAAGATTTTTCTTCCTGAAGTTCCTCTATAAGTACAGTACTCATAGTCATCTGCACAGGAATATCTTCCCTGGAATTTCTCTGAATTCGTGGATTCTCCAATCTCTTCTAACAGGTATTCTCGTTGATCATCGCCGCACATAGCAGGCTCGTGATAATCGAGATAACTATCTTCGGCCCCGCCAGCATCCCAGTAACTATCAGTATCATATCCTTGCCAGTAAATATCGGTGAAGACCACTTTACGACTATCTCTGAACTCGATATCAAGCGCCGCACCGTCATCGAGATCCCATCCTAGGCCTGAGTCAGGACCTGTCAAATCAAGTTCGAAATTGACAAGATTCCTCCATCCCTGATCATCGTCTGACTCAACAGCATTTACTGTCATACAATCAGAGGCAGAAACCTCACTGACTTCTGCACAGACTTGATAAGTCCCAGAACTTCCAAAACTGACGAAACGGCCTTCTTCAAAACTCTGACCTGGATCAAGACTTCCAGCATTCCATGAGTCTCCTCCATCATCACCATTCTTTTCCACAGTCAACAGGCCTGGACCTCCTGATTCCCCTCCTGTATTTTCTACCGTGCCGAAGAACTGGGCTGTCGACCCTGCGCTAACGGTGTCAGGCCCGTCAATTGTTACATCGAAATCTGCTTCTGGATCATTTTCTTCTACCCATGTCCAGCCCCCGGCGGGTTCTGAAGCACCTTCAGGCTGATAATATCCTATCCAAACATTTCCAAAATTATTGTTAATGTACTGATTTTCTTGATCGTCATTTATTATGACAAGATTGCCTCCCCAGGACCTGCAGGTGTTGTTCGCATCATTCCAAGTAGTACTTGAAGTAGTATTGTAGTTCCCATCAGGATATTCACAAAGGCCTTGATGAGGCTCGTCCAAACAATCAATGTCATTCCAAGTGTCACCGTTCCAGTTCCCTTCTGCACAATCTTCTCCATCTCCTGCGTCATTGGGTTCGCCACTGTCCCAGTTGGTATAACTCGATTGAGATAGTATAGGAAAGCTTAAACTCACAATTACTAGACTCAGAAGGACTACTTTATTCCATTTTGAGGATCTCAATTTAATTCACCAGTAGCTCCTGTCGATGTTTCCATTTTGCCATTCGGTTTTAATATCGTCGGGGTTGATCCAGTATCCTTCTCCTGAATCCACATCATCATTGAGCTTTGGATTATTTGAAGTCGTAATCTCCTGTGAGGCAACAACAGCCACAGAGTTTCCCTGTGCCTTCTTGTTTTTCAGTATTGTATCCTCAACCACGGAAGACCTGAGTATATCGGATGACTGATCTATATGGTGGTATGTACCTGTTGAGGCCTCATCTCCTGTTGTGTACTGAGCTGCTGAGCTTCCGCCTCCTGGAGGATAAGGTACTCCTGTAGAATCAACCAACCAGTCATCCTGTAGAGTGTATGCGTACTGTACGGCATTATCTTCATCAACATTAGTTGTGTACCACCATTCTGGGTTGTTGAGTATGTCGTAGTCTGGGTGGCCGGATTCCAGTTGATCCGAGGCAGATTTTATTTTGTTGATGCTACCCTCAAATACAGGATCTATGCTTGTCGTCGATTCTTCTCCCTGAGGGTTATAATCCTCATCCCTGGATAGTTCATAAAAAGTGTTTTCTGACGGGTCTGAGAATACTTGGTAGGTTCCTTCTCCTTCGTACTCAGTCCCCGAGAAATCATCCTCGAATCCTGGAGCAGCGATCTCTCCTCTGTTGTTCTCCCCATCATCTCCACAACCGCCTAAAAGCGGCCCACAATCCGCAACCAGAGAAGTACCTCTGGTCTCTCCCAGAGGGTTATAATCATCATGCTGTGGATTAGGATTCTCAGTGTAGTAATAATCTATATAATCATCTTCCTGACCTGATTCACCTGCGGCAGTAGAATCTATAGATTCAGGCAACCCATTTGGCTCTTTATCCTGTAAATACTCATTAATCCTTTCATCATCCAAATCATACCATTGACCGCCATAATAATCATTGTTCTTATCGTTGTAACGATAATTATAAGGCTTAGGCGCCATTTCCTCATCAGTATAATCATTATTCTGCTCTTCAAGATCAAGACATACATGCCAGTCAGGACTTGAACCACCTTCCTCAAACTCATCGTCCAGGTCAGGATCCTCAACCTCCATCACAGTTCCCTCAGCATAGGCCTCACCCTTGTTCACACAAGCATTTGGAGTCAGAGGCCTGCCGTTTGGATCATCCTCCCTCATATCCACACATTTTTGCTCATAACCAAGCCAATCCTCAGCAGTATCTGAGTCAATCGAAGGCCCTTCCATAGTCATCAGATGTTCCTCCTCCTCGTCTCCACAGGCCTGAGGAAGAGGCGAAATGTTCTCTCCGACATCATCGCCGTTATCATCTCTCATGTAATCACAGTCAACCAATGCCTCTCCGTTCTCCCAGTCGATGTTTGAGGCCTCACTCTCAGGGTTTTTCTCGGCTATCCTGTTAGCGGCCTTACATACTGAGTAACTTTTATCTAGAGTGTATTCTTCGGTGTCTACACTTGTGGCCGATACTATCTCATTTTTTGTTGGATTATTTGCGTTTGAAGGGTCTATGGTCCATGTAGGGCTTCCTGGAGTTCCATCTCCACCAGGTCCGTCCACCCAGAAATCAACATATTTTACGCATACTGTACTTCTATCAGAACAGCTGAGATCAACCTTATCTATAATATCATGGTTCAATACCTCAGTCGCACTCCCATCATTTTCACCAGCTTCTCTCACACCATAATGTACATTTTGACCAACTAGAGGATCTCCATTAGGGCTTTCTCTGCCCATTACTCTATCAATATCATTTGGGCCCGAACCTTCCATTTCATTTATGACAATAAATCCATCTCCGTTGCCTTTTGGTCCATCGACATTTATTGTAGATGCAAATTCATATCCTCCCCAAACTTTTCCGGTTCCATCAACCCAGCCTTCTTTAGTATCATCGGTGTGAACTCCATCATTAACGAGATCAGTCCATGTATCATCAGCATAAGAAGTAAATTTGGTGTATGTAGCTGCTGGATCGTTACCGAGTCTTCCATCGGATATTCTGCTTCCACCATCTACTACACTGTATGAATTATCGCAGTCTGTAGAATCTTGAACTCCTGACCAACTTCTAATATGACCTTGACCACAGTATTTAGTTGTATCTAAATCGCTGTATGTAGTTTTATTTCCACAGGAACCGCAACTGCTGCTGGAACAACCATAAGTATATGTATCGCTAGATGTATCATCACAAATACTTGATAGACTACTGTAACTACTGCTGCCTTCGGGCGAACATGTCTCATCGCGAGTACACTCATATTCTTCGATTAAATCATCAGGATTCAAGTAGTAATTTGTGCCCTCTGAATCAGTGTAATCCTCTTTGTCGCCCGTACAAGAAAAACTTCCGCTACCACCACTTCCTCCACAGCCCCCACAGCTAGCATCAGTACTGCTGTAGCTGGAATCTCCATCATCTGTATTGCACTGTAAATCATCGTTTTTGTAGTTATGTTCTGCGTTATCCTCGTTTCCATCCATGTCATATTTGAGAAGTATCCTTCCATAATCCCCTCTACAGTCGATGAAATCTCCTTCAGTATAGCCTTTTTCATTACCCATAGGATTATTGCTGATAGTACTTTCATCTGAGCTGACGTCTTCTATACCATTTCCACAAACTCCTGTATTACTCATATCATGCGGAGTATCAATAAATCTATTTTCTGATTCACTGAAGTAAACTTCTTGTCCTGTTCCTTCTTGACTGTAAGTACTAAAATCTGAGGTACTTATTGTCTCCTCTCTCATGAAACCGAAGCCATAGGCCTCCTCAGATTCTGATTCTGTCCTCTGAGCATCAACTAAGTAGAAATTCTTCGAAATTGAAGAAGTTGAGGTATCAGTATTTTCCTCCGTTGTGTCTAACTCACTTCCCACTCTTACAGTATTTTCGAAAAACAAAGACTCAGTACTGTCAACATTAAAACTATCTGATCCCTCCCCGAACAAACCGTTATTTGTTGATAGGCCTTCCATCGTAGCTGTAAAATGAGAGTCAAATATCATTCCTTCATTAGAGTCGTTAAAGAAAGGATTAACACACCCAGGGTCAACGTCATGAGGTCCCTGACCTACGATATCAGGATTTCCGCCCGGAGGGGAGTAACCATCATTGTCGTCATCGTTGTTGTTCCAGCACTGGATTCCGCCATTAGGACCCGGAATAGATGGAGCCTCATCCTGTCTGTCAGATTCGAATGCATATCCTTGGGCTAGTAAAACTACGATTATCAGTGTTACTAAACCGGTCAACTTGTAATACATCTATAATTGCCCATGGTATATCGTTAAATAAAAAGATAACATATTGAGTCACATGAAAGAAGCTGCTTTTCTTCTAGCGATTTTACTTTTAACAGGTCTTACCTCTGCTAGTAGTCACAACTTTCAGAATAGTAGCATAGAGAACATTAGTATTGAAACGGGATTTAATGACTCTCAAGTAAATGTAACAGTATCAGATGAACAATTTGAAGAGATTGAACACATTTCACTTTATGAATCGTTGAGGATTGAGATGGATGATAGAATAAATGTTGTAATTCGGATGAGTGAGAATGAAACGTGGGCTAAAAATTGGATGAGAAACAATCCTGAGGCCTTTGAGGGGCCAGGACAGCAATACAATCCTTATTTCATGTCTGCCTACAAAGGAGATAGTCTTTTTAGTATACCTTTAGCCTATCAAAATGGCGCTTATGTTTTGGAGGTTGACAGGCCTGGAAAATACTATATAGGTTTTGAAGGAATTGTAGCTAATTCCAGTTTTTATCTAAATCAAGAAGGCGCATGTGGTATCCATTATAATGGTTCGGGTATCGAAAATCTAAATCAGGTTGAACAATGTCCTGACAATGATTCTGGCATATTTTCAGGATCAGTTTCGATGCTAAAATACATTCTAGTGCTTTTGCTTCCATTGTTAGTGATATACCTAAAGAGAAAAGATATCTCATCATATCTTAGAGAGAAAATACTGGTGCATAAACTTGAAAGATTGACAGAGAAATCTAAAAATTTAGAGAATGGAGGGAATGACATCCTGTTAAATAAACTGATTGAAGCAAACGAAGAATTGAATCAAAATAACTTTGATGAGGCCTCTAGGCTGATCTCTGAAGTGCAGAAATCTCTTTCTAACGAGTGAAGCTTTCCTCTCCGATTTCCAGCCGGCCTTCTCCTTGGAACTTCAAAGAATCGGGAGGAACATACTCAAATGATCCTTCAAAATTCCCAAGCTCTACTGAAGTATCATTCATCTCAACAAGACCTTTTTGGTTCTTAAAGCTCAAGTCATAATTCCAAAATTTTAACGAAAGATCGACATCATTTAACTCAATATTGCCATGACTCTCGTCCTTTGTCGTATAAATTTTTTCAGCATCTACTTCCTCATTTATCTGAAAATCAGTCGTTGCATTGAGATCGCAAGTTGCAAAGCCTGAGGCCTTTCCTTCTAAATTAGAAACATTTCCAAATAAAATAGATCCTTCATATCCTATGAATCTGAGGCAGCTATCTGATTCAATTGTTAACTCTTCGGAGTCCAGATTTTTCATACCATCTACTGCAAGGTATTCAGTCTGTATATTCAGTTCCTTTGTACCTGTAAAATTTATTTCAGCTGTATAATTTGCTCTATCTCCTTCTACCGAAGTTTCTGCCTCATTTCGACTTTGATCAAATTCTCCTATTAGGAACAAGACACCTAATAATAATACTAAACCTACAATAACTGCGGAAAGTCTTTTATGATCCATCACTAAAACATTATTAACTACTTTTACTTTTAATATATTACAAATTTACTTCCCGTTTGAGGAATTGATTTCACTATCACTCAATAACCCAGTCTTGTCCAGTGAATCTAATTCTATCCTCCTCAAACAAAACTGCAACTTCCTCCAGCGAAGAGAAGTATACATCTCTGGTATCCATGTAATCAATAAGATTTCCCAGCTTCTCTGACTGATTATTTGAATAAAGCGTATTGTAATGAATAGTCTGAACATGGATCTCATTCGACTCAACGGACTCATCAAAATCAGTTTTCAGAGATGAAAGATTGCTAAAAGTTACAGGTTCAGTCCCCCAAATTTCGACCATCATAGAAGACTGTCCAAGCTCTAAAGGCCTTTCGTTGATGAACTCTCTTCTATCAGCTACAATCTTTGAATCACCAGTCTGCCAGGCCATCTTCCTATCAGCAGAGATAACATTGAAACCTGATTCATTCAGTAAAATACGGGCATCAGAGCTCATAGCGTTATGAGGGGCTACAAAGACTTCAGGCCTACTATTCAGGCATTCCTGACTAAAGTTCTCTATTTTCACAATTTTATCCTGAATTTCATTCCAATCAGAATTTTTGAACTCCAGGCCCTCATGGTTATAGCCATGAATAGCTATCTCTGAGTTCGATGACAGGTCTCTAAGTTCTCCACAAGTCTGGTTGTAATCCCCTGAATTCTTGATTCCTTCTGGAATCACAGAATGCGTTACAGGAATATTTTCCTCATCAAATATTTTCTGTATCTTTTCTAAGTTACCATCGACCGCCTTAACATCATCGTTCCGAAACACGACAATCGATTCATAGCTTTCCTCAGAACCTCCTCCAAACACAATAACTGAAGCAACTATAAGTCCCGCTATACCGATAACAAACAGTTTCATCATATAAAATACTAAGAAGAGGCCTGAATAAAAAACCAGATATCAAATAAGAAACAAACTAGGTTTTTACCAAGAAGTAATGAAAAATTACTTAAATCTAGGCACAAATTTTGTTTATAGGTGTAAACCATTTCAGACTCTGATTTATCCAGACGGAAAGCACTTCAGGCACTTGGGGCAACAGGCCTGACATGCCTGGCAGGATGCGCCAGTATGCTCGAAGAAGAAGAGCCAGAGACCATAACCGAAAACCACTCAGAAAACCCTGGAAACAACACCGAAAATAA
>Ga0102936_1000063_pt1 | contig 35104 bp, 25 predicted proteins | sample SalPon2_A_H2O_MG_FD_78502 | JGI IMG/M metagenome (GOLD analysis project Ga0102936, IMG submission 78502) | Salt pond water microbial communities from South San Francisco under conditions of wetland restoration - Salt Pond MetaG R2_A_H2O_MG | ecosystem: Environmental > Aquatic > Non-marine Saline...
CGTTCAGGAGGCCATCGAGCACGACGGCTTTGGCTTCGTCAACGTCTACTCGCCGTGTGTCACGTTCAACGACGTCGACACGTACGACTACTTCCGGGACACGATCGTCGACCTGAAAGAGTCTGACCACGACCGACACGACCGCGAGCAGGCCAAGGACAAGATCTTGGAGAGCGACAAGGAGTACATGGGCGTGCTCTACCAGGACGACGAGTCCGTGCCCTTCGAGGAGCGCGAGGGCGTCGAGGGCTCCATGGCCGAGATTCCCGACGGCGCGCCCGAGGGCGCGATGGACCTCGTGCGGGAGTTCTACTGAAGTTACTGGTTTTTCAGATTGATCTGGAACGTGTTTAGCCGGAAAACAAGTCCGGGTCAAGTTATCTATCTGGTCGACAGCAGCGAGCGCTCCTGAAAAGAATGATCAAGCCTTTTATGCGTACTCTCTACTCGTGTATAATTTCTATGTCGTAGATACGAAACAACAATCAGTCGTCAGTCCCTCCCCCTATGAACGAGTACCTATCTGAGAGGTAGCTCGCGACAGTTCGTCCAGCGCTGCTCTCATCCCTTTCGTTGTCGGCCCGTTCGGTCAACAGGACCGGATCCAGTCGTTCAAACTCGATAGTGAGTCCAACAATACACAGCCCGATGACGAACGCGATTGGGAAGCCGAGTAGAACCACGAAGTTTTGCAGCGCAGCAAGTCCACCGTTTATGAGCAACAGCGAAGAGAGCAGACCCACAAGACCGCCCCAAATGACACGATTGAGAGTCGAGGGGTTCTCGCTGCCATCCGTGGTGAACATCGCAAGGCTGAGTGTCGTTGAATCGACGGTCGTAATCAGGAAGGTGAGCACAAGGAGCAGGTAGGCAACAGAAAAGAGGCCACCGAAGGGAATAAGTGACTCAAACAGGGGGAAAGCAGCTACCTCGCGCCCCTGTTCAAATACGATCGAGAGTAGGTCAAGCGATCCCCTGGTTTGAACCCATAGCGAGGAACCACCCATGACAACGAACCATGGGAATGAGGCTGCAGTGGTCCCGACAACGCCGGCGAATACGGTCTGACGGATCGTACGTCCGCGACAAATCCGGGTGATGAAGATGCCTATCATCGGTGCAAAGGAGAACCACCAGGCCCAGTAGAAGACCGTCCATCCGCCTACCCAAGAGACACCATTTGCTGAGTTCAGGTATAGACTCATTCCGATGAACTCGTTGACGTACCCGCCAAAAGCTTCGGTTCCCGTGTTCAATATGAACGCCGTCGGACCGAAAATAAATGCAGCGAACAGTAGACCCAAGAATAGGTACATATTGAACGTAGAGATCCGTCGGATACCCCGTTTGACACCGAGTGCAGCCGAAAATGTGAACCCAACGGTCAAGCCGACAGTTAGTAATATAGTTCCGGCATCGCCGAACTGGAACCCGTAGTTGTAGTTCAGTCCGGCCAAGAACTGCGTGACGACGAACCCGAGTGAAACGGCAACCCCACCGACCGAGATGACGACCATCATCAGGTCAAGCAACTTGACCCATCTTTTTTCAAGATTCTCGACACCGATGAACGGAGCAAACACTGTAGAGGGCTTGATCGGAGCGCCCTTATTATGAACGTAGTAGGCAATCGTCACCCCGAAGATGAGGTACGCTGACCATGGCGAAATGCCCCAGTGGAGCATCGTGTACTGAACCGCTTCAGGAACGACAGCCGCACTCTCCGCTGGTGCGCCAGTGAACGGTGGACTAGAGGCGTAGTGGAACAGCGCTTCTGCCGGACCGTAGAAGACTAATCCGGTAGAGAGTCCAGCTGAAAATATCATTGCAAGGAACGAGAAATATGAGAATTCCGGCTTCGCGCCTGGATCTCCAAATTTGATCTTGCCCCATGGTCCGAGCATGAGCCACATGCAAAAGACCACAGCGAGGAACATCGCGATTGCAAAGACCCAACCGAATTCGCTCCAGAGCAAGTTATTGATCTCCGAGAGGCCCTTGGTTGCGGTTTCCGGTTGGAGAGCGATATATCCAATTGAGAGGATTGCAACAAGTGCACCACCAATGAACACGATTGGCTCAATCTCCTCTCTGAAGTTACCTAAGCGGCTTTGCGAGTCGGTACTCATAGATACACCACCACCGTTCCCTGCTCAACGTCAACTTCGTATGTGTCGACAGGTGGCTCTTCACCTTCAAGTGAGACACCACATCCTTCACACCCCTCCTCAGTGGACTCTTCTTTGGCTTGAGCGGGTTCGACTCGTGCTTCGAACGTCTTCGCTTTCACTTTATGTGGGTTGAACGCCGACTCGCCGGTCTTTACATCGAACTCCCAGCCGTGCCATGGACAGCGAACTACTTGGCCCGGTTTCACCCAGTCAAACTCGCCAGGAGTGTCAGACTCCGTGGTCCCACCGAGTTTTCCCTCGCAAAGCGGAGCACGCTGGTGCGGGCAGTCATTTTTCAATGCGTAGTACTCCCCGTCAAGGTTGAATACACCGACTGAAAACCCATCCAAATCAACTATGCGACGCTCCCCGACCTCAAACTCTCTGTCACTACAAATTTCAAATCGCTTGTTTGACATTGTACTCATTCCAGGCCACTTCCGTCAGTCGGTAGGTCCCAGAGTTCCGCCGCGTTTTCGTGTCTAATCGCTTTTTTCATTTCGTCGTCCATTGGTGGGAGCCCCCATTCCGGATCATCACCGTCCCAGTGCGGGTAGTCAGAGGCATAGATCAGCATTTCGTCGGCATGCATCATCTCCAAAATGTAGTCATGGTGCTCAGGCTCTTCGGGTTCCTCTACCGGCTGGCTCGCGAACCAGACGTTGTTCCGGATGTAGTGGCTCGGTTTCTCCTCAAGCCACGGTACCTGCGACCGAAGCCCTTTCCAATTCTTATCCAAGCGCCACATGAAGTGAGGTAACCATCCGTAACCGCCTTCGATGAACGCCCACCGGAGATCGGGATACTCAACGAAGACCCCTTCAGTGACAATAGACGCAAGCTGGCCCATATAGTAGCCACCAAGGAGCGTGTGCCACTCGATATAATTGTTTGGATGCCCTGCTCCCGTAGGTGGATTACTCGTTCCATGGCCCTCAGAGAACGGATGGACAGCCATTGCGAGGTTCTTTTCTTCCGCGGCCTCGTACATCGGCCAGTACTGACTCCGGCCGTACGGTACCTCGGCGCCTCCAGGCAACAACACTTGCCGAACCTGTGGATGATCCCCATACTCCCGGATGAGATCTGCGGCCTTTTCGGGCGCCTTTGGCGCGACGTATAGCGACCCGAGGAAGCGATCGTCAACTGGCAGTACATCGTTGACTAACCACTCATTGAACGCTCGAGCGAGTTCGTGGGCGTAGTCGCGATTCGGTAGTGCCGCGAGGTTGAACCACGAGTTCCCCGTCAACATCGCATAGTCGATGTCGAACTCATCGAGATGCTCGTCAGCGATTTTCTCGAGATCGGTCCCGGGCTTGTCACCAGTTTCCGTCACTTCGTCTTGACGAAGGAACTCTCCCGGGTTCCGATACAGGAGCTCTGGCAGTACCAGCCCGTCGTCTTTGTACCGGTCGGGAAGGTATTTGATAATCGCCTGGTCATCCGCCCAACGCTGGTGAATGTCCGCATCAACTAGGCTCAGTCCGGCCTCCGAAGGAACGTCGGAATCTTGTCCCTGCGCTTGTTGCGACATGAATCCAAGTAAACCTATATAGCCAACGATAAATAAGCTTTTCTCTGCCAGAGATAGACGATTGTCCACACTATGGCTCGGAAAACCATCGTAGTTCCATATATTGGGTCGAAACCTGGCTGAAAGGTCTGCCGGTAATTATCGCTAATGTTCATCGCCTAATCAGAGGAGAGCTAATAAACACTTCATCCCGATCAGACGACGAGTGGACTAATTGGTACCGAAGTACATCTGCGTCGGAGAACCTGACTGCACCCATTGCCACTGCCAATCACTAGACAACCAGCAGATCCAGGTCGAACAATCCGCCGGCGGTGCTATCAGCCTCGAGTAATTAATGACATAACAAGTCTTGTGAAAGTGTCCGACCGATTGGCGCTGAACGGAAAACACCGCAGATAGAACCCTATGGTGCAAAATATTGAGCGTGGAGTTTCTAGTAATTGGATTTCACTGATGGCTGTCTGTATCTAAAGCTATGTGCCGTTTCCATCTGACCTTTGCAGATGCTCGAATAGTCGCGGAAAAACTAACATATATCAACATCGGGCCAAAAAGAAGGTAGCAGAGGAAGCCAGAAAACGATGTCCAATCATTATGACGCGATAGTTGTTGGTGTCGGCGGGATGGGGAGCTCGACGGCGTATCACCTGTCGTCACGTGGTCTAGACGTTCTCGGCTTGGAACGTTACGATATCCCAAACCAAATGGGATCTTCCCATGGCGTCACACGCATCATTAGAAGAGGCCAATACGAGCACCCAGCCTATGTGCCACTTGTAGATCGCTCCTATGACCTCTGGCGTGATCTTGAAGAGCGTACTGGGCGTGACCTACTTCATATCACGGGCGGGATTGATGCCGGGCCGGAGGGTGGAACAGTATTCAACGAATCTCGTAAGTCGTGCGAAATACATGGGATCGATCATGAAGTCCTCTCCGGAAACGAAGTAAACCAGCGGTTCCCGGGCTATAACCTACCGGAAGACCACCATGCAGTGTACCAGCCTGATAGCGGCTTTCTTGTTCCCGAGCAGTGCATCATCGGCTACGTCGAGGCGGCACAAGCTAATGGAGCAGAAATCCGGGCGCGTGAAGGCGTGAACGAGTTCACGGAACTATCAAACGGCTCTGTCCGCGTCACGACAGAGCAAGACACGTATGAAGCGGACAAGCTGGTCATTACGGCAGGTGCTTGGACACAGAAGTTCCTACCCGACTTCTCGGCTACAGTGACTCCAGTTAGACAGGTGCTTGCTTGGCTGCAGCCATCAGAGCCTGACCAGTTTGACGCCTCTAACTTCCCGGTGTTCATCCATGGGACCGAAGAGGACCACTACTACGGTTTCCCGCAATACGATGTTCCAGGGTTCAAATTCGGCAAATTCAATCATTTTGAAGAAACCGTAGATCCAGACGAGATGGCGAGAGAACCTCGCAAGGATGATGAGAATATGCTCCGGTCATATGCAGAAAGTTACTTCCCGAAAGGATCGGGACCGACTATGCGATTATCAACCTGCATGTTCACTAATACACCGGATAAACATTTCATCTTGGACCGACTACCGGACCGACCCAATATTACCGTCGGCGCTGGGTTCTCCGGCCACGGTTTCAAATTTGCCAGCGCTATCGGTGAGGTTCTTGCTGACCTATCCATCGACGGGCAAACACCCCACGATGTTGACCTTTTCAGTCTCGGCCGTTTCGACTGAACGTTAGAAGCCGGATTCACTGGATCAAATAAAGATAGATTGGTACGGTCACCAATCATAGCGGATATTGCCATCCCTATGCGGGTTGGTCTATTCCATTTTTCATCGCATCCGAACGCGGATGCGTCCCGTCACAGATCGTAGCTCGGGATTACGGCTTACTCGGGAGCGACAGCAGCCTCATCAACCAGCGTCTCCCATGCTTCTACAGCGGCTTCTGCCACCTCTCGGTCTTGACTGACTTCACCACCGGAGACACCGACGGCCCCGACGACATCACCTTCATGCTCAAGTGGGTATCCACCACCGAAGATGACGATTCGATTCTCATCGGTTGTCTGCAGACCGTACAGGGAATTCCCAGGTTCAGATGGCTCAGAAAGCTCGTGAGTTGGCATGTCAAGTGCAGCGGCCGTGTATGCCTTATTTCGTGAAATAGATACCGAGGCCAGCCATGCATCGTCCATCCGGTGTTGCGCGATGAGATTCCCCTCCTCGGTTGCAACCGTAACTACCATCGGTTGACCTACTTTCTCGGCCTGTTCTTCAGCTGCCTTAATCAGTCGTTCCGCGGTCTCTAGATTTACATCCATACTGCGTCAATTCCTTCTCAAGAGGTCTTTTTTATTCTTTTGATTGGATATTTTAACATAAAATGTGACAGAAGTAGCTGATGATGCGCGAATGCGTCGATTGTGTGCTTATCAGGGAGGCTGAGACGTCGAACAGGCGGCCATTACATTGGTGACTGGTCCGTCGCGATATCGACTGTCTTGCACTGAGTGTACGTGAGTAGCGCTTCACGAGAATGCTCGCGACCGAGCCCACTTTGCTTGTATCCGCCGAACGGCACTCCTGGCGGGAGCGTCGCGTACTTGTTGACCCAGATGTTCCCGGCTTCAATCTTCTCTGCGGTTTCGTGGGCGAGGCTCAAGTTTTCTGTCGCCATTCCTGCAGCCAGCCCGTACTCAGTGTCGTTCGCTTGGCGAATCATTTCGTCGTAGTCCGACCACGTGATAATTGTCTCACATGGACCGAATATCTCCTCCTGTGCGACCCGCATATCGTTATCGGCATCAGTGAACACAGTCGGATTGACAAACCAGCCGTGTTCGCACTCCGTATTGTCGGGGATATCGCCTCCAACGTCGATAGTCACGCCTTCTGTTTCAGCGATATCGTTATAATTCATTACAGTGTCGAACTGCGACGCCGACACGAGTGGTCCCATCGTGGTATCCTCTTGTAGCGGGTCACCGACTACCTCTTCGGCTGTACGCTCCCTGAACGCCTTCATAAACTCTGTTTCAACGTCTTCATGGACGAACACTCGTGTAGGTGCATCACAGGACTGACCAGTGTTGTAGTAGATCACACCTGCGACCGCTTCAACGGCGGTATCGATATCAGCGTCAGGGAAGACGATGAATGGCGACTTTCCACCGAGTTCAAGCGTCACTGGGGCCGCTCGATCGGCCGCGTTCCGCATGATCTCTCGGCCCACTTCGGTCGATCCGGTAAACGCGATTTTCCGAACCTCGCTGTGAGATGTGAGTGCATCGCCACTTTCACTTCCAAAGCCAGGGACAACGTTGATGACGCCGTCGGGTGCTACCTCACGAGCCACCTGCGCGAAACGGAGTGCTGTTAACGGAGTTTCACTTGCCGGCTTCAACACGGTCGCATTTCCGGTAGCAAGTGCCGGACCAACCTTGTATGCGACCATAACAAACGGGAAGTTCCACGGGATAATCTGTCCGACGACACCGTACGGTTCTCGGCGAGTATAGATGTGTGAATCAGCGTCGTAGGGGAGCTGTTTGCCCTCGATTGAACGAGTTAGCCCCGCGTAATACTCAAGATATTTGATTCCCCGTTTGATTTCACCCTCCGCCACGTCGAGCGGTTTGCCAGAATCGAGGCTCTCCAACAGCGCGAACTCATCAAGGTTCTCTCGCACGCCATCGGCGAGTTCTCTGAGAACAGTCTGTCGCTCGGGTGGAACTGTCTCACTCCAATCTTCAGCTGCGTCCTGTGCTGCCTGTACAGCCGCATCAACATCGCCCGCACGGCCCCGGGCAACTTCTGCGATGGGTTCCGCAACTGCGGGATCAACCGTTTCGTAGTACTCCCCATCCACTGGGGGCTGGAACTGCCCATCAATGAACACATCGGTGTTGATACTACTTGTCGCCTCTTTTATAGCTTTCTGATGATTCTCGCGTATCTCACCGGAGTAGTACTCTGGCATGTATTCGAATTAAAGACGCATCATAAATAATTCTTGGCCTAAGTGGAATATTTTCGTCACCGCACTTTACACGACAGTAATCTACTCGAGCTGACAATGTTAGACAGATATTTGCCCCTCACAAACAGAGCGAGTGGCATTACAACACTATGAATGTAATGCCAATCTACTCCTCTTCGTCTCTACCGAGGTAATTAACCGATAGACGCTGTGAGGCGACATGTTGTGTGGTACGGAAGTTGCGGGATCTGACTTCTCTCAATTCGGTTGTTGATTGCGAAGCTGCGTTGCTGTATTAGTAGCCTTTTCGCCCACTACCAGTAGATCAGGCCACGGATTCTACCCGCGATACAAATTGCGGTTGATGCCTCGCAAACAATTTACACTGTCACTCTAACGAGCGACTCTATTCTGGAACAAGCGTCGATTTATTTCTAACTCAGTCTGACATTACACGCGCCTGTTTGATATTTATGCTAATGATGTTACTCACCTCTTTGATTTTCTTCGGTAGGGCGTTTTTGAACCGTTCTTCAGAAATTCGACTCGCAGGGCCCGACACGCTAATCGCGCCAAGAACCTGGTTGTCAGTGTCCAAAATCGGCGATCCGACAGCACGAAGCCCCAAGAATTGCTCCTCATCATTGAGAGCAAATCCTTGTTCCCGAATTTGAGCCAGCTCATCAAGCAGCCGGTACCGATCGGTGATAGTGTTTTCAGTGATCGGGGTCAGCGAAACCTGATTTAGTATCTTCTCGACCTCGCTTTCGTCAAGAAAAGCCAGTGCAGCCTTGCCAGTTGCGCTATAATATAATGGATCGATATCGGCCTGACTCTGATGATAGTACTCGTCTCCGACCGCCTTCTCGCCCTCTGCACGGTGTATGTGGATTCCCTCTCCATTTTGAAGGGCCATCAGATGTGCATACTCGCCCGTTTCAGCTGCGATTTCCTCCGTCTCTTGTTTCCCTTCACGAAAGACGATTGATCTGTTCTTTACGTATTCTCCGAAGTTCATCAACCGGAGTCCGAGTTTGTACTCCGTGCCCTCTTTGACGACCAAGCCGTTTTCCTGCAGCGTTGCTAGGTGATTGTACACTGCTCCCTTTGATAGATTTAGCTCCTCTGCTAACTCAGTCACACCTGATTGGTCCGTTTCTTTGAGGGCTTGTAGTATCTCACAGGTCAAATTCACTGTTTTGAGGATCCGAGGTGAGGTATCTTTAGTCATAGTCTATTACTCCATCTCGCAGTTCATCAATGTTCGTGTTACGTGAACATGGTTAGTCGTATAGACGGATAATCCAACTTGTCTCCGCATTTCTTATCAGGTGCAACGCCCTATCACAATTCTCGGCGCATATATTGTCTGACTGATTACAGATCCAAAATGCCGACCCAAGACTCAACTCGACACTGATGCGAGTCAAGAGTAGCTTCCATCGGAGTTTGTAGAATACCATCGCTGAGGACTGTTGGCTTCGTTTATGCACACAATAGTCCAAGACGAATCCGAGTTGGGCGTGCGCGGTGAAAAAGCTTATAATCTTTGTCCTAATTCGTTATTGTATAGTACAACAATGGTCGACAGAGGTGAACACTTGGACATTTCAGTCGTAGGTGGCGGTATTGTTGGACTGTCGTGCGCATATGAACTACAGCGCCATGACGGAGTTTCCGTCACCGTCTACGAGAAAAACGATAGCATCGGTGAAGGCGTTACGCCCCGGGCAGCAGGTGGGTTCCGCTCACTATATTCCTCACCGACGCACGTTGAACTATCCCTTGTCAGTAACAACTTCTGGCGGGACTTTGAGGACGAATTCGGCATGGACGTCGACCTCCGAATCAATGGATACGGCTTTTTCACCCGAGAGCGGACGACTGCAGAGCACGTCCGGGGCGACGTCCACATGCAGCAAAATCTTGGTGTCGACAGCGAATATCTCTCGTCGCAAGAGATGGCCGAAAGGTTCCCTGGGGTCACGAGCACCGGTTTCCGACCGGGTAGTTTCTGTAAGTCCGACGGCTTAGTCGATCCCCGTCTCACCCTTTCTGCGTACGAGAAGCTCGCACGAGAGGCAGGTGTTGAAATCCGACTTGGAACCGAGGTTACCGGCGTTCAGAAAGAAGATGGTATCACCGGCACAAATCCGATTACCGGAATTGAATTGCAAGATGAAACTGTCAACGCCGATTACATCGTCAATGCTGCAGGCGCTTGGGGAGCCAGACTGGCGGAGATGGCTGGTGTGGAGGTTCCAATCTATCCGAAACGCCGCAATGGTGTTCTCGTCGAACCCGAGACACCGATTCCAGAAGATTGGCCGTTCCTCATCGACCTCGATACGGGACTATGGATGCGTCCGTCTCCCAGTCAGGACCCGGAGGGTACAGTTATGATCGGAGGTGAGTTCGGAGAGAGTGACCCAGCTAAGAATCCAGACGCTCCGGAAATGCTTTCAGATAGAGTCGACACGGAATGGGCAGGTACCGCACTCAGGCACGCGGCCGATATTGTTGAACACATAGGCGCAAATCCAGAGATTCTGCGTGGCTGGTCGGGGATGTATGCAATAACCCCTTCGAACCATCCGATCATTGAAGAGTCTGTTCCCGGTTTTGTCAACGCAATCGGAAACTCCGGACGGGGATTCATGCAAAGCCCTGCGATCGGCAAATTGGTTTCGGATATTGTCATGGACCAGGATACCGTGCCCATTAATACTGAGGTGCTCCGAACCGATGGGCTGGTCGACAAACGAGGTTCCCTTCCGCTTCCATACCAAGCAGACCGAGACTAGTCCATACCTCAAATAAGCCCCAGGATCCGGCCAGACTTTTTATAAATAAAACTAAGACTGATGCCTGTCGCACTGTCGGTGTACCACAGCCTTATCAGCGAAGTATCATAGCGACTACAAACCGTAATTTCGAAGGCCGAGGATGACTACGTTCGCCAGCTGTGGCTGGTTGTGATCAATCATATTCCACCAGGATCACGATTCGCTGGCAAGCCACGCAGCAGAAACTGCGAGGATGTGGGTGGCGGTTGCGCAGTCTTCCCAGTCCGTCCACTCTCGGGGATTGTGAGAGATCCCATCTTCCGACGGAGCAAATAATAGGCCTGCATCTGTCTCGGTGCTTATATTGGCTGAATCATGCATTGCTGCGGAGTGAAGCTGTTTGGTAGCGATTCCACGAGTCTCAGCAGCCTCTACGGCAGTAGTAACATACTGATCACTCATATGACTGGGAGTATCGTTTCGAAATCGCGTTAGAGACGCTGTGACTGGATGATGCTGTTCAATTTGCTTGAGGCGCTCGTGGATGCGCTCGACAAGACGATCCATCGTCCCCTCTGAGACGCCCCGGATGTCCAATTGCATCGTTACAGAACCAGGAACGACATTACGGATGTTCGGCTCAACATCGTGCTGACCGACAGTTGCTACTGCTGCAGGATTGTCGGCCGCGATTTCGGTGGCGACAGATTCCACATCCTGAACGAATTCGGCCGCAGCTACGAGTGCATCTGATCGTTCAGACATAGACGTTGAGCCGGCATGGTCAGATTCGCCATGAATTTCGACGCTGCAGTTGGTGATTCCGGTGATTGAGTCGACAACACCGACGGATAGATTTTCGCGCTCAAGTCGGGTACCCTGTTCAATATGAAGTTCCAACCAGCCGTCCCACGACGACGGTGTAATCTTATCCTCACCATGGAAACCGATTGCGCTAAGTCGTTCTTTTAGGGTGTAGCCGTTATCGTCTTCTAATGCGAGTGCATCCGCAACGCTCAATTTTTCAGTCGCAACCGACGAACCGAGCGTCCCAATCCCGAACCGGCCACCCTCCTCTTCAGTAAACGAAACAACTTCGAGCGGGCAGGCCGGCGAAATATCCGCGGATCGGATAGTTCGGACTGCTTCAAGTGCACCGTAGACGCCGAGAGGCCCATCAAAGATCCCTCCCTGCGGAACAGAATCTAGGTGACTTCCCATTACTACAGGTGGCGCCGCTGGGTCAGCATCTTTGGGGACCCAGCGGCCAGCAATGTTGCCAACGGGATCAACACGAACGGTTAGACCCGCATCTTGTAAACGCTGAACTAGTCTCTCACGAGCGGCTTGGTCTGCTGCTGTTCCGGTCAACAGTGTCCGACCATGACCCTCATCGGTCTCCAAGTCTCCGAACGATGCGTTCGCTAATATATCGTCTCGAAGCCGCTGTTGATTTACTTCCACATTATATCCACTATCGGAAGCATAATAAAACCGTTCTGTCCGAAGTGGCCGATCAGTGGGCATGTCAGGGAGATCTTGGCTCTAGCAGGCGCAGAGGACGGTATTCTGTACACAGAAATGAGATTCGTCATGAATTCTATGGGCTGCGTGCCTGGCCGACCGGCGTGTCCAGAAGTGACCACACATGTCGCGTGTCGGTAGAAAAGAACTGATGACGCAAAGACGGCCTGTCGAGACACTTCAGGGACGCAGATAAGCTAGTTGGGAACTATGAATCGATTAGACTTCGACGTCATAGAGGCTGACAAAGTCGAATTCGGCATGTCGCGTCTTGAGGCGGTCAAGCTTGAACGGTTCAAGCGGGAACGGGCACTCTTCGCCCGTGATTAGCGAGCGCACTGCTGTGCCCGTGATGGGTGAGGTCATAACGCCGCCTCGCTGGAACCCCGACGCAATCACAAGCCCCTCCGGGCCTTCATCCGGTGCGTCGATGATTGGCCACGTATCGGGTGTAGCTGAGTCGCCTGTCGGACAACAGTCGTTCCTAATAACAGTCGCGTCTTCGAGAGTCCGTAACAGGCTTGGCACCTCGGTACGGACTTTTTCATCGAAGGCGTCGACGATTGCCGATGGAGAATGTGGGTCCTCAATGAAATGTTCTCCACCCCCAACCAACAGATTACCCTCCGGCGTCGGCCGCCAGTATATTTCGAGGTCTGTCTCGGCTCCAAGCGGATAGTGGCTCACATCCTCACCGACATCGAACACCATTGCGTTCCACCGGAACGGTCGGACGGGGAGCTCAATCACACCGTCGAGTAGCTCTCGTGAGTACCAGTTGGCCGCGATGACGACATTTTCGGCGTGCAGCGTTTCGTATTCGGTTTCGACACCAGTGACGCTGTCACCGTCAAGTAGAACATTCTTGACTTCCGTGTCCGTCCGAAATTCGGCACCTAACCCCTCGGCCGCGTGCTTCAACGAAGAAGCGTATTCGGAGGGATCGGTAACGCCGGTATTGCGATACAGGAGCGCCCCCGCATAATCGGAGAGGTCACCGAACATCTCGGGGTAGTGCTCTTCAAGCTCATCGGCTTCAAGCAGCGTCACTCCTTCACGCTGAGCTTCCTGACGGACCTCTTCATCAATTTCATCGGAGATCATGTGGACCTTCTCTCGTTGAGTGAAAGAATAGGTCCCCGTGCCGTCAAATTGCTTGAAGAAATCCATTGCGTGCTCGCCCATCTCGGGATACTCAGGGTAAACCGAGGTCGTCGTGACAACCCCAGACGCGCGACTCGTTGCGTCACCACCGATTTTGTCCTTTTCGATGACAACTACATCATGATCAGGTGCGAGCTGGTACGCAGCTATACAGCCGACGACGCCACCACCTACGATGGCGATATCGTAATCTACCGATTGCACATTTGGATTTATGAGTAATGCCACATAAATGTGTCGACTGCAGTAATTAATTGAGAAATCTCCGGAGAATCCGTCAAAAGTGGCTATTTTACTGAAGAGAAAGAAACAATCTCGCCGATATCTTTCTGAACAGCACGTTTATACACCAAGTTGGCTGCTGCCACAGTCTCAATGGCCGTACCACCGCTATCAAATACGGTTATTTCGTCCTCTGAGAGGCGGCCAGTCACATCACCCGTGAGTACTTCGCCAAGTTCTCCATGAATATCTTCCTCGGTCACGACCCCATCATCACGAGCCTGTAAGAACGCTCCGGCCTTTTCCAAAGCTCTTTCATTGAGATCCGGAACATAGACCGAGCGACTGATTGTTGTACTGTCAAGCTCTCTCGCTTCTGGCAGATATTGGCCCATTGCCGTGACGTGTGCACCAGTCTCCAGCAGCGATCCATCAAACACTGGTGTTGGCGAATTTGTTGCAGTTATGATGATATCTGAGTCCTTTACTGCTGCTTCGCTTGTGTCGACGGCTTCAACACCGGCTGACAGCTCATCATTCATTTCCGTTGCAAACGTCTCCCGACTCTCACGGGTAGGAGAAAACACAGTAACATTAGTTAGATCCCGTATCGTGGCTGTGGCACTTAGTTGTGCTTTTGCTTGCGGACCGCTACCAAATATCCCAACTGTACTGGCACTACTGGTTGCAAGCGCATCGACGGCAACCGCTCCTGCAGCACCTGTTTTGTATGGATTCATGCTAGCTCCATCAATGATGGCAAGTGGCTCCCCACTCTCCGCATCAAATAGCGGTGTGATGAACGATGAAGCGCCACCACCATCGGACCGGTATCCATACATATTCCCACCCATCACCCCCATCCTGGGGAGGACTCCAGCATAATGGGTAAAAACCCCCGACTCATTCTCATACGGCAACACCGATGGCGGGTCAGCAGGCGCACCGTTTCCTCGCTCGTGATAGGCCGATTCGACCGCATTGACGTAATCGGCTGGGGAAGCAAGCCCGTTCACATGCTCGCTTGACAGTATTCGAACTTTGGTCATGGGTTATCACAAAAATTGAGACCCGCTGGTAAATAACTTAACGTGGAAACGCGATTGCGGAGGATTACGTCTATTATTGCAGAGAATCTACAGGAGACTAGGGCGAACAATCTTGCTAATCATCTATCTTGAAGCCAACTGTATACGTTGTTCGATCCGGATATTTTTTGTACCTACTCGTTAGATTGATGATGTATGCATGTCCCCCAGATTAACCGGTGGCATAATTACTATCCGATAGCCAACTCAGTCGTAGCAATAGAGCCATCCCGACTGTTTGCGGATCTGCCCACCGACTATACTATCTCCGTATGGACGGTGACGCAAGAGTGACGAACCAGTCGATACTGTTTGCCGTCGCCGCAATGTTTCTGTATGCCGGCTGGGCGCTTCTGGCGAAGTTTGCGACACAACGTATCCCTGTCGGTCAGGCCGTTGCAATAACGTATATCGCGGGACTGGGCGCTGTCAGTGGGTATCTATGGGTTTCCGATATCTCGCTTGTAGGCTCTGTGGGTGGTCTTACATATGCGGGAGCAAGTGGTCTTTTCCTTGGTTGTGGGACACTTGCTTATTACGCCGCACTCAATTCCGGATCAGCATCCATTGCTACCAGTGTCAGTGGCATGTATATACTTCTCACAACGATACTGGCAATCTTTTTTCTTGACGAATCTCTCACCTATGTGCAATTTACTGGCCTCGGACTGGCAACTGTAGCTGTTGTACTACTCTCACAGTAAACATATCAAGCAAGAATCCATTAAAAAGAGTGGATGAGTATAAATCACAGTTGTTCATTCAATATACAACGATGTTCTACTGTAGTGATAGAACGGCATTATGAAAACCGTATTTATCAGGGTACGACGCGCCCTGGTCCCAAGACAGTGAGTACGTCCACACAGTCGTGGACTGACTCCAGTCAAATTTTGACTGTCAGATTCGGTTTGAGGTCCCACCAATGCCTGAAATCCGTGGATAGGTGATACGACTTAAAAGCCACTTAACAGGAGCGGAGAACCGCCTTCGTGTCACCAGTGCAATACGATATGGATGATCACCGCGGACAGAGTTAAACGTCTCGTCGGGATAGTTGTCATCGGTGTGGACTGAGTGGCGCTTTCATCCAATACACTTATTTACCGTCACTGAACACCCGAAGGTAGGACATACACAGCTCAATAATTGTGGCTCGGAGCGGTGTCCACTACTGATACCGACAGTGATAGAAACCATGCGTTGGATCTGTCTCGTGACTGGCGGGCCACAGAGAGTGTGATGGCTAGTGTCTCATCAAAAGGTAAACACACTATGTTAGAGACGTTTCGAAATTACAACGGGAAACGATTGAACGCTCATGTATTGGGTCTTGTTGTTTCACTCTCCGGCCTTTTTGTCGTCGCGCCAATGCTCCCAGAGATAATCGATTATTTCGGCATTACAGCGAGGCAGGCTGGTCTCTCACTCTCATTTATGTGGGCGTGCAACGCTGTCGCTCAGTATCCTGGTGGACGATGCGCAGATTCTCTCTCCACGAGTACTGTGTTACTCGCGAGCCAAGTATTGCTGATCTCAGGGTTCATTATTTTGTCTCTAGCGTCATTATACCCAATATTTGTTCTTGGCCTCGGCCTTATCGGTGTAGGATACGGGATTTTTGAATTGGCAGGGTTCGTGCTCGTACAGACCAACTTTGATAAATATCGGGGGCGAGCATTTGGTATTCGCGATGCGGCCGTGAATCTCGGTAGCGCGATGTCCGCAGTTCTTGCGGCCGCAGTTCTTGGAACTTTTATTTGGCGCGCCGCATTTGTCCCTATCGCTGCACTTCTCGCCATGATCAGTCTATTGACCCACCGACTCAACCGTGAGGAGTACGCCATATCGAGGGTATCACTCGATGTGCGAGCGGTATGTTCACGACTCTTTGGAGATAAGGACACCTACGCGGTTCTCGTTGTGATGTCTGTCTCTATGTTCCTCTGGCAGGGTAGCGCAAGCTTCCTACCGACTTACCTCCAGACTGCAAAGTCGTTCACTGCGTTCGAAGCAACGCTTGCTTTCTCAAGCATATTTCTAATTGGAGTCCTTGTCACACCTTTAGCCGGTATGCTCAGTGACGCGTGGTCAGCCATCGGAACCGGTGTCGCCGCAATGGGATGTGGTATTGTCGGGCTCTCAGCCCTTGTAATATTTGACTCACCTCTCGGTATCGCCACTGGGCTGGCTACCTATGCTATCGCTATCACGGCTATTTGGCCGGTGATGTACGTCTACCTTGGCGATGTCCTCTCAACAAGCACCATCGGCGGTGACCTTGGTGTCTTCAGGACAGTGTATTTCGCTATCGGGAGTCTGGGGCCGGCGTACATCGGCACAGCTGCTACTAGACTGGGTTATGCAACTGCGTTCACCACCCTCACAGTTTGCTTTTGTCTAGCAGGAATATCGTTGGTATGGCTTTGGTGGCGGTGAACTCTAACGGGGCACGTTCCATTGGAATATGTTCTCCAGATGTAACGAGGAGAAGGGAATGAGGGATATTATTGGAAAGATCAGTGTCCCAGACCATACAACGCATAAATATGCATCCTGTACGGCGGCCGATGTCAGGGAACTAGCGGACTGTGATACTCGAGATGGAATAACCGGTTCGTCTCGCCCGGTTTTCATTCAACCTGGTAATATTTTGTTGTATGAAACAGGATAAAGTATGCTTTTCCGATCAGTACCGGGACTCCTCAGCACGTGTGATGTTAAGACTGATAACATTGGCCGCACTTTTGACCGCTTCAGCCAACTCGTCGTAATAATCGTCAGTGAACTTCATCGCGGGTCCAGACAGACTGATGGCTCCGAGCATCTGGTCGTTCTCATCAAGAATCGGGGATGCGATACAGCGCAACCCCTTCTCATATTCTTCGAGATCCTTTGCGAACTGGTCGTTCTGTACCCTTTCAAGTTCACTTTCAAGCGCTTCGCGAGACGTAATCGTGTTCTCTGTGTACTCGGTCAATCCGTGTTTTTCAATAATCTCATCAAGCACTTTCTCCGGCAAGAACGCGAGCATCGCCTTTCCGGTCGCAGAACAGTGGAGGTCGTGATAATTACCTGCATCGGTAGAGAACCGCACGTCCGGATCCCTTTGTGTCCGGTAAAGATACACGCCTCGTCCACTCTCGATTGTCGCAAGATTAGTTAGTTCACCTGTTTTCGCGCAGATTCTGTCAGCCTCTGGACGTCCAAATGTGTATAATGGGCCTTGGTTTCGCGCAGCCTCCCCAAGGGCAAGAAACCGTAGTCCTAGATAGTACCTGTCGTCCTCCTTGAGCACATATTTTTCCTGTCGGAGTGTGCTGAGATGGTTATGAACGGTGCTCTCTGTAATATCTATTTCAGCAGCAATCTCTTGGATGGTCCCCCCACCCATGCGTTCCATTCTTTCCAGTATTGTCAGCAGAGTCTGATCTGAACTGACCGGGTTTTTAGCATTATACGTCATATCGATTCATATTCTTATGAATACTTCATTGTTTTGTATGACGACACAGGGCCCAGAAGCTGTTCTATCCCTCTAATTTTACGTCATGGAAACGAATGGTCTATTTTGCCCATAGATAGTTTATTAAAATAAGTCAATGATTTATCTAAATTACATAAATAGAACGAGTCTCACGCCGAAATTTTGTGATACAAAATACGATATATAACGTCACGCGTGGGGACCCATCGCTCTTGCCTGTATCTGGATCTCTGATCGTTCTTGTAACGCGGTTCTGGCAGTCGCTGGTCTCAGGGTATTAATATGATACCGGCTTGGATCCGCTGGTATTCACACTCGAGGCCAACTATAAGAGATGCCGTTAGAATCCTGCTGTTTGAAAGTACGTTGAGTAGAGTTACCCACCTTTGGTCCAAGTAGTGCAAATTTAGAAATTAGAATTCTTCAGATGCAGCGAAAGGACACAGCTTTGTGACTAACAGCACATTGAAGCGGAAAGTTTGTTAACCATCCTTGTAATCATAAGGTAATGAGTGAAAGCTCAAAGAAAGTCCGCCGCATCGCAGACTGGGAGTATAATCGGTTAAGAGAACTCTGTACCGAACATGGCACCCCGTTGTACGTGATTGACCTTGGTCGAGTGGTCGAGAACTACGAACGGTTTTCCTCAGCATTTCCCAGCACTGAAGTGATGTACGCCGCAAAGGCCAATACAGGTCACTCAGTTCTTTCGACACTTGTCAACAATGGCGCTGATATCGAGTGTGCTGCTTGGGGGGAGCTCCAGCGTGCTATCGACGCCGGTGCGGACCCCAACACGTTGCAATACACGGCAGTCAACCCACCGGATTACGACCTCGATTACGCTGTCAATCTCGCTGCCGACTACCCGGGGCTGACAATCACCGGCGGCGCGAGGGACACATTTGACCGTCTCGAAGAACGCAGCTACGACGGCCGCGTCGCTATCCGTGTCAATCCTGGTATCGGCACAGGCCATCATGAAAAGGTGGCCACCGGCAAGGATGCGAAATTCGGTATCCCCTACGAACAAGTTCCCGAGGTAGCCGAAGATGTGGCTGACCGGTTCGACCTCGTCGGTATCCATGTCCACGCTGGAAGCGGTATCCTACATGATGACTTAGACGACCACTGCCGTGCTATCAAAAAGGTAGCCAATATGGCACGTCATATCGAGTCAGAAGTCACGACGCTAGATTTCGTTGACTTCGGTGGCGGATTTGGCGTCCCATATTATGAAGATGAGAAACCACTTGATTTAGACGTGGTTAGAAAAAAAGTGTACAACGCAATTGGAGACATTGACGCGCAGCCTAAGCTGGAGCCCGGCCGCTATATTGTCGCTGACGCCGAGCTCATACTCACTGAGGTAAACACAGTCAAGCAAGCCCCCGAAACGACTGTTGTTGGGGTTGATGCCTCGCTGGCGACACTCATAAGACCTGCAATGTTTGACTCCTACCACCCAATTCAGAACGTTACTGGGCCAGAACGGGCAGCCCATTCCGTCTCTGTTGGCGGCCCCTGTTGTACAAGCGCCGATGTGTTCTGTACGGACCGCGCTATTGCTCGTCCGAAACGTGGGGACCTGCTCGCTATTGGTAATGCTGGCGCCTATGGCTACGAACTCGCGAATCAGTTCCACTCCCAGCCTCGGCCCGCTGAAGTCGCCATCGAAGGCAGCGAGTCATGGACCGTCCGTAAGCGGGAGACTCTGGCCGACGTTACAAGTCGGGAGGTATAATCCTTATGTCCATCTCGTTGTACCTTAGTAACGGTTGGACAGAGCGCATTCGTCCACGAATGCAGAGCGGAACGACTCTTCGAATGACGAGTTGAATTTTGTTTCGACCCGGTGCTCTGTTGCCGGTTCGGACGTTTATTTCTAAATTTCCGTAATCCGACGGTACTCTTCGCTGAGTGCTTGGGCGTCCTCGTCAAGTAGCGCCACTACTAGGTAGGACGCATATCCCTCAAAATACGACACCAATCGAGCAATCCGGTCAGAATCAATCGCCTCCAACGAGTCTAATAACATGAACGGAGCTACCTCATAAACATCGTGAACTAAGTATCCAGCTAAAGCAAACACGAGTCCTGTTACTTCTCGTTCGCTCTCGCTGAGGTGGTCAACAGTATCTTCGTACGTTCTTCCATCGTCAGTCGATCGGACCACATGGAGGTCGAAAGAGCCGCGCTCAACTTTTTTGCGACCTTCTCGAACCGTTTTCTCGGTTCGCTCAAGCCAGACTCGATCAAGATTCTCGTACTGGAGTATCTCAAGTATCGTATCCATATGTTCGTTAAATTGCTCAACTGACTCGTTCTCTAACGTTTCGATGCGTGTTCGGAGTTCAATAAGCTCCTGGCTCACTTCCTTCCGTTCCGTCTTGATGTCTTCCTGTCGGCCGAGTTGATTTTCAATATCTTCGATTCTTTCTTCGTTAGCCTCAAATTCATCCTGCAGTTGTCCCAGTTCGAATTCTAATTCGTTAATCTCCCTGTGAAGTGAGAGAACCTCACTCTGCTCTTCTGCTTCCAGTTCTTCAGCTCTGGACTCAAGATTGCTAATCCCGTTCTGTATTTCCGACCGTTTCTGGTTAAGTGACTCGATAGCCGACTTCCGGTTGGCGATTTGAGACTCAAGTGTCTGATATCGCTGTTCCGCCTCCGTACGCTTTCGTTCTTGAGTTTCGATTTCACGCATGCGCGATTTGAGGTTCTCGATCTCGTCACTGATGGAGGAACGTTCGGTTGCCTTCTCCCGCCGTAGTTCGCGCAGTTCATCGATTGTCTCGTCTACCGACTCTGGCTTTACTTCACTTCCGCAGGTCCAGCATACAGTGGTTTCTGCAATTAATTGTTCAGTAGTAGACTCTGTTCTGTTATCAGGGGTAAGAGCCCCTCTAATGTCAGTATCTGGGCCCTCTAGCATCTCTTCGTTGAACTGTATGACACGCTGAAGCTGAGTCACAGTCGAATCAAGCGAATGCTTGTGATCACGGAGTCGGTCGATTTCAGACTCTAGATCTTTGCTGTCCTCCACAACATCCTGTTCGAACTTTTCTAGGGTGTCTTCAACTTCGGCACGTTCCTCTTGAACTTCTTCGAGACTCTGTTGTTCTGTCTCGAGTTTGAATTCAACGTCGTCCAGTTCTGAGCGGGCAGCCTGCAGATCAGACATCACTTCTTCCAACTCCGATTCCTGTTCACTGGCCTCGGAAACGTCTTTATCGGCTTCTTCGAGTTCTGCTCGCTTTACATCCAGTCGCGATTCTTTGTCTTCTATCTTATTCTGAATCTTCGACTTACGCTTCTCTAGCTCCGGCAGGTTCGCTTTTTGATTCTCTATATTCTGTATTTTTTCATCTAGCTCGCGTTTCTCCGATTCAAGCTGCTCAATTTCCGCGTTGATTTTCTGTGTATCGACTGGCTGCATGATGATTTCTCGCAAGTCAGCACCATTAGCAACAGCCTGTCGAGCCTCATTATCCTCGAGCAAAAACGCAAATAGGTCTACGATGGTCGAATCGTCTACAATCGGATTTCCATCGAACTGAACGGTTCCTTGGACTCGTGAGAGGGTTCTGGTAAGCGTCTCTCCGTCTTGCTTGAGTTTGACAGTTCCTTGGTCCGCGTCACCCTTCAGAGACACGTTATCGCTACCTGTTACAGCCATCAGCGCCTGAAGGAAGGATGTTCTATTCGTCGCATTTTTTCCGCTAAGAATATTCACTCCTGATTCCAGTTTGATTTCCGTATGATCGATACCGCCAATGTTATTCACTGACAGATGGAATGTGCTATCAAGGTGGGGCAAGTGAGACGAATTCATGAATTACACATATAGCGGGATATGTATTAAATGGTTCGGGCTTATATAACGAGACAGTTACTGTGTATAGAGTCACTCACATGCACATCCACCAGCTTGGATTAGATTGACGGCGTCGTATTCAGTTTCGCAGTCCGTACACCGGATACGAATCTCTGAGAATACCTCAAAATCGCCGACAGAAACTTCCTCCTTCTTGGAGAGTTGGTCTACCGTTTTTTCCGTGACGGCAGCAGCCCTGCTGCGAAGACGCTGGAGCATCGCGACATTCTTTTCCCTCGGATTAGGTTGGTTGCGATTGAACTCCGCGCCACGGAAATCCTTCAGGTATGTGTGGACAGCTTGATGCGAAACAAAGTCATTCTGTAACTGTTCTACATCAATGTCTTCGCGCTCAAGCTCACGCTCTTTCTGAATTCGTTCGGCCGCGCCAACATTTCCGTGTAATGTCTCATAGAGGTGTTCTACCTCTCTGTCCGAAGATGTCACCCCTTCCTCAATCAGTGCCCGACGGAGTATACGCTTATTAAGTAGTTCTGCGAGGCTACGCAAACTCATCTGGTCATCCCCATTAGTCGTCCACCGACGCTCAATCTCTGATCCCAATCCTTCAAGTTCATAATTTTGGAGGTTTTTTTCAACCTTACTGTTTACTTCTTTTATCTCATCATCAGCATTACTATCTGTCATTGTCAAGCTTAAGGGCTATTCGAATAAAAATCTATCACTATGGCCACGACAGCCTATTTGCCGATGAAAGAAATGCTGTATAACATAGGCTAATATGCTCCGTTAGGTTTAGTGATTTGATCTCCAATCTATTACCTAGTTACTTGTCAAAGTTTACAAAAATAGCCACTTCAGTCTTTTCGACAATATTTGGAAAATAACTCTTGTATGCATATATAAAATTTCTATCATTTACAAGGATATAGATGTAATGCTAAGCACAGCAATTGCCTTGGTGGGTGGTTAGCCTCATTATGATGACATCACATATATGAGGTTATACTATACCGATCTAATCTGGGTGTTCAATAGTAGTTGGCAAAACCATCACTTTCTAATACTACTAAAATTTTTGAGTGTTTCAGTATTTATCACACTCAATTATCTATAGACAAGTTTAATATAAATATTTTAGTGCTTTGATGAGTATGTATCGCACCACATTGTGGTTAACGAGACCCCGGTCCAGTTCGAATATTAATAGTATTGGTTATATTTTCTGTTAGAATATAGAGTGAGCGTAACTCCCCAGACGAGTTTTAAACTGGATATAAGCAAGATTCAGGCTAGTTCGGATCTCACCGAGGTCAAGGAAACACATGACGTTGGCGACACCGCGTTTCGCGTCAGTAATTTGTGCCCATTACAAGATGTTGTCATCCACACGGCTTTGAATCAGATGCAGAAAACAAAGAGTTCGGGTATCACTACACACATCATAATTATTATAAAAGCTAATAACAATCGTTTTTTAAATCTTTTTGCCAACGTCGAAGTAGAAGCAGTCGATGACTGGCTCAAATCGTTCATCTTCGAATGGGAGTAGCATATCCGAGCACAATGGTGATGGGAAAAGTGTACGGCCACCGTTGATAGGGAACATACTGTTGGTGGCGATGAATTTCATCGCGAACGATGGTCCGAATTATCCGCTGGGGGAAGTTTGAATCTGCAGGAATGTCTGGGTTCTCGAGTTGTTCAAGTGGTTTAGTGGCGGCTTGGAGTCGCTCGTCTTCAGCTTCGGTGTAGAAATAGAGATCGCTACGGTTCTCATAGAGCGCCCGCAACGTTGACTCAGCAACGGGAATCCCATCAGCTGCGTCAGCGTATGTGTAGCCCTGCTCAATGCGTTCGAGCGCCCGTCGAAAAGCCAGGAACTCATCGGCATTGACCTGGGGATAATCGTCTTCGACGTCAAATCCAGCTGGAACCGTCCAGTCCATCGCCCGGCCTCTTTGACACCGTCAATACCGGACTGCATCCGGGGAACCTTCTGCTTGTGCTCTATACGGGCGAATTCGCCCGTCAAACCGGCAATAAGCTGACTTCCTGCTCTGTCGACGAGGTTGTCGTCGAGGTTAATTCCAGTCCGACTTCGAAAGCCTGAAGGCCAGTTTCGTGTTTGAGGCAGAATTCGAGGAAGTCGTGGGTTTCGCCGGCGCCGAGTCTGGAGAGTCGGGACAGTTCGTGGACCATGACAACATCTAAATACAAGTCTTCGATATCTGAACGGAGACGCTGGTACTCTTCACCGCGGTCAGTTTCGGTCCCGCTGAGGATGTCTGCGTAGGCGTGAGCTCTGGCTCGTCTTCCGTATCTTCGGAAAACTCTCGAAGTTCGTCGAGCTGTCGTTTCGGGTCTTGGTCTGTCGTCGAGAGACGGGCGTAAATGCCGATTTCTGACATACTTCTTGCGCCCTTGACCGAGCGTATAAGTTATCCACCTTTTGCGGGGTCCGTAAGAAGGACTAGCTTCTCCCTCTCATTTGAATAAGGTCCATTTTGTTGGAGGTATTGACGTATATTGTAACTTTTAGTAAAGCACTTATTAATATAAGTGTTCTATCACTCCACATACCCTTCGGCTGTAGGGAAAAGACCTACGCCAAGAAAGCCGAGCGGGAGCACACTAGCGCTAGGCGGAACTCGGAACACAAAGCGGTCGGAGACAGCCAATCCACGAGGTTGTCACCGAACAGCTGGAGTGCGGGTATAGGGAATTGTCCGTTGGAAGCGTTGCTGAGTCGAAAAGATTCTTCCTAACCACGTGTCGTAATCCGGTAATATAGCGCCTGAAGCGGACATGTCAGCTCCTCTATTCCGGTTGGAAGTGATAGACAGCAACTGGAAACGGCACACCATCCGATGACGGTACATCGCACCAATCTGGCTCCGTCGTCGGGTCGGTCACGCCCGTTTCAATGCCAAGCGCCTTCCAGAGACGGGCGTCCTCGTAAGTCTCGACATCATCGGGGATGTGCTCAAACAGCGACTCTGCTGCAAGAATCACCGTCTGTTCGGTGTGGCGTGATAAACTCACGTTCAGCCGATTCAAGTTCAACAGAAATTCACTTTCGTGGTCAATAAACGAGGGGTCTGACACTGTCGCCGAGAAGGCCATGACTGGCACCTCGTCGCCCTGGAACCGTTCAACTGTATCGACGAGTGGCGCCGTCTCACTAGCAAAGGCGCTTTGCAGGCGCGTTTCGACCCGGCCTCGCTGTGCGTTATGCGGGGTGACGACGCCAACCTCACCGTCGACGACCGCTTCGGCCACCCGTGTGATGAGCGCCGCTTCCTCGTCGTTGGACATCTGGTTGAGTGCCTGTTGTTCGTCATACGTGACGACGCTCAGCTCGTTCACAGAGAGGACCTCCCGGACGAAGTCACTCGCCGACGAAGCCACGGCAGTATCGTCGGGTGGCGTTGCCGCCGAGTACGCGATTCCATCATCTTCGTAGATATGTGTCCGAAGGAACGCCGCTGTCTGGGGTCCAAACCGGAACGTCTCGTCGAGGCCGACCGTCGCGAACGAGGCCGTTCCGGCTATCGCAGCGTCATCGGTCGCATCGGCATCGAGCATCTCGAAATCACCTTGGAGGGCACGAAGGTACTCCAGCGTTGAGAGATACGGCGTGAGTTCGCGTATCGAGCGGCGGTACTCGTCGCTGAAGTCGGTGCCCTGAACCGGCGGGAGTTGTCGCTGGTCACCGCCGACGAGTAGCTGGCCATCGGCCCGAAGGTTCGTCCCAGCGGTCAGGAAATCTGGAAGTGGGAGCATCGACGCCTCATCAACGACCATGCAATGGAACAACGATGCGGTCTGGTCATTGCCGAGGACGTCGTTCATCAGCTTCCAGACTCGCGATGGTGTCGCAAAGACGAGCGTGTGGACACCGGCGCCGTCGTCTTCCTCAGTAAACGACGAGATGTCGATCTGGTCAATCTGCGAGCTATCACCATCGGCAACGCCAAGTGCGGCCCGAAAGTCGTCTCTCTCCTCTGTGCTACGCGTGTTGTAGTCATAGAGCGTGACATACTCCGACGCTTCGATATCTGGCGGGACATCCGATGCAATCCGGTACAGTTCGATATCGTCGGTAATATTCAGGGTGGCACTCTCATCGACGGCTTCGAGTAGTTCGATAACGGCACGGAGGAGTTCGTCGATAGCCTTGTTCGACGGACCGGAGACGAGGCCGTTCAAGCCCGCACCAGGCGGCCACGCCTCCGTGCCGCGTTCAGCAGCGATACATCGGCCGAGGAGTGCCGGGGCGAGCGTCCCACCGGTCTTCCCGGTTCCAGGTGGTCCCTGAACGGCGACGGTTTGATCTTCGCCTGCCGTGATACACGCCCGCTGCTGAGCCGTCGGGTATGAGTCAGCGTCGTAATTCTCTGCGAGCCAGTCTGCCCACTCCTCAAGCTGGGCCTCGTCGAATAGCGGCGTCGTTGGGCGTTGGCAGGTTCCGGTCCGGAGGTCCTCCAAGAGCGCGTGCAAATCGTTTTCATCGGCCGCGTCTAGGGCTTCGTGATACCGGTCCATCGTGATTTGGTCGGTACGCGGGTCTAGCAGGATGAGGTCGTCCTCGCGAATTGTCTGCTCGTCGTACGAATCATCACCAAGCGTCGTCTGTGGCGTGTCATGTTCCGCCGTAAACCGCGAGTCGTGTTGTTCGTAGGTCAGGGTGACGGTAATCCGGTCAGCCCCGTTGCCGTCCGACACCGCTAACTCGTCGAGGATTACTGCCGGAGCCTCTTCGATCGCATCCGGAGTCGTCCGTCCTTCTTCCACCCGGTGTGCGACCAGCCAATCACCTCCACCTGTACTCTGCTCGTCGGCACCACGATGCCGGAGCGCTCGTTTGACAACTTCCGGTTGTTCGAGGTCGAACGTACCCTGGTCATACGCCAGCTTCCCCTCGATTTGAGCAGCACCGAAATCACCGGGCGCGTCTCGAATGTCAGTCACCACGACCGGGATGGTCGTTCCCGTTATCAACCGCTGAGTGGTTGGGAGGCGGTAGTGACGACGGACTTCCTCACGCTGGGTGTCGTACTCCATCGCAAGATGGTCCTGGCAAGCCTCGGCGAGTGACGGCGTCTCGTAGGTTGCCTCACGGAGTGTCTCAAGATCGGTGCGGGCCTTCGCATCGAACACCCCCGCAGACTTGAACACGAGGCCCCGCTCGATGTGAGCAAGGGCGTGCGCAAGGTGTCTCCCGAGCGTTTCCACGTCCTCGCGGTGGATGGAGTAGTCTTGGTGCACTCCATCGTGGAACCGGAACTTCTCGATTTGGTAATCGTCGTCCTCGTAATCACGTTTGAGTTCGGCCACCCACTCGTCGTCAATCTGGCCGTTGGCACTCAACAAATACCCCAGCGGGATTTGGGCGCCATATCGAACGCGAACGCCGAATCCTCCCAACATCGCAGTCTCACCGCCAGCGACGGCAAGCGGTGGCCCGTCAGTTTCGACGGGCTCTCCCCGATGATCTGTCACCGTCTCGTCCGGTGTCCCGGATCCGAGCCGTCGGTTGAATAGCCGGAAGCCAAACGCATCGACGAGCGACACAGTATCTGGTGCGTCCTCGCGGTCCGGGCTGTACGACCACGCTCTCGTGTTCTTTGATTTGATATCCTCGTGAGGGATGGAGACCTGGTCATACAGATGCAACAGCCCTGGCGTCGGCGTCTTAAGTGCCAACCGCTGTTGTGCATCTGGCCTGACGGCACTCCGCATGGGCTGGTCGGCACCAGCACGGCACCCCCACAATGACTGGAAGGCATCGATAGCCGGCGAATCGTGGCGCCGGAGAGATTCATCAAGCGCCTGGAGTTCGCTCGAATCGAATGTATAGAAGTGAACGAGCGAGTTCGGTGCTAGCGAATCCTCTGGTGTGAGTGCCGCTGCCGTCTTCTCAATGCCGTCGAAGATTGCCGTTGCAACCGTATCAAGCAGGTCGTGCTCGGCCTGGGCAATCTCGTCGGGGTCATCCCCCGTCGCCCGTGCCAGTTCAGCGAACTGCATCGGGTCACAATCCGCTTCCGATGCTGAGATGTAGCCACTCACCTGGATGACCGTATCACGAAGGTGGTCCTGTTGGATGTTCAAGTACACACGCACCAGTGACCCGCGTTCATTATCGACCTCGTAACCTGGAGCAGGGTCATCGTCGGGGAGTGACCCCCATCCCGAACGCGGCAACCACGGTGCGTCTCCCCCGTGTGCATACAGTGCCGACGACCCCAAGGCCCCAAGCATGGACTGCGCTCGATACACCAGCTCGGGAAACTGCGGGCCGAGGGCAGGGTCCTCAGTGAGTGTCCGATACGTCTCTCTGCGTTTCACCATGTCCGGCGCGTCGTAATTGGCCGGGCGCCATCCTTCCGAGGCAGAGCGTGAGTCATCAGTTGGGGCATAGACCAGCGCCGCTAGGTCATCAAGCGATTCGATATCATGCTCAGCTAGTGTCTCTCGCTCGCCGGGGTCCAGCCCAAGCAGGCGAAGCGATGCAGTTTCGGCTGCGTCAACCGCACAGGCTTCGTTGTACGGGCACGTTGCACATTTCTCTTCTAGCGTATATTCGAGGTTCTCGAAATCGCTCTTGCGATGGGTGCGAAGTGGACCGTCCGCACTACAAAGGCGTGTCACCTCGTGTGTGTAATACTGGTCGTTGAAGTACGGTAAGCCGAGTGGATGCAGCGAATCAGTTTCGTACTCGCGTGTGATGACGCCCGTCTGGACGGTCGCTACATCAGCAAGGGTCGATGATTCTCTACCGCCTCCCTCCTGGTCCGGGAGCCGAACCTTGGTAAGCAAGTCGCGAAGTGCCAGCGCGTAGCAGGCCGTCTGGATGCGATGATAGGTTTTCTCGTGGGCCGCACTCTTGATGTCGAATACTCGGAGAAGAATGCCATCAGACGTCGGCCAGATGACAAGGAAGTCGGCCTTACCAGGAACGAACCACCGGCCGATGTCAGTCGCGAGGCGTGGTTGAAGCAACACCCACGGGCGACCGACCTGGTCAGGAGCGTCAAGGCTGGTCGTCGTCACCGTCGGCGGTCGGGTAGTTTCTGGTGGTTCCTGAAGCGACTCATCAAAGGGCGTTCGAGCCCCCAGTTCGCATATTGCTCGGACGACGTCCATGTCTGTCTCTTTCGCCGTCTCCATCGTCTCAAGGTCCTGCCAAGGAACGTCCGTACGGTCGAAAGCATCAAACTCGTGTTGGCGGTGTGGCGGAACGTCGGTCCCAGAGTCCTCACCACCAAGCCGATACACGGCCCGAGCAGCCGGGCCTAGTGTGGCCTCGATTGTCTGCTCGAAGTCGTCACCAGCTTTCGCAAGGAGTGGGTTCAGCGGCCGGAAGGCTTCCGTGAACGCATTCCGGTCGTAGTGAGCGGAGTGGTCAACGTCATCGATTTTGAACCCAAAGTAACGAGCGCATTCATCATGTGTCAGGTACTCCCCTATCTCTGCGGGTGTAATCTTCTCGCAGCCGTTCTCCTGTGTCTCCGCCCCCTCGCGCTCATCTTGGGCGACAGTCGATTCAGTATCTGAAGAGTCGGAGGTGTCTAGAAAGTCAGTCAACTGCGCGTTTGTCGTCTGGACCTCGTCGTCGGATTGTGTCTCAGTAGTATCGTCGACCATAGGTTTTGGACCCGTTTGGGTGATGGAAGTGGACTAGCTCAGAGGGTGGTAGCGGTGCGCGGGAGATATCAGAGGAACGGTAGGCCGTCAACGATCTCGCCAGAGACGATGTGTCCCTTCGCGGCGGCCTCTGCACACAGGTCGGCATAGTAGACGGGTGCCGGCAGTCGAATTGATCGGGTCGCGGACCCCACATGTGCCTCCGACAGCCAGTAGAGTTGCTTGCACAGCGTATCGATTTCGACCGGCCCGGACCGCTTCTCGATGCGGAGAGGTTGCGGTGTTCCGGGGACGGGTTCGGGATCGCCAGTCGTTGCCAACACCGCATGGCCGTCCTCGGCGTGGACAAACCCGGTGCCCTTCGGCGCGACCGACGCACCCGACGGATTCGCGTTGACGATACGTGGCGCTCCGCTCTTTTGCACATCGGCGATGGAGACGCTTCCCTCCAATCCTGTGAACTTCTCTTCGAGCGCGTCGATGTCCACGTGGAGACGGCCATCTCGGAGGATGACGAGATGGTCGAACTGTTCACCTGTCTCCCGGATGTAGTGATGGAGAACATCGCCAACCGCGTTTTCGATCTCCTCCGGAGCGAACTTCTCGCCGTTCTGCGTCTGGATTGCTCGGGAGTTGAACACCGTTCCGTCGGCGAGGACGAGATTCGCTGACGCCCCGATGTGCTGGCTGTCGGCATGGCTGTAGTGAACGTCGAGGCCAATGAAAGCATCCGCACTGCCCGGCATCTCTGCGATTCGCCAGGGGACGCCGCCCGCACCGGCAATCAACCCTAGGGAAATGTTCAGCTGCGTGTCGTCGTCTGCGTTCGCTATTTCGGGTTTCGTCACCATCTGGGATGGGACGCCGTTCGTCCCGAGGCGACGCTTGAATACGTCGAAGGGATCGTCATACGCTGCTTTGTTAGCCGTCTCCGGCGCCGGCACGACCGCCAAGACAGCATCGTAGTCGGCGGCCGCGGCGAGGATATCCGAATACTGGAATCGCGACCCGAGGTTGTACTGGCTGACATCGTACCGGTCTGGTGCGGCACCGAGCGATTCCAACTTCCGCTCGATATCCGCGGCAAAGCTAACACCGTCTTCACGGGAGTCTGTGGGCACCAGCACCTGGATGGCAAAGTCCTCTGGTGCTTGATAGACGCCGCTGTCCGTCAGTTCCCAGCTTGCTACCCGATTGCGTGCCCCGCCGCCAAATTCGAGGTTGTGATTATTAGTTTCGACCGCGATGTGGTCGTGTTTTGGCGTACTGAACGTTGTACCCATCTGCGTCCCGAGACCCGGCAGGTGGCCGATTCGTGAGACGAACTCGTGGGCGAGTGTGAGCCGTCGCGACGGGTCGATACGGCACGTCGAGACTGCTCGCTGGTGAAACGCGGGAGCGAGTTGCTTCAGTTTGTCGAGTGTCGGGATGATTCGGAGGTACTGTGGTGCCTGGAGACTGCCGTCCTCCGGGTTCTCAGCGTCCCCGCTGTAATCGACATACAGCATTTTCGGGTCAGACTCGGCGACGCGCTGCGCTGTCTGTGGGTCAACGCGGTCATGGTTCTCGTGGAATTTCCGCACACTCGTCCCCCCAAGTTCCGGAACCGTGTCCGTGTAATGGAACTTGGAGGTACCGAGAACCTCTGCTGACCCTGACTCATGATAGCGTCGCGGGTCATGTTCGACCGTTACGCCGCTGATGTCGTGCCCTTCCGACATGAACTCGTCGGCGGTGAAATCGGACATAAATCGGTGGCCGACGTGGATACCACATAGGACATCCCCGTCAGGATCAACGCGAACGCGCACGCCGTACTTGCGGTGCGCGGTGAACCCGTCTGTTGAGGCAGTGAGTGCCGCCTCGCGCTCAATGATTTTGTCGATGCCTAGCACGTCATACTGGGGGTCATCAGCAAGCGCCTGTTTGACATCCTGCTTGACGAGCGTTGCAATTGTCGAGCGGTGGCCTGCCTCCCTCGTCATCAACGTCTTTGTTCCGAGGTGCTCAACGCTCACCTCGTGATCGTCGACGTACTGCCGCCCAGACAACCGTTGGGGAGCCACCAGTCGCATAACGCCGAACGATGTGACCGGCGTCTCGTGGCCAGTCCGGTAGCGGTGAGCCACCCGAGCCGTAAACTCCTCCGTATCGCCTTGGAATCCCTCGGCCAGCTGTATCTTGTGTTCGTGAACCTCGACGGTTTCGAGCGAGTCGGTCAGCTGTGTCTGGAGCATGGTAGCCCCTGACTCGTCAACCGGTGCATCGTCATCCGTGTCGGTCTCCTCGGTTGTCGGCTTCTCATCAAGGGATTCGATGTCGATAACCCCATCACGCGGCGGTCTCACCTGTGGCCCATCGTAGTGATGGGCGTAGGCGTTCTCAAGGTAGTACCACTCGCCTTCTTTCCAAGTCCACTTCGCCTCGGGGTTGTTTTCGAAGATGACAAAGTCGAACGTCTGGCCATCAACGTCGCGAATATCGATGAAATATTTTACGCTGGTGTGGTCAGGGGCTTTGCTTACATCGAGAACCTTGACTGCCATGTCGACGATTTCTCCATCTGGATTGATGTCCTTCGCAGTTTTCATCGATGACATGTCTGGGCAGGAGGGTTTTCTTATTAACACTTGTGGTGATACTATTAAAACTCTCGCAATAGTTATAATAGTCCCAATATTATGTAACTCTTAACATAGTTGCCAGTGAATAGTGGTTACAACATGGACAACGCACCCGAACCCGAGCAACTCACTGTCCCGTCGCGCGTTCACATCGTCCCGATGGGGTTTGAAGACGAGCGTATCTCTCAGCCACCCATCGAGGCCAATGCCGACAAGGTGGTCCTGCTAAAGAACAAAAGTGACAAGCAAACACCAGCGTTTCTTGAGGCAGCCGAACAGGAACTCCGTGAGGAGGTCGGAACCGTTACAGACAAAACCTGCAATATTTTCTCGCTTTACGACTCTATCGGGTCCATCGCGGAGATCATCGGCGCCCACGACGACGACGAAGTGTACGTGAACCTCGCTACTGGAAGCAAAGTCACAGCCATCGGTGGGATGATTGCCTGCATGGCGACGAACGGGATTCCCTACTACGTGAAAGCCGCTGACTACGGCCACCCGGAGGAGCCGACACCGCCGGAGCATCCATACGCGCGTGGCGTCAAGCAGACGGTCGAGCTACCACACTACCACATCGACAAGCCAAGCGTCGATGAAACTGCCATCCTCGAGTTTCTTGTCGAAAATGATGGTGAAGCAACCAAGGGAAAATTGATAGACTATGCCGAAAACAATGACCTAGAGTTCCTGACGAGTACGACATCGTCGTCAGACACAGGAAAGTACCGCCGGCTCGAGTCAAAAATTCTAGGTCCACTCCGCAAGCGAGAGTGTGTCGCTGTCCACGATGTAGGCAGGAACAAGGTAGTCAAATTGACGCAACGAGGACAGAATACTTATCGAGCATTTGCTTACCAACTCCAGTTTAAGCAGCAAAGCAGAGCAACGGCGCACAAATGACTTTTCAAAACCGGTTAGAAACACTTCGCACGCTCAGTAAACAGCGTATTCACCTAACGGTGCGCGAAAACACAAAGCGGTGGCGCGGCGCAGACGTGAAAGTCGTCCGAACGTCCGAACCCGACGAGTAATTCAGGATGCAGTCTCTCTCTTGACCGATATCCACGGGCACGGCGTGTAGCTCCGAACGCTTTTGAAAGACGTAAGCAGATGTTCGGATAGGTAGACAAGTGCAGTTGTGTGACAGAACTTGGTGGGTGCAGTGGGTCTGTTGTTAAGTGAAATCGTCAAGCGACGTTCCATGCGTCGTATCACGAGAATCTGACACCGTAGACCCACTCCCTAACCCCGTTATGTCGATTGTTCCGGACGAATTGCCGAAGTTGAGGAATTTTCGGCCGGATTCGGCAATTGGCGGTTGCGTTCGCTTTCCGGAGTCGCCAGCTATCCAGTCCTCCACCGCTTCGACAACGGTCGGCGCTGTTGTCATTGAGATATGATCGGCACCCCGGATTATGTTTTCTTTGAACCTTGACGGGGCTCTCTTTTTTTGGAAGGCCAGCTTTTCAATTGTTTCAGTGTGTCCCGGGGGTGTGTCCTCATCCAGTCCTGACCACGCAGTCTGAATCTGGTCTTCGAGTGCCATCATCCGCCCACGTGCAATCCCATTATAAGATGTAAGATGGAGGTCCTTAGCAGTAACACCATCTTCGAGCTGCCGGGCGAACGTCTTCACCCACACTGGTTCTCGGTATGGGGTTGCAGTATACAACTCACCGACTGCCCCGATCGCTTCAGAGAGATTACCTGCAGTAGTTGAGAGGTGGGCCATATCAATCTCTGCTCGATCTTCAATGAGATCCGCGTCGATGCCCTCGCACCAGAGCCACGTCATTACAGCTGCCGTCATCGAAGAGTCAGACTGTTGGTAGCCGTTTCTCTCTAGCAACTCCCAAAGTGGATTACCGGCATCAGGTGAGTCCCCCAGGTCACAAGTGTATGAGACCGCTGCAAACTCTTTGACTAAACGCTCAGGCGAGATTGGATGGTGATTCTCAAGCATCTTGATCACGCCTTTGAGCGCATCTGGCGTGGCCTCAAGCCGAGTCGAATGGTCATACTCGAAAACAGCCTCTCCGAGTGTGGTTGGCGTGATCTGGTTGTCCGATCGGTAATTTATGAAGCCCTTCTCATCGAGTTCCATCGTGAACCGAGTGACCTTCTGTGCGACCTCGTCATTGCCGATAGCCATTGTCGCTGACTTCGCCTGATAGAACCCGTATAGCGTCATTGAGACAAACTCGATCAGCTCATCAAGCGTGTTCCACCCGCTCACGACAAGTTCAATCAGCAGCCAGCGGAGATTGGTATCAGCGTCCTGTGCGTTCGAGATGTATTCACCGCTCGGAAAGGAGTCTGGTACGGGACCAAAGTGGGACCCGATAGATTCGAGCGATTTCTCTTCAACCGGTGTTCCGAACTCAAAGTACTCCTCAGCCTCTTCATCGGTGTAGATGGGGTAGGCATACGCCTCGTCCATATCTCCGCCCCGGCCAGCGCGACCGATCCACTGTATGTATTCGTATTTCCCAATAAACTGCCCAAAGCGAGCGAGGTCAGCCACAATCACTGACTGAATAGGCGAGTCAAATCCATATGCAAGCGTGGTTGTACAGGAAATACACTTGATATCGCCGTTTTTAACCCCTTCTTCTACGAGTTCTTTAATAGAATTCTCAAGCCCAGCGTAGTGGAACGCGACACCGTTCTCCAGACAGTTTATCAAGTCATGGTGGGTGCTTGTGAGAACTGTATCCACTGCGGCCTCAACCTTTTCGCGATAGTTTGTATCTGGTCGCTCGAACCGGCAGTTATCTTTGATCCGCATAGCCCGGGTCTGAGCATTTGAGGTGGAAAAATTGAAAATCATGAACGGCCCTACATCTCGATTATCCGTGATTATATCGCCGATGAACTCACCATAGGATTTCCGCGAGTCGTCCTTTATTTCCGGCCTTTCGACGATTGGAACGCCTCGTTTCTCCGGGCTGATGATGAGGTCGGCCTCTAACCAGCGAGCAATTTCATCAGGGTTCCCGACTGTCGCACTATTAGCAAAGATTTCGGCCCCATTCTGC
>Ga0102936_1000064_pt1 | contig 35077 bp, 30 predicted proteins | sample SalPon2_A_H2O_MG_FD_78502 | JGI IMG/M metagenome (GOLD analysis project Ga0102936, IMG submission 78502) | Salt pond water microbial communities from South San Francisco under conditions of wetland restoration - Salt Pond MetaG R2_A_H2O_MG | ecosystem: Environmental > Aquatic > Non-marine Saline...
CCGATCACCTCGGGGACCAGCATGGTGATGGGCTGACCCAGCATGGCCGCCTCGGCCTCGATGCCGCCCACGCCCCAGCCGAGTACGCCGAGTCCGTTGACCATGGTGGTGTGCGAATCGGTGCCCACCAGGGTGTCGGGATAGGCAACCGTGCCGTTGTCGGTCTCCTTGGTGAACACGCCCTTGGACAGGTACTCGAGGTTGACCTGATGGACAATCCCGGTGCCCGGCGGCACCACACGGAAGTTGGAGAATGCCTTCTGGCCCCAGCGCAGGAACTTGTAACGCTCCTCGTTGCGCTTGAACTCGATCTTGCTGTTGAGATCGAGGGCGTTGGACGTACCGTAGTGATCCACCATGACCGAGTGGTCGATGACCAGATCCGCCGGCTCGAGGGGATTGATCAGGTCGGGATCGCCGCCGAGGCGCTTCATCGCGTCGCGCATCGCGGCCAGATCGACGACCGCGGGCACCCCGGTAAAGTCCTGGAGCACGACCCGCGCCGGCATGAACGCCACCTGACCGCCGGACCCGCCGTTCGGCTCCCACTCGGCGATGGCCTTGATCTGCTCGGGCCCGATGTTCTGGCCGTCTTCCTTGCGCAGCTGGTTTTCGAGCAACACCTTCAGTGAGAACGGCAGCCGGTCGATGTCGTACTGATCCTTGAGCGCGTCGAGGCGGTAGATCTCGTAGTGCTTACCTTTGACATCCAGTGTCCCGCGGGCATTGTAGCTATTGCTCATGACTTCCTCCCGGAATCGACGTGCGCCTGGTGCACGGCCTTTGTTTGGGGTGCTTTCGACCCATGTGTCGCCATATTTTACATGACGTGGCGCTCGGGGGCATGCACTTCGCACGCCGGGCAAGCGCGATCACGGTGTTGTCTGCAGCTGCCGGGCCGTATTGATGAGCGCGCGGCGCCCAAAGACCAGCCGCATGCGTCCGCCCCCGTTGATCTGCCAGAGGCCGGCGGCGCGGATGGCGGCCAGCAGCAGCGCACGCACGAGCGCCGCGTTGCGGGTGTCCTGCAGGTACTGGGCGTGGCCCTGCACCATGATGCGGGGGCGCAGGGTGCTGATGTGCTCGCTGTAGAGATCGCCCAGGTGGTGGATGACACTGTCATGGTCGACGGCGTCAAAGTAGGCGGCCTGGCTCCGAGTGCGCTCGAGGCCCGCGGCAAGGGCGGCGAGCCGGGCGCGGTCCCGGCGCAGGCGGCGCTCGAGCTGGAGGACAGCCACCAGATGGCGGGTCAGGTGCATGGACTGCGGCTGGCTCAAGTGGCTTACCAGCCGCTCGACGCCCCGCTGCAACGCCGCTTCGCCGCCGTACAGGCTGGCCACCGAGCCCGAGTAGTCGGCGATCAGCCCGCGCAGGCAGGTCCGCGTTGCCTCGCCGTCGTGCTGGCCGCGATCGGCAATGTCGCGGACGCCGTCGAGCGCCTGGAAAAGCACCGCCATCGCCACGGCGCGCTCACGCTCAGGCGACGCCAAGGTTAGCACTCCCCGCAACCGGCATCCGCGTTTCGATGATGCCGCCGCCCAGACACCGGACCCCGTCGTAGACCACCACCGACTGGCCGGGCGTCACCGCCCGCTGGGGCTGGTCAAAGTCGAGGCGCCGGCGACCGTCGCCGAGCGGCGTCAGCCGGGCGGGCTGATCGACCTGGCGATGGCGCAGTCGTGCCGTGCAGCGGATTGGCGTTTGCGGGCCCTGGCCGTCCACCCAATGCCACTGATCGGCAATCAGGCCGGTGTTGAGCAGCGCCGGGTGGTCATGGCCCTGGACCACGATCAGCCGATTGCCGGGCATGTCCTTGTCGGCCACGTACCAGGGCAGCCCGGGATGGGCCGCGCTGCCGCCCAGACTCAGCCCGCGGCGCTGGCCCAGGGTGTAGAAGGCAAGACCGTTGTGCTCGCCCAGCACGTCGCCGTCCAGCGAGACGATCGGTCCCGGGCGGCGGTCGATATAGCGGCCGAGAAAGCTCTGGAACTCGCGCTCGCCGATAAAACAGATCCCGGTGCTGTCCGGTTTGTTGAAGTTCTCGAAGCCGGCCTGATCGGCAAGCGCCCGGACTTCGGTCTTGGTCAGTCCGGCCAGCGGAAAAAGCGCCGCCTCGAGCTGCTCCTGCCCCAGGGTGTAGAGGAAGTAGGTCTGATCCTTGTCGGCATCGGTGGCGCGCTCGAGGGTACGGGCGCCGGGCACCCCGCCCACCCGGGCATAGTGACCCGTGGCCACGGCATCGGCACCCAGCCGGCGGGCATGGTCAAGAAACGCCCGGAACTTGATACGCTGGTTACACAGGATGTCGGGGTTGGGGGTGCGGCCGGCGCGGAATTCGTGCAGGCAATGCTCGAACACCTCATCGCGGTAGCGCTCGGCGAAATTGGCCCGATGCAGCGCAATGCCGAGCGTGTCCGCCACCTGGCGGGCGTCGGCAAAGTCGGCTTCGGCGCTGCAGTGACTATCGGTGTCGTCGTCTTCCCAGTTCTTCATGAACAGGCCCTCGACCCGGTAGCCCTGCCGGCTCAGTCGCCAGGCGCTCACCGCCGAGTCGACACCGCCCGACAGACCGACAATGACGCGTGATGTGTGCTGCATGCGAGAATAATAACACTGGCGCGGCGGGATGGACCTTTTACTCGCCGGTCAGTGTCCTCATATCCACACAGGAAGCCTTGGGACAATCGGTTGATGAGTGAAGAAAACGATCCGAAACGCGACGACGATTTATCGGTCGAAGAAGCTGAGCCGGCCGTTAAGCAACCGCCGCTCTATCGCGTCGTGTTGCTTAACGATGACTACACCCCCATGGAGTTCGTGGTGGAGGTGCTCCAGACGTTTTTCCGGATGGACCGCGAGCAGGCCACCCAGGTCATGCTCCACGTTCACACCCGGGGCAAGGGCGTCTGCGGGGAGTTCAGCCGCGATGTGGCCGAGACCAAGGTGGACCAGGTCAACGACTACGCCCGCGAGAACGATCATCCATTGATGTGTACGCTCGAACCGGCGTGAGGCGCCGACCGGCCCTGGGGTGACCGGGTTTTCCCAACAAAATTGCAAGTGAGATAGCGATGCTGAGCAAAGAGCTGGAATTCACGTTGAACCTCGCCTTCAAGGAAGCGCGTGACAAGCGTCATGAGTTCCTTACCGTGGAGCATCTTCTGCTCGCGCTGACCGATAACCCGGCGGCGCTCGAGGTGCTGCGTGCCTGCGAGGCTGATCTCGAGAGCCTGCGTCAGGATCTCGAGGCGTTCCTCGACGAGACAACGCCCCTGCTGCCCGCCAATGACAACCGCGAGACGCAGCCGACGCTCGGCTTCCAGCGCGTCCTGCAGCGGGCGATCCTGCATGTCCAGTCATCCGGGAAAAAGGAAGTCAGCGGCGCCAACGTGATTGTCGCGATCTTCAGCGAGCAGGAGTCACAGGCGGTGTACTTCCTGCACAAGCAGAACATTTCGCGGCTGGATGCGGTGAATTTCCTCTCCCACGGCATCTCCAAGGGCGGCAGCGAGGAAGGCGGTGATGAGTCCGAGCCCTCGCGCGAGGAAAGTGAGACCACCGAGGACGGCGAGAGCAGCAATCCGCTCGAGAGCTTCGCGACCAACCTCAACACCCGCGCCCGGCAGGGCCGGACCGATCCGCTGATTGGCCGCAAGTTCGAAGTCGAGCGCACCATCCAGATCCTCTGCCGGCGCCGCAAGAACAACCCCCTGTACGTGGGCGAGGCCGGCGTCGGCAAGACCGCCATTGCCGAGGGGCTGGCCAAGCTGATCGAGGACGGCGAGGTGCCCGAGGTGCTGGCCGACGCCACGATCTACTCGCTCGACATGGGCGCGCTGGTGGCGGGCACCAAGTACCGGGGCGACTTTGAGAAGCGCCTGAAGGGCCTGCTCGCGCAGCTCAAAAAGCAGACCCACGCGGTCCTCTTCATCGACGAAATCCACACCATTATCGGTGCCGGGTCGGCCTCGGGCGGGGTCATGGATGCGTCCAACCTGCTCAAGCCCATGCTTGCCAGTGGCGAGCTCAAGTGCATCGGCTCGACGACCTATCAGGAATTCCGCGGGGTGTTCGAAAAGGATCGGGCCCTGGCGCGCCGCTTCCAGAAGATCGATGTGGCCGAGCCGACCGTCGACGAGACGGTACAGATCCTCCGCGGCCTCAAGGACCGGTTCGAGAAGCACCACGGTGTGCGCTTCACCCACCCGGCGCTCGAGTCGGCGGCGGAGCTCGCGGCCAAGTACATCAGCGACCGCTTCCTGCCCGACAAGGCCATCGACGTGATCGATGAGGCGGGCGCCAATCTGCGGCTGCTGCCGCCGTCGAAAAAGAAAAAGACGGTCGGTGTGTCGGATGTCGAGACCATCATCGCCAAGATTGCGCGGATTCCTCCCAAGCGGGTGTCCACCTCGGACATGCGGCTGCTCGAGACCATCGAAAAGGATCTCAAGCGCGCGATCTTCGGCCAGGACGAGGCCATCGATACCCTCGCCACCACGATCAAGATGTCGCGGGCCGGGCTGCGTGACACCGGCAAGCCGGTGGGCAGTTTCCTGTTTGCCGGGCCCACGGGGGTCGGCAAGACCGAAGTCACCCGGCAGCTCGCCGAGACCATGGGGATTAACCTGATCCGCTTCGACATGTCGGAGTACATGGAGCGGCACACGGTCTCGCGACTCATCGGGGCGCCGCCGGGGTATGTCGGCTTCGATCAGGGCGGACTGCTGACCGAAGAGGTGCTCAAGCATCCGCACTCGGTGGTGCTGCTCGACGAGATCGAGAAGGCCCACCCGGATGTGTTCAACCTGCTGCTGCAAGTCATGGACCACGGCTCGCTGACGGATAACAACGGCCGCCATGCCGACTTCCGCAACGTGATCCTGGTGATGACCACCAATGCCGGTGCCGAGGAGCAGAGCCGTCGAACCATCGGCTTTACGCCGCAGGATCAGAGCAGTGATGCCATCGAGGTGATCCGCAAGCAGTTCACGCCCGAGTTCCGTAACCGGCTGGATGCCATTATTCAGTTCAATGGACTGGCCCCCGAGGTCATCCAGCGCGTGGCGGACAAGTTCATCCGCGATCTGCGCCATCAGCTGGCCGAAAAGCGGGTCACGCTGGATGTCAGCGACCCCGCCCGCGACTGGCTCGCGGAGCAGGGTTACGACCCCAAGATGGGCGCGCGGCCGATGGCCCGGCTCATTCAGGACAAACTAAAGCGGGCCCTGGCGGACGAACTGTTGTTCGGCAAGCTGACCAATGGCGGGCATGTCCGGGTGGATCTGGACGAGACGGGCGAGGCGTTGGCCTTTCATATCGACACCCCGGAGCCGGTCGAGTAGGCCGGCCTAGCGGGCCCGAAAGACGATGCGCCCCTTGTTGAGGTCATAGGGCGTGAGTTCGACGGTCACCTTGTCGCCGCGCAGAATCCGGATGTAGTGCTTGCGCATCTTCCCGGAGATATGGGCGGTGACAACGTGGCCGTTCTCGAGCTCGACCCGGAACATGGTGTTGGGCATCACCTCGGTGATGGTGCCCTGCATGCGGATATTCTCTTCCTTCGCCATTCAGCCTTTACTCTTGCTGATAAAACGCCCGATTCTACCCGAGGCGGGGTCGTTGACCAATCGTGGCGCGACTCAGCCCTCGGCGATCCAGCCCGCGGGCGACAGCCGCTCGTGGGGGCGAAAGCCGATCTTGTAGTCCATGCCCGGGCATCCGGCAATCCAGTAGCCCAGATACAGCCAGTCGCGTCGGCGGCGCCGGGCTTCGTCGATCTGCAGCAGGATCGCCAGCGTACCCAGGCCGCGATGAGTGGCCTCGGGCTCGTAGAAGGTGTACACGGCGGACAACGCCGAGCCGGTATCGTCGGTCACCGCAACCCCCAGCAGCTGATCGCTGCCACGCTGGCGTATCTCGAAAAAGGCGGTGGGACACCACGCCGAGGTCAGGTACTGCCAGTACAGATCGGGGTCGGCCTCGTCCATGCCGCCCCCCGGGTGACGCGCCGAGACGTAGCGGTCGTAGAGTGCGAAGTGCTCGGGGGAGTAGCGAAAGCCGACATCGGTCAGGTAGACATCCGCATTGTCGCGGAGGCAGCGCCGGTGACGCCGCCGCGGCCGAAAGTCCGCCACCGGGATGCGAATGCTCTGACACAGCTGACAGCCCGGACAGGCATTGCGGTAGAGATGCTCGCCGCCGCGCCGGAACCCCTTCGCAAGCAGGTCATCGTAGAGCGCGGCGGTGGGCGTTAGTCGTGGATCGACAAAGTCGAATTGCGACGGGCGATCGTGGAGATAGGGACAGGGCCGGTCGCCTGTCCCGAACAGTCGGATCGATCGAGTGGCGTTGGGTGTCTCGCTCATCGGGCCGGCCACGCCCCGGTCACATCAGCCTGCTGGATATCCAGTGACCACGGTCCGTAGCGGGTGGCGGCGCGCTGGCTGGCAGCGAGCTGGAGCAGGAAGCGGCGCCGCGGGATGATCTCCGCGCCCAGACGCAGCAGATGATCGGTGGGCATCTGGCAGTCGAGGAAATCGAACCGCCAGGCATTCAGCTGGCAAAGCAGCCAGGCCATTGCGATCTTGCTGCCGTTGGCGGCATGGCTGAACATCGACTCACCGAAAAACGCGCCGCCCGTGGAAACGCCATACAGCCCGCCAATCAGTCGATCGTTTCGCCAGACCTCGATGGAATGCGCAAGCCCGCGGGCGTGGAGCGTGCAATAGGCATCGGCCATCTCCGGGGTGATCCAGGTGCCGGGCTGATCGAGCCGCGGGGCGGCGCAGGCGGCGATCACTGCCTCGAAGGCGCGATCCAGCGAGACGTGGTGATCCCGCTGCCGTAGCTGGCGTTGCAGGGATCGGCTGATATGGAACCCGGCGGGTCGGATGAGGGCGCGTGGATCGGGGCTCCACCACAGGATGGGCTCGCCCGGCGAATACCAGGGGAAAATCCCGCGCCGGTAGGCCGCCTCGAGCCGCTGGGGGGACAGCGACGCGCCGATGGCCAGTAGTCCTTCCGGCTCGGTCAGGGCGCTGTCCGGGTCGGGCAGGGGCGTGGTCTCGTCGTCCGGGGCCAGCCACGGGATGGGCAGTCGGGGCTCAGTCACGGGGCAGACTGTCCAGCACATCCGCGCGGTAGGGGCCTTCGGCGGTCAGGCGCTCGGCGTATTCGGCCACCGCTGGGCGTTCCCGCGCCAGAAAATCGTCCACCGCTGCCTGAAACCGCTCGTCGCGCAGGTAATGCGCGGAATGGGTCAGGACCGGCAGGAACCCGCGCGCCACCTTGTGTTCACCCTGAGCGCCCGGCTCGAATCGGTCCATGCCTTCGCGAATGCAGTACTCGATGCCCTGATAGTAGCAGGCCTCGAAATGCAGATCGTCATAGTCGGCGGCGGCGCCCCAGTAGCGGCCATAGAGCGTGTCCTCGCTGCGCAGACAGATCGCTGCCGCCACCGGCTTGTCATCGGCCTCGGCCACGAATGCCACGAGTCGGTCGCCGAGCTGCTCGCCCAGCTCCATGAAGCATTCGCGGGTGATGACCGGGCGGTTGCCGTGGGCCTGAAAGGTGTCCACGTAAAACCCGTGGAGGTTCGCCCAGAGCTCGGGAGTGATCTCGTGCCCGTGCAGGGTGCGCAGCTGCAGGCCCTGCTCACGCACACGGCGCCGCTCGCGACGGATGTTCTTGCGCTTTTTGGTGTTCAGCCCGGCGAGAAACCCATCGAAGTCGTGATAGCCGGCATTTCGCCAGTGGTACTGGCAGCCATCGCGGCGGGAGTAGCCCGTCGCCTCGAGATCGGCAATATCGTCGCCACCGGCGAACAGCCAGTGGACCGAGCTGATCTCGAGCGCTTCGGCGATCTGCCGGGCGCCGTCGGCGAGAGCGCGGCGCGTGCCCTCCGCCGGGTAGTCCGGGTTGATCAGCAGCCGTGGCCCGTTCACCGGGCTGTAGGGCACGGCAATCACCAGTTTGGGGTAGTAGTCCAGGCCATTGCGCTCGTAGGCATGTGCCCAGGCAAAGTCGAACACGAACTCGCCCCAGGAGTTGCCCTTGAGGTAAGCCGGCGCTGCGCCGATCAGTGTGTCGCCCTGCTCGATGACGAGGTGGTAGGGGACCCAGCCGTTATCCGGCGCCACGGCACCGTGACGCTCCAGCGCGGCCAGAAACTCGTGGCGCAGGAAGGGATTGTCCGTTCCGAGCAGCGCATTCCAGCGTGCCGGGGCGATGTCGTCGATGGCCGATAGCGCTCTGATTTGCATGCCTGCACAGACCACGGTGATTGCCCGGAAGTGCCTGATCCCTCACGCTGCGAAAGATCGGCCACCTACTGTACACTCAAGGCCATGGCAGGCAAGACGACCGCACGGCGACTCGGCGCCCCCGGCAGCACCCACATCAGTCGCGTGCTCCGCGAGGCGGCCCTGCTGCTGCTGCTGGCGGTGGCGGGCTTTCTGATGCTCGCGCTGGTGACCTACGCCCCTGCCGATCCGGGCTGGAGTCGCTCCGGTCCGGCGCCCGGCGTCGGCAATGCCGGGGGTGTGGTGGGGGCGTACTGGGCGGACCTGAGCCTCTATCTGTTCGGTTATCTTGCCTACCTGTTCCCGATTCTGATCGCCCTGCTGGCCACCCTCGCGTATCGCTGGCAGCGGCGCGACGGAGCGGTGCACTGGGGCATCATTGGCGTGCGGGTGGCGGGGTTCGCGATTACGCTGCTGGCCGGGGCGGCCGTCGCCCGGCTGCATATCCCGCCGGTGGCCGGCACGGTGCCGCTCAGCTCGGGGGGTGTGCTGGGTAATCTGGTTGGCGACTGGGGGCGCGAGGCATTCAGCTTTACCGGCGCCACGCTGCTGGCGTTGGCGATGTTCCTTGCCGGGGTGACGCTTTTTACCGGGTTGTCCTGGATCGTGCTGATGGACCGGCTCGGGCAACTGGTACTGGCTCAGGGCAAATACCTGCTGACCCTGCAGGGGTATCTGCAGGGCGCAATCAATGCGCTGCGCCTGGCGGGCTCGCGGCAGGCCGCCCGGTACATCGAGCGGCGCCGCCAGCGCCAGCGCCACAAACCCGCCATCGCGGCACCGGCACCACCCGCCGACCCGGAACCGGCGCCCCGGCCGTCGTCGAGTCGGCCGGCCGCCCCCCAGCGCGCCGAACAGCGTCAGCTCTTTGAAACGCCCCTGGCCGCTGGCGGCCAGCCCCCGGTTTCCCTGCTGGACTCGCCCCAGACCGAGCAGCCGGGCTACAGCCACGAGGCCCTCGAGAACATGTCCCGGCTGGTGGAGACCAAGCTGGGTGACTTCGGCGTTGAAGTGGAGGTGGTCGCGGTCCAGCCCGGTCCGGTCATAACCCGCTTCGAGCTCAAGCCCGCGGCCGGGGTGAAGGTCAGCCAGATCAGCAACCTGTCCAAGGATCTCGCCCGGGCGCTGTCGGTGACCGCCGTGCGCGTGGTGGAGGTGATTCCGGGCAAATCGGTGGTCGGTCTCGAGATCCCCAATGCCCATCGCCAGGTGATTGCACTGTCGGAGATCATCCGCGCGGATGCCTTCGAGAAGGCCGACTCGCCACTCACGCTTGCGATCGGCAAGGACATCGGCGGCTATACGCAGGTCGTCGATCTGGCGAAGATGCCGCATCTGCTCGTGGCGGGTACCACCGGCTCGGGCAAATCGGTGGGGATCAACGCCATGATCATCAGCATGCTCTATAAAAACGCTCCCGAGCAGGTGCGCATGATCATGATCGACCCGAAAATGCTCGAGCTCTCGGTCTATGACGGCATTCCCCACCTGCTGGCACCGGTGGTCACCGATATGAAAGAGGCGGCCAACGCGTTGCGCTGGTGCGTTGGCGAGATGGAGCGACGCTATCGGGTGATGTCGGCACTGGGGGTGCGCAACATCAGCGGCGCCAACCGGCGCATCCGCGAGGCGCGTGACCGCGGCGAGCCGATCACCGACCCGCTCTGGAACCTGGCCGGCGACCGGGTTGAACCCACGCTGGATGGCGACGCGCCCGAGGCGCCGGCGCTGGAGCCGATGCCCTACACCGTTGTGGTGGTGGATGAGTTCGCCGACATGATGATGATGGTCGGCAAGAAGGTCGAGGAGCTCATCGCGCGCCTCGCGCAAAAGGCCCGGGCCGCGGGGATTCACCTGATTCTGGCCACGCAGCGCCCCTCGGTGGATGTCATCACCGGGTTGATCAAGGCGAATATCCCCACCCGCATGGCCTTTCAGGTGTCTTCGCGCGTGGACTCGCGCACCATTCTCGATCAAATGGGCGCGGAGTCGCTGCTTGGCCATGGCGATATGCTGTATCTGGGGCCGAGCAGTCGGGGCCTGCCCGAGCGGGTGCATGGCGCGTTCGTCTCCGATGCCGAGGTGCATCGGGTCGCCGAACACCTCAAGCAGAGCGGCTCGCCGGATTACGTTGACGGGATTCTTGACGAGGGTGGGGCGGACGCCGCCGGCGCGGGCGTTCTGCCGGGTGAGATGAACGCGGGCGGCGGCGAGTCCGATCCGCTCTACGATCAGGCGGTGCGTATTGTCACCGAGACCCGCAAGGCCTCGATTTCGGGCGTCCAGCGGCGGCTCAAGGTGGGCTACAATCGGGCGGCGCGCCTGGTCGAGGAAATGGAAGCGGCCGGCATTGTCGGTCCGCTGCAAGCCAACGGCTCGCGCGAGGTCATCGCGCCACCACCACCGGGGGATTGATGCGGCAACGCACGGAGTTACTTATTCACCGCGCGCTCAGCGCTGCACTGCTCGTCGCGGCACTGATTGCCGCCGCGCCGGGTGCCGGCGCCACCCCGCCCGCGCCGCTCGAGCGCCTGGCGGCTTACTTCGAGTCGGTGGACACCCTCGAGGGCGCGTTCCGCCAGACCACCCGGGACGAAGCCGGCACAGTCATCGAAAAAGCCGCCGGGTCGTTTGTCATGGCCCGTCCCCAGCGCTTTGTCTGGGACTATGACACGCCCTGGGAACAGGTCATTGTCGCCGATGGTGAACGGCTCTGGGTTCATGATGTGGCCCTTGAGCAGGTGGTGGTGCGTCCCCTGGACGATGCCCTGGGCGTGGGCGCGGCGCAGTTGCTGAGCGGCGACTTTGCCACGCTCGAGGCCGGGTTTGATCTGTCCGTCACCGAGGATGGGCGCATTCGCATGCAGCCCACCGACCCGGCCTGGCGTTTTCAGCGCGTCCATCTCACGCTCGAGGACGGGGTGCCGTCGATGATCGAGGTCCGCGACGGCATTGGCCAGCGGGTGACCGTGAAGCTGATTGACGTCGAGCGCAACCCGAGCATTGACCCCGAGCGCTTTGACTTTGAACCGCCCGAGGGTGTGGATGTGATGCAGGGCGCATGATCGATCGGACCCGGCCGCTGGCGGACCGCATGCGGCCCCGCCGGCTGGAAGAATTTGCCGGCCAGTCCCATCTGCTCGCACCCGGGCGGCCGCTCGGTGAGGCGCTGGCCGCCGGCCGGCCGCATTCCATGGTCCTGTGGGGGCCACCCGGGACGGGCAAGACCACGTTGGCGCGCATGGTCGCGGCCGCCGCCGAAGCGGAGTTTCTGACCCTCTCGGCGGTCATGGCCGGCGTCAGGGACATCCGCGATGCGGCGGCCCATGGTCGGGCCAATCGAGACGCCGGGCGCCAGACGCTGTTGTTTGTCGACGAGGTCCATCGCTTTAACAAGGCCCAGCAGGATGCCTTTCTGCCGTATATCGAAGACGGCACGCTGCTGTTCATCGGGGCTACCACCGAAAATCCCTCCTTCGAGTTGAACAACGCGCTGCTCTCGCGGGTGCGTGTCTATGTGCTGCGCACCCTTGAGCCCGAGGCGATCGGCCGGCTGATCGATTCCGCCCTGGCGGATGCCGAGCGCGGTCTGGGGGAAGACCGCCTGATCCTCGAGCCTGCGGCCCGCGAGGCACTGACCCAGTTGGCCGATGGCGATGCCCGCACGGCGCTGAGCCTGCTGGAGGTGGCCGCCGACCTGGTCGGGGACGACGGAGTCATCGGCGTGGAGCGTATCCGCGAGGCGGCGGCGGGAGGCCGGGCGCGCTTTGACAAGGGCGGTGATGCGTTCTACGACCTGATCTCGGCGCTGCACAAGTCGGTGCGCGGTTCGGCGCCGGATGCGGCCCTGTACTGGTTCGCGCGGATGCTCGAGGGCGGTTGTGATCCGCTCTACGTGGCCCGGCGGGTGGTGCGCATGGCCTCGGAGGATATCGGCAATGCCGATCCGCGCGCCCTGCAGGTGGGTCTGGATGCCTGGCAGACCCAGGAGCGGCTGGGCTCACCGGAAGGCGAGCTGGCAATCGCGCATGCCATTACCTACATGGCCTCGGTGCCCAAGAGCAACGCCGTGTATAACGCCTTCAATCAGGCCATGGCCGATGCCCGCAGTCAGGGATCGCTCGAGGTGCCCGTGCATCTACGCAATGCGCCCACACGGCTGATGAAATCCCTCGGCTACGGCCACGCCTATCGCTACGCGCATGACGAACCCCACGGCTACGCCGCCGGTGAGCAATATCTGCCCGACGCCCTGTCCCAGCGGCGTTACTACCAGCCCACCGAGCGCGGCCTCGAGCGGCGCATCGCCGATCGACTGGCCTGGCTGGCCGAGCTTGATGAGGCCGCCGGACGACGCTGACCGGCTACGCTCGTCACCGGGTTTCGCGTACACTTCGGCCGTCGTGCAAGGCAGGGGCGGGCGATGGCGTTTCTGGGCGAATATCTGGCGGTCGCAAGCGGCGGGGCGGTAGGCGCCATGCTGCGCTATGGCGCCACCGCGACCCTCGATGGTGTCCTGCCGCGGGCCTTCCCCTGGGGGACGCTGGCGGTGAATGTGCTGGGCAGTCTGCTCATGGGCGTGGTCTTCGTGCTGCTCGTCGAGCGCAGCCTGCCCGATTCGCATCTGAGGCTTTTCTTTGGTGTCGGGCTGCTCGGTGCGTTCACGACGTTTTCAGCGTTCTCGCTGGATACCCTCGCGCTGATCGAAACCGGCGCGAGCGCTCAGGCGGCCGTCTACGTGCTGGCCAGCGTGACGGCCTGCCTACTGGCAGCCCTCACGGGCATACTCATTACCCGCAGTTTCTAGGACGCGAGCCCAGCGATGCTTGATCACAAAACCCTCCGGCAGAACCCCGACGCGGTCGCCGAGCAGCTGGCCCGCCGCGGTCATCGTTTTGACGCCGGTCATTATGCCGGGCTCGAGGCGCGGCGGCGCGAGCTTCAGTCGCACACCGAATCCCTCCAGCACGAGCGCAATGCCCAGTCCCGGGCCATCGGCAAGGCCAAGCAGGCGGGCGAACCCGTCCAGCCCCTGCTGGACGCGGTGGCCGATCTGGGCGATCGGCTCAAGCACGCCCAGACCGAGCTCGAGGCCGTGCAGTCCCAGCTGCGCGATATCCAGCTGGGACTGCCCAATCTGCCCCATGACTCGGTGCCGCCCGGCAGCGACGAGGCCGATAACGTTGAAATCCGTCGCTGGGGGACGCCGCCGGCGTTCGATTTTGATGGCCGCGATCATGTCGAGCTGGGCGAGGCGCTGGGCGGTGGTCTCGACTTTGCCGCCGGGGCCAGGCTCTCGGGCGCCCGGTTTGTGGTCATGCGCGGTGGCGTGGCCAGGCTGCACCGGGCACTCGCGCAGTACATGCTGGATGTACACACCGAGCAGCACGGCTATCAGGAGACCTACGTCCCCTATCTGGTCGGCGAGTCGGCGCTGACCGGAACCGGGCAGCTGCCCAAGTTCGACGAGGACCTGTTCTCGATCGAGGCGTTCGAGCCGTCGCTGCGGCTCATTCCCACCGCCGAGGTGCCGCTGGCCAATCTCGCCGCCGGGGAGATCCTCGAGGCCGATCAGCTGCCCCTGGGCACTGTCTGCCACAGCCCGTGCTTTCGCTCCGAGGCCGGTTCCTACGGGCGCGACACCCGCGGCATGATCCGCCAGCATCAGTTCGATAAGGTCGAGCTGGTGCAACTGACGCGCCCGGACGATTCCTACGCCGCACTCGAGCGCCTGACCCGGCACGCCGAGGTGATCCTCCAGCAGCTCGGGCTGCCCTACCGCGTTGTCGCGCTCTGCGGAGGCGACATGGGGTTTGCGGCCGCCAAGACCTACGACATTGAGGTGTGGCTGCCCGGCCAGGCGAACTACCGCGAGATCTCCTCGTGCAGCAACACCGAGGCCTTCCAGGCGCGCCGCATGCAGGCGCGCTGGCGCCATCCGGATACCGGCCGGCCCGAGCCGCTGCATACCCTCAATGGCTCGGCGCTGGCCGTGGGGCGCTGCCTTGTCGCCGTGCTCGAGAATTATCAGCAGGCCGACGGGCGGGTCGGCATCCCCGCCGTGCTGCAGCCCTACATGGGTGGCCGGGAGTGGCTGACGCCATGAGCCGGGATGTCGATGCGGCCATCCGGGGCTGGCGCGAGCAGACCACGGCGGCGGCCGGCGAGCCCGATTCGCTGCTGGCGTATCGCTGGTTTGGCTCGGTGCGCGCCGTGGTTGAAGCGGAGTCGGACTACCTGGTGCTGATGCGCATTGAAACGGATCCGGCCTCGCGCGGGCGGGGCGAGGCCAGTCGTGCGCTGGAGTGGTTGAAAATGCTGTGCGATCGGTACGGCGTCACGCTGCTCGGCCAGGCCAATGTCGATGAAGCCGGCGGACTGGGTCAGTCGGAGCTGCTGGACTGGTACGCCCGCCACGGCTTTGAGATCGACACCCGCCATCGCGGCGGGCCGCTCGTGTGGTACCCGCGCCGGCCGGCGCCCACCGGCTAGCGGGGCGTTGCCTCGGCCGGTCGCAGGGTGATGCGCCCGTCCGGCCCCAGCACCCGGCGCTGGAGCCAGCCCAGCAACAGCCCGTAGGCCGGCAGGAACAGTAGCAGCGAGATGCCCAGTTTCATGGCGTAGTCCACGGCGGCGATCTCCGGCCAGTGGGCGGCCATGAAAGGATCGGGGCTGCGATAGAAGGCGATCCCGAAAAAGGCGACGGTATCGGCGAGATTGCCGAACACCGTGGAGACCGCCGGTGCGACCCACCAGCGGGCCGAGTGGCGCAGGCGGTCGAACAGCTGGATGTCGAGCAGTTGCCCGAGCGCATAGGCAAGAAAGCTTGCCGTGGCGATGCGTCCGACGAAGCTGTTCAGGCTGAGCAGCGCCTCGCTGCCCTGAAAACTGCCCTGCTGGAAGAGCACCCCGAGCAGATAAGAGACCAGCAGCGCCGGGCCCATGGCAAAAAAGATGATCCGCCGGGCGGCGAATTTGCCGAAGGTGCGCACCGTCAGGTCCGTTGTCAGAAAAATGAAAGGAAACGAAAACGCGCCCCAGGTGCTCTGGATGCCGAGAAGCGTCACCGGCAGCTGCACCAGGTAGTTGCTGGCCGCAATGATCGTGATATGCGCACCGGCAAGCACCAGCAGGGCGCGTCGATACTGTTCAGGAGTCACTGTTTTCATGGGTGCGCAGTATAGCAGCCCGACATCGCCGCGCACGCCCGGAGCAGCGCGCCGTCGCGTGATCGGCCTTGCCTGGCCGTTGATCGTCTCCAATCTGACCGTTCCGCTGCTGGGTCTGGTGGATACCGCGGTGGTCGGGCATCTGCCCGACAGTCGGTATCTGGGGGGCGTGACCCTGGGGGCGACGCTGTTCAGCTTCCTCTATTGGGGGTTCGGGTTTCTGCGCATGGGCACCACCGGTCTCGCCGCCCAAGCCTGTGGACGCGGAGACCGCGACGACCTGATCCGGCTGCTTGGCCAGAGTCTGATACTGGCGGCACTGATCGGTCTCGGCCTGATTGCCCTGCATCCGTTGCTGATCCCGCTTGGCCTGTCCCTGCTCGATGGCAGTGCGGCGGTGACGGCGGAGGCGGACACCTACGCCCGCCTGCGCATTCTGAGCGCGCCGGCGGTGCTGGCCAACTACGCGCTGATCGGCTGGTTTCTCGGCCGGGGCGAGAGTCGGGTCACCCTGGTACTGATGATCGTCAACAACGTCGCCAACATCCTGCTCGATCTACTGTTCGTGGTGGGCTTTGGCATGACCACCGACGGGGTCGCCCTTGCCAGCGTGATGGCCGATTATCTGGCCTTTGTAACCGGCATCGGCTGGGCGTTGCATGTCTGGCGGGGCTGGGGCTGGCGCCGGGTGACCGGCGTTTTCGGCCCGGTCGCGGGGTATCAGCGCCTGCTGGGCGTGAACGCGGCGCTGTTCATCCGCACGCTGTGCCTGTTGTTCGCCTTCGCGTTTTTTCACGCCCAGGGCGCGCAGCTTGGTGATGTCACCCTGGCTGCCAATGCGGTATTGCTGCAGTTTGTGCTCCTCGCCTCCTATGGCCTCGACGGCTTTGCGCATGCCACCGAGTCGCTGGTTGGCCAGCAGATCGGCGCTGATGACGAGGCGGGGTTCCGGCGGGTGATGCGCGCCGCGCTCGAGTGGTCGCTCGCCACGGCGGTGCTGGCGAGTGCGGGCTTTGCCCTGGGTGGCGAGGCGTTGATCCGCCTGCTGACCGATCTGCCCGATGTGCGGGCGGCGGCCATGCGCTTTCTGCCCTGGATGGTGGCCATGCCCGTGCTGGCGGCGGGCAGTTATCTCCTCGACGGGGTGTTCATCGGCGCCACCCGAACCCGTGCCATGCGCGACACCATGATCATCGCGGTGCTGGCCGGCTATCTGCCGGTCTGGTGGATCACCCAGCCGCTGGGTAATCACGGCCTGTGGCTTGCCTTTGTCAGCTTTACCCTGGCACGCGGCGGGCTGCTGGGCCTGATCTTCTGGCGCAACTGGCGCCAGCGCGCCTGGTTTAGTGCCGCCCTCGATGCCTAGCGCATCGGCAGCAGGGCGGCTAGCAGCGCATCGTTCTGCGCCGGTGTGCCAACGCTGATGCGCAGGTGATTGTGCAGCCGCGGGGTGTCGAAATGCCGGACGAGGATGCCCTGATCCTTGAGCGCTGTGTAGAGCGCGCCGGCGTTTGCCGCGGCGTCGTCGGGCACCCGTGCCAGACAGAAGTTGGCCTGACTGTCGGGCACTTCAAAGCCGTGGGCCCGTAGCGCCGCGGTCAGTCGGCGACGTTCCTCACGCACGGCGTGCCAGCTGGACCGGGCGCTGGTCTGATCGGTGAGGGCCACGGCACCCAGCTGATCGGCCACCGCATCAACGCTGTAGCTGTCCCGGGTTTTGGTGGCGATGGGCTGGATCAGGCCGGCCGATCCAAGGCCGTAGCCAACACGCAGTCCCGCCAGCGAGTAGCCCTTGGACAGGGTGCGTAGGATCATGAGGTTGTCGTGGCGATGGATCAGGCTGACGACATCATGCCCCGGATCGGCAAAATCGACATAGGCCTCGTCCACCAGCAGAACGCCCTGCAGCTCGCCGGCCAGCGCACTGATGCTCGCGGCATCGAGCAGCCGGCCGCTCGGCGCATGCGGATTCACCAGCAGGGTCAGCGGCACGCCGGCCGCGTTCATCGCCGCGGCAAAGTCGGCTGGTAGCGCCCAGTCGGCCTCCAGCGCGACCCGGTGAACGGGGCTGTCGTGAATGGCGGCGAGCACGGGGTAGAGCGAGTAGCTCGGCTCGGCAATGCCGATGGGGCGTCCCGGCGGGACAAACGTGGTGATCGCAAGCCGCAGCAGTTCATCGCCTCCGTTGGTGGTGACGATCTGATCCGGGCGCACGTCATGCAGCCGGGCCGCCGCCTCGACAACCGCCGCTGCCCCGGGGGAGGGGTAGCGTCGCAGGGTGTCGGCCTCGATGCCGGTCAGTGCCTGCATGACCCGGGGCGAGGGCGGCCACGGGTTCTCATTGGTGTTGAGCTTGATGACGCCGGGGTCGGTGGGCTGCTCGCCGGGCACATAGCCCGCCATCGGGCGGATGCTGTCGCGTTCGTAGGTCATGCGTGCATCATACCGCCGGCGCGACCGGGCGTCAGCGTCGGCCGGGCCGGCGACGGGCTGAAAATCTTATCGGCGGCGGGTATGATTCTGGACCAATAAGGTCCTGATCCACGATGGCGCACGGAGAATCCAACAGTGGCAGCGTCTGCGCGTTCGCTCTCCTTTTTCCCCCGGCTGCTTCTCGCCTCGCGGCGCATGAGCCTGTGGACGGTCATCATGCTGGTGATCGCGCTGCTGGTGGCGCTGCCCGTCATCACCGTCCTCGCCCAGGTGTTCGTGCCCGCCCCCGATGTCTGGGCGCATCTGGCCACCACGGTGCTGCCGCGCTACCTGCTCAATACCGCCGGGCTGGTGCTGGGCGTGGGCGTCGGCGTGCTGGTGCTGGGGGTCGGGACTGCCTGGCTGGTGGTCATGTGCCGGTTTCCGGGGCAGCGGCTTTTCGAGTGGGCACTGCTGCTGCCACTGGCCGTGCCCACCTACGTCATCGCCTATTCCTACACGGATTTCCTGCAATTCGCCGGGCCGCTCCAGACCCTGCTGCGGGACGCCTTCGGCTGGGGGGCGGGGGATTACTGGTTTCCGCCGGTGCGCTCGCTGGGCGGAGCGATCGCGTTGCTCTCCCTGGTCCTGTACCCCTATGTCTATCTGCTGACCCGGGCGGCGTTCCTCGAGCAGTCGGTCTGCGTGCTGGAGGTGGGGCGCACCCTCGGGCGCGGGCCCTGGCGGCTGTTTGGCACCATCGCGATCCCGCTGGCGCGGCCCGCCATTGCGGGCGGCGCGGCGCTAGCGCTAATGGAAACGCTCAATGAATTCGGGGCGGTGCAGTTCTTTGCCCTCGATACCTTCACCACCGGCATCTACCGGACCTGGTTCGGGCTGGGCGAGCGCACCGCGGCGGCCCAGCTGGCGGGCGTGCTGTTGTTGTTCGTGCTGGCGCTGCTGTTGATCGAGCGGGTCTCGCGCGGGAAGGCCCAGTACTTTCATACCTCGAGCCGCTATCGCGAACTGCCGCAATATGAGCTGCGCGGTGCTCGGCGCTGGCTGGCCGTGGCCGGCTGCGGGCTGCCGGTCTTTCTGGGCTTTGTCCTGCCGGCGCTGCTGCTGCTCGAGATGAGCCTGACCAACGGCGACGGGCGCCTCGGCTGGGCGTTTCTGCCCTACATCTTCAACAGTGTCAGCCTGGCGACGGCCGCCGCGCTGGCTGCCGTGGGGCTGGCGGTGCTGCTCTCCTACGGGGTGCGCCTTGCGCCATCGCCGCTCACCGAGGCGGCCGTGCGGGTGTCGGCCATGGGCTATGCCGTGCCCGGTGCGGTGATTGCCGTGGGTATTCTCATCCCGCTGGGCTGGGTGGATCAGCAGATCTATGCCCTGTTCCGGGGGCAGTTCGGATGGGACGTGGGGCTGGTGCTCACGGGGACCGGCATCGCGCTGGTGTATGCCTATCTGGTGCGTTTTCTGGCGGTCTCCTACAACGCCGTTCAGGCCAGTCTGACCAAAGTGACGCCGACCATGGACGCCGCCTCGCGCACGCTGGGCAAGACCGCTGGCGGCACGCTGCGGCGCGTCCATGCGCCGATCATGCGCGGCAGCCTGCTGGGCGCCGGCATTCTGGTCTTCGTCGATGTCATGAAAGAGCTGCCGGCAACCATCATCCTGCGGCCGTTCGACTTCACGACCCTGGCGGTGCGCTCCTACGAGCTGGCCTCGGATGAGCGGCTCAGTCAGTCGTCGACGGCGTCACTGGCGATCGTGCTGGTGGGAATCATCCCGGTGATTCTGCTGAGTCGCGCCATGCGCCACTCCCGCCCCGGATCGGCGGACAGCGATCACTGATCAGGCGGCAAAGACGAACGTCTGACTGGGGTCAAGGTGGATGTCGATGGGCTCGTCACGCTGGGGCAGGAAGACCCCCGGCATGTGGGCATGCATGTGGAATTCGTCATTGCCCTGGTGTACGCACAGGTGGATGAAGCTCGCGCCGCCGAGCAGTCGCGACATCAGGACATGGCTGTGGCTGTGGTCCATCGGGCCCGAGCGTTTCTCGACACTGAGCGCTTCCGGGCGGATGAGGACCTGGGCATTGGTGCCGTCGGCCAGGTGGCTGGCATCGACGGGACCGAGCGGCGTGGCGACCTGGCCGCCCGTGACCACCCCACGCACCTCGTTGACGTCCCCGAAAAAGCGCACCACGAAAGGATCCTGCGGATTGCAGTAGATATCGGTGGGGGTGCCCTGCTGGACAATGCGCCCATCGCGCATGACGGCGATGCGATCGGCCATGAACAGCGCCTCTTCGGGGTCATGGGTGACCAGCAGCGTGGCGGTGCCATTGCGCTTTAGCAGATGCAGCGTGTCGTCGCGGATCCGATCGCGCAGGCGGGCATCGAGCCCCGAGAACGGCTCGTCGAGCAGCATGATGCGTGGCGACGGTGCCAGCGCCCGAGCCAGTGCCACGCGCTGCTGCTGTCCCCCGGAGAGGACATGCGGGAAGCTTTCGGCGAAGGGCGCCAGGCCGAGTTGCGCAAGCAGGGCCCGGGAGCGCTGCTCGCGCTCGCGTGCCGACATTCTCGGTAGTCCGAAGCCCACGTTATCCAGCACGCTCAGGTGCGGGAACAGCACCGCATCCTGAAACACCAGCCCGACCTGACGCTGCTCGGGCGGTGTCCAGGTGCTGTCCCCGGCGTCGGACATCAGCGTGTTGCCAATCCGCACCCGTCCGGCCTGGGGGCGCTCCAGGCCGGCGGCAAAGCGCAGCAGCGTGGTCTTGCCGCAGCCCGAGGGCCCGAGCAGACAGAGCAGCTCTTCGGGCTCGACGTTCAGGTTGATGTCGTCGGCGGCCGTTACGGTATCAAACCGGTGACTGATCCCTTCGAGTTGCAGGGCCTCGCCGGACGGGGCCGGGCAGGGGGCCTCGACACCGGCCACGCCGCCTGCCGGGAATCGGGAAACCAGGTCATGCTGCTCTGCGCTCATGGGGCGCAGTTTCCGCTATTGGACGGCGTTTTTGCAAGCGATTCTCATTGGCGCTTGACGGCCGGAAACGAGTCCGATTAAATGGCTCTCGAGTTGCGAATGGTTCGCATCCGCATTTAAATCCGCTAAAAGGAGACTCGCATGTCAACCACGATCCGAACCACGGCATGGATGCTCGGCATCGGCATGGCCGCCGGTGTCAGTGTTGCCGGCGCCCAGACACTCAACCTTTACACGGCCCGGCATTATGACTCGGATGAGGCCCTCTATGACGCATTCGAGCAGCAAACCGGCATCGAGGTGAATGTCCTCGAGGGCGATTCTGATCAGCTCATTGAGCGCATCCGTCGCGAGGGGGCAGCCAGCCCGGCGGACGTGTTCATGACGGTGGACGCCGCCCGCCTACAGCGGGCCGAGGAGGCGGGGCTGTTCTCACCGGTGGACTCCGCGGTCCTCGCCGAGCGTATCCCGGCGCCGCTGCGCGATCCGGATAACCTGTGGTTCGGATTCAGCGAGCGGGTGCGGATCGTCTACTACGACAAAGAGCAGTACGACGTGCCGCCGCTCAGCCGCTACGAGGAGCTGGCCGACCCGCGCTTTGAGGGCGAGGTCTGTATCCGCTCGTCGAACAACGACTACAACCAGTCGCTGGTGGCCTCACTGATCGCCGCCAACGGTCCGGAGGCCACGGAGGCCTGGGCCGAGGGACTGGTCGATAACATGGCCCGGGCGCCGCAGGGCGGCGATACCGACCAGATCCGCGGGATCGCCTCCGGGGAGTGCGGACTGGCCGTGGGCAATCACTATTACTGGGTCCGCCTGTCACTGTCCGACGATGAGGCCGATCAGGCGGTGGCCGAGCGGGCCGGACTGATCTTCCCCAACCAGTCGGGCCGCGGTACCCATCGCAATATTGGCGGGGCCGGTAGGGTCGAGGGGGCACCGAACCCCGAGGCGGCCCGGGCGTTCCTCGAGTTCCTCGCCTCGGACGAGGCCCAGAAACTGTTCTCGGCCGGCAATAACGAATTTCCCGCGGTCGAGGGCGTCGAGCCGGTGGCCGTGCTGCAGCCCTATGCCGATATCGACTTCGACGATGTCAGCATGAGTGTGCTTGGCGATAACAACGCCGATGCGGTGCGGTTGATGGACCGGGCCGGCTGGCGCTGATCGCCCATCCTCTCCCCTTGATGGCTTGGCCGCGACGGGAACGAACCCGCTCGCGGCCTTTTCTGTCGTAGACTGAAGACCAGCCGACAAGGGGCCATCATGTTGATTCCAAGTTTGATTGTCGCCGCGGTGATCCTGCTCATCGTGGTTGCTTCGTTTCGCGTGTTTCGTGAGTATGAGCGCGCGGTGGTGTTTCTGCTCGGGCGGTTCTGGCGGGTCAAGGGTCCCGGCCTGCGGCTCGTCATCCCGATCATCCAGCAGGCCGTTAAAGTGGATCTGCGCGTGATCACGCTGGATGTCCCCTCGCAGGATGTCATCTCCAAGGACAACGTCACCGTCAAGGTGAATGCGGTGCTCTACTATCGGGTGATGGACCCTGAACGGGCCGTGATCCACGTCGAGGATTTCAACGCCGCGACCAGTCAGCTGGCGCAGACAACGCTGCGATCGGTGCTGGGCAAGCATGATCTCGACGAGATGCTCTCCGAGCGGGACAAACTCAACTCGGATATCCAGGAGATCCTGGATGACCAGACCAATGCCTGGGGCATCAAGGTGGCTAACGTCGAGATCAAGCATGTCGATCTCGACGAGTCGATGATTCGCGCAATCGCCCGCCAGGCCGAAGCGGAGCGCAATCGTCGCGCCAAGGTCATCCACGCCGAGGGTGAATATCAGGCCTCGCAGCAGCTGCTGGATGCCGCCCGGGTTCTCGCGGAAAACCCTCAGGCCATCCAGCTGCGCTATCTGCAGACGCTCAGCGATATCTCGGTGGATAACGCCTCGACTATCGTCTTTCCCGTGCCCATGGAGATGATGAAGGCGCTGGGACCGGGTGGACTGCAGACCGGCGGGGCGCCGTTCAGTGTCTCGCCCGACCGCAGCGCCGATGCGGCGAGGACCGGTGACTGAATCGGTCTGCAGCGACCCGGCGACGGCCACCATCGAGGCGTTCCTCGATGCGCTGTGGATGGAGCGCGGTCTGGCGCAGAACACCCTGGCGGCCTATCGCAGCGACCTGCTGGCGTTTGCGCGCTGGCTGGAGTCGCGGGAGGCCCCGGCGCTCTGCGCCGTCGATCGGGCCGAACTCATGCGCTACCTGGCCGCCCGGGTTGCTGACGGGGCGAGTCGGCGCAGTAGCGCCCGGCTACTGTCCACCCTGCGGCGGTTCTATCGCTATCAGCTGCGACAGGGGGTGATCGATCACGATCCCACCGCGCGGGTGGAAGCGCCCCGGCCCGGTCATCCGTTGCCGGCATCCCTGTCCGAGCCCGAGGTCGAGCGATTGCTGGCGGCGCCGGACACCGATTCGTTTCTGGGGCGTCGCGATCGCGCCATGCTGGAGTTGCTCTACGCCACGGGGTTGCGGGTGACCGAGCTGGTCGGCCTTCGGCTCGATCAGGTCAATCGCCGTCAGGGCGTGGTCCGGGTGACCGGCAAGGGCGGCCGTGAACGGCTGGTGCCACTGGGTGAGTCGGCGCTCGAGAGCCTGGAGGAGTATCTGGCGAGCGCCCGCAGTGGTATCGCGGGTGCGTCGGCGGTGACCACGGTGTTTATCACCCAGCGCGGCCATGGCATGACCCGTCAGGCGTTCTGGTATCGGGTGCGTGACCATGCCCGCACGGCCGGTATCCACAAGCCGCTGTCCCCGCACACGCTACGCCACTCGTTTGCCACCCATCTGCTTAACCACGGCGCTGATCTGCGGGCGGTGCAGCTGCTGCTCGGCCACCGTGATGTGTCGACCACGCAGATCTACACCCACGTGGCGCGGGCCCGACTGCAGGCCCTGCACGCCACGCATCATCCCCGGGGGTAATCAGCGCTCGAGGTGCTCGAGCTTGCCGGGCACGCCATCCCACTGTTCCGCGTCCGCCGGAGCGTCCTTCATTTCGGTGATCACCGGCCACTTCTGTGACAGTTCGGCGTTCAGATCCAGGAAATGCATCATGTCGCCGGGCAGATCATCCTCGGAGTAGATCGCCTCGGCGGGGCACTCGGGCTCGCAGAGCGTGCAGTCGATGCACTCGTCCGGGTCAATGGCGAGAAAGTTGGGGCCTTCGTGGAAGCAGTCCACCGGGCAGACCTCAACGCAATCGGTGTATTTGCATTTAATGCAGTTATCGGTGACGACGTACGTCATGGCTTTCTCCGCTCGGTGATCGATTCGCCTGCGCGATGCTAGGGCCGTCGGCGTGCCCCATCAACCTACGCCCGCCGGGGTTTGGCGGCAGCCGGCTCGCCGGCGGCAAGCTGCTCACGGAGCTCGTAGAGCAGGTCGTGGGCCTCGCGGGGTGTCAGTTCATCGGGGTCCAGCGCCTCCAGACGGGCTCGCAGTTCGCGGGATGCCGGGTCGGGGTCCGGCGGCGGTGAGGACTCGGACGGCGCTTCGGCAAACAGTGGCAGCTGCGGCGCACTCGGCTCGCTCGCCTCGAGCCGGGCCAGCTTTTCACGGGCAGTCTGCAGCACCGGATCCGGCACACCGGCGAGTGCCGCGACCTGCAAGCCGTAGCTCTGGCTGGCCGGGCCGTCGCGCACGCTGTGCAAAAAGACAATGCGCTCGCCGTGCTCGACGGCTTCGAGGTGCACATTCGTGGCGGCGGATGCGTGCTCGGGCAGGCTGGTCATCTCGAAGTAGTGGGTGGCGAATAGGCTGAACGCACGGATCCGCTCGCACAGTGCCTGCGCGGTGGCCCAGGCCAGTGCCAGCCCGTCGAAGGTGCTGGTGCCGCGGCCGATCTCGTCGAGCAGAACCAGGCTCTCCCGGGTGGCATTGCGCAGGATGTTGGCGGTTTCCGTCATCTCGACCATGAACGTCGAGCGGCCCCCGGCAAGATCATCGGAGGCGCCAATGCGGGTGAAGATACGGTCAATGGGCCCGAAGGTGGCCTCGGTGGCCGGGACAAAGCTGCCGATGTGCGCCATGAGCGTGATGAGCGCGACCTGGCGCATGTAGGTGGATTTGCCGCCCATGTTGGGCCCGGTGATCACCAGCATCCGGCGCCGGTCGTCGAGATCGATGTCATTGGGGATGAACGGCTGCTCGGCGCTGCGCTCCACCACGGGATGACGCCCGGCCCGCAGGCTGATCCCGGGCGTGGCGCCAAGCTGCGGCTGGACATAGCCGAGGGTGTCGGCGCGCTCGGCGAGGGCGGCGAGCGTATCGAGTTCGGAGAGCGCACCGGCCAGATCCATGAGCGCCGGGAGGTGGCCGCCCAGCCACTCCACCAGCGATTCATAGAGGGCCTTTTCGCGTGCCAGGGCCCGTTCGCGCGCCGACAGGACCTTGTCCTCGAAGCCCTTGAGCTCGGGCGTGATGTAGCGCTCGGTGCTTTTGAGTGTCTGGCGGCGCGTGTAGCGCTCCGGCGCCTGATCACTCTGGCTGCGGCTGATCTCAATGTAATAGCCATGCACCCGGTTGAAGCTGACCTTCAGCGAACTCAGCCCGGTGGCGTCGCGCTCGCGGGCCTCTAGATCGGCGAGGTAGTGGTCGGCATTGCGCGAGAGATTGCGCAGTTCGTCCAGCGTCTCGTCATAGCCATCGGCAATCACGCCCCCATCGCGGATCACCACCGGCGGCTGGGCGACAAGGGCGCGCTCCAGGGCGTCGGCCGGTACGGGTTGGGGCGCGGCCTGCCCGGCCAGCGTGGATAACCGCGGCTCGTCATGGCCGTCGAGGATGTCCGCCAGTTCCGGCAGTCGGCCAAGCGTGTCGCGCAGCCCGGTCAGGTCGCGGGGTCGTGCTGATCCCATCCCGATCCGGGCGCTGATTCGTTCGATATCGCTGCACTGCCGGAGCATCTCGCGAAGGGGCATTGGGTCATTGTGGATCAGCGCGGCGATGGCGGACTGACGGGCCCGCAGGGCGGATTGATCGCGCAGCGGGCGATTGATCCAGCGGCGCAGCGTGCGGCTGCCCATGGCGGTGACAGTGGTATCGAGCACCGCGGCCAGGGTGTGATCGCTGCCCCCGCTCAGATTCGTTTCGAGCTCGAGGTTGCGGCGACTGGCCGCGTCAATGGTGATGGCCGCGTCGGTGGGCTCCACGCGCAGTTCCCGGATATGCGGCAGCGCCGAGCGCTGGGTGTCAGCGACGTACTGGAGGATGGCGCCGGCCGCGGCGACGGCCAGCGATGCCGGGTCGACGCCAAAGCCGTTCAGATCCCGGGTGCCAAAGTGTCGCGTCAGGGCCCGCTCGCTTGCTTCGCGCTCGAAATGCCAGGGAGGACGTCGGGTCAGGCCGGCGGGGCCGTCGCCGCCGGGTGCCGGCGCGGGGGCGGACTCGGCGATCAGGATCTCGCTCGGCGCGAGACGCTCAAGCTCGGCGGTCAGTTCCGCCTCACCGCGGCCCTCGCTCACCGTGTACCGTCCCGCCGCCAGTTCCAGGCTGGCGAGGCCCCAGTCCTCGCCATCGCGCGCAATGGCGGTGAGCAGGTTGCTGCGACGGTCCTCGAGCAGCGCCTCGTCGGTGACCGTACCCGGCGTCACCACGCGTACCACCTGGCGCTCCACGGGCCCCTTGGCGAGGGCCGGGTCACCGATCTGCTCGCAGATGGCCACGGATTCGCCCCGGGCGAGCAGGCGGGCGAGGTACCCCTCGTAGCTATGGACCGGCACGCCGGCCATGGGAATCGGCTCCCCAGCCGATTCACCGCGCTGGGTCAGGGTGATATCGAGCAGCGTCGAGGCGCGCCGGGCGTCCTCGTAGAAAAGCTCGTAGAAATCCCCCATGCGGTAGAACAGAAGGATATCCGGGTGTTCCGCCTTGATCCGGAGGAACTGCTGCATCATGGGGGTATGGCGGGGTGCTTGGTTCATCCCCGTATCATACGAGCCCGTCCGTGCCGGCAGCCAGCCATGTGCTGATCGTCTGAATGCGGCGGGGGTCAGCCTGATGGCCTAGCTGATCGAGCAATCGTCGCGTCAGCGTGGCCCGATCCAGCGGCGGGCGCGGATCGAGATAGCCACTCGCTTGCAGCCATTCCTCGAAGGCGTCGATCAGCGACGGTTGCAGCCGCCTGACCGCCTTGCCGCGAAGCGCCTCGAGCAGGGCGACAGGGTCGCCGTTGCAAGCGTTCGCCTGATCGGCGACCCGCTGCGTCATGGTGTTGCTGAAAACCTCCGACGCCCCGATCACCGCCGCATCCACAGGAAACGACCGACCCTCGCGAGCCAGGGAATGCCAGGCGCGGGCAATGCTGACCCGCTCGCCAAGGCTGGAGCCCGCCGTGATTGAGTGGCTGCCCTGCTCGCCGGCGGGTGTTGCAAGCCAGGTGGCGAGCGGCCCCAGCGTGGCAAGCTGCCAGCGATCCATCAGCGTGTGCAGACCCTCGAGGTCGTCCCGCAGCAGATGAAAGATGTGAATCGCGCTGGCGTCGGCAAGCGGATCCACCGCCGGGACCTCGATCAGCGTGCCGTACGCCTCGGGGGGGCGGCCCTCGGGTGCCGGCACCCGGGGCGTAGTGGTCGCGGACAGCGCCGCCGGGGCCCGGTCGGTCGCCTGGCGCAGCGCGCCCAGATCAATGCGATGGGGCGCCTTGTCAACGCTCGCCTCCCACAGGGCCAGATCATCGGCCCGCGTGGTCAGATAGAGGATCTGCCGGTCCTCCTGCCGGGCCATGGACTCGAGGTTGCCTGCAACGGCGGCGAAGCGCCGGGCATCGGTGTTTGTCAGTGCCTCGTCGAGCACCAGGGGCAGGCGGGGGCCGTTGCCCTCCTGGTCACGGGCCCACGCCACCCGGGCCGCCAGCAGCAGCTGCATGCGAGTCCCCGAGGACAATGCGGTCAGCGGTTGCCGCCGATCGCGCCGCAGATCCCGGGCCATCGCCTGATAGTGACCGTCGACCTCAAACGACCACTGATGGTGGGTGAAGGCCTCGAACCGCTCGCGGGCATCGCGCAGCAGTCCCGGCTCGTGGTGCCTGCGGTATTCGGCTTCGATGTCGCGCAGCAGCCAGTCCCCGAGCTGGGTCTGCAGATAATGGTCCCGGTGGCGTTGCAGGGAATCCGCCAGCGCCTGTTCATCGGCCAGGGCGCGGGTGAGGGCCCTGTCACCGCCGGCCTGATCAAGGGTGGCATCCAGATCGGCGATTTCGCGACTCAGCGGCTCGAGCTGAGCCGCCGTCTCGCGGCGCTGCTCGATGGCGCTGGCAATGGATTGAGCCTCGGCATTGAGGGTCCACTCCACTAGCTCGGGCCAGGGCTCGAGCGGCGTGCGCAACTGTTGCTCAAGGAGCCGCGCCTGATCCAGCTCCCGAGTGGTCTGCACATAGCGCTCATGGGTTTCAAGCCGCGCGGCCAGTCCGGCCCGATCACCCTCCTCGAGATCCGCGCGTTGATAGAGCTCGGCCCGGACCGCCAGACGGTCATCCAGCTCGCTCTGCAGGCGCTCGCGCTCGCGCTCCGATTCACCGAGGCGGCGTTGGCATTCGCGGGCCTGATCAAGACGCTCGTCGAGGCTCTCCAGCGCGCTGTGCAACGCCTCGGTCTCGTTGCCGAGCGCTGCAACCCATGGCGCCAGAAGGCGCTCGAGCGAGGCGCGTTGGGTGTCGACCGTCTCTTCCCGCTCGGCCACGCGGGCCGATTCGCGCTCATGCTCAACCCGGGCGCGATGGCATTCGCGGACCAGGTCAAGAAACCGGGCAAGGCCCAGATCGGAGTACTTAAGGCGCTCAAGCCCCGCATTGGCAAGGGCGGCTTCCAGTGTCTCACGGGTCTGCGCCGTCGCCGCGGCACGAGCATTGTTGCGCGCGGCCGGGTCAGGGCGTAATTGCCACCCGGCCGCTGCCGCTGTCAGCGCAGCGAGAAACCCGCCGATCACCGGGATCAGTGCCGCGCCCATTGCGCCGGTGATGCTGACTGCCAGACCGCTGAGCATGGCCACGGCAAGCAATGCCCATGTCTCTCGCCGGGTGGTTTGCCCAAGGGCTTCCTCATGGCTCTCGCGGTTGCGGGCGTCATGATAGCTGCGCAACGCCTCGCCGATGGCATCGATCTGCGCGGGTTGAAGGGCGGGGGGTGGATCCGCCGGTGCATCGAGGGCCGCGCTGGCATGTGCCAGCGTCGCGGCCGCCACCGCCTGGCTTTCCGCCGCATGGCGGCGGTCCTGTTCGGCCGTTCGCAGTGCCTCGAGCCGGTGGCGTGCGTCACTAATGAGCGCTCGCTCGGGCCATGACTCGGCGAGCCCCGTGGCCGCCAGGTCGGCTTTCTGGTCGCGACGCCGACGCTCGACATCCCGCAGCTGCTCGCGTCGGGTGGCGATGGCCTGATCCTGGCGATCGACCGCTTCGCCCTCGTCGCCGGTCAGTGCCTGGAGGACCGAGGGGAATCCTGCCTGATGGCTTTCCAGTGCCCGGCGCTTATCCACCGCCTCTTTGAGCTGCTGGCACTGACCGAAGCGCTCGAGACTTGCCTGCGCCTCGCGGGCGGCGGCGAGGCGCTCGGCCCGCTCGGCCCGGCCATGGCGCTGTTGCTCGAGCTGCCGGTAATGGTTTTCCGTGGCGTCGCGGTTTTTCGAGGCCGTCTGCCAGTCACGGCGCTGACTCTGAGGAAAGCCCGGGATTTGCAGATTGGCCTCGCGCCGCACCTGCGTCAGGTCGATGCCGCCGGCGAGGGCGGCTCGAAAGCGCCGCTCAAGGGCCAGATCGTCGTCTTCGTCCGGCGCGATGAGGGTCTCGGCGCGCAACCAGTAGCAGGCCAGCGCGTCGGCCGTGGGCAGGGGCGGCGGGGCGCTGGTCTCGCCGTCGCAGAACCAGCGCTGGTTGGGGCCGTCGCGCTCGACCTCCCAGCGTTGCATGCCGTCGACAAATGCGGCGCGTAATCGCAGCGCAAGGGGATCGGTCTTGCGCGAATCGGCCAGCAGATAGTGCAGGGCACGGATCAGACTGCTTTTGCCGATGGCGTTGGGGCCAAGGACAAAGTTGGTGCCGGGGGTGAAGTCGGTAAGCCGGATCGGGTCGACGCCCGGGAGCTGCTCGATATCAAGCTTTACCAGTCGCATCAGCTGCGCTCCTGGGCCAGCATGGCGCGCAGGGCGTTCTGGCCATTCTCGCGCAGCCAGTCGGCGAGCGTCTGCCGATCGGGCCAGGGACCAGGCAGCTGGCTCCAACCGGCATGACCCGGCATGCCCTGCAAGTGCCGGTCGGCTGCCTCGAGCAGGGCGAGCCGATCGGCGTCGGCGGGATCGCGCTCGAGCACCAGCAGCCGTCTTGCGAGTAGACCAGGCTGGTCGTCGCGTTCGGCCAGGCGGCTGAGCGGGGTGACCGGACGGGTATCGATTCGCCACGATTCGACAAACCACTGAATGCTCCCGTCCAGCCCCGGCAGCCCCATGCTGTGCGCCGTTTTTGGGACGGCGGGCTCGATGTCGGCCTCGATGAGATCGCAGTCACCGACGAACCGCAGTCGCAGCCCCATCAGATCGGGACGGTCGTCGGGCGTGTCGACGGTGCGGGCGAGTGCCTCGAGCCGCGCATCCAGCCTCTGGATGACTTCGCCCTCGCCGGTCGCCCCGCCGATATCGACATCAATGCGCTCCCAGCGAAGCGGAGCCAGCGGGCGTTGCTCGAAGCGCTGAATCCGCCCATCGGCAATCTCGATCAGCCAGGGCCCGCGGGCGCCGGGTTCGCCGGCATCCAGACCCACGACCGTCCCCAGGTAACCGCTGGCGTGGCCGGCATCCAGTCCGTCCGGCTGATGAATATGACCGAGCAGCCAGGCATCGAAACGGGCATCGCGGAGTGCCTCGCTAGTGACCGGCGCGTAGGGGCTGTCTGCCTGGTCGCGATCACAGTGCAGCAGGCCCAGTCGCAAACCAGTGCCCCGATCGGACGGCAGCTGCGCAAGGGGGTTGTGACGGACGCGTTCGGCGGGGAAAGACCAGCCCCAGAGCGTGGCGGAGTCGCCATGGCCCTCGACGCCCAGCTGCACCGCCTCCCACTGGCCGTTCCGGCCGAGCAGGTGCGCGTCGGGAACGCGATCAATCAGCGGCGGCAGAATATTGACGTCGTGGTTGCCGCTGACCACGAATGTCCGGATGCCGGCCCGGGCGAGGGCCGCCACACCGGTTTGCAAACGCGGCAGCGCCTCGAAATAATCATGCCGCGACTCGACCACATCGCCGGCGAGCAGGACGGCCTCGACGCCTTCGCGAATCGCCAGATCGACGCTGCGGCGCCAGGCCTCGGCCGGGGAGTAGTCATCGGCCCGATCGGCCAGATCCGCAGGCAGTCGTGTCGGCCAGCGACCGAGATGCAGATCACCGACGGCAAGAAGCTTGAGTGTCATGCCATCAATGCTCGGAGATCCCGGCGCCGGAGACAAGTCGACCGCCGATGCCTTGCGACACCGACGGTCGGATCGCCGACGCGCGCGTTGGAGCTAGTGACGGGTTTCCTGCACCCGCCGGCGGGGCTCGTGCGCTTCGGCCGGCGCGCCGTTCTGGCGGCTCAGGCGGATCTGGCCAAGCGGCTGGGAGTAGATCCGGGTGAGCTCGGTTTCGCCCAGCGGACGCTTGCCGGTGGCACGGATCCCGATGTCGGCCTTGAGGTGATTATCAAGCCGCGCCGGGTCGGCGGCACCGGCATGGCGCCGACGGCCACGCAGCCACTGACCGATCGCCCGGGACAGGCGCATTGGCGGCATCGCCGGCATGACGATCCCGGTGTGCTGACCCTCAACCTGTTCACGGAGGTTGATGGAATGGTCGTTTCGATTGTTGCTGTTGAACATCATCGGTGTCCTCCGTTGGGTTGCTCGACCGCCTCGACGGCCATGAATGTCCTCTCAGTGAACACAGTCTCGCGCGATGCATTTGTTCAGGCAAACGAATAAGAATAAACTCTGTATTCAAATAAACTGATGATTAGCAGCGGATTGGAGGTCAGGATGTCGACGCCGACGTCACCGAACTCGCCCCAGGGCCTGCCGCTTCTGGATATGGAAATCCTCCGAACCTTTCTGGCCATCTCGGAGACCGGCAGCTTTTCGCGGGCGGCGCAGCAGATCCACCGCACGCCCTCTGCGGTGAGCATGCAGATCAAACGGCTCGAGGAGATGCTGGGACGGGCCCTTTTCGTGCGCGAGCCCCGTCAGGTCCATCTGACGCCGGAGGGCGAGACGATGCTGGGCTATGCCCGTCAGCTGCTCGAGATCAACGACGAGGCAGTGGGGCAGTTCCTCTCGCCCCAGGTGGGCGGCACGGTCAGGCTGGGTGCGCCGGATGATCTGGGTACACGGGTGCTGCCGGGGATTCTGTCGCTGTTCAGCCGCAGTTACCCGGCCGTCCAGGTGAACGTGCGCGTGGGTCGAAGCCCGGATCTGATGCGGCGGCTCGACATTGGCGAGCTGGACATCGCTCTGCTGGTGGCTGAGGCGGGCAATCGGCCCCATCGTCTGGCCGAGCCGATCTATCGCGAGCCCCTGGTCTGGGCCGGGCGCGAGGGCGGAGTGGCCGTACAGCGCACACCGCTGCCCATCGCTGTCGCGGATCGGGGATGTCCCTGGCGACGGATGGCGCTTGAATCCCTCACCCGCAGTGGACACCGCTACCGCATCGCCTATACCTGCGAGCACACTGCCGCTCAGGAGGCCGCCACCGGTCAGGACATCGCGATTACGCCACTGCCCCGAGGGCTTCTCACGGCGCCGCTGCGCGTCATCGAAGAGGATGAAGCCGGGCTCTCGCCGCTCGGTGACTACGAGGTGCTGATGCTGCGTATGCCAGCCCGCGGCGCGGCGGTGGAGGCGCTCGCTCAGCACATCATGGACCACTTCGCGAGTACCCCCAACGCCGCCGCGGCCCCGGCCGTCTAGGCGACGGTGACTGGCCCAAGATGACGGATCCTGTCATCGATAGGGGTGCGGTCGCTCAACGGGCCATTGATGTTGGCAGGGCATTCATCGATGACACACAGCTTCGCCGGAGACGTTCAGGTCCTGGGCATCGGCCAACCCCCGCTCACGCTCGCGCAGTGCCCGTTGTGTGGCCTCCAGGGCGCGGCCATGGCGATGCGCCTTGCGCTGCAGCCAGGCGTGCCAGCAGCGACTCGGCCAACGGGTGCAGCGCGAGGTCATCGAACAGCGTGGCAACCCGGGCCGATGACACGGAGGCGTCCCAACGGGCGGTGTCTTCGCCGTCCATCGCTAGCAGACCGCGGGCCACGTCCGAGGCCAGGGATTCGCTGACATGCAGCAACGCGGCGACGGTCCAGTCCGGATAGGCCGGCGTGCTCGACAAGTCCCTCGCTGGCCATCTGCTCGAGCATGTACACGGGCATGATCGCGGCCTCGGCCTGCCCGTCCCGTCGTTGATCGATCAGCGCATCCACCGGATAGCCGACAAAATCGACGCTGTGCTCGTCGATCTCCACGCCGTCGGCCTGCAGCACCGGAGGCATCAGCCGGTAGCCGCCAAAGGCGCGCTCGTGAACCGCGACGATTCGGCGGGGTTGGGGCGCAGGGTGGCCAGCCAGCTCAGCGAATGCGGCGTGCCGAGCAACACGACCTGCCCGGGGTTGGTCAGCACGAAGTCTACCTGCCGGTTGGCGACCGCGGCGCTTATGCCGTGCAGCGTCATGGCCCGGGCCGTGATGGACACCCGGGGGATGGCGGCATCCAGCGCGTCGAGGGTGGTCTGCCATTGATCGCGGGTATGGGCCTTGCCGCGCGGCGTGATCCTAGGGGCAGGGGTTGGGCGCGTCGGCATGGATGGCTTCGATGGCGTCGAGCACCTCGTCGCCAAGCACGACATCGGCGCTGTCGATATTCTTTTCGAGCTGCCCGAGGGTGGTGGCACCAATGATGTTGCTGGTCACGAATGCCCGGCCCGTGACCCATGCCAGGGCCATCTGCGCCGGATCGAGTCCGTGCTCGCGGGCCAGCTCGACGTAGGCCTGCGTCGCCCTCACCCCCGGCGGCCGGGTGTAGCGCGTGAACCGGTCGAACAGCGTCAGCCGGGCGTTTTCGGGCTGCCCCCCCTCGAGGTATTTGCCGGTCAAGACCCCGAACGCCAGCGGCGAGTAGGGCAGTAGTCCGACCTGCTCGCGGTGCGAGACCTCGGCCAGTCCCACCTCGTAACTACGGTTGAGCAGGTTGTAGGGATTCTGGACGCTGACCATGCGGGGCAGGCCGTGGCGCTCGGCCAGCTCGAGGAACTTCATGGTGCCCCAGGCCGACTCGTTCGATAGACCGACGTGGCGGATCTTGCCGGCATCAACCAGCGACTGCAGTGTCTCGAGCACGTCGAGCATTTCATCAACCGGGTCGGGTTCGTCGGGGCGCGGGGTAAAGCCCAGCTTGCCAAAGAAGTTGCTGTTCCGGGCCGGCCAGTGAAGCTGGTAGAGATCGATGACATCGGTCTGCAGGCGTTGCAGCGACTCATCAACGGCCGTGCGCAGTTGCGCGGCGCTGTAGTCGCCCTTGCCATCGCGCACGGTGCCGAGCCTCGGGCCCGAGATCTTGGTGGCGATGACCAGGTCATCGCGACGGCCGCGTTCGGCGAGCCACCGGCCGATCATGGTCTCGGTATCGCCCTGGGTCTGCGATTCAGGGGGAACTGGATACATCTCGGCGGTATCAATAAAATTAATGCCGCGCTCGACCGCATAGTCGAGTTGCGAGGCGGCGTCCTGCTGGGTGTTCTGCTTGCCGTAGGTCATGGTGCCCAGGCACAGCGCGCTCACCTCGATGTCGGTATGGCTGAGTCTGCGGTATTCCACTCAATCGCTCCTGTTGCATGGATGACGCCCGTCAGCGGCTAGTCTGCCGGGGCGATGGCGGGTCAGTCGACCCATGGATTCGGCGTTCGCTACACTCTCAGTAAAACGGAAAAGGAAACAATCGATGCAAGCGATCAAGCGTTTAAGCACGGCGGCATTGCTCGGCCTTGGCCTGGGCGTGAGCGGCGTTCAGGCCCAGGAGCCGGTCGTCGTCTCGTCGAAGATCGATACCGAGGGCTCGGTCCTTGGCCAGCTCATCATCCAGACGCTCAACGCCCACGATGTGCCTACCGACAATCGGCTTCAGCTCGGTGGCACG
>Ga0102936_1000066_pt1 | contig 34791 bp, 48 predicted proteins | sample SalPon2_A_H2O_MG_FD_78502 | JGI IMG/M metagenome (GOLD analysis project Ga0102936, IMG submission 78502) | Salt pond water microbial communities from South San Francisco under conditions of wetland restoration - Salt Pond MetaG R2_A_H2O_MG | ecosystem: Environmental > Aquatic > Non-marine Saline...
CGCTATCATCTATAGTTAGTGTGTCTATATCTGTTCCATCATCTGAAGGAGAATTGAAGGTCACATCGCTACCACTTACAGTTAACCGTATTTGATCAAAAGTTGCATCTCCATCGCCAGAGGTCAGTGTATAAGTGTCTATATTCAAATCTTCAGAAGTCGAAGTTCCATCACCCGCAAAGCTTGCAGACAACGAATCAGCAGTCTGAGCAGCTCCTAGGCCTGTGATTGTTAGTATTGTTAGGGTTGCGATTAGTGTTTTGGTTAATGTGTTAGAGTGTATGTTGTTTGTCATTTGTGATATCGTGCCTCGTTTGTTAAGGTGTTAAGGTAATACATATGTCTAGTTTGAATGGTGTAACCTTTAAAGTCTTTTTGCTTATTTTGGTGTTTTTCTCGGGTGAAAACTGTTTTGAGATGGGTAAAGTGTTTTCTGTGAGGCCTGTATGGGCAGAATCCTTTTATCAGGGTTTTTGAACCGTTTTTTCTCCGGTGAGAAAGCTTTTCAAGTTTAGGCCTTTAGAATTCAGTATTTCTCGGAGTAAAAGGGTTTTGCCCGGGATTTTCTGGTTGGAAAGGCCTTTTGATATAACAGCGTTATATTTTTCTTTGGTTGGATGAAATTTTTTCGAGGCCTGTCTGGATGTTTTCTGTGGTTAAAGGATTTTTAACTTGTTCTGACTAATCTGACATTAATGAGTGCCAGTAGTTTGCTTTTGATTGTGGTCAGTATTTTTGTATTGGGTGTAGGATCCCAGCTACTTGCGGATAAGTACAAGGTACCTAGCATAATATTTTTGTTGACGGCGGGTATTCTAGCCGGGCCTGAAGTACTAAACATTGTTAATCCTGATGCTTTCGGTCAAGGGCTTCAACTGGTTGTGGGCCTGGCTGTAGCAATTATTGTTTTTGAAGGGTCTTTCCATTTGAAGATCAACAAGTTAAGGGTTGCACAGAAGGAAGCGATCAGACTTGGTACGGTAGGAGCGGTAATATCTCTGGTCTTGACTGCGGTCGCTGCCTATTATACATTAGGTGTAACCTGGAATATCGCATTCCTTATAGGGGCTTTACTGATTGCTACAGGCCCGACTGTAATCAATCCTTTACTTGATGTTGTACCTGTAAGAAAAAGGGTGGAAGCGGCTTTAGAGACTGAAGGAATTGTAAACGATGTAACTGCTGCAATCCTTGCATTAGTCGTATACGAATTCGTGGTTCTGGAGTCAGGAGGCCTACAGGAAATACTGATCCAGTTTGTTACACGCTGGGGCTCAGGCCTGTTCATAGGCGGTATAGTCGCTTTAACAGCTTATTACCTGCTGGAAACCCTTGATCTCGAAGGCTCAAAAGAAGGGCAGGATGCACGAATTATAGTGCTGGGAGCAGCCCTGGTAAGCTATGGAATAGCAGAACTGATAATTACAGAAGCAGGGATCGCAGCGGTAGCAACAGCAGGTATAATACTTGGTAACCTCGATATCCCTCACAAAAAAGAGATAAGAGAATTTGAAGACGCCTTATCCGTATTCGTTCTATCATTTGTATTCATTGCCCTGGCTGCTTTACTTGAGTTTCAGAACCTCTTAACTCTTGGTCTCGGAGGCCTAATATTCGTTTTAGCTGTAACACTGGTTGTAAGGCCTGTAACGGTCTATCTCTCATGTTATAAGGGCTGTTTCAGTTCACAGGAAAAAGTATTCATAAGCCTGGTAGGGCCTAGAGGTATAATCCCTGCTTCAGTAGCTACGCTTTTCGCATTAGAACTTCAGAATGCTGGAAGGCCTGAGGCAGCGGCGACGATTGTCGGAGCAGTATTTATCATTATTCTGGCCACATCTTTCATTGAAGGCGGAATGGCGAAGTACCTCGCCAAGAAACTGGACGTGATACCAATGCATACAATAATAATCGGAGCAGGAGAATCAGGCCTTAACCTTGCGGAAAAGCTAGAGGAAAGAGGAGAAGGCGTAACAGTAATTGAAAGCGATAGTAATGAAGTTGAGAAAGCCAAGAAAAAAGGCCTGAACGTGATCCAAGGCGACGGAAGAGATGAAGAGATCCTCCGAGAGGCAGAGGCAGGTAAGGCCAAGATAATAGCGACTATGACACATGACGATGATGTAAACATGGTGGTCTCTCAGATGGCGAAGTCAAAGTTCGGTACGGAAAACATCATCGCAAGAGTGAATGAACCGGCCAACAAGTCAGCTTTCGAGGATTTAGGCGTAAAACACATTTCCTCGCCTGAGGCGATAGCAGACTCATTTGAGAACATGATAGAGAATCCTGCACTCTGGAAACAGCTTACAGAACACAGAGACAAAATCGAGATTGCAGAGGTCAAATCAGAACGTTCATTTAATTCAGTTAAGGAAGTACAAGACCTGCTTCCAAACAACTGCCTGATAAACCTGATCTCAAGGGACGGAAAAGCTCTAGAGCCAACTGAAGTCAGCGAAATAACAACAGGAGACAAGATTACCTTGATCGGAAAGAAAGAAGCCTTAGAAGAAGCTAAAGGCCTATTTTACTGAACTGATCCGTCCTTGATAAGATTTCTTTTCCCTGCTACCAGCCCAATGATCAGGCCTGTGAAATGACCTATCAGTGCTGACTCTGGACTTGCAGTAGAAAGACCTACTAGATTGGAGCTTGGATGGCTTAGGACTGAATGAGTAAATACCGAGGTAATTACTGTCCAAGGATGGTTATGTTCTGGCCCGAACTGTGAAATGACTCCTATGCCTGTATTTCACTATCGAAACCTGAAAGTCTCCATCAACTTTCCAATCACTATCATCGGAACCAACAGTCCTATGATAGTCAAAGTATCGGTCTGAAGCGAGGTCAAAGCCAACAAGGGGATCACCAATGTATTGACCAGGACAAGGAATTTTAGGAAGGTCCATCCCTCTATCATTCTCTCGTTAGGATTCAGGCCTGCTTCATACATTGTGACAGCTCCGACATAATATGCGGTTGTCACCGCAATAACTGTCCCTAGTAAAATATTCCCTCCGTATAGAGCAAATGAAACTCCTAGGAAAGGAAGTATAACGATTAAAGCTATCACCTTGAAGGCCTGGAATTTGGACTCGAGTAGTTCCGATTCATCTATCGGGAGGTGGAGATAGTCTGAGGCCTCATCGTAGGTATTTAACCAGTTATAGATTGTTACGGACATCATGCCCAGAATCACTGAAAATGACATCAAAGGATTTGATAAAAGGTAAGATGCAATCGGCACATAATTTATGATATACCAGTAAAGCCCTAAAAGCACAAAAATTGACATCAGGATCTTAAAAAGGCCTCCAGAGCTCCTTGATACATCCAGAACTGATTTTCTTGCTAGAGGAGGGATCGGAACATTGTCATAATTCAGGAAAGACTCTCGAGACGGTAAACGAATCGCAGAACTCGCTGCTATTAGACTCAAAGTTAATCCTAGAAGGAAAAGGCCTCCCATATAAGCTGTATAAGTTATCATTTCAGTTGAGACTATTGAGACCGCAAGGCCTACCGGGAACAGATAAAGGCCTAGGTAAAATACGAGATCTTTAATTAGGAAGTTAGCTAGCAGCCGTGATTTTTCTACCGGCAGTGTCCTCGATGAGAATATGATAAAGTTTGAATCTCCCAAGATGTTTTGAGCTGCGTCATTGCTGTTGAATCCTATCGAGCCTGCTGCAAGGCCTGTGAAAAATCCGAAAGCCATGATGAGGAGGCCTAGATCTGTTATCGGGGCTGTGGAAAATCCTGTTATTATCTGTGCTCCGATAAAGGTCATGGAAAATATAATGATAGGTAAAGCTGCGAGATAACGGCCTTTATACATCTTGGACTGTGTTCTCCATTCTTCCTTCAGCATTCTCTTCAGAATCATGATTTATTCCTCTGCGTCTATGAACTGTTCTTTCAAGTTCTCAGGCTCTGTGACCTCTTCAATTACTTCTCCATCTCTCAAAAAGACTACTCTGTCACACATTTCCTCTGCAAGCGAGACGAGATGAGTTGAAAGCACCATGGATCCTCCGCCTTCTTTATGTTCTCTGAAGACCTCTTTTACTCTTTCCTGTATCAATGGATCGAGATTGATTAAGGGTTCATCTATGAAGACCAATTCCGGATCGTGGAAAAAGGCCTGTACCACCATCAACTTCTGTCTCTCACCCTTTGAAAGTTTACGGGTCTGTTGATCCAGTAAATGTTCATCCAAGTTTAATTTTTCAGGGAAATCCCAGTCCATCGATTCTTCTCTAATATCCGAGACAAAATCCAGGTATTCTCTCCCTGTCAAAAAGCTTGGAGGATCCTCCCGCTCAGGTAATACACCAATCTTTTTCCTGAGCTCTTTCGAATCCTGTTGAGGATCAAGGCCTAAAACGTCTAAATCCCCTGAGCCCCTTTCTATCTGGCCTGTAAGAATCTGCATTAAAGTCGATTTTCCTGTACCATTAGGGCCTAAAACCCCTACAATCTCACCTTCCTTTACTTCTAAATCAACTTCCGAAAGCTCGAAATCAGGGTAACTCTTTGAGATACCGGAGGCCTTGATTAAAGTCATACTGATAAATTAGGATTAAGGGCATAAAATAGTTTCTTCTCAACCAGTAATGTTTTCGAGAAGTCCGTATACACTGTTCGCCAGATTCACAGCCCCGAAGATTACCCTGTTTCTGAATGAATAGGCCTGTACTTCGACTCCTTCACCTTCATAGGCTTTGCGGAATTCCTCGGCAGAGTTATTGGATTCCAGTATCTGCATGATTCTCTGTTCCTCCATTGATATCTCGAGGGTTGGATTCTGTACTCCGCCTTCTTTGACATCTGTAATTCCGGAGCTGTTCGATTCTATTCCTATAGTCGTGTTATCTACCTGAAAGTTAACTCGATCACCCAAGACAAGAGATCTCAAAACTCCAGGAACCTGGTCCTGTATCTCTTTGTTTATCTGTCCCAGATTTTCCTCTATCTGATCTGTCTGTCCCAAGGCCTGTTCAATCGATGCGTTTTCAGGAGGCTCAACGTTTACCTGTTCCCGTTGTCCTATGTCACTAATCTGTCCTTCTCTACCGGGACCGACAGAAACAATGCCGTCACTACAGGCTAGGGCCACAGCACCTGAAGAACCTGTTGAGACATCTCTTTCAAGGCCTACTGTCATTCCCTGTTCAAGCATCTCTCCGTTTCCAAGCTCAGCGTCCTGTGCCTCAATGACCTCACAGCTTTCCTGAGCTGATGCAGACCCCATCAGAAAAACTACTGTGAAAAACGCCAGAAAAACCTTTTTCATATATAAAAATGCATTTCAGCATTTAATATTCTATCCCTGTTCAGATCTGTAACTTTCATTCTCTAGGCCTATATTCGAAAGATATAGATGGGCGGCGATCTGATGAGAACAGGCCTTGCCTCTGAAAGGGCATGGACAGAAGGTCTCACCTGTATCTATGTCTACACCGACGGTATAGGCCCTGTTGTCACCTTCAACTTCAAACTGGTAACGATCACTTGACCTGAGATCAATATCTACCTTCTCCTCATCAATTATTCTCCTTGCCTTACCCCATTTGTGGAGATTCTCCTTTTCACCTCGGGAAAGTTCATCCATAGTTTCGAATCACGGGGAAAAGTTTTGAATCCTCGGAAAAATTATCTCAGGCCCTAAATTTTACTACAGGCTTTCTGAAGCTCAAAAAGCAAAAGGCCTGAAGATATCTTTAAAAGCGGTTGATCACTTCTTCTGCTGTCTTTTCCAGCGGTTCTGCCAGGTCTTTTTCCTCTATCTCCTTCAGCGTAACCCATTCCCCGTTTTCCGTATCCACCGTTTCTTCAGATTCTATTTCAACGGCATAGGGTTTCCACGAGTATTCTTCTCCATCTCTTGTGAAAGTTGTCTTCAACCGGCTCTTGTATTTTCTTACAGTGCATTCCCTATCGAGGACTTCCTCTGTAGCTCTTTTAGCTGTATCAGATGAAATCTCTCCCTGAGTCGATACCTTGTTGGGAACATTCCACTTCTCTCCATTTTTTATCATCAAAAGTTTTTTCTCACGAACTACAAATCCTCCAGATACTTCTCCCGTCATAGAAAGTAATTAGTCCCGCTTGTTTAAACCAGTTTTACAAGGCCCAACCTTCTATCGTATAAAGCTTGCCCAACAATTAGGATTCACAAGGAGGTGTAGTTTAATGCAAGGAACAGTAGGATTTTTCCACGACCGTGACAAGTACGGATTCATCGAAGTAGAAGATGAAGACGACGATATTTTCTTCCACATCACAAATGTTGAAGCAGAGGAAGTCGAAGAAGGAGAAGAAGTGGAATTCGAGACTGAAGAAGGGGACAAAGGCCTGGAAGCAGTCGACGTCACAAAGGTATAAACAAAAACGCTTTTTACTTCGCAAGGGACTTTACCCCACATATTTTTCTATTTATCCAAAGACATACAACCGCGAATATGTTATTCATCCCTCAGGCCTTTTCTCTATAAATTTCTGCACATCCTCTAATGCAAACTCCTTACTCGAATAACCGTACATCGGTAAATCAAGTTCATCTTCAAACTTTTCCGACTTTATCGTCCAGAAGCCGTTATCTTTCTCCACAACTTCTATTGAGGCCTCGGTCTTCGAATGAATCCATTTTTCTTCCTCTCTAACCCATTCCCCGACTTTTCTCAGGTCTTTACAGTAAGAAGAATACTTTCTGTTACCGGGCTTCGCAACTAGCCGAGTATCGCCGTCAAAATATATTTCGTACTCTCCGCCTGAAGGGCCTTCTACCAGCATCCTCTCATCGCCTATATCAAAGATATTTAACGGCGTCTTCCTATCATTAAACAGGATCCTCTCTCCCTCTTCAAACTCTTCGAAGCTCACGCAACCACTTCCGAATGCGATCTTTTTGAATCAGCACGAGGCCTGAGAAAAATGCTGCCAATGTCAGAGAATATGCAGCGATCTCAGCAGGTAATATGTAATCAGTATAAAGCTCCGTATGCGTTCCAAAACTGTAATCTATTAGATCATTTAATCCAAACCAGAGAAACCCTATTAGAATAGGCCTGAGATCAATATTACTCCAGTGAAAAACCAGAAAAGCCTGAATAGCCATCCCAAGATGTGATAGAAGCATAAAACTGTAAAGGCCTACAGAGTTACCTGTAAAGAATGTATCCCAGTAATAAAGTAAGCAGAAAACAGTCCATAAGCCGTACTTGAAGTTACCGATGAAAGCTAATGCGTCCAAAAGGCCTGAACTTTTTCCTTGAATGTTTCTATAAACTGAGAAAGCCATCAGAAAAGTTGCGATAGGAGAGGCAGGTACAAAAACCCATAGATATAGTTCCGTCGCCATCAACTGCTCCCAGTAGTAATAGAGCCCGAATAGGCCTCCAAAAACGTTTATAGCCGCTACTAGATACATAGGCCTATCTCTGAAAAGTTTCTCAATCATTCATATTTTGATCTGTAATGGAAGTTTGTAAAAATATCTATTCAATTTTGTTTTATGAGTTTGATAAAAGCAGAGAACCTGGATAAGACGTTCAGAATCTACAGTCAGGGATCCGGAATAAAGGGTTATCTGAAATCGTTCGTGAAGAGAGATTACGAGGAGATTCATGCGGTAGAAGGCCTGGAACTTGAGATTGATGAAGGTGAAATGATTGGCTATATTGGGAGTAATGGTGCAGGGAAGTCCACAACAGTAAAAATGTTGACAGGGATACTTGAGCCTTCTTCAGGCCTGATAGAAGTTGATGGAAGAAATCCTCACAGAGAGAGAAAGAAAAACGCGGTGAATATAGGAGTAGTATTCGGTCAGAAAACCCAGTTGTGGTGGGATCTCCCAGTTAAAGAATCTTTCAAGCTTTTGAAAGAAATTTATGAAGTCGATGAAGAGGCCTATGATGAAAGGATTGAGGAATTCGATGAGGTTTTACAGATCTCCGAGTTCTGGGAACAGCCGGTCAGAAAATTGAGTCTTGGTCAGAAGATGAGATGTGAGTTAGCTGCCGCATTCCTCCATCACCCAAAGATTGTGTACCTCGATGAACCGACTATAGGCCTTGATGTCGCAGTTAAGGAAAGGATCAGAGATTTTATCCGGAAGATGAATGAGGAGAAAAATATTACTGTGATGCTTACAACTCACGATATCGGGGATATAGAAGATCTATGTGAGAGAATTGTTGTTCTCGATGAAGGAAAGAAGATTTACGATGGTGCATTAGATGATTTGGTCAACAGATTCTCTTCTCGACGCCTAGTTATGGAGATAAAGAGGCCTGAAGATTTTGATATAGATATTGATGGAGTTACCGAAGTCAAGAGAACTGATGGAGGCCTTGAAGTAGTGTTTGATAGAACCGAGATCTCTGCATCGGACTTGATGCGTGAGATTCTTGATGATTATGAAGTCTTGGATTTCCAGATAAAGGAGCCTGATATTGAAGAGGTCGTGAAAAAGGTGTACAACGAGGGAATATGAAATTGAAAAAATATCTTTCCTTCACCAAAGTAGGCCTGAGAGAAGGTTTTCAGTACCGTTCCGATGCGCTTTCCGGAATCGGGGCAACGATGATTTCCCTGGTTTTATTTTATTTCATCTGGAAGGCAATCTCGGCCTCGGGAGAATTAGCCCAGCCTTTTTCAGTTATAATTTCGTACGTTGCTCTGGCCCGTGTAATCGATAATGCGACTTCAGCAGATCTCGAGAACTGGATCGGCGACCGAGTGAGAAAAGGAACAATCGTTAATGAGTTGAAAAAGCCTATTTCATTGAAAAAACAGCTTTACTTCTACCAGCTGGGTAAATCCTCTTTCAAGATGATCGTCAGAGGCATTCCCGCATTGATAATCGGGATTTTATTCCTGAACGTCGGAGTTCCAGGCCTGATAAACAGTTTTTACTTCATAATTTCGATGTTTCTGACGCTGAATCTCGCAATTTTTCTCTCCTATACCACCTCAATGATAGTGTTTTGGACCAAGGTAGGATGGAGCCTCAGAATGACCCGAAGCATGGTCGCAGGCCTGTTCTCAGGTGCGATGATCCCGCTGTACCTGGTTCCGGACAACATCAGAGCACTCTTCAACCTGACGCCTTTTCCTTCGATGGTTGACGGGCCTATCTCGATTTATCAGGGAACCGCAGAGAATGTATTTTCAGTCTTCGGCATCCAGCTGATGTGGCTGGTAATTCTAGGCCTATTATCGGAGATGCTGTGGCGAAAAGCCAAGAAAAAACTCACGGTGCAGGGAGGCTAGAAAATGAGAGAAAAAGTTGGAACTATGAAAAAATACGTCAGGATCTATTATCTCTATTTCATCCAGTACATGAAGTCCCGGCTGATCTACAAGACTGACTTTGTTCTGGGAGCGACAGCACAGTTAATCAGTATGGTAGTATCGCTAGCGTTCCTGACTCTTGTTTTCACACAGATAGAAAGTCTGCAGGGCTGGACGTTCAACGAAATGTTGTTCCTAGCAGGGTTTGGTGGAACAGTAATATTTGCACAGAACGTATTCTTCTTCAACATCATCAGAGTCGGCGAAGAATACATTATCAAAGGAAAGATGGATAGATTCCTTTTAAGGCCTTTAAACCCATTGTTCCAGGTTTATGCAGATGACGTCCATGACAACAATATTCCAAAGGTAATAGCAAACCTGGCATTAATTTTCTATGCAGGATACCAGATAGGCCTTACACCAGATTTACTGATGATAACCTATGCCGCCTTTTCAATGGTGAGTGGAATGCTGGTCGCTGCCTCAATCTACCTGCTGTTTTCAAGTACGGCTTTCTGGACAGGGACCTCAAGAAATGCGGTCTGGCTGATCTTCAGGCTCAGTAACTTCAGAAAATATCCGATTGATATCTTTGCATTAGCGATTCAAGGCCTACTAGTGACTCTAGTCCCGCTGGCGTTTGCCTCTTTCTTCCCAGCATCGTTCATACTTGGAAAGGAAGGATTCGAGGCCTGGAAACTGATTACACCATTTGTCGGACCAGTATTTTTCTACATCGCCTATCGTTTCTGGAAGCTAGGCCTATCCAATTACTCCAGTACTGGAAGTTAAGAAAAAAGTTCTTCACCAATTATAATCAGTATGGCAGAACTCAGGCTGTACCTATCCGAGAAAAACATAGCCAATGACAAAGCAAAGAATCTTCTTGAGACCGCATGGCTTGAATATGATGAGAGAAAGACCGATTTTGAAAGGCCTAAGCTAGAAGTAATTTACGAAGATAAGGAAGAACTTTACATAGGCCTTGAAGAGATAAGGAACGGGGTTGAAGAAATCGATCTCACAGGTTTTGAGAAACGTTTCTAGGCCTCAGTTCTTTCATTCAGAACTCTCAATACTATATCCCTGTTGTTTTCGGTGTAGAGAATGTTTGCCTGACCCTTCTCCGATTCTGTCACGGATATACCCAGACCCATTTGATCGAAGACTTCTTTTAGCTTGGAGTAAAGGCCTGAATCACCGTGTATAATGAATCTCTCACCGTCATCTTGGATATTTGTTATTCTCATATCAATGGTTTGAGGCCTTTGAATTTTATATCCTGAACACAAAATATTGATATGAAGGTTTCAAATCTGGAGCTGACAGCGATAATATTAGCCGGGATTACAGGCCTGATCCATCTCTATTACATTCTGTTGATAGGTCTTTCGCCGCTTGGAATAGGCTTTCTTGTAGCTGGGATCGGGTTCTTCGCTGGAATCTGGGCAATCATCAAAGATTACGACAAGAGAATCTATCTGATTGGAATTCCTTTCATCGCGGGACAGATAATTTTATGGTATTTCATAAACGGTTTAACTCTGGAAACGGCTTTGAGGCCTGAACTTACATTGGCAAAGATAGATAAACTGGCCCAGGTTATCCTGATATGTGTTTCAGGTCTGTTGTACAGAAGAGAAAGTTAAAAAATAGTCTTACTGTTAAAGATCAGATCTTCCAGCCAAGAGATGGTATCAGTCTACTGCATGAAGTCTTTCAATGCAGGGTGAAGTTCTTCCATGTGTTTCTGGGCTAGTTGTTCGTAGAGCCTGTAAAGGATCATTACTGTAAGCAGTATTCCCATTCCTCCTCCTGCTGCTTGGATCAGGTCTGCGGAGGCTGCGATGAATCCTACTGATGCTCCTGAAACTATGACCAGCGGAGGGATGTAACGGTCTAGAACTTTCTTTATGACTCTTTTGTCCTTTCTGAAGCCTGGTACTTTCATACCGGTGTCCTGTATCTGTTCTGCTACTGCGTCCGAGTCCTGTCCAGTAGTTTTCGCCCAGAAAATCGAGAATATCGCAGCACCTACGGTATAAATCGTGAGGTAGAAGAAAACATGGAATATCTGGAACTCTGTGATTGACCCAAAACCACCGCTTATCAGAGAAGTCACGACATTTTGCGGCGGATTAACGAGTAAAGCAAGGCCTGACTGTGCCTGTCCCTGACTGAAACATCCGAGAACTGGAGCACAACCGTCCTGACCTGCAATCAATGACCCTACAATCTGTATATTAGCGATAAGTGCGGATACAAATATGACAGGCATAACTGAGGTATAGAAGAATTTGAGAGGCCATTTCTGACCGAATCCTCTTACATTTCCGAACGTAAGCGGTATCTCAACTCTCATGGCCTGAAGATATACGACGAAAGCAAAAACGGCTATTGTCGATACTATCGTTAGTAAGGCCTCAGGCGCCAGAGTGTTCAGGAAGGTGAAAAATGCTCCCTGTGGATCGCCTCCTCCCTGGAAATACAGCGATCCTGCATCTGTCAGAGGCGAAAATAGCTGAATAAATATTCCCTTTGATACTCCTGCTGCGATGAACAGGCCTACTCCTGAGCCGAATCCCCATTTCTGGATCAGGTCATCGAGTAGAATTATCAACCATCCTCCAAGTGTAATCTGGCCGGTAAGCATTGCGAAAAGGACAGGGTCTCCTGCGACGTTTCCAAAGGTTCCTGAGATGGTAAAACCAGCTGCCTGTACTACTGTAAGAGTGTAAGCAAGGAGTTTCTGAGCTGCCTGGAACTTTTGCTTTCCTTCCTCGGTATCAGTATTCCAGGGAAGCAGTTCTGATCCTACCATCATCTGTAATACAATTGAGGCTGTAACGATCGGTCCAATACCTAGAGTAATTATCGTTCCTATCTCCGATCCAAGAAGGGTCTGGAAAGTTCTTAACTGCTGTACAGCCTGTTCTATCTGGGCTGCATCAGAAGCATAAAGAGGTATCTCGCTCAAGGTAAAGTAAAGTAAAATTACAAGGCCTGTCCATGTCAGCATCTGTTTGAGAGTCTGTTCTCTCTCAGGATTCTCTACCGTGGGTACATACTGTGCTATCTGGACAAGCTTTGACATGCTATGTATAAACCTCTTTATCGGTCACTTATTTCTCTACTGCCTTACCGCCGGCTTCCTCAATCTTTCTCTCAGCAGATGAGGAAAACTTCTCGGCGTGAACCTCGATTTCATGGTTGAGATGTCCTCTACCTAGAACTTTGTCATACCCGGCCTCTCCTGCATCGAAGACAAAACCGTCGCCTTCTTTCTCAGCTAGGCCTTGCTCGACTAAAGACTCTATTCTATCATCAATGTCTCTAAGATTTAGGCCGTTTTGGTCAGGCTGTCGAGACGTAAAACCTGTCTCACCAAGTTTCTGGACCCCGTCCTCAGTCATTCTCTTTGACTGTCCTTTCTTACCTGATCCAGCGTTTCCTTTTCCACCTTTGTTTCCCGATCCACGGTTTTTCTTGCTGCTTCCATATCCGTGAGAACCGGATTTCTTTTTCTTTGATCTTCTCTTAGTCATTTGAAAACACCTCTTTGTTTTCTGCTATCCTTAAATCCTCTGATTTTAATCATTTTTACACCATCCTCTCGATCAGGCTGTCAAGCGATTTTCTTTCTCCAAGGCTTCCACCCTGATTGAATCCTCTTCTGGTATCTCTGAATCCCTTGCTCGGAGGCCTTGCACTGATTACTTTACCGGACTCTACTTTCTCATAACGTTCTTTTACTTTTTCAATTACCTCTTCACTTACCTCTCCATACGTAATGTAGTCTTTGGCCTTGTTCATCATTCCCCTAACCGAATCAGAATCCTCATAGAAAACAATCTGATTCCTGTTTTTCAGGCCTAAATTAGTCATCGTATCTTTTACCGGTTGAGGTACGTCAACATTTCCTCTGACCTTAACTGCTGCTATCATACTCATTCTTCATCCCTCGTCTTCATATTGCTTAGCTTTTCAAGTGCCTTGAAAGTCGCACGGGTAAGATTCTCTCTGGTCTGGGTCTTGCCTCTGGTCTGCACCCAGACATTTTCTATACCAGCAAGCTCCATAATCTTTTTGACTTCATCACTGCATGCAAGGCCTGTTCCTCTCGGCGCTGGCTGAAGCTCGACCGTTACTGAACCGGACTTACCTGTTACTGCGAAAGGAATACTGGAATCATCTTCTCCTGTATCCTCCCAGCTCCCATTTCCTTTAGGAACTTTAATCAAATTCAACTTGGCTTCTCTGTTAGCATCCTCAATAGCTGCACGAGTATCCTCTGATTCTCCTACTCCAAGGCCTATTACCCGGTTTCTATCTCCAAGAACTGTCATCGCATTGGAACTGTAACGTGCCCCTGACTTGTGCATTCTTGCGGTTCTCTTGGAGACTGTTCTTCTCATGCCTCCTCCTTTTCCTGGAGTTCCCCCAATCAAGATTACCTCTTCATCAAGGTCGAGAAGCTGGTCGACAATTTCAGGCTCCATGATAGGCCTGTCATAATCAAGTGCTTCGACAATGTCTGTTATTCCGCCGTTCGCTACCTTCTTTCCCAGTTTGGTCTTCGGCTTCCAAATTTCGTCTTCTGTCTCCCGTTCGCTCACTCGAAATCACCCTTGATTTCTGCGTGACCAGAAAATATTCTATTTTCGCTCATTCGAAATCACCTATGATTGTTTCTTTTACTTCTTCAAAGTTATCGGGTACGTCTTCTGCTGTCATCTCTTCTATATGCTGTCCTCTGATTCGTTCTTCAGATGGGAAGGCCTTTTCTCCTGCAGGGACTTCTAATCCTGCATCCTTCATCCCCTTGACTGCTGCAAAGACTCTGCTTCCCTGCTTGTATTCTTGGAGGCCTATATCAAGTATTGCTTCGTCTTCTTCCGCTTTTGCACCCATCAGAAATCCTGCAAGGTATGCTGCAGGGATATTTCCTGTGTGATGCTTCCATCCATATCCTTCAAGTTCTTCTGTGGATGTGAAGTATGCGTTTTCGTCTCCTTTCTCCTGATAGAAGGACAGATGCGTCTTCGTATGTTTGTTGCTTGTTCTGACTACTGCACGCGGTTTACCTGACTTAAGCAGCTCTAGCCTCTGTTTATAATCTGTCTGCTGGTTCCTTCTCCGCTTGTGCTGTACTTTAAAGTTTGTGTTCTCTGCCATATTAGATTATCACTCTAGCTTATTCTCTACGTGATTTTCCAGGTGTTTTACGTCTCTGAAGAACCCTCCTTTGGACATATCGTACAGTTTCCTGTACTCATCTTTGGAGATCTTTTGTTCCTTCTTCATCTCCTTCAAACGGGTTCTTATAGCCCTGATTTTTTCCATCCATTTTTCCTTTGATCCTTTCCTGGCGTTCTTGCTTCCTTTCCTGTTTCCCTGACCTTTTCTCAGGCCTTTCGCTTTCTGCTTCTTATTTTTCTTTGATCGGGCCTTGCTTGTTCCTTTAACGTCTTTCTTACTGATTGCGCCACCTTCGATAAGATTCCTAATGTCTTGACGGGTGATGGCTTCCTCTACCTTTTCCTGCATACTTGGATCAATTCTAACCCTGTTCTTGCCTATATCCATGATATCTGCAGCCATCCTCTTCTGAGATTTTAAGTCACTCATTCGAAATCACCTTGTAATTTCTGGATGGTCGAGAAAATCTCCGATTTTCGACTCATTCTTGGTCACCCGGGTTCAGTACTTTTACATCAAGTTCCTCAGCTTTTTCAAGTATCATCTCTGTCTTTCTCCCTCCTACCTTCGATGCGATCCTGGCAGCCTGTTCATCCGAATCAAGATCCTCTAGATCTTCAGGCCTGTGAACAAGTACATCTTCAAATCCTGATGGATGGAGGCCTCTCTGATCCTTAGGCGTTCTCAATCCGGCCTGAGGCATCTGAGGTGCACTGTTTTTCTTCAGCCTCTGATTACTGTGTTTGCCTTGAGGCTTCCTCCATGAACTGTTTATTCTCTTGTTCTTGTGTGTATTCTGTCTCTTTGCCATCACTGGCTACCTCCGTTTTTCTCTGTAATATATACTCCGTCTTGGAAAGTCCTTGGATCTCTGTTTCCTTTAGTACAGATCTGTTCAATTCTGGCTGCTGTCTGACTTACCTTTTCCTTATCAGGGCCTGAAATCTCTAGATCTTCTCCGTTGACCTTGACTTCTACACCGTCTATTATTTCAGCTCTCCTGGGCTCTCTTTCTCCCATAAAGTTTTCTATGTGGATTTCTTCTCCCTGCTTTTTGACCGTCATAGGGAAGTGAGCATAGACCCCTTTCATCTCATAGACGTATTCATTTTCTAGGCCTTGAATCATGTTTTCTGTATGACCCCTGTAAGTACCTGCGATACTCTTGACATCCCGCTTTTCTCTGAGAGGCCTGAACTCTACCTTGTCATCCCTGGCTTCTACTTCGATTAATGAGTTATCCATTTTCTTCTCAAGTTTTTGGTCTCCATCACCGACTGTGAGTACTCCGTCTTCAAAGCTTGCCTCAAATCCTTCAGGTAGTTCTATCTCTGTCATTTCCTTAATCACCTAATAGATATATCCGAGGAGTTTTCCTCCGATTTCTTCTTCTCTGGCCTCTCTGTGAGTCATTATACCCTGAGAGGTTGTGACGAGTAAGTCTCCGAAGTTCCTTGCTGGCAGGTATCTCTTTGCCCATTTCTCGAACTCGTCCTTTTGGACTGAGAAGTTAGGTTTTACCGGTTGGCACTCGTTGATATCAGTGACTTCTACCTTGAACTTGCCTCCTTTCCCGTCTTCGACAAGTTCGAATACTCCGATGTATCCTTTCTGCTGGAGTTGCACCAAAACATTTTGGATCAGCTTGCTCGTAGGATCTATCACCGCATAGTTCTTATCATTCCTTGAAGCATTGTTTATTGCGCTTAAAGCATTGCTCAGTGTATCTTGCTGCATTAAAAATCACCTATTTCAACTGTTCAAAGCCGAGGTCTTCGGCTACTTCTCGGAAGCACTGACGACAGAAGTCCAGATCATACTTGGAGATGACCCCTCTACCTGTTCTGCCACATCTTCTGCATTCCTTCTTTGATTTTCCATAGTCTCTGTCCTTCGGAGCATTATTTTTCTCAAATTTCTTTTTCTTACCTTCCTTATGCTTTATCTGCTCAAGTACTTTCTCATAAGACATTCAAAAATCACCTCTGTGATTTTCTGTATGACCAGAAAATCCTCGATTTTCGACCATTACCTTACCACCTCAACATCAAATGCCTCTTGTACATAATCGAGGGCCTCATCGTGACTTACAAGATGATCCTCTCCTATTTCCGAAGGCTTATAATCCCTTCTCTTAACCCGGAAACCAGGCCTTTCAAGGTTAACTGATACCTCGAATCCCATCATACCGATATCCGCATCATAATCGACTCCAGAGACATCGATGTACTCTCCGATACCGAAGGCAAAGTTACCTCTCTCATCGAACTGTGAGGCCTCAATTTCATCAACTGCTGTAAATACTTTTTCGAGGAACTCTCTGGTCTCATCTCCTCTCAACGTAGTCATTGCGCCGATTTTAAGGCCTTCTCTGAGGCCGAAGGTCTTTGCTGCATCCTTTGACTCAGTCTTTACTGCGTCTCTGCCCGTGATCTTCTCAATCAGGTTCTTGGCTTTCTCTACTTCTTCACCGACTTGACCGCATCCCACATTCACTACTACTTTTCCTATCTCAATCTGGTCCATTTTCTACTCGACCTCCAGATCGCCAACAGCAAAAAGCTTGTCCTGTCGGATTTCGAACTCTGACTCATCTGTTGAGACTATCGCCGTGTCAGGCCTCATTCCTCTGCCGTGTAATGAGTTGACATCTGCAATCTTTCCTGCGTGCTTTCCATCAAGTATAATAACTACTTCTCCATCGGCGATCTCTGCTGAAGATACTTCATCATCGAAGATCAATGTCGTACCGGTTGAATACTCCTTTTCGGACCTGTAATTCTCTCCGTTGTGGAAGCTGTAGATAAAGGCCTCACCTTCGACTTTCTTACCGGTGATCTTGGCTGCCCTTCTGCTATCTCCGGTCTCACGGAACTCCAGGCTTTCGGATCGTGGAAGCACTCTAAAGCTTTCATCCGTTTCGGTGATCTCTACTGCATCCATTACTCCGATAGTATCTCTAACATCTCCAATAGTGGCTCCATTCCTCACAAGCTTGCCGTTTCTGACTATCTGTTTTGCCTCTTTCTTTGTTTCCGCATAACCTAAGACCTCTCTGAGAAATACTACAGCAGTAATTCCCTGATCAGGGCTTGTGCTTCCCTCAGCAGTTGTTGTGTACGTAAGGCCTTTCCTGTCTACAGGGTAATGCTTCGGTGCCGAAAGTCTTTTTTGATGACTCATCCGAAAACACCTTCCTTGTTTTCTTCAAACTGAAAGCTAGTAATTTTCATGTGTTATTCAATCCTCTTTTCTAACCAATTTTTCAATGTTTTTCTGTCTTTACTGTTTTGTTCTGCCTCAAGGACTTCCTCTGGATCTGCTCCATCTTCAACGGCTTCCTTAACCTCATCAACTGTCCCATCGACAACTTCTACTGCATCAAACTCATCCGATGACTCGCTCTCTGAGGCCTCTTCCTCTTTTTCTGTTTCTTCTCCAGCATCTGTCTCTTCACCCTGTTTTGCTTCCTGCTGGGCTTGTTCTCTTTGTTCTGCCTGTTGCTGGAGCTCCTCCATCATTTCTTCGTCTTCATCGCCTTCAATTTCTTCAAGCTCTTCTTCTTCAACTTCAATACCTGTGAAATCATCGACATTGTACTTCTCAATTCTTTCAGGATCTTCAAGGTTCAAGGCCTGAAGCTGAACATTTGAAGGCCTCAAGGCCAGTTCCTTCACTGTCCCATCAGTTCTCTGTCTGTCAAGGTTGTTAATATAGATTTTTTCCTCTTCTCTGTCGATATTTGAGATAATTCCCTCTGCGCCTTTCTCGTCTCCTCTCATTACTTCGGCTCTGTCTCCTACCTTAACAGGGAGATTGCGTGTCCCTAACTCTTCTCTGAGAGTTTGGTTGAGATTGGCTGAGACAAGTTTGTCCTTGACATGCATTGGAGCATTTTCTCTGTATTTTCTCTGTTTTGAGGGATTGGTGCTTGAGTTCCATTCTCTGCTCCAGTTCTCTGTTCTCTGTACCATTATTGATTACCTCTAGACTACCTGTGATGCGATTTTTCCTACAGGGTTGTATCTCTCTACTACTTCTTTTGCGATTGGGCCTTTGGTGACGTTTCCTTTTGGAAGGCCTGTCTCTTCTTCTACAAGCACTGCTGCATTATCCTCGAACTCTACCCTCATGCCATCAGGCCTCTGGTATTCTTTCGCCTGTCGGACTATTACTGCGTCGAATACCTGATGTTTTACTTCCTGATCTCCTCTGAGAATCTTGACTTTTACTTTGTCGCCGATTCCAGCAGAGTTTCTTCTAGACCTTCTTCCTTTCCGTGACTTTACTCCGATTATCTCCAGTTCTTTTGCTCCGGAGTTGTCGGCGCATACAAGTTCGGCACCGATGTCCAGAGTTCTGGTTACATTTGCTCCAATCGGTTTCATAATTTATTCTTCCTCGATTACTTCTACAATCATTGATGATTTTGTCTTTGAGATAGGCCTTGTCTCTACTACTCTTACCTGATCTCCTTCCTCTATTTCTATTTCATCAGGTACATGAGCGGTTATCTTGGTGTTTCTCCTCTCTTTTCTCTCGTATTTCGGTACTTCTTCTGCGTATCCCCATCTGACTGTTGCCGATTTCTGCATCTTTGTACTGACAACTGTTCCTGTAAACTCATTGCCTCTCAATGGGATGTTCGTATCGATGTCGTATCCTGTTTCTTGTGTCATTTCTTCACACCTTTGTTAGTCGAGACTCAGGCCTAGAAACAGCTTTTTTACAAGCGGTTTTTTTCTCTAGGCCGTTGAGAGTATCGAACTCAGTCGAGTCTCAGCGACACACCTTACGGTGTAAACTAAGAAGTGAAAGTAAACTTTAAAAGGGTAGATCAGTTCTCATAGTATTGTCTTTCAAACTCACCGGAAAAACACTCAAAAAACCAAGATCAAGTTCATATTTCGGATATAAATCACAATAAACACTTCTTCAGGCAGTTTTTGAACCCTGGAACTCCAATTTAAGCTGAAATTTAGATGAAAGTAAAGTCTTATACAGGATTACAGCGATTCATATTTTCCAGGTAACCGCATCTTAACCCGGTCCTCAGGCCTTTTATGGATAACTTTGCCGTTAATCCTGACCCTATGATCCGCAAGCTCGAAGACGAATACACCGTCTTTCTTGCTGACTTTTCTACCATCAATGACAAGCATATTTTTCGTCTCATCCACAACAGTACCTTCGAGACCTTCAATATTTTCGTCGCTGTGTTCCTCGACTTCGACGTTGAGGCCTATAAGTTCATGCTTGGGAAGATTTTCAGGGGTTCTTGGCATCTAAGGTGTATGCTCCAGCGATGCGTCAAGGTTTTCATAGGCCTCTCTAAGCTCGGTTTCTGATACGCCTTCGTACTGCCAGTCGCCGGTAGTTATCCTTTCAAGAATCATACTTGTCCTGGTTTTCTCGGATCCCAGAGCATCTCTGATAGGTTCGAAGACTCTATCTCCTGTCCTTTCATCGAGATCCTGTCCAGTCATCCCGGATGAAGCCATAAACTGAAGCGGGGCAGAATCTCCATAGTCCTGACTGAATTCCTCATAATCTTTTCTGACTCTTTCAATCCATTCAGGCCTCTCTCTGCCGACATAACCCTTCATTTCTATCAGTTCCCTGACAGAATCAAGGTGCTTGAGACCGTAAAGATCGGTTTGAGACATATCAAATCATGAAAGATAAAAGCTTAACTTTGTTGCCTTCAAGAAAAAATTAAGGCCTACCTAGAGATCTCTGAAATACAGAAATAAAGAGGAAACCAAGTTACTTGACTTCAATATTCTCCCGGCTGAAGCCTTCCTGTACAAGGACATCTACTATTCGCCTCTTGTGATCTCCCTGTAACTGGATCTCTCCATCTTTATGCGTGCCTCCACACGCCATCTTGGATTTAAGCGTTGAAGCAAGTTCCTTAAGATCATCTTCCTCGGAAAGGCCTTTTATAACTGTCATTTCTTTGTTATAACGCCTGGAATCTACTTTTACAGTTATCTGTTGGTCTTCACGAGAAATCGAATCGCATACACAGAGATCCTCTGGCATGCCGCATTTTGGACAAGTAGTTTCTGCCATTGATAATATAATTTAACTGGAACGTTCGTTTAGAACAGTTTTCATACGTGCAATGGTTTTACGCATCTCGCCTAATCTTCCAGGATTTTCAGAGAAGCCTCCGACCTCTATCTGGCCTCTTTCCTGGACCAACTCCTTCTGAAACTCGGAGATCTGAGTCTTCAGTTCTGAAGAATCCATCTCCCTTATCTCATCAATTCTAAATATTGCCACTGTTTAATCACTTCACTCGGTCTGTTTTATGCTTTTCCTTCCAGCCAGTCAAGGAAGGTCTTACGGTTTTTGTTATCCTCCTCAGCTTCGATCAAGGCCTCAAAATCAGGGTTTTCAAGGTCCTCAATCATGTCTTTTGCATCGCCGATCGTTCCTGAAACAATCTCATCATACTCGGCCTCATCGCCTTCACTTTCATTGGACTGTTCTGAATCGGTTTCGGCCTCCTCTTCAGGCCCTGAATCATCAGGTTCTTCATGACTTTCTCCCAGATTGGAGACGTCATCTTCATCCATATCCTCAAAGGCCTCTCTAATGTCAGCAGTAGAGAGGTCATCAGTACTGACCTCTACCTCCTCTAGGACTCTCTCAAGCTCTCCGGAAGTCATATTTTCCGCCTGTGCGATTACTGCCTCGATCCTCTCAGCCTTCGCCTCGATAGCATCGGATTCTTCAACAGCATCTGATTCATGGACTATCTCTTTATCAACGTCTACGTCTCTATGCATGAAATCAGGGATTTCCTTCATAACTCTGACCTTCACTCCAATAGCTCCCGGCTTTGTTTTCGCAAGCTGGTAACCTTTCTGAACATTATCTTTAGAAGTATTACCACATCTCTTGACGTATCCGAACGAGAACTTCTCCGTCCTTCCACGGTTTCCTGAAAGCTTTCCTGTAATCTCTACTTCTGCCCCTATAACTCCTGCCTCTTTCATCCTTCTGATGTAAGTATATCCCACACGCTTGACGTGGCCTCCTTTCTCAAGCCAGTCAGCGATCGAATCCGCGACTACCTGGGCATCGCCGTCAGCGTCTTCAATTTCATTGACCTCTATCTGAGGATTCTCAAAGTCAAATTCATTCTCCAGATCCTCAGTTAGCTCCCTAATTCTCGAGCCTCCTCTACCGATTACAAGGCCTGGCCTCTGTGCTTCTACTACTATTTTAGTTGATGTCGGAGTTCTCTGAAGATCGAATCCGGAATACCCTGCTCCTTCAAGCTCATCTGCCAGAAATTCGTTGAGCTTGACCTTCTGTGCTCCTTTCTCGATAAACTGTTTTTCCTGCATTACTCTGCACCTGCCGAGTCATTAAAGAAAATCTGAGATTCGAAAATCTGTCCAGATTTTCTTCCAGAAAATTCGTGGAATTTTCGTTTTTGCATCATCATCTCTCTCCTACTACTATTTTTACGTGTGCGGCTTTTGTGGTCTGGCCTCTGTGACGCCCAGGGGTCTGAAACTCCTGACCCTGATTCGTTATAAACTCCTGAACGTATAGGTTGTCCGTATTGAGGCCTTCATGCTCTGCGTTTCCTTCAGCAGACCTGAGTACCTCAAGTACGTGTTCCGAGGCCTTTACAGGATAACGTGCAGGGTCTGAATGTCCTGATCTATGCCCTACATCTGAATTATATTTTTTGAAAGGTACTGCAAGCTCTTTTTCGATGACTTTCTCCAGTTTGCCGATGGCTTTCTCCACTTTATCATCCTTGAGGAAGCGACCAATCTCTGTGACGTCTTTCCATGAAACCGGCATGTTTTCCTCTTTCGCATAGGCCTGATAGCTCTCTGTCTCCATTATTCAAGAATCACCTGTGATTTTTTGCATCTACGAAAATCTCTGATTTTCATCGAAATCACTTGAGCGGTACGTGTTTTGAGGATCTCGTTGCACCGAGTCCAGGTGCGCTGTGAGATACTTCTTTCCGGGTTTTTGCGAACTCTCCTAGGTAATGGCCTATCATCTCTTCCTCGATCTCTACAGTGACAAATCCCTGTCCGTTGTAGATATCTACTGTCGATCCTACCATCTCAGGTAGTACGATCATTCCTCTAAGATGTGTCTTTGTCTGGCCTTTCTCTTCCAAATCGTTGAGAAGCTTTTCTTCCTGCTCTCTCAGGCCTCTTTCCAGTTTTCTTCTCGCACGTGTATTCATTACTTCTGCGAGTTCTTCATGGCTCATCTCTTTCAGTTCTTCTACTTCATGTCCTCTGTATGTCATTGTTGCCGAAGCACCCCTGTGCTTCTGGTAAAGCTGAAATTCTTTGAATTTCGCATTTTAATCACTCCTTTTTCTGTCCGCTTCTTCTGGCGCCTATGTTACCTACCTTACGCCCTGGTGCTTCATGACGTGAGACGGTCTTGGCCTTTCCAGGTTTTGCGGATCCACCGAATGGGTGGTCTACTGCGTTCATCGATACGCCTGATACTCTTGGGTAAGGCTTGCCTTTTGCCTTCATCTCCTTGAACTTGTTTCCAGCCTTCACAAACGGTTTGTCCTTTCGTCCTCCGCCTGCTACCTTTCCGATAGTTGCTCTACAGCTAGTGTTCAGTTTTTTGAATTCGTCGCTTGGTAGGGAAATTCTTGTACCGTCTTTTTCATGTGTTACAACGAAAGCATATGTTCCCGAGCTTTTCACGAGTTTCCCGCCGTCGTTCGGCTGCATCTCGATGTTATGGATCGGTACTCCTTCAGGGATCTCTCCAATCGGAAGAGTGTTTCCAGGTTCTACTGGTGCGGAAACACCGATTTCGATTTCGTCCCCAGTTGTAAGTGTCTCTGGTGCAAGGATTGTTCTGGTCTCCCCATCCTCAAACTCTATCAGTGCGACCGGAGCAGTCCTTGAACTATCATGCATTATATCGATTACTTCTCCTGAAATCTCTCTGTTCTCGTGAGATACATCCTCACCGTCTCTCCTGGACTTGTAGTTAGGCGAGGCCTTCCCTCTTCTCTGTTGTCTAAGCGGTGATCCCATTCAAAGATCACTCCGCGATCGTTCGCAATCCATAAAATCTTCGATTTCAGTCATTGATTATCACATCATCCCGAGCTTCGTCGCAACTTCCATTGCGTCGTCAGCTTCGGAAAGTTTAACATAAGCTTTTTTCTCTGCCTGTGGAGTAATCTGCGTGTTTACTTTTTTAACCGTCACACCGAATAAGGTCTCAACCGCATCCTCCACCCGGTTCTTATCGGCATCCAGATCAACCATGAGAACAAGTTTGTTCTCAAGATCTACCATATCCATTGCCTGCTCTGTCATGTGAGGATGCTCGATTACTTCCCATGCACGATCTTCTTCCATTACTGAACTTCACCTCTGAAGTTCACGTTATCAAGAAAATATTTCATTTTCGATTCACCTGTACAACTCTTCATCTCTCATTTCTTCCAGTGATTTTTCACTCCAAACCATCAATCTTCCAGGCCTTGCTCCCATCGAAAGCTTCTCAGCGTTAAGCTGATCCACTAGAGAGACTTCAACTCCTGCAAGATTATTAGAGGCCTGAAGAATGCCTTCATCTTCTGCGACTACTACCAGAGGGCCTTTCTTCCTCCTGTACTTTCTACCCCTGTTAGCGCCTTTACCCGCTCTTACTTTCTTCTCGCTGCATCTTTCAAGCTCATCTTCTAGGCCTAGATCCTCTAGTTTATCTTTGAGTTCTGAGGTCTTCTCTACTGATTCGAGGCCTTCTTCTATGATAGGAACCTCCCCATCGTAGTTGTGATGTTCTCCGACTAGTTCTGCATCGTTTGATGCTGCGATCGCCGATCTGATTGCTTTCCTTCTTTCTTTATCGTTTATTTCTTCGCCAAATTCTTTCTCTGGCTTCGGAGGATGAGCTCTTCTTCCTCCTCTTGTATTCGGTGCTTGTGCTCCGTCTCCGAACAGCTGCATTCCCCGGGCTACCTGAATCTTTCTAGGAACTCTTGCACGGCCTTTCCCTTTACTGGAACGGTAGCTTCTTCTTCTCTGTCTCCACCGGGTCACATGTTTGAGGCCTGCTTCACTGTCACTTCCGTAGCTCTGTCTGTTTTTGGATTTGATTGACAGTGCTGCTCTCTTTACTATATCAGGCCTTACTCTTTCATTGAACTGGTCTGGCATTTCGCTCACTCGAAATCACCTGTGATTTCTGCGGGTCCAGAAAATTTGTAATTTTCGTCCATTGTAATCACTTGTTAATGTGTGTAATGTTTGGCTCTCCGGGTTTTTCGTCTTTTCTCAGAGCTGTTCTCAGCCTTATAAGTCTCTCACTTGGGCCTGGAACAGATCCTTTGATTAAAATATAGTTTGAATTGACTTCGCCGTAGTTTTTGAAGCCCCCTTCCTTCTGGACGTTTTCAGGATCTTCTCCGTAGTCAAGGATTCTCTTGTTGAGTTCTGTCCTGTTGTTAAATCCCTGCTGTCCGGGAAGCGGTATCCTCCAGCTTAGCTGGTCTGGATGCCATGGACCGACGTTTCCTGCCTTTCTTCGTTTCTTCTGAGTCTTGTGAGACAGCTTCTTGATACCGTATCTCTGAACCGGCCCTTCAACTCCCTTCCCTTTGGTAACTGCTATAACATCGGAAAATTCTCCTGAATCGAAGACATCGCCAAATTCAATCTCTTTCCCGATCATCTCTTCAGCGTATTCAAGTTGATCATCAACTGATCCTCCAAGGCCTAACTCGAAGTTAGCAGGCTTTTTCTTTGAAATTCCGGCTCTAGAAGGCTGTGTATGGACCAGAAGCTTTACATCGCTTAAACCGTCTGCATTTTCCTTTGCCTTCTCCAGATTCTCAAGGTTTCCATCCTTTGGAATATCGGTGGCTCGCTGAAGTTCCTTTGAAGGGGACTCCGTCCAGGCCTCGGTAAATACCTGTTTTCCGGAGTTAGGGTCTTCTGTGTAAAACCTTGCTCCATAGACTCTGAGAGGCGGTGCCTCCAGAATCGTTACTGGGTCTGCTACTTCCTGGCCTTTTGTCGCTCCTTCTGTATCATCGACTCTAAGTACTCGAGTCATTCCAACTTTGTAACCTGCATAGCCCAGAGGCTTAAGCTCGTCGGTATCTTCCCATGTGTTGATGTCCGGATAGATTCTGTCAGCTCTTACCTTTGGCTTAAATGCAAGGGAACCGCTTCTGGATCTACTTTTCTTTGGCATTAGTAATTTTTCACCTCAGAGGCCTCTTGCGAGGCGTGAACCCGAAAAAGTACTTTTTCCTTAACGGGTAACAAAGCAATCGAAGACAACTCTTATAAATAAGATGAACCTGTTATCTGACTAGTTCTTTGACCTCTTCTGTAAGCTTTGTGGCTGTGGAAAAATCACCTTCCTCAGCCGCCTTATAGGCCTGTAAAAGTTTCTCCTCGGCCCTCTGGATATCCCTCCCTTTATGATCAAGATCCTTCAAAAGGTTTCCCATCTCCTCAAGCTCTTCAAGTAACTGTCTTCGATTCTTCCTCTTCCTGTAAATCCATACTGTTGATGAAACAGCCACTACAAGAATTAAACCCGATGCCACAATCAGAGGCACAACAAGGCCTTCTAAGCGATTTCCTGTCTCTTCTCTCTGGATTTCAATTTGACTGAGTTCTTCCCTCGCCCTCTGAAATTCTCCGTTCTCAACCAGATTCTGTACCTCTTGAACTCTCTCCAGTTGTTCCTCCGAGGCCTCCTGTCGCAGATCCGAGACTCTCTGGCTCAGCTCCTGTTTTTCTTCAAAAACTTCACAGCTTTCCACAGTTTCAGCCTCATCAGGGACCTCACACGGATTCGAGTAAGTAGAGCAAGAATCCATCACAGCAGAGATATTTTCACTTGAATAACAGGCCTTTTCCGTTCCCAGGCCGTAAGTACCGTTTTCTACTGTCGCATTCACCGACAGATTCTGTTTTTCAGGCATCACATCTGTCCAGACGTCTTTCCTCGAGTAAAAGGATATCTCATCAGGCGAAAACCTGTTTTCATCCATCCATTCCTCTGAGATCATCATTTCGAGATTGAGCGATTCAATACTGGAGTTGACCTCGAAAACTGACTGCATGGAGGCCTCAGTATCCAGATCAACTTCTTCAATTCTAATAGTTTCATTATCCGGTTTTTCAGGTTTGAACCCAATTTCTCTGATAGGAAGGCCTGTATCTATCTCAAGGCGATCTGATTCAAAGATATTGTAGATATAAACCGAGTCATCTGTAGTCTCGACCTCCACATCTGGGGACTGGGTATACCCTCCAAACCCTGGAGAAGAACTGGAAGAGCTCGTAGAACCTCCTGACCCACCTGAATCATCACCGGAGTCAACGGAATCATCTGAATCTGAGCTAGATTGTTCTTCAGCTGCTGTGAAGCCGGAAAAGCCAGTGGTATTAAACGAGACCGAACCATTTGAGAACAAGGCCTGATCTGTTACATCATTCCATTCGGTTTCACACTCCTCAGTCGAGAAATTGAATATATCGCATCTGAAAAGTTTGTCTGCTCCAGAAACGTTTAACTTAATCGAGGCCTCTGAAAAGTTCAGCTCTGGCCTCAACGCCACAGTCTTTAATTCATTTACTTCATCGATATCGGGATTTGAGGCCTGAGAGTTCCATTCTACGCTAGTGTTGATGTCTTCTGTAACGTTTGTGCCTTTTATCTTAGCTTTAAGCTCGGAATCGTTTATTTCAAGCACCCAGTTTTCATCCGCAGGTATCGAGAGATTAAAACCGTCTGTTCCCGACTCTCTTGTCTTTCCATAGGAATCTTCAAGTTTCCACTCTACTGACGAGGAGAAACTGTTGTTAAAGTCGACAGGTTTTGAAACTTTGAAGTCTTTAGAGGAAGAGGTATTGAGGCCTAGATCATCTTCCACACTGAGTCCTGCTGTATAAGCGCCGTTTTGCTCAGGCTCGTAGGAAACATTCCAAGCGGTTTCACCTGTTTTTTCCGTAGTATTTTCCAGATCTATCTGTTTCTCGGTCGAATTCGGCAAGGTCAAATTCAGTCCGGTCTCGTTGAAGTTATCCTCAGTGATATTCGCTGTAAAGTTGATCTGTTCACTCCCAAGCCTAGGCTCGATATCCAGAAACTCTATCACAGGAGGATAAAGGCCTTCAATTTCTCTGGTAAGACCTGTGGAATAGTTAAGATTATTTGAAGCCTCCACCCCGAGAGTGTTGTTTCCTTCAGGAAGACTCTCCCGGGTGTAAAAGTATGTACTGTTTTCCTCACTGACATTAAGGTCTTCAGAATTAAGTGTGAAATTGACATCTGTCACAGGCCTTGTGAAGGAAGCGTTTATCCACTGCTGGTCTTCGGAGACCTCTAGCAGGGGTGAAACCAGGGATACGTTGAGATCTTTTACTTCCACATCTATGTTCTTTGAGGCCTTATTTAAGCTCTGGTCGTAGACTTCAAGTGTTGCTGTAAAGTTTCCTTCTGAACTGTAGCTGTGTTGGACAGTTTCCCCGGTATACTCTGTGCCGTCTCCCATGCTCCAGGTAAAGTTTTTGATTTCGTGGTTGTCGGTCGTATTCGAGGCGTTGAACCTTACTGCATCCTCTGTCTCCGGGTAATCGTTATCCAGTTCAACCTTCAGATCTGGTACAGTTGTATCAACTAATTCAAAATCCGAGACAGTGGAATTGGTGTTCCCGGATGAATCCTCTACCTCCAGTTCCACAGAATAATTACCTGGAGAATAAAAAACCCTGGAAACTGTCTCCCCTGTCTCAGTCGAACCATTCTGGAAGATATCCCAGCGATAATCCACAATACCAACATTGTCAAAGCTCTTAGAGCCGTTAAAACTGACGTTTTCAACCCCGGCCTCACCAGGCCTAGGAGAAACATTGATCTCAGCAACTGGAGAGGACTCATCACTGACTTCAACAACCAGAGAATCTTCACCGGAATTACCTGACCGATCAAATACCTCCAGGCCTATACTCTTCGTCCCCGGCTCGCTGAAAGAAGCCACCACAGTCTCACCATTCATAGAATTGTTCCAGGTATAGTTTTTGATCTCATGATTATCACTGGATAAGGACCCGTCAAGTTCGAGATCCTCTCCCACAACCAGATCAGATGTATTGGAGTCAGCAACAGCATCAGGCCCAGTCGTATCCTGAACATCGACATCAACCGTCGTAGAATCACTTCTGCCCGAAGCATCATAAACCGTTAATCTAATCGTTTTCAGGCCTGTATCATTGAATTTCTTCACAAGAACAGGGTCTGTAACTGTGAAATCTGTTACACCGTTGTCTCCAAAGTCCCATTCATATCTATCGATTTCGTAGTTATCGCTGCTTGAGGAGGCATCAAACCTGACATCCTCAAGGCCTACCTCTGCTGTCGAGACGTTTGTATCAAAGGATGCGGAAGGAGGAAAGAGATCATCTACCTCGAGGCCTTTCTGCATAGAGCTGGACGCACCATCTTTCTCCACAACCAACTCAACTGTATAATTCCCCGGGTCGCTGTAACTGTAATTGATAACCTCACCAGAAAGAGAAGTAGAATCACCCATATCCCAGCTATAAGAAAGGCCTGAAGGCTCTGAGTCAGACGCATCCGCCTCAACCTTATCTGTCACGTCGATCGTAGACGCATTAAGCGAGAAATCAGCCTTTAGGCCTGTCTCACCTGAGTAACCTCCTGCGATCATCGCATAACTCTGTTCAGAATCTATTTCATTCAACCTGATTAAGGCCCCGAAAGGATCCGAATCTTCCTCTGTTATTGTAAAGTTAAACTCTAACTCCTTTGATTCGCCGGGACCCAGTTGAATGTAGTTCCTATCAAAGCTTATCGATGCATTAGAGGCCTCAGAAACCGTGTTAGCCGGTTCAAACCTGTGTATCTGAGAACCAAGGCTGTAATTTACGGCTTCTCCAGCATTATTCGTTACTGTGACATTTTGAGTATTATCGACAAAAGCGGGAGCATCCAGAAAGCTGAAACTGGTCTCGGAAAAACTGATTTCCGGCCTGAGGGCTCTGGACGCATTCACAACACCTGTACCAACCTGAAAGACGTTTTGAGAATCATCAATTTTGTTTGAAGAACCAGAAGCAGTTAAGGCATTTTCGACATCTTCATTATCCCATCCAGAGTTATGCTGAAGGCCTAAAGCAACAATACCGGAGATAAGCGGAGTCGACATACTTGTACCGCTTTTATCGGTATAGGCCTGAGAAGTATTGTATTTTGCAGAAGTTATAGATACTCCGGGAGCCCCAACATCGGGCTTAGGCCTTCCATCATAGGGTACAGGCCCTCCTGAAGTGAAAAATGCAACATTCTTAGAGTTATCAGTCGCACCTACTGCTATAGCCTCTTTTACTGCGGCAGGAACGCTGGTCCTGTTGTATTCCCCGTCATTTCCAGCTGCAGCAACAACTACCGAACCCTGGTTCCGGGCATATTCTACAGCATTGATGACGGATGTAGGAGTATCCTTGGCAAAGCCTCCAAGACTCATCGATAAAATATCAGCATTGTTATCCGCAGCATACTCCATCCCATCGATTATATTGGCAAAGTTGCCTCCACCGGTTTCCTCTAAGACCTTGACATTCATTAAAGAGGCCTCAGGTGCGGTTCCAGCATAAGTGCCTGAGCTTGCAGAACCATCGCCAAGGGCAGAGGCCGCGACATGTGTTCCATGACCGTTTTGATCACTTACTCCTTTTCCTGTAAAATCCTTTTCATCAATAATACTTCCCTGAAGATCGGGGTGACTCGAGTTGACACCTGTATCCAGGACCGCTATCGTGATATTCGAACCATTTACACCGAGATCACTTCTAATCCTCGGGCCTCCAAGCGTACTATCCCCTTCATCGTTCAAGGCCTTTACCCTGTAATTAAGATCTACCTCCCGGGTCTCAGACTCAGAGAGTTGCTGAAAAACTGTTACAGGATCTCCTGTGATCTCGACCGAGGCAAAATCAGAGGACTTAAAACGAGAATCAATACTGACCAGGCCTCGGGCTTGTAATTGGTTTAACGTATCTGATTCCTCAACCAGAAGCCGGAAATTTTCTCTGTCCCTATAGCCTTGAGAGTTCTGCAAAGAGGTATTGAAAATATTTTTATCAAATTTTTTCATGTCAATTCCCTGAGGATAGACATAAGAAGTACCTCTTGCCCTCTCGACCTCAAGGCCTTGACTCGACATAATCGAGAAACCGCCTTCCCTAAACTTCCGGTCAACAAAGCTTTGTTCCCCGGGCGTAAAATCAGATCCAAACATTCCTGTAACCAGGTTCCCACTTGGAGAGCCTAAAACCGTAGAAGCCATCAAAAGAACAGATACGATTATCAAGGCCTTAAATGGAAAATCCATGTACAAGAGATAATTGCTTTCCCTTAGATAAAAAACCAGAGAAGCATTAAAAAATCTGGAAGACTTATAATCAAAACAGCCACCCACAAATCCTCAGGAGGGAGAAGGCCTGACGATTGCCGGAGAAGGTTCCGGGTCGATAAAAAAACCGGCCTCTCCCCCTCACATCCTACCTCAAAAAACTTTTACTACTCAACGGTTTCAAAAGAATCACGTTTTATCTGTATGTTGTGAGAACTGAAGAAGATATTTTACTCGCAGAAGAATTTTTCAACCACGACCTAGGCAACAAAAAAGCACTGAGAGACGGCTTCACAGAACAGATAGAGATAAATCAGGGAGAAAAGGAATACGCTTCGAATACAGCTCAGACACACGAATACGCACGGAAGGCCTGGAACGCAGAGAAAGAAATCAAACGCCTGGAATCAGCCGCAAAAGCAGTGTTGAACTCAGAGGCAGAGAAAAACCTGGATATAAGAGAAAGCATAGAGGACTCACTGGAAGAACTCGAATCAAGTATGGAAGCCTACGGCAAAAACGTGAAAACAAGTTATAAGGCCTCAGATCATACAGTTGAGACCCATCCATGCACAGGAAGAATGATCTATAACCTTCTTGACAACAGCATAGAACACGGAAACAGAGACGAGATAGAACTTTTAATCAATGAATACGGATCAGGCCTTGAAATATCTGTAGAAGACAACGGAGACACAGACTTCGAAGAGCTTATGCCCGGAACACTTGATAAAAAACAGTATCAAGGCACAGGAACATACCTTATCGATCACCTACTCCAGAAAACCGGGATAGGAATAGAAGATACAGAGACAGGTTACAACGTCAAAATCCCTAGAAAATAACGGAGTTAATGTTTGAAAACTAGATCATATCAAAGATTCTCTCGACTTCAGCCTCAATGCCTTCATCAAAACTTACCTCTCCTTTATCCCTGATGTTCCCGCTGGAATAACCATCAGTCATTTCATCGAACACATCGCCTAACTGATAACCGCTAGGCCTCAACTCATAGAGCTCTATACAGTCACCTACCGCAACCACAACACCAGGAGCCTCATAGAGATCGACCTTATCCTCGAATGGATCAGGCCTTACAGGCCTTGGACCATCGAACTCTGCTGAAAGCAGGGACAGAAAATAATCCCTGTCAGAATCATAGAAATCCCTCCCAGGATTCAAGAAAGCATTCTCAGGCATTACCTCATCGACAAACTCTTTCCTCGAAAAGTTATCGAACAGAGTACCTCTATCATAATACCTCTCAACCATTAAGACCGAATTATCCCAAATAAATTAAATCACTTACCTAATAACAAGGCAAAGTAACAATAGAGACTCGATTAAATTTTCATGAAATCGCACAGTTACTGTAAATAGAGAAAACTCCGCGACCACACAGCCCGCCGGCAAAACATCGAAGGCCTCAACACCTTTACTCAGGAAAAGTATATCATATTCAGAGCCATAACTATAGCTAATTTGATTCATAGTAAAGCCTCTCCAGATTTGAAATCCTCAATCTCTGCCTTCAATTTAGCCAGCTTATTCTCAACTTTCCTGACGACCGCTTCAGTCAAGATATTGTCACCCACCTAACTCTAAACCATAATTTTCAGTATAGGTCTCTATCCTCTCGATAAAACCCAGTAATTCATTAAAATAAAGTTCAGGCTGTCGAGACATACTCTAATTCAGGCCTGACATCCGACTCTCTAACAAGATCAACATCTCTATCAAAAAGATCTTCAAAGAAAAATTTCAGGCCCATGTAGTCATCAAAACTATTTTCCTCAAACTCTACAAGAAAATCCAAGTCACTTGACTCATCATGATCACCGTCCAAAAAAGAACAGAAAAGACCTATCCTAATAACACCAAAACTCTTCAAATCATCTATATGCTCCTCAGGAGACTCAAGAACACGGTCACGATCAAGAGAATTCACATTAAATACATCACACTGAAAAGTTAATTCAATTATCCTTAGAAAAAGGCCTTATATAACAAGGTTATAGACAGAAATGCCTAACCAATTAAACCCGGAAAAGTAAAATCGGTATATGCAGATAGAGGTGACAGAAAAAGCCCTGTAGGACCTCTCGGAACTACCAGAAGAAGTAACCGACACTTTCCTTAACGGAAAGAAAACTGCTGAAAGCAATATAGAACTCGGTGCAACACCGAGAATGGCTTTCGGAAAATACCTATCCGGAATTCAAAGATCGTAGATCTTCTGTATCCAAGAAAATCTTCGATTTTCGGAACATGCATCCAATCCTTCAAGAAACTCTAGGAAGAGACTACCGAGCCTGTTCATAGAGGGCGACCGAATAGAAGGCCTCAAAAGCTTAACCGGGCTCCAGCTAGTCTTGAATCTCGTTGATTCTCTCCTTGAGCTCCGGAAGTTTGTTCTGCACAATATCCCATGTAATCTCCGGATCGACCATCCAGTATTTATGAGTTACCACATTCCTGAAATCCCTGATCTCTGCCCATTCAATTTCAGAATTATCTTGTTTGAAAGACTCAGAAATATTTGAGACTGACTCTCCCATAACCTGAAAATTCCAGAGAACAGCATCCACAGTTCTTTCATCGCCGACAAAATCATCAAAATCCATTTCGTCGGTGTAAGACAGAATCTTTTCGATACTTCTCTCCAGATCGCTTAAAGCCAGGTCAAATCTTCGATTCAACCCTCTCACCTTCAAGAATACTGGAAGCCAGTTCAGGCCTCACATATTTGGGCTTCACAAGATCTACATCTCTACCAAGCACATCCTCAAGCAAATCCTTTAGACCGGTGAAGTCATCGTAACCACCCCTATCCTCACCGAACACCACCAAGAAATCGATATCACTATCTTCAGACGCCTCATCCCTTGCATAGGAGCCTATCAATTCAAGGCTCTCAACGCCAAAACTTCTGATTTCATCTCGGTTCTCCTCCAAAACATCTAGAATAGAATCAGCACCTGAAACCATAAAAAACGTTACAACCCTCAAAAGTTAAATCAATTATCCACTATCAGAGACTTCCTAGAAAATGTAAAAGGCCTGAAAAACTCTGAAATATTTAATATATGAGTAATATTATTCAAAAACTGAATACTTAAATATTTTTTAAGTAGCTACAAAATTTCCTAAGAAAAGAAAAGAAAAAAAAGGCCTAAAACAGGCCTTACGAAGTGTTTTACTCTACGACCTGTCCGGTCTCTGTCGAAACTGTGACCTGGGACTGGCCTTCAAGAGCAGCTTCATTGTTCCTGTAATCAGCAAGGAACTCTCCAGCAGCCCTCGTGTCCTCGGCGGAATGCCCAGCAACGATCAAAGCACTGTGGTCTCCGAAACCATCAACCATCTGAACCATTCCCTCGCCTTCCGAATAATCCTCGGCAGGCATAGTCTGATTCTCACTGACCAACTCGCTGACAAGGCTGTTCACACTAGGACCACCAACCAAAATCAGGTTAGAATCAGTCCTATCAGAGCCTTCAAGCTCATTATCCAAAGCTACATCACCGTAACTACCCGTAGCAACCTGAGACATAGCACTGCCAGACGAAGTCGAACTACCGCCATCAGCACTCAACGAACCATCAGCACCAGTAACAGCAAGGCCTGCGGAAGACTGAGCTGCAGGAAGATGCAAATTGTACTCTGCATCGTCATCAGTGTCGAATAAGGTGTAGGCACCGTAGTCGTTGTAACCAACTTCTACATTGTCCTCACTGTCAAGGTCAGCGGTTACCCATGTATCTTCATCAAGAGCTGTGTCGTAACCAGCATCTCTATCATCTACACCTGTATAGACTGTACTAATGGATCCGTCTCCACTGTTATCTACATTCGGAGTGAAGAAG
>Ga0102936_1000069_pt1 | contig 34659 bp, 40 predicted proteins | sample SalPon2_A_H2O_MG_FD_78502 | JGI IMG/M metagenome (GOLD analysis project Ga0102936, IMG submission 78502) | Salt pond water microbial communities from South San Francisco under conditions of wetland restoration - Salt Pond MetaG R2_A_H2O_MG | ecosystem: Environmental > Aquatic > Non-marine Saline...
CCTGTTCGTCTGTCAGCTTGTTCCCTTCATACTGGACGGACGGCGAGACAGGGATGTCTCCCCGATTGAAAGCCCGTTTCTGGTCGTGATGCTTCGCTTCGTAGTGTATCCGTTCGACCACCTGCTCGGGGAGTGATAGGTTAACAGCGGTCTTACCATCCGATGAACCGATCAAGCCCATTACTCGGAAAACTCCTGTCGGAGCACAAATAGGGCCTTCTCTGCGGTGTTACCCGCTATTTCGGTGTTCCCGACTTTCTTGGCCTGTTCTTCTCACCCGTGGGCCTGCATGGACTCGACTGCCCGCTCTCGTCGTTCCTCATACTCTGCTTCGGTCTGTTCGGCCAGTTCGTCGGAGACTTCGAGCACGATCTTCTTACTCATCGTCATCAGCCTCCGTCAGAAGGTTCTGAATGATCGCTCTGTAACTCACTTCGTCAGTTCCGAAGGTATCCTGTGCGTAACTGTCGAGAGCATCGACATCAGTGCGCTGTACCGTGATACTCGTCCACTTGGATTTGATTGTGCTTGACATATTTTCACCGCGACTTGCGACAGGGGACCGACTAACCCGGTGCTCTCGTACCTTGCTGGTCCCCGCATGACATGACACGAGGATCGCTGAACAGTTCCACATAAGACGGTCGGCCACACACGGGCCTCTCGCCTCATCTAAACCGTAATGGCCACAGCCCTTTTAAATCGGATTCGGGGTGATTGCATGGGGTACCGGTGGTTACAGACTGAGACAGATTTCTGGCGGTAAGTCCACCGTGGGTGGGTGGGACTGGAGTGGTTGCTTATTTAAGAAATCTGATTGAACTATCAAGGATTTGAACTGGGAAACTACCGAAAACCGCTCCTGATTCCTAATCGCAAGACGGCGCCAGATTAGTTCGGACTGTGGCCGTTTGTGTTGAGAGGGGAGAGAACCGGTGTATTGGATACTCGATTTCAGGGTTTCACACCATCTACGGCCATGATATCGGTGGATTTAGAGGACTGGATCACGTATCGATACACGCACCGAAATGACAGACTGGCAAGTGGTGGATACGCATGTGCTTGCGTCCGGCCAGCGCCCGGTTTCTGCCCGTCCGTCTACAATAACTGATAGTAATCAAACACCTGCTAAAAACCAGCAATTATTGCTGGCTACGGCGTTTTAGGGGTTCAGAAGGTATGAAAAGCCCAAATAAAGTATTACTGTCAGTTATACACTTCCAGATGTTTTCGTCGAACATTGGTTGCTTCTCGCGGGCAGAGATGTTGTCAGTTACGCCGTACTTCGGACGCGTCACCGGTTCGACCCGTTTGGGAGCATCGAAGCTACCCCGAGCGTCTCGGAGTTCGACCTCGGCGATGGCTCTCGGACAGTAGATAGCTGTGGGCTCTCTTGACCCCTGCATTGTGAAACCGGCGGAGCTTTTTCCGCCCGAAGTAGAGCGGACGTATGGACGTCTCAGAGATCTTCGATCGGATGCCGTTCGGTGACTTGCTCGGGATCGAGGTATGCGAGGTCGGGGACGGCCGTGCTGTCGGGGAACTCGAACTCTCGATCGAGCACTCCTCAAGCCCGGAGACGCTGGTCGCTCACGGTGGGGTGACGTACGCGCTGGCTGACACCCTTGGGGGCGCCGCGGTGATTTCTGCGAGCGGCACCGTAGCGCCGACGATCGACATGCGGATCGATTATCTCTCCCCCGCGACCGGTGGGGTGCTCCGAGCGGAGGCTGAAGTCGTCCGGAACGGCAGCGACGTCGCGGCTGTCGAAGTAGCGATCAGCGACGGGAATGGAACCGCGATCGCGACAGCCCATGGCACCTACAAATCCGGCGGTGTCGAGGACGGCGCCGCGTGGCTGGATCAAGAGTCGATCGAATAGGGCGAACAGGCGGTGCGATCGGAATCGGCCGGCGTGACACCGCACACCCGCGAGACGCCGGTCGTGACTCGTCAGAGCATGGACCGGTTTGGTCGGGCGATCGTGTATAAATGCTCGGCAGAAATCCGGGATCCTCCGCCGGAGACGGTCAGTCGTCGGCTGGGGCGGCTGAAGCGCCCGATTCGGCCGATCCCGTCACGGTCGCCCCCTTCGTCTCCAGCGCTTCGACGATCAGTTCGGCGACGTCGACGATTTCGATGTCGTCCTCGAAGCCGCCGGTCTTGCGGCCGTCTTCGTACATCGTCATACACATCGGGCAGGCGACGACGAACTTCTCGATAGCGTCGCCAGCGTCGGTATCCTCGAGCGCTTCCCGGAGGCGTTCTTCGCTCGGTTTTTCGTCTTCCTCCATCTCCATCCACAGTCCCCCGCCACCGCCGCCACAACAGAAACTGTTGGCGCGGTTGCGCGGCATCTCGTGAAGCGAACAGCCCGTCGCCCGAACCAACTCGCGTGGCGCCTCGTATTCGTCGTTGAACCGGCCCAAGTGGCACGGATCGTGGTACGTGACGGTGTAGTCGAGTTCGGTCCCGTCGAGACCCAGCGTGTCGCCATCGACGAGTTCCTCGACGGCCTGTGTCCAGTGATACACTTCGACATCGCCGGCTTCGTTCCAGTGGCCGTCGATCTCGAACTCCATCATCGGGTCGTCGGCGAACTCTTCGAAGTCGATCTCGGGATACTCGTTTTTGAACGTGTTGTACGAGTGTGGGTCGGTACAGACGATCTTCTCGAACGAGCAGTCCTCGAAGGAGTCGACAAGTGTCCCGGCCTGCTCGACGTAGAGGAACTCTTCGCCGACGCGGCGGATGTCGTTGCCGTCGTAAACCTCGTCGTCGTAGAGGATGCCGACCTCGACATCGGCGTGCTCGAAGATCTTCGCGAGCGAGCGGGCGACCTTCTTGTTGCGGTCGTCGTAGCTCGGATAGTCACCGACGTACCAGAGATACTCGACCTCCGTCTCGCGAGCGTCGGTGACCTCGAATTCGAGTTCTTCGGTCCAGTCACCGCGGGCCCCGGGGGAGTCGCCGAAGGTGTTGCCCTTCGTCATCACGTTCTGGAAGACGTCCTGCATGCTCGGCTGGATGTCTCCCTGGTCGGTGAGTTGTCGGTTCAGGCGGGTGAAGCTCTTGAGGTGTTCGATCTCGACCGGGCAGGCGTCCATGCAGGCCATACAGGACATACAGGACTCCATGGTCTTTGCGTCGATGACCCCGCCACCGTCGGCGACGATCTCTTTCGTTTCGCCACCCTCCCGTTCGAGGGATTCACGGTACTGCTTGAGATCGAGGATAACGTCCCGTGGATCGAGCGGCCGGCCTGACGCTTTGGCCGGACAGACCGACGAACAGCGACCGCACTTCGTACAGGCGTCCTGATCGAGCATTTCCTTCCAGGTGAAATCGTCGATTGATTCGGCGTTCGTCGCGTCGAGGTCGGACGGAATACCCGGCAGACGCGCGCCGGCCTTCTCGTCCCGGGTGACGACGTTCGCGAACGACGAGATCATATGGAACGGTTTCGCGTACGGGATCACCGCGATGAACAGGAACGCCAAGAGTGCGTGGGACCACCACGCGAACGGATAGACCGTAGCGGCCGCGGACGTATCGATCCCGACCGCGGCGAGGCCGAGCGCGGTCGCCGTTCCGACGAAGCTCACCGGTTCGACGGTCACGATCGGCTGACCGCTGCCGACGATTCGAAGCCCCTCCAGGAAGAAGCCGCCGACGCCGAGGAGAAAGAGCGACCACACGAGGAAATCGTCTTCCCAGTTCGTGTGCTTGCCGTGAAGCCGGTCAGTCCGTGCGACGTAGCGCCGCCACAGAGCGACGGCGAGGCCGACGATGAAAAGCAGCCCGAGCGCATCGGTGACGAGCTGGTAGGAGAGATAAAAATCACCGACCCAGAACGATTGATGTTCGCCCATGAGGGTGGTAAACACTCGGAACCACTCGTCGATAAAGAGGATAGTCGTGGCGATAAGCAGCGTCAGAAAGCCCCAAAGAATGAACGCGTGCATCAGCCCGCCGACCAGATCGCGGTTGAACTGTTTCTCGTTCGAGGCGACGATCTTCGCCGCCGAGGTGATTCGCTTTCCCAAGCCATCGAGGCGATCGAACCAATCGGCGTTCCCCTCGGCGTAACGCGCGAACCGCTCGTAGGTGCCGTAGGCGAACACGAACACGGTCACCGTCGCGAGGAAATAAAACAGGACCTTCTCGGAACTGGAGATGAGCCAGAAGGTCTTGCGGGTAGCGCCTTCCGTCGCCTGTATCGGAACCACCGGAAGCATACGATAATACGGAGGATCGGATCCGCTTAAGTTTTGTTACACGCCGAGGCCGACACGGGATTCGGAACTTCTTCGGGGGCCCTCAGAACGCCCCGTACACCGCGACAAAAAACAGGGCGATGCCGGCGGCGAGAGCGGGTCCGTCGAGAAGTGAAAACCCGAGTTCGGGAAGCGTCGGGTTCCAGGAAAAACAGCGAGCGCGCAGCGCGAGCGCAAACCGATCGGCTCGATCGAACGCACGATTGAAAACAGCGATGACGAGCGACCCCATCCGATCGGGAAGGGAGCGTTCGGTGCCAAGCCTGGCTCGATGGGCGTCACGGATCCGACCGATATCGGCGCGCAAGACCGGGAGGAACCGAAACACGAACGCGACGCCCAGTCCCAGAAACTGGCCGACCCGTCCCGGGATCGCCCACTGGACGGCCGCTCGCGAGTCCCGAACCGGCGTCGTCCGGACGTAGGCGGCGGCGACGAGCAATATCAAGACGACGCGGTACCCGGCGAGCGCCGGACGGACCGCGTCCGCAACGACGAACCACTCGCCCCACGCGAGCCCGTCGAGGATCGGCGCGGCGAGGAGCAGCGGAAAGACGAAGCGGAACGACCACAACACCCGGTGAGGGGCGGTTCGGGCGACGCCGAGCAAAGTGAGCGCCACGATAGTCAGGATGGCCAGCCCCCGGGGCGTCGTGTAGACGAAGGCAGCGGCGGCGAATCCACCCTGAACGAGAAGCTTCGAGCGGGGATCGAGACGGTGGGCGATCGAATCGCCGGGGTCGTAGCTCAACACGGTCGAATCCCGAGCGATTCCAGCTGTTCGGCGGCCCGTTCGGGCGTGCCGTCGAACGCGATCGTGCCCGCAGACAGCGCGACGATTCGATCGGCTCGCTCGAACAAGCCGCCGAGGTCGTGCGTCACGATCACGACGCTCGTTCCGTCAGCCGAGAGCGCGTCGAGCCGTTCGAGGACCGCCTGCCGCGACGGCCAATCGAGCCCGGAGAACGGCTCGTCGAGGACGAGATGAGCCGGCTCCATGGCGAGTGCTCCCGCGATCGCGATCCGCGCCTGCTGGCCCCCCGAGAGGCGATCGATGCGGCTCTGGCGGTGAGCGTCCATTTCGACAGCCTTGAGCGCGGCGGTCACTCGCCGGTCGATCTCGCTGCGGCCGAGGCCGAGGTTTTCCGGACCGAAGGCGACATCGGCCTCGACTGTCGCGGCAACGAAGCAATCCCGGGGGTTCTGGAACACCATCCCGACCGACGTTCGCGCTGCGACCGGGTTCTCCGGGACCGAGAGGTTGTCGATCGAAACGGACCCGTCGTCCGGTTCAAGCAGGCCGTTCAGGTGTCGAACGAGCGTCGTTTTCCCGGAGCCGTTCGGTCCGGCGATGACGACGAACTCCCCGTTCTTGATCCGGAGCGAGATCCCGTCGAGCGCGGTCGTTTCCCCGCGTCTGTGGGTGAGATCCCGAACAGTGATCATTCGGCACGGATCGCGTCGCTTCGAACGATCCCGATCGCAGCCGCCATCTTCGCCGCCTCGGCCGGAACGAACACGACTGCGCCGGTAACGACGGCCGTCCGAAGCGTCATATCGAGGTTCCACCACAGGAAGGGGACGCCGAGGCCGTAAATGACGAGCGTACCGACAGCCATCCCGCCGACCAGTCGCCCGACGGACACGTCGCCGAGAGAGCGGAGCTTGAACCCACCGTGGGCGATCGCACCGACCGCGAGGGCGGCGATCGGGTACGAAAACAGATAGCCGCCGGTTGCCCCGAGCAATACGCCGAGGCCAGCACTCCCGCCGGAAAAGACCGGGGCTCCAAGCACGCCTGCCAACAGATACAGGACCATCGACGCGGCGCCCCACACCGGCCCCAAGAACAGCCCGGTGAGAAAGACCCCGAGTACCTGCAGCGTCACCGGTGCTGGTGAGAGCGGATACGGGAACGAGACGTACGCGAACGCGCCCATGAGAGCCGCGAACAGGGCCGCACGCGCGATGTTTAGCGTCGTTTCGTCGCCGACGAGATCGACCGCCGGGGCTGTCGAGTTGCTCATAGGAGTGCCTGTCCGTCAACTATAATTATTGTACCGGTTTACAAAGGGCGTCAGTCCGCGGCACGGCTAACAGAACTCGCCCCCATCCGCCGATGCGGACATCGGAAAGTAGGGTACAGGAGCCGCCGCTCCGGGTCAGTGCCCGAACGGTAACCGGACAGACACCGGAGAACGTACGTAATTGTTTCGTGTGTCAGTCCCTAATACCAGTCATGAGCGGATCGCTCCCGTCCCGAGAAACGTTCGCGTCCCAATACCGATCGCTCGCTGTGGGCGAACGTGGAAGCTTTATTTCGGACCTCCGGGCGGCCCGTGGCTGGGAGACGGCTGTCGAAGGGGCGATCGTGGTTGCGGAACGTGACGGGACTGTGCGTCGTATCGCCGTTGATCAACCGGATGAGGATACGGCCGTCGATGCGGTCGTTGCTGCTGACGAGCGGCTCCGGTCGATCGCTGAAAACCACGACGCCGAGGTGCTGGAGCCGGGGGCGCTCCGCGACGAGTTGTTTTATGCGCTCGATACACAGAAGGGGACGGAGCTGTTCGGGGCCCACTTCGGCGATACGGATCTGGATCCCCCTGATCGAGTGGCCTCCTCAACCGAAAGTCGGGACCCACAAGCCGACGATCGCCCCGGTCTCGGAGGACGCGAGACGGCCTCCCCATCGTTGAAACCACAGAGCCGACAGACGACGATCGGGCGGTCGGGAACGGGGACCAGTGGCACACAGACAGGAACTGAAAGCCAGCGGGACGATCCGGAAGAAGGCTCGGACGAGATCGAGGGAGTGGTCTCACTGGCCACGGTTCTCACAGCCGGCGTCGTTTTCCTGCTACTTTTAGTCCTCGCGAGCGGTTCCGGAGCCGTCGCGTTTTCCGACCTCCTGTCCGGCGAAGACGGGATCGAAACAGCCGACTCCGATCCGACGAGCGCTGACGGAGAAACTGAAATAGCCGCCAATTCGACAACAGAGTCGGACCCCGACGCGGCGGATGGAACCAATGAGGGACAAAAAAGCTGGGATTCGCCCGCAGGCACGCAAGGCGATCCACCGCTGCAAAACGGGACCCGCGACGCCGATCAGATCGCGGAGACACACGCGGCCGCAATGAAAAACTACGATTCATTCCGGTTCCGCGTGCGATCTGAAGGGCCTGCTGACGCCGGAGCGATCGACCCGCCAAGCGATCTCGACGTCCGTATCATCGCGAACAACCAGTTCATGGTCGAAGAGGAAGATATCAACAACAGTTCCGGCGAAAGCGTTTCAATCGACGTGTTCGCCGACGGCTACCTCGAGTACTGGCGGTTCGACGGCCCGGCAGGGGTGCGGTACAATCGGGGAGAAATTCGGATGGCGCCGACAGTCATCGACTGGAGCGGCGAGTACGGCGCGGACCTGATTCGGACGTACCTGAACGCGTCCGAAACTACCGTGCAGCGGGATTATGTTGACAATCCGATCGCGTATCGGATTATCGTCGACAGTCCCCCACCTGCACTCGCCGAATCGGCCGTCAATTACCGGGCGGCTGCGACGGTCATGTCTGACGGGTCAGTCCAGACGCTAACGGTGAGCTACCGTCATGAGCCCTCGGGAGAGCAGGTCTGGCTCCGGTTACAGTACGACATCGGCGAACCCGAGATCGGGACGCCGATCTGGTACGACCGGGCACTCGAACAGTTCGATTACGGTCCATGATCCGGCGTTCGACGGTCGAAATTGAGCCTTGACGGGATGTTTCCGTTGTGCTACGTTGGTAACGTTCTCGATCTCGTGTTCGCGCGGACCGTAGATGATCGCGACGCTCACCGCCCGTTTTTCCGTCGGCTGGAAACAGTGACCAGTGGTACGTTAATTTGCCCTAATTGAGATTAATTCGGGCGTATTAGCGTTCAAACGCTCGTATTCGGCGTAAGCGTATCAACCCTATATCCGGCCGGATCCCCGTAGCATCGGACGCAATGAGAGCGACACAACTGCTGACGGTTGCGGTCGTATCGACGCTCCTGCTCGGCGGGACGGCAGCGCTCGGTGCCGCTGCTCCGGCCGGACAGGCAGCCGAGAGCGTGACGGACGCACCCGAGGCGAACGCCTCGGAGGGGCCTCAGAACGAGACGGTCGGCGCCGAAAGAAGCCACGCGAACGGCAGTAAGGAGCGCGCCGAAGACGCCCGTAACCGAAGCAACGACGCCGACAGTGTCGGGCCGAGCGACGCGCTTCCCGAACAAGCCCCCGATCAGGTCAGCGAGATTCACGGGACAATCGAGTCGTTCCTGAACGGCTCAACTGACAGCCTCGACAAATCGCTGGGCGAGCGGCTCTCGGGCGGGGGGCGGCAGGAGGCCACTCGAGTGCAGACAGCGAGATCGACGACAGTGACAATCGTGCTGGGTAACTGATTTGATTACACAATAATTATATAACATACTATTATGATAAATAACGAGCCCGAAATAGACAGGCGCACGTATCTCACAGTAACAGGCGCGACTGCGGCAAGTATGGTCAGCCTGGCCGGGTGTACCGGGGGCAGCGCGACCGGGACACTCGCCACACAGGTAACGGACCAGCCGGGCGATATCGACGACTTCGAGTCGTGTGTCGTGACGATCGTCGGCATGTGGCTCGGGCCGGCGGACGTCGACGCCGAGGACGGGACGGATGGAGACGCCACCGATCGGGAGTATTACGAGTACGACGAGCCACGGGAGGCCGACCTCGTCGACCTACAGGGTGACAACACCGCACTGGTCGACGAACGGGAACTCGAAGCCGCGACGCACGCCTTCCTGCAGCTCGATACCGACGGGATCGACGCGACACTCGATGACGGTAGCTCGGCGACCATAGAGACACCGGGAGAAGCGCCGCTTACGTTCAACCAGGGGTTCGACGTTCGCGAGGACACCCGGACGGTGTTCACCGCCGATTTTACGCCCGTCAAGCGGGGCCAAACAGGATCGTACGTCCTCCAGCCCGTGCCGGACGGGATCACGGTCGAATACGAAGAGTCGTAACACCGGAACATGGAACGGACCAATCTGCTCGGCGGCATTCTCGTCGCCCTCGTCGTCGTCGCGGGTATCGGAGCGGCTCTCTATACCGGTCTGGGGCCGGCTCCAGGAGGCGATTCTGGCGCGGACATCGAGGATTTCCCAACCGAAGAAGACACGGACGGTAACGAAACGACGGCACCATCGTCGGCCGACACGCTGCCGTTTTCGTTCACGATAGACAACACCGAGAAGTGTGGACAGACCTGTCGGGAGGTCACCGCGACGCTCGACAACAATCAAAACGAGACCGCAACCGCCGTCACCGTCTACATACGGATCCTCGCCGGCGAGAACAACACGGAGACGGACGATATCGTCTGGGAAGGCACGGAGGACGTCGGGGCCATGGACCCTGCCGCATCCCACACAACGACAAAGCGAATCGAGTTATCGCTACAGGAGGCACGGACGGTCGATCAAAACGACGGCTGGATCACGATCCTCACGACCGTCGAATCGGACACCACAACGGTCACGTTCCAGGACAGCGAACAGGTGGCATAATCCAATGAGTTACCAGCCACCCACGCCAATCCCCGGAAATCGGCCGGACGGAGACCCGGGATGATGGCTCCCGACGATTCGACCGCCATCGATCGCCGGAGCTACCTCACGGCGCTCGCCGGAACGGGGACCGTGTCACTCGCAGGCTGTTCGCTGTTCGAATCCGAGGACGACAGCCCGACGACGACGCTGGAAGACGAACGGGCACGCGAACTGGCCGAGGAGTTCGCGCCGACGCTGTATTTCGACACCGAAGAAAAGTGGTACCCGACTGATCCTCGCCCCTACGAGACCGAAGACAACGGCGACACTGTCGTCGACGGGTTCGAGGCGTTCGACGGCTACAGCGAACGGTACGGAGATGCGAGCGCACCGCCGGAACCGACTGTCTTCTATCACGTCGTGGAGTACGACGAGTCACCGCTTGCAGTCGTTCAGTTCTGGCAGTACTCGGCGTTCGACCAGTTCAGTACGAACTTTCACTGGCACGACTGGGAAGTGCTCCACGTCTTCGTCGACACCGAAACGGGAGCCCCCCAGCTCCACGTCGCGAGTTCGCACTCCCGGACGGTTCCCAACAACGAGTTTCTGGATCCCGATCCGGACCGGACCCCGGCCGTGCTCGTCGAACTGGGCTCGCATTCGAATGCGCTCTCGATCAACGACCAGCGCGAACGATTCCAGCGACTCCCCTTCGATGACCTGCTGGCCGACATCACGAACGGGACGATCGGTGGCGTCGAGGCACTCTCCGAGTTGCCGATCGCCTACGGTCTCCCCCGCGACGAAGGGGGACGGTTCCCCTTCGTACTCCCGGAGCTCGATGGGGTGCCGATCTACGAACACGATGGGTTGCCGTCGATCTCGCGATCTGATCTCGTCGACGAATCGCTGGTCGTTCGGTCGTTCGAGGCGCTCTCTTCGCCCCCGTCAGAGCTTCCGGGGCGTGAAACCGGCCTCGTTTTCGACCACGCATCGCGGGACTCCGCCGAGACCGACGTCGAGTACGATCTGGTCCCGTCGAAGGGACTCGAACATATAACCGATTTCACCGGGCCACAGTTGAGCTTCGAGTTCGCTGTCCCCGGGTTCGTCGAGGACGCCATCTCGGGGCACCTTACGACGACGGGAGTCCCCTGGCAGACGCCCCGGTACGACAATCCGGCGGCGGATGTCTCGGATCCGAACCACCGGGCAGAGTTGGCTGACCGATACGACGCGATCGGCGAACCAGCACCGATCGGCACCATCGTGGCGTCGGTCACCGAGGCGGTGACTACCGAGGAAGCGCCGGACAACGAGGGGCTTACGACGGAGCCGACCGGCACTGAGGGAGTCGTCCTCGTCGAAAGCGATCCCGAAGCGGTGCCAACGTTCAGCGGTGGCGTCACGGTGTTACGGGGGGTCCCGGAAGGCGATCATGGCCTGACGGTGAACGGGCCCGGCCTCGCACCGCACAGCGAAGACATCGCCGTTGGGACCAGCGAGACCCCGACGACCGCCGGAGTTGGCGGGGAGATCCCACTCGTCGCTAACGAGCAGGCGACCAAACTCGAGGTCGATCCCAGCGAGGCTGACAGCGATCTCACCGATCTCGCGGTGGAGGACGACTTCGCCGGGCGGCTCTACGAGGCACCGCTCTCGGGCCCGGACGCGGTTTATGTCCACCGGGGCGGCGCCTACACGACCGAAGTTCGGGACGCCGACGGCGAGATCGGCGCCGTTCGGGTCAATCCGGATTCGGCTGCGAATATCCGGATCGACGACCCCCGGACGGGCAAAGCGTCTCTCGGGACGTTCCTGGCGACGATTGCCCAAGAGGCCGCAGCGACTGTCGAGGAGGCAGGCGAAGCGCCCGACGACCAACCGGATAGCGACGACGACCGTGGTGCCCAAAGCGACGGTGGCGCGGGCAACGCGGTCGAGGGGCTTCGAAGAGCGCTCATCGCCGTCGCCGAGTCCGCCCGCCGGGCCGCCGAACGCGCCGAGGCCGGTGACCGAGGGAACGCTGACGCGGCGCTCGATGCCGTCTCGACACGGCTCGATCGGGTCACCGAACGGCTGTCCGAAGCGCGGGAAACGCTTCCCGGCGAGGTCGCACGCGCGACCGATCGACGACTCGAACAGGCGCAACGCCGCACCGACCAAGCGAAGGCAGCAGAGAAACTGTGAGACACGGTTGAGGCATGTTTCCGGCTCAAGCGAGTGGCGACCAACGGTCGTCAATGCCACACTCGCTTCGAATGGCCGGTCTCGTCCGCGAATAAAGTCGATAGAGCGGTCGCTCGGGGACGAAAAGATACGGACAGAAATACTGTTTCAGTCGCTGATGAACTTGTTGTCGCGCCAGTTGACCGTGTTCTCGGCCTCGCGTTCCCGCGGATCGTCAATGACCTCGACGCTCGCGGCTCGTTCCTCACCGTCGACGATCCGGACCGCCTCGAGTTCGTCGTCGACAGCCGCGATCGCAGTGAGTGTGCCCTTATCGGCGTACTTCGCGAGCCCGCACAGCACCTCGAACATGGGGTACTGAAGCGCTGTGTTCTGTAGGACAGTTTCGCGATCGCCCTTGAAACAGGCGTACTCGACGAGCTTTGAGTTTATTTCCGGTTCCTGTTCTTGCACTTGGCCGCCGTCGCCGAAGTTCCCCCACTTGGGGCCGTCGTCGTCGCCGACGGAGGCACCCCCTTCCTGGTCTTCCGGCGGCGACTCCTGCCAGCCGTCTTCAGTCTCGTAGAGACGGTTTTCTGTAATGCTCGCTTTCAGTTGTGCTGTCGGTGTGTACTTCGAGATATTGTCCTCGGCAGCGACCGCGCTGACAATGAGTGTGTTGTTTCGTCTCGTTACTTCGACGTCCTCGATTTCGACGGGCAGTTCGTATTTGTCGAAGAACTCGTGGACGTCTTCGAGTTGCAGTTCCAGCGTCGAATGAAGTCTGTATACACGACTGGTCATAGTATCCCTGTCCCACAGCGGGGGCGGTTCCCCCTGACGCGAGTGGTTCAACTCAATATACGCGTTCATCACTTATATCATCTGTCCTTCCGCATGTCATTCCGTCGCATGGCTGTGCAGTCGGGCGAACTCATCGCCGTTTCACTCCGATCACGACGGGGACCAATACGGGGGTTTCGGCCGGGTTCTCGCCACAGAAGCACAACCGGCCGGGGAATTAAGCCGCTGGGGATGGTATGTATATCCGATGACAGAGCACTATGAGGTGACGGTCGTCGGCGGCGGGCCGGCCGGGCTGACGGCGGCGCTGTATACGACTCGACTTGGACACAAAACCGCGGTTATCAACCGCGGTGGCGGTCGAGCCGCGATGATGCTCGATACCCACAATGTCATCGGTGTTACCGAGGAGGTCTCCGGAAACGAGTTCCTCCAGACGGCGGTCGAGCAGGTCAAATCATACGGGGCCGACTACTATCAGGACCTCGTCGTCGATATCGACCAGACTGACGACGGCTACCGACTGACTGCGGGCGATACTGAGGTGACGAGCGAGCACGTCGTACTCGCGACGGGCTTTTCCGACGAACGCCCGGATCCGCCGCTCCCTCGAACCGGTAGAGGCCTCCACTGGTGTCTCCACTGCGATGCCTACATGTTCGTTGACGAACCGGTCTTCGTGATGGGGACGGATGACTCGGCGGCCCACGTGGCGATGATCATGCTGAACTTCACGTCCGACGTCGACCTCCTCACGCGCGGCGAAGAGCCGGAGTGGTCCGAGGAGACCGCAGCACTCCTCGAAAGTCACCCGATCGAAGTCGTCCACGAAGAGATCGTCGGTATGGAGAAAGACGACGACGGGTGGCTTACGGCCTTCGTGTTCGAGGACGGGACGATCGAGGAGTATCGCGGCGGCTTCCCGATGTATGGCTCCGATTACAACACCGACCTCGCTGAGTCACTCGGTGTCGAACGCAACGACGACGGCACAATCGCGGTCGACGATCACGGTCGCACGAACGTCGACGGAGTCTACGCCGTCGGTGACGTGACGCCGGGGCACAACCAGATCCCGACCGCGATGGGCGAGGGAGCCCGCTGTGGGATCGGAAACCACTACGATCTGCGGGCGTTCCCCCGAAGCGCCGAGGAGATCGAAGAGCAAGGCCCAGTGACCGAAGCCGACGTGCCCGGGATCTCCGAAGAGCTATTGCGCCACGCCGTCGCCCACGAGGGCCACGCCGGCGGTGCCCGAAACGACCGGGTGGCGACCGGCGACGACTGAGCGGTGACTTTCATAACAGCCGTCCAGGTTGGCTGTTTGAGTGGTTGACCACGGGCGGAGTGGTTTATTTTTGGCCATCTGCCGCGACAGTCCCTGTCGACTGGTTGCATTGTACAGTATTATCCTTCGCTCTCGAATAATCGCGCATATAGTGAATATTAAGGTTGCAGAGAGCGATTATGATAATATGGAGACACGCAAGGTACAACGGCTCGGCCCCTCGACGCTGGCGATGACGCTGCCGGCCGAGTGGGCGAGCGACCAGTCGGTCGAGAAGGGCGACGAGGTGTCGCTCCGGATGGGGAGCAAGGGAACGCTCACCGTCATGCCCGAATCCGTCCAGAAGGAAGAAAGCGAGGCGATCATCCACGCCCAGAACCTCGACGCCGAGTCCGTCGAGCGGGCGATCGTCGCTCAGTACGTTCTCGGCCGACGTATCATCCACGTCGAAGTCGAGGAGGGCGGAACGCTCGATTCCTCGCAGATCAACGCCGTCTACAACGCCGAGACACAGCTGATGGGCCTCGGCGTCATCGAGGAGACGCCGGAACGGATCGCGATCCGCTGTTCGGTCGACCCCGAGGACTTCACGCTCGATAACCTCCTCGAACGACTGGAATCGACGGGGTCGACGATGCGAAACGAGGGAATCAAGGCGCTGGCGCACGGCAATCCCGATCTGGCCCAGCGGGCCCTGAACCGCGAGCGACAGGCCAACAAGATCTTCGTACTCCTGTTGCGGCTGATCTTTACTGCCTATCAGAACCCGAACCTCGCTCGTACTGTCGGGCTCGACTCGGGCTTCCCGCTGATCGGCTACCGCTCGATCGCGAAGAACCTCGAACTCACCGCCGACAACGCCGAGGACATCGCCGAGATCGTCCTCGAGACCGAGGGGCACACGCTCAACGTCGACAGCGCGACGATGCGCCGGATCCGGGAGTTCACCGACCAGGTGAACGAACTCACCGAACTCGGCGTGCAGGCCGCCGTCAACCGCGATTACGACATGGCCATCGAAACGCGGAACGCTTTCGCGGAGATCCGAAACCGCGAGATCGAGATCCTCGACGATCTGGAGGAGATGCCCAACGAGGACCTGCTCCGCGTGCGTGAGGTGCTTGTCAGTCTCGGCCAGACAGCCCAGTATGCGATCCGAAACGCCGAGATCGCGACGAACCTCGCACTCGACGAGAACAGCGGCCACGTGACGATCAAGTAACGCTACGCGGGCGAATTCGATTCTCGGCGCTGACGGACGTACAGCCACAGTGTGCTACAGAAGGCGATTCCGACGGCACCGGCCGTAATACCGAACGCGACCCGGTAACCGAATTCGGTGTAGACGGCCGTGCCGGCGACGACGTCACCGGTCCGATACCGGTCGACGGCAAACCCCATCAGCGTCGGCAGAACCGTCGCTCCGAAAAAACCGGCCCCGTTGACGACCGCGGTCGCGACACCGCTCGCCTCAGTCGGGTATCGTTCCTTGATGATCGGCAGTGCGAGCATCGTCACGCCGAGACAGCAGCCGATGAGAAAGTACAGAACAGCGACGACTAAAAGCGGCGGCGAGCCGACGATCGGGATCACCAATAGGACGGCGACGAAAAGGCCGAAGCCGGCGATCAGCGGCGGGAACCGCCGGCCGATCCGATCTGAGAGCCGCCCGACGGCCGGGCCACCGACGAGAATACCGACCGAACCGAGGAGCGTATAGTACGAGGCCGTCGTGACGTCGAGGCCGTACACCGCGACGAGGTATGGGACGCCCCACAGGCCGATCACCGTCAGGATCGTACCCATCCCCGCGAAGAACGCGATAGACAACAGCCACTGATCTGGATCGGTGGCGAGTTTTTTGAGATACCCGCCGGTGTCGGCGAGCGTGACCGACCCCTGCTCGGGGACGTTCTCGATCGGGTCGAGCCCGGCCGTGGCCGGGGACTGCCGTGCGAACGCAAAGACAGCGCCTGCAGCCACGAAGCCCAGCACGGCGAGACCGAAGACGGTCGAACGCCAACCGAACAACCCGACGGCGACGGCCAGCGGCGTCGTCGCGAGAATCGCCCCGGTGCCGGCCGCCATTCCGGCGGTCAACCCGGTCATCGTCGCGAACTCGTCGACGCGAAACCAGTTTGCACAGAACCGCAAAATAGCCACGAATATCACGCTGCTACCGAGCCCGATGAGCGCCCGCGAGAGGAGGGCGGCCGGGTAGCCCCCACTCACGGTGAATCCGATCGCACCGAGGCTGAGGACCGTCGCGCCGACGGAACCGACGTACCGCGGGCCGTAACGGTCGGCAAGCACGCCGGCGGGGACCTGGCTGAAAGCGTAGATGATGAAAAACGAGGCGTGTAGCGTTCCGAGCTGTGTCGCCGTGATCGTGAAGTCACTCGTCAGCTGCTCGGAGAGGACGGCGGTCGAGAGCCGGTGGACGTTGACGAGCAAGAAGACGAACGCGAGCGCCCCCCAGGCGAGCCAGCGACGCTTCGTCGGGTCGCGCAGTATATTCACGCATTCCCGTTTTTTCGAACGTTCAGTAAGCGTTGTGGTATTACGTCTCAGCACCGTTCGGCTCGCGATGACCGCGTCCGGCGGGGGAACCCTTAGGACGGTGCCGTCCAATACGTCGGTGTGAATCGGGTCGAAGTGAGCACGGTCGTCCGACTCCCGGCCGAGGAGGTATACGAGTTCCTTCTCGGGTTCCGCAACTACGCGCAGTACTCGGAGCATCTCCGGTCGGTTCGACAGTTCGGCGACGGAGACGCCGGTACGGAGTACGAACTCGAATTCGCGTGGTGGAAGCTAACATACACGGCCCGCTCGAAGGTGCTCGAACTCGAACCACCGGAGCGGATCGAATGGCGGATTATCAAAGACATCGACGCTGCCGGCCGCTGGCTCGTAGAGGAGATCGACGGCGCTGAAACCGGCGAAACGTCCGAACCGAGAACGGAGGTCACGTTCGTCGCCGAGTACGCCCCGGATTCGGCCGATGACGGGATCGTCGATCTTCCGCGGTTCGTCTCGCTCGGCTGGGTCGCCGAGAAGATCAAACCGAAGATCGAACGCGAGGCCGAACGCGTCGTCCGTCGCGTCGTCGCCGATCTCGAAGGCGAGCGCCGTGATGTCGAATTGCGGGTCGAAGCCGGATGAATCGGGACGAACGTCGGAGCCACGGTAGTTTTTATATCACCGCGCCGAACGTCCGCCGATGCTCGCGGGCGTAAACGTCGCACTGGGTGTGTCGGGCTCCATCGCGGCAGTCAAGACAGTCGAGTTGGCCCACGAACTCCGGCGACAGGGCGCCGACGTTCGGGCGGTGATGAGCGGTGCTGCGCGTGGAATCATCCATCCGTGGGCGCTCGAGTTCGCGACGGAGAACGCCGTCATAACGGAGATCACGGGATCGGTCGAACACGTCGAACTGTGCGGAAACGACGGCTGGGCCGACGTATTGCTGCTCGCGCCCACGACGGCGAACACGGTCGGGAAGATCGCGAGCGCGATCGACGACACTCCGGTGACGACGACGGCGACGACGGCGCTCGGTGCCGATGTTCCCGTCGTCGTCGCGCCGGCGATGCACGAGCCGATGTACGACCATCCGGGAGTCCTCGAATCGATCGAGCGACTGGAAGCGTGGGGCATCGATTTCGTCGAACCCAGACTCGAGGAGGGCAAAGCCAAGATCGCAAGCGAGGAGGCGATCGTTCTCGAGACGGCCCGTGCCGCGGGCGGTCAGCCGCTTTCTGGCCATCACGTCGTCGTCACGAGCGGCCCGACGAGCGAGTCGCTCGATCCGGTCCGAATACTCACAAACCGCGCTTCGGGGCGAACTGGCCGCGCCGTCGCGAAAGCTTCCTACGTCCGCGGAGCCGACGTGACGCTCGTTCACGACGGCGAAACGGTGCCGTACGCCGATGTGCTCTCGGTCGAGAGCGCGGCCGAGATGCTCGAAGCGGTCCGATCGGTCGTCGGCAAAGCGGACGCGCTCGTCTCGGCGGCCGCGATCAGTGACTACACGATCGAGACCGCGCCCGAAAAGATCCGTTCGGGACAGGAGTTGACGCTCGAACTCGATCCGACGCCGAAACTCATCGACGCGGTTCGCGAGGAACACCCGGAACTGTCGGTCGTCGGCTTCAAACTCGAGACGAGCGGGGACGACGAAGCGATGACCGAGCGGGCCCGCAAGACGCTCCGACGGGCGGGGCTTACTTTCGTCGTAGCAAACGACGCGAGCGTGATGGGTGCCGAGACGACGCGTGTTCTCCTCGTCGACGAGGACGACGTGACGATCGAAGAAGGAACCAAGACCGAGATCGGCGGCCGGATCGCCGACGCGCTGGCGGTCGAACTCGGTTGATCCGGCTTTGAGCGGTGAACCTATCGTAGGGGTATTATACATACGCGGCGTAGGATGAATAATGGCGACGCCGGAAGATACGCTGTCGATTCTTCATGTCGATGACGATGCGGCACTCGGCGAATTAGTACGATTGTATCTGGAGCGTGATGACGTCGGCCCGGAGTGTACCGTCCGAACGGAGACATCGCCGGAGACCGCCCTCGAAGTGCTCCGGACAGACGGAGAGCCGTTTGACTGCGTTATCAGCGACTACCGCATGCCCGAGATGAACGGCATCGAGTTCGTCGAGGCGATCAGAGAGACTCATCCGGAGCTTCCGGTGTTGCTGTTTTCGGGCGAAGAGACCGACGAGATCGCCGCGGAGATCATCCGGACCGGACTGTCGGATTATCTCCGGAAAGGAACCGGCACCGATCAGTACACGATGTTGATCCGGCGGGCCGAACACGCCGTCGAATCCGACGGTCAGTTCGATCCGGAAGCCGAGACGGAGCTCGACGGCGTCGGCGTCGTCGGCCCCGACGAACGCTTCGAGCAGGCCGACGACACATACGCCTCGTTTTATCGATACGACGCCTCGGACGTCGTTGGAAAACACTGGAGTGAACTCCACCCCGAAGAGGAAGTCGAGCACATCAGAACCCACGTCCTGCCAGTCGTTCGGGACGGCGGCAAATGGAGCGGCCGAAGCGAAGGGCTCCGTGCCGACGGGAGCACGTTTACCGAATCGAAGATGGTGACCGCGCTCGACGACGGGCGACTCCTCATTGCGGTCTCGGAGATCGACGGTGGAACCGGACAGTCGAACGAATAGTGGACCAGTTGGACTCGTCGCAGGTTTCGAAGATTACGCCTCGATGACTCGCTTTTCCGAGTAGGTCGTCCCGCACGCGCAGGCCGCATACCCGTGGATGACGTCCCCTTCAGCGTAGAGTCCACCGACGTCCTCGTTTTGTTCCTCGACGAAGGCGAACAGGAACTTGACGTAGTGGTCCTCGTCGGACGTCGCCGAGGTGTCGGGACAGCTCCCACCCGTGTAGTCGTCGTCGATGTCGCCGGCGGTGTCCATGGCCATCCCGGCGAAGTCCATCGCACCGAGGCCGGTCGCCTGCTGGAACGCCGATCGGCCATCGTCGCCGGGCAACACCAACACAACGCCGTCATCGACGCGGATTCCGATTTCGAGGAGGTCCTCGATCGATCCGATCCCCTCCTCGTGGAGATAGATGAGGACGTCGTCGGGGCGCTCCCCTCGAAGGAACGCCTCGTGGAGCGTTTCCGAGGGGGGAGCGTCAGTCATTCGGAGCGTTACTCCTCGTCAGCGTCGTCGGCGTCAAGTAGTTCCTCGATCGACTCGTCGCCGCGGGTCGCGATCTTCGCGTTGATCTGTCGAGTCTCCTCGGAGACCTCGGCACCGCGGACCGTGATCCGCTTTCGTTCGCCGTCGACATTGGGGTCGAAGCCGACGCCGCCCGTCGAGAGGACCGCCTTCGTTTCCGAGCCGTCGATGTCGCCGTGCATCGGCCGGCCGGCCCGGTCTGAGCCACCGGTGATCTCGACCTCGTAGCCGGGGAGATCAACGGCGTCGCCATCGACCGTCTCGCCGATTGATCGACCAATGAACCGGTTCGCGTCCTGTCCGTCCACCTCGAACGAGTAGGTGGTCCCGTCGTCATCACCGACGATGACCTGAAAGTCTGCCATACCGGTCAAAACTGGACGCGAGGGCAAAAGGGTATTGAAACGACCGTGGGAACTGGTCGACCGGCCTCGTCCCCGCTTCCTCGGAGCCAATTCAGTTGTCCAGTGCCGGGACCGCCGAGCGCTTATATTCGCCGTCCGAACTATCGACCGTGAACTCGAACCGTCGTCGTAGCCGGACAACGGGACGGCGGAGCGTGCTCGTCGGGATCCTTGGCGGCGTTTCGGGCGGACTTTCGGGATGTCTCGGTAGATCTGACAGCGAGACGACACGGACGGACCCGATCGACCCATCGATCGGCGACGCGCCCATGTACCAGTGCGATCCACTGAACACGGGGCACCAACCGGAGACTATCGGTCCGACGGACGGAACCGAACAGTGGGCATTCGACGCTGGTGGGGCGGTACGCTCCTCGCCCGCGGTCGAGAGGGGCATCGTCTATTTCGGTAGCGATGACACCCTGTATGCTATCGATGCGAGCGACGGCGTGCCCCTGTGGTGGTTCGAGACGGTCGGTGCTGTCCACTCTTCGCCCGCCGTCGTCGACGGGACGGTCTACGTCGGAACGCGGGGGAATCGACTTTACGCGGTGGACGCCTTGGACGGCACCGAACGGTGGGTCTTCGAGACGAACGGCTCGATCGACGCGTCACCGACCGTCGAGGACGGCGTTGTCTACGCGGCGAGCCAGGCGACAGCGGGGCGTGTCTATGCGATCGATGCCACCGAGGGGACCGAACGATGGCACTTCGAGACCGACTACCGGATCCGTTCCTCCCCGGCTGTCGCGGACGGCGTCTACGTCGGTGGGTGGGATTCGGCCGTGTACGCGATCGAGGAGACTGACGGAACCGAACGGTGGCGTGTCGGGACGGATCAGCCCGTGCTCTCTTCGCCGGCCGTTGGCAACGCGATCTATATCGGGGCAAACGACGGGTATCTCTACGCGCTTGCCCCCGAAACTGGAGACGAGCGGTGGCGCTTCGAGACCGGCGGAATCGCGACGACGCCGGCTGTCGCCGACGCCGTCTACGTCGGTAGCGAGGCGAGCGACGGCGGGCTGTATGCCGTCGATCCGGAAGCGGGGATCGAACGCTGGAGTGTCGATACCGAGGTAGCGGTAACGACTGCGGCGACAGTCGCCGACGCTGTCTACGTCGGTCTCGACGACGGGGGCGTCGTCGCGCTCGAAACTGGGTCCGGAACCGAACGATGGCGGTTCGACGCGCGCGAAACGATCAAAAGCGCGCCTGCCGTCGTCGACGGGACGGTCTACGTCGGGAGTAACGACGGACGGCTGTACGCGATCGGGACCGACGACTGATCGGTACCGGCCCGCCCGAATACAACACCCCGATAGGGTGTTCCTAGATCAACGTCGCCGCGGTGGCGATCATCCACATCGCCATCAGGAGCGCAAAGAATATGGCGAGAAATTTCTGTCGGTCCATACCCTACCATACCGGCTCGGTTTATATAATCCCCACGCCCGGGGTGGCCGCCGAATCGAAACGCCGTTCGGTATCGCTCCCGGACCTGGGCCCAATGGCTGAGGAGTCGAGGCGGGCGACCCTCTGGGTGATCGTCGCCTCAGCGACGCTCACGGTGATGCCGGGGGTAGTGTTGGGGCCCGTCGTTCCGGGGATTCAATCGGGACTGGGCGTTTCGGAATCGCTCGCCGGGCTGATAATCACAACTCATGGGGCTTGTATCGTCCTCACGAGCCCGATCTCCGGCGCGCTCATCGACCGGTATTGACCACGTCGGCCGTACGTCGCAGGGCTCGGACTCGGCGTCGTCTTTCCGTCGGCGTTCGCCTGGATCGAGTCGTTCGTTCCGGCCCGAAAACAGGGGCAGTTCAGTTCCTACGCCGCGATGTCGGGCTACATCGGTCAGTTCGCCGCGCCCGTCGTTTTTGGCCCGTTCGTGGCTCCGCTCGGCGTCCGTGGCGTCTTCACCGCCGCTGCAGTTGTGGCTGTTATCGGAACCGTTTCGGCCGCGGTCGTCCGGACTCGGAACCGCCGTCCGAGTTACTCCAGCCGTTGAACCGACAGTATCAGGCGATCCGCGCATCGACGACCCCGTGGACGACGCCCGCGCTGTGACTCTTTATTGTTCGCGTCTCAAGTACGTCGATGGACCGGTCAGCGGCCTCGACCGCATCGGTCAGCCGGTCGATCGGGCGCTCAGGAAAGAGCGCTTCGGGCGTCGCCTCGTGGAGATGCAGGACGCCGCCGGAAGCGAGCGCGTCGAGCGCCGGATCCAAGTATTCGTGAGAGTCATAGTAGCCCGCGACGACGCGATCGGCGGTCGTTTCGACGGTCCGGCAGTCTCCGAGGACTGCCCGGACACGATCAGTAACGCCGTTGAGTCGTGCGTTCTCGATCAATAGCCGGTACGCATCGGGGTCAACCTCGGCGGCGGTCACCGTCGCGCCCGCCCTCGCCATCGGGAGCGTGAAGTATCCGATCCCGGCGAACATATCGAAGACGCGCTCGTCGGCCGCGACGGTTTCGCCCATCCGAGCGCGTTCGGCTTTGTTGCCCGGCGAGAACATCACCTCGGAGAAGTCGACGGCGTACTTCGTCCCGTGTTCGACGTGGACGGTTTCGGTTTCGCCGAGACCAGCGACGACCGTGGTCGTCGGATCCCGCCGCGTGCCCTCAATGCCGCCGCGTGCGAGGACAGTGTCGGCATTGCCGTGTAGTTCTAGGAGGGCCTCCCCGACGGTCTCCCTGTCGACCTGCTCAAGTGCGTCCGGCGCTGACACGTCCCCGAAATCAACAAGCACGACGCTACCGATAACCGCCCACGACGACGGTGCGGCGTCGATGACGGATTCGTCGACACCGCGTTCCCTAAGTAAGGAGTCTAATCCACGGATTCGCGGTGATAGTTCGATCTCGCGGACAGTCGGAACAGTCGTCGAAGCGGGCGGGTCGGTAACTGGGATCGCGATGCGTCCCTCGTCGTACGACGTCACCTGTCGAGTCTCGTCGTAGACGCCCTCCGAGCGGAGCGATTCGATGGTTGCCTCCGCTTGCGGCTTCTCGACGATGGCTGCGAGACCCGCAGTCGTCCCCGTCATCGATCCGATCTCACTGTGCCTCCGCTGTGTCCGTCTCGGGGAGCACGTGCAGCCCAGATCGGTGTTTGAGGACAGGCACCGACTCGGCATCGGGATCGAGATACGCCGGGCGAGGGATCGTCTTCGACTCGAACGTTTCGGGGTCGAGTACCTGAACAGCGTGAGCGTCCTCGACGGCGACGAGCGTCGTCGACTCGGCGTCGTCGCGTTCGCCGATCTTGCGGGCGTCGGGATCGATCCCCTCCTCGAAAGTCGCTTCGTAGTCTTCGCCCGTCGCGAGTCGCGTTCCCTTCAGGTTACCGTGGGCGCTGGTTACGAGGACGGGGCCATCGCCGTCATCGAGATCGATTATGTCGCCTGGCGTATAGGGTGGCAACCGTGCGGTGAACGTGACCCGATACACTTCGTTGCCGTCCTCGTCCTCCGTGACGAGGGTCGGAGCTTCCGAGACGGCGCCGCCCAACTCTTCGACGATCCGCTTTGCGATCCCCTGGCCCATCTGATTCGTCGAGATCTTCATATCGACGCCGTCTTCGGTCCGGCTCGTCTCGGTGATGAACGCGTTCCGATCGCCCGTCGCCTCCCGGTCGGCGATATAAGCCTCGGCGATCTCGACGGCCCGATCGTTCTCCTGGGTCGTCGGCGTTCGTTCGGTGGCGCGGACCTGGACGATGCTCGCGTAGTAGTCGCCGGCGATCCGGCCACACCGGTCACAGGTCTCTCTGGCGATGTAGACCGGAACCGTGACTTCCTCGGAGAGATCGGTCTCCCTGACACGACCGGTAAACAGACAGCGCATCCGGATCGTGTTCTGGTCGACCTGTTCGGGCTCGACACCCCACTCGACGTCCTCGGCTTCGATGTGGACGCCGAGCCGTTCGGCTGTCTCCTCGATCGCGACGTCGGTGTAATCGCGCGCGCCGACGTCGACCCACCGGTTGCCGCGATGGAGCGCACCACACCGACTGCAGACCCGGATCTCGATGCGCTCGGGCGCGTCAACGAGATCGAATGTCTCGAAATAACAGTCGTCACACAGCACGGCGTCGGGATCGTTCGCCCCGGCGGGCAGATCAATCTCGGACGATCGCTCGATCGGATCGCCGCACTGCGGACAGAACGTCCCCGAACGTGACCCGGAACTCATTGTCGATGGTAGCCGCCCGAAGCGGTTAAAAAGCCCGTTGTGACTGCGGTCGCGGGGCTACCGGAGGATTACTCGTATCCCTCGGTCAGGCTCTCGACGTATTTCGCGACCACGTCGACTTCAACGTGAACCGGATCGCCGATCGATTTCGACGAGAGCGTCGTCAGTTCGTAGGTGGCGGGGATGATCGCGACGGTAAACTCGTCGTCGCGCAGATCGGCGACGGTAAGCGAGATCCCGTCGATAGCGATCGACCCCTTCTCGACGACGTATCGCCGGAGGTCGGCCGGCAGCGAAAAGCCGAACGTCCAGTCGTCGCCTAGCTTCTCTATCTCGGTCACCTCGGCGACGCCGTCGACGTGACCCTGGACGAAGTGGCCGTCGAAGCGACCGTCGGCCGGCAGCGCGCGCTCGAAATTGACGGCGTCGCCCGTCTCGACAGCGTCGAGATACGTCCGTTCGAGCGTCTCCTCCGAGCAGAACAGCTCGAACGTCTCGTCGTCGAACGTCTCGACGGTCAGACAGGCGCCGCTTATCGCGACGCTTTGGCCGTGTTCGAGGTCGGCGGCGAAGGGAGCGGCGACGCGGAGCCGCCGTCCTTCGTCGGTGTCCTCGATCGCGACGATTTCGCCGGTGTCTTCGACGATCCCGGTGAACATACCGGCGATTGGATCGGCGGGGTCGAAAGGCTGTCGTCATCGGCGATTCGTCCCCTTCGGCAGTCTTCCGTTTCTCCCGTCCGGACGGCCACAGTCGGATCGTCGTCGGTCACCCTCTTTCTCGCCGAACGGCGATTTTTTGTTTCTCCTCGGACGACGAACAGACGGATGAACCTGCTCGATACGCTCGCACTTTTCGGGACGGTCGCCATAGCGGCGCCGATCGGCCTGTTGGGGGTCGAGTTTCTCCTCGGCGGACGGCCGGCCGCCGGAGCGGGCTTTCTGGCGATCGCCCTCGCGCTCGTCGTCGGCGGATATTTCACGCCGAGCCTGAAGGGGATCGTCGCCGATACGGTCGTTGGAACGGTGATCAAGGAGTCCGACGAGACCGAGGACGGGGAGGCATATAAGGACTGAGTGGAAAGGTCCGTCATGGCTATCGGGATCATCCGAACGCTCCAGCTCGCCGCGACGCTCGTCGTCGCCGGACCCGTCGGAATCGTCGGGGTGTCCAGCCTGCTCGAAGGAAGGCTTCTGTTCGGAGCGCTCTTTCTCGCGGCCGCAGTCGGGCTCGTCCTCCTCAGTGAGTTCGTCTACGTCAGGCTGACCGACCGAACCGTCGGCCGATTGCGGCGATTGAAAAACGTCCGCGGTGGGGAGTGACCGGGGACAGTCAGTTATTTTTCGGTGAGCGCGTCCCGTACGCGTCGTTTGATGTGGGCGAAGTCGAACGGCGGGCGGCTGTCGGGGTCGACCGGTTCGACGTCACAGACGATGAGTTCCGTCCGGTCGGTTTCAGTCGCCTCCTGGTAGGCGTCTTCGAAGGCCTCATCGGTTCGGACGTGGGTCGAAGAGACACCACAGCTCTCGGCGACACCGGCGAAATCGGTGTTCGAGGAGTGGTTCGACTGGCCGCCGGTCGTACCGTAGATAGCGTTGTCCCACACGACGACAGTGAGGTTCGACGGATCGACGGCCCCGAGCGTCGAGAGCACGCCGAGTGACATGAGCAGTGAGCCGTCGCCCTCGAAGACCACGACGGGGTCATCGACGGCGAGCGCGAGGCCGAGCCCGGTCGGCGTCGTCACTCCCATACTCCCCCACTCGTAGAAGTTACGTGCCCGGTCTTCGACGGCCGCGAGCACGTACGAGGCGACGCCGAGATTTGAGACGGCCACGACGTCGGGGGTGGTCTCGAGAACGGCGGCAGTGCAGGCGAACTGGTCGGCACGGTCGTCGGTCATTTCGATTCCTCCTTGTATCCGGTCACAGTCGTCTCCATGAGCAGTACGTACGGCGTCTCCGTCGAGAACGCGGTCGTCGCGGCCATCCGGACCCGCTCTTCGACGTTGTCCTCGTCGTGGACCGAATGGTTCCGCACGTTCACGTCATCGAGTAGCTCCGGCATGTTGTATCCGGACGTTACCTGCGCGAGATTGAACTCTCCGAGATCGCCGCGCCGCGTGACGATTCCGAGAAACGGAAGCCGGGCGGGCATGCTCAGAGAGGAGAGCGCGTTGAACGTGTTCGCCAGACCGCTCGATTGACAGAGCAACGCACCGCGTTTGCCGCCGAGCCAGGCACCCGAGAGCACTCCGACAGCCGCCTCCTCCCGTGTCACGAGCACCGTTTCGAAGGCGTCATCGTCCTTGGCCGCCTCGACCAGTGGGGAGATCGTCGTGTCGGGGAGATACGCGATCATCTCGATATCCGTGCGCTTGAGACCGTTTATCGCTTGATCGATCCATGTCATGGTGTGAGTCCCGCGTTCCGACCCGACGTCGAGCCGAAACAGGATACCAGCACGTTCGCCGGCGATCTTATGAAGATATTGGTGCCCGAATGTCGGCGATCGGGCGGCGGCGTTCAGTCGGCTTTGAGTCCTTCCCCGTACTCTTGTGCTTCCGCGAGAACGTCTTCCAGGGACTTGTCGACGAGTTCGTTGTACAGCAACACGTCGATCGGGAGCGTCGGCGCGCCGTCGACGAGCCCTTCCAGAAGCACGAGTCGTTCGCGGGCACGCGACATCCCGACGTAAAAGACTCGCCGTTCGTTGTCGGTCATCGTTGGGACCGGATCCGAACGCTTCGTGAACTCCGTGACTCCCGGGACGTCCTCGGGATCTTCGATAGAGGCGGCCATCTGCTCGACGACCTTCTCCGTGAGGTCGGTCGCAACGAAGACGTGATCGGCCTCCCGGCCCTTCGCCGAGTGGATGGTCCCGAGGCGGACGCGGTCGGGGTCGGCGCCGCGGTAGTCCCCGCTGAAATACGCGTCGACAGACCGCTCTTGGAAGTTCGAGACTCTGGTAAGCATGTCAGCCGCGGAAGCCGGGCCGGGGGCAAACGGCGCGTGTTCGTCGACGAAATCGGGGGTGATCTCGAGATTCGTGAGGTCGTCGACGCCCGCTTGCTCTTCGAGTTCGTCCAGCGCGTCGAAATAGTCGTCCCGCTCGCCGGTCCCGAAAGCGCTGTCGGCGAGCATTTCGCCGAGCCGTCTGGCCTGCAGGCCGTCGATCGATTCGCCGTCGTTCAGGGCCTCGATCCCTTCGACGTACCCCCGGAGACGATCGGTCCACATCCGCTGGTCGGTCAGGGCAGTAAACGGGATTCCCTCCCCGATGAACTCGTCCATGAACTGGAACATCTGATAGCGGGCCCGGAACAGACACATGACGCTGCCGTCCTCGTCTTCGTCGATCGTCATCCGGACGTTTCGGACGAGGTCGATCATCGACGGCGAGCGGACGGCTTCGACGGAACCGCCCTGCTTGCGCGGTTTGAGGTCCTTGTCCTGTCGCTTTTCGATGTGGCTGATCTGCGTGTTGACGACGTTCAGGATGCGCGAAGGGAGCCGGTAGCTGTTGGGCAACACCACATCGTCGTCGACCTGCTCATCCAACAGGAGGTTTGGATCGGCGCCTTGCCAGGCGTAGACGACCTGGTCGTCGTCACCGGCGATGAGCACCGAATCGACGTGGGGTTTCCACTCCTCGTAGACTCCGTATTGCAGCGTCGTGATGTCCTGAAACTCGTCGATGACGAGGTGATCGACGCTCGGCACCAAGGAGCGTTGCTGGACGCGTTCGAGCATGTCGGCGAAGCCGACGATCCCCTCTTCACCTTTATACGCTCGCCACGCCCGGATCGCCTCGGGGATGTCGACGCGGTCATCATCGCTGGGCCAGGTCGGCGTGTACTTGTTACCGGTCTGGGCCTTGTCATCGATCTCCGGGGGGAGTCGGACCTCCTCTTCGTTCCATTTGAACGGGACGTCGTACCAGTCAGCGACGTCGCGTTCGGTCCGCTGGAGCCACTGTGAGGTGGCGATGATCTTGTTACCGAGGGTCGTAGATCGGGCCGATCGCCGTCGTGCGGATTTGTTTTCGTCTTCGAATTCGATGCCGTACTCCTCACAGAACTCCTCTTTGTGGGTCTCGCCAACGACGTCTCCCCGAGAAAGATTCAGCAGTTCGTACGCCTTCGCGTGCATCGTACAGACGTTGCTCCGGAGCGATTTGGGGGTACAGTCGAGCCGTTCGGCCAGCCGCTCTCGAACCTCTGCCGCGGCGGCCCGGGTGTAGGAGACGACGAGCACGTCACGTCTATCGACACCCTCGTCGAGCATCTCGCCGACGCGATCGAGTAACGCCGTCGTCTTTCCGCTCCCCGGTCCCCCGAAGAGCCGAGTTACGTGGGTGGAATCAGCCATTACTCGCGTAATGCCGCCCACAATTATAAACCACGTGTTTGAGACGGCCGGTGGTCCCGCCGTCTACCGCGTGCGCTTTCCGCTCTTCGGAGGCGTCGAGGCGGCTGGAACGGATGCGTCGGCCGACACGAATTGTCGTGAATCCGATGTCGCTCCGACGGTCCGCATCAGTTTGGCTGCCATCCACAGACCGAACAGACGGAGGCGTCGAGGGCGTGGAGGCCACCGCAGTCCGGGCAGCGCTTCTTGTTATAATCCTCCTCCCAGGAGGCTGTTTCGTGGTCGTGGCCTCGTTCCTCCAGGAACTCGTCGAAGATGTCATCTGCGGTCGCCATACGCAGTAGCGTTCGACGAGCACGATAATAAACTCTGTGGCAATTTTTATCACGGGTAACGGTCCCGTGGCACGTTGGTTACCGGCGGCTTTTATCCGGCGCGGCCGTACCGAACCCATGGATACCGCTGCTGATCTGTCGCTCGTCCACCGGAGCCGTCCCGGGAGCGTCGAATCGGATGCGCCCGCCGTCGTCTTGATCCACGGCCGCGGAGCAAACGAACGGGACCTTCTCCCGATCGCCGCCCAGTTGCCGGCGGAACTTCACGTGTTGAGCGTCCGCGCGCCCGACGAAATGGGTGGTCCGAACAGCTACACGTGGTACGATCTGGATCTCTCGGCCGGCGGCCTGCACGCCAGTCAGCCCGATCCAGAGGGGTTCCGCCGTAGTCTCGATCTCCTCCACGAGTTCGTCGGTGAAGCCATCGAGGCCTACGATCTCGACCCCGATCGGATCGGACTCCTCGGCTTTAGCCAGGGCGCGATCACGAGCCTCGCTGCGCTGCTGGAGCAACCCGATACCTACCGCTGGGTCGTCGCGCTCAACGGCTATCTCGCGGAATCCCACGCCGCAGAGGCCGGAAACGCCGCCGAAAAGCCGATCTTTATCGGCTGCGGCTCGGCCGACCAGGTCATTCCGCCCGAACGGGTGCAAAACGCCGCCGAAAATCTCCAAGCCGCCGGCTCAGAGGTCCGTTTCGAAACCTACAACGTCGGCCACGGCACCACCCCGACAGAGGTTTCGGACGTCGTCGCGTGGCTCGAAGATCGGTATTGAGCCGTTCGCCGGTCAGATGGCTTTATCCGCACTCGGTGTGCAAGAACGTCCATGGAACCCGATCCGGACCCCTCCCGTTTCCGCGATCTGATGCTCGGCTCGGAACCCGGATTCGAGGAGGTGCTCCGATGCGTGTTTGGGATCCAGGAGCACGAGGCCCGCCTGTACCTGGAGCTTCTGGATGCCCCGGACAGCACCGTCGCCGAACTCGCGGACGCCGTCGACCGCGACCGAAGCAACGTCAACCGCGGTCTGACGACGCTCTTAGAGAAGGGCCTCGCCGACCGCCGGCGCCGGCTCCTCGATAGCGGCGGCCACGTCTATCAGTATCGGGCGACGCCGCCGGCGGAGGCTCGGGACTTGATGCACGAGACGCTTGACGAGTGGGCGGCCTACGTCCACGAGCGGATCGACGAGTTCCCCTGAGAGAGGAACGGCCCGACACTACGTGCCGATAAACTCGAACCGCACGCCGCCGTCGACGGATTCGGAGAGCCGGACGTCCCACTCGTGGGCGGCTGCGATCTCTGCGACGATCGCCAACCCGAAACCGCTGCCGTCCTCGCTCGTCGTGTACCCGGACTCCAAGACAGTCTCGTGGTCTTCCACCGGGATGCCGGGGCCATCGTCGGTGACGTAGAATCCGGACTCCTCAGAGAGCGTCCCCACTCGAACCGTAACCCTCCGGTCGCCGCGCTCAACGCCATCGTCGGACTCTGTCCGGCTGCTTGTCGAACCATGTTCGACAGCGTTCCGAAACAGGTTCTCGAGGAGGCGCTTGATTCGGTCTCGGTCGCCCTGAACCTCGATGTCGTCTTCGATGGTCATCGTCGCTGCACTCTCGCCGACACGGTCCCACGCTGCCCGAGCGACGTCGGAGAGTGAGACTGACTGAGGCTCTGTAACGGTGCCACCGAGCCGAGCGAACTCAAGTATTTCGTCGATGCGGGCGTCGGCATCGGCGAGCGCATCGAGAGCCGCCCGGATGTCTTCGTTGTCCTCGTGGCGCTCCCGGGCGAGCTCGAGCCGTCCCTTGGCGGCCGATAACGGGTTCCGGAGGTCGTGTGACGCCCGGCTTGCGAACCGATCGAGCCGGTCGTTCTGCCGTTCGAGCCGATCCCGTTGAAGACGCTGTTGGACCTCGTAACCCAGCCACCGACTCGCTATCTCGACGAAGGTTCGTTCGCTGTCGGTGAACGGCTCGTCGCGGGGCTCGTTCGAGGCGAAACAGAGCGTCCCAAAGAGTTCGCCGTCGACGACGAGCTTGCCACCGATGTAGCTCCCCAAGCCGAACCGATCGTACGCCGGATCCTCATCCCACCCCTCCTCGACGGCGTTCGCGACCGCGAGGAATCCGTCGCCCTCGATCGTCCGCCGGCAGTACGATTCCTCGATCGGGCACGTCTCGCCGGACTGTAGCAGTTCGTGCTCGCCCACGGCGGCGATGATGGTTTGCTCGGTGGGGGCGACCTCGGTGACGAACCCGTACGGGAGATCGAGATAGTTGCGCCCGAGTTCGAGGACGCTCCGGCGGCGCTGTTCGAACGACAGCGTCGAATCGGAGGCGATAACGTAGAGTTCGTGCAGGACATCGACGCTCGCTTCCAGTTCTCTCTCTAGGCGGGATTGCTCGGAGACATCGACGATGATCCCGGTGAAGAGGTGTTCGTCCTCGGTTGGCGTCTCCCGGATGGCGATAACGACCGGGACCTCGTGGCCCGCGCTATGCGCTGCCGACAGTTCGATGTGGTCCCAGTCGAGATGCCGCTGACCGCTCTCGAGGTACGCCTCGAACGCTTCGAGGTGGGAGGACTGTAGCCGGTCGGGTATCAGTCGCGTCAGTGGACCGCCGACGAGCGACGCTCGCTCGTACCCGAGTATATCCACCAGCGCCTCGTTCGCGTACCGGATCGTGCTTGAGGGATCGATGACGAGCACGCCGAACGGGGCATCGGCCAGGAGTCGCTCGAACGGCAGTTCGAGCGGTATTTCTGACCAGTCTTGGTTCCCGTCATCCGGTTGCATACAACTGCTGTATTATCGGTCCGGCCGGTATATAATTGTGGAAGGCGTGTCCCGGTTTCCGACTATTGGCAACGACCAGCCTATGTCTTATTCGACGTGTACAGCGTTCGGGACACAGTCGCAGGAGTAGCCCCAGGCGGATTCGAACCGCGATCGTTCCGCATGGCTTCACTCCCTGGTTCGAATCTGCAGGGCTATTCGTCCTCGTTTCTTCCGAACAGAAGTAGCCCCGGGCGGATTCGAACCGCCGTCAACGGCTCCAAAGGCCGCTATGATTGGCCGCTACACCACGGGGCTGCATCGATCGGTAAGCCCTTCCGGCACAATAGCGTTACCCTTTGATCGGAGCGCTTGCCGGGAGGTTAGTCGGCCGGTCCGGAGGTAACCTCGACTTCGAGCAACTCGCAGGCGTCGGTCTCGGCGTCGAAACAGTCGGGACAGCAGTCCTTCCGGTCGATGATGGTATCGAGGCGTTCGGCGACCGTCTCGTCGATGACGCTTTCGAGCTGGCGGGCCTCGGCCTGAAAGTCCTCGACTTCGAGGACCTCCCAGAGGAACCGTTCGATGATACAGTACGTCTGCAAAGCATCACGAGCCCGACTGATTCCGTCGTCGGTCAGCGAGACGCCCTTGTATTTTTCGTGGTCGGCGAGTCCGCGCTCCTCGAGTTTGCCGATCATCTCGTTTGCGCTCGCCGGACTGACACCGAGCCGATCGGCGATAGCCCCCGTCGAGGCGGGGCCGTCGGCCGCTTCCTGGACGAGATAGATCGTTTTGAGATATTGTGCCTGCGTATTCATCGTCGTCGCTCCATGAGTTCGGTCACTTCTTCGACACCGTCACGTTCCTCGGCTCGGATCGCTTCGAGGACCTCGATCAGTCGCTCTCGATCGATCGTGAACTCGATCGCCGACCCCTCGATCGCGGCGATCAGATCGTCGTAGAACTTGTAGGCGGTCTCTTCGTTACACAGCTGATCGTACAGCACGCCGTCGAAATCAGTGTCTGACTCGTATCGGGCAGCGACGAGCGTCTCGATCTCCTCGTAGGCGACCGGGTCGGCGTCGAGTTCGTCGACCAGCGATTCGAGCCGCCGGCGGTGCTCGCCGGACTCTTCGGCGGCGTCTTCGAGCAGCGCGACGATTTCGGGATCGAGTTCGTCGTCGCCGAGTGCCTCGTAGTGTTTGTGCGCGCGAGCCTCCACGACTTCCTCCAAGACCATCCCGATCTGGAGCAGTCGCGCGAGCTGGTGGTCCGACGCGACCGGTTGTGTGAGGCTCACGGCGAACGCTCCTCCGAACTGGTCATACCGATCGTTGAGGGAGCCACGGGTATAAGCGTATTCGTCGCCGAAAGGGATAGAACGCGGGTGTGTCCTACGCTCGCGACTGCAGCCGGTCTTGGATCCGGCTTCGGAGGTCTTCGCGGAGCTCTTCGACCTCGATCTCCTCGAAGACCGGGACGTAGAAGCCCTCCACGAGCATGTTCCGGGCCAGCCGGTCGCTGAGCCCACGGGAGGTCATATAGAACATGTCCGTCGCCGAGACCTGCCCGACGGTCGCGCTGTGGGAGGCCTCGGTGTCGTGGTTGTTGATGATGAGCTTCGGCGAGGCGTCGGCCTCGCTCTCGTCTGACAGCATCAGGGTGTTCTCACGCTGGTAGGAGCTCGTGTCCCACGCTTCAGCGCCGACGTTTTGTACACCCTCGTACACCGAGCGCGCTACGTCGTCGATGACGCCACGCGTGACGAGGTCCGCCGTCGTGTGTTCGGCGTTGTGCCACACTCGGGCGTCGATGTCGAAGTGCTGATCGTTGTGGCCGTAGAACGCGCCGACGACCTTCGATTCAGAGGAATCGCCGTTGAGGTGGCTCTCGACGGAGGCCTTGCTCAGATGCGAACCGACGTTGCACTCGATCCAGTCGGCCGTCGCGTAGGTGTCGATGTCGGCTTCCCGCAGCGAGTAGACGTACGTCGTCTCGTCGAGGTCCTGAAGGTTACCGAACTGTACGTAACTGTTTTCGGCAGCAGCGACCTCGGTGATACCGCTGTAATACCGGTTCCCGTCGACCGAGTCGCCGCTTTCCTGTCGCTCGAGGATCGTCACCGAAGACGACTCCTCGGCGACGACGAGCGTGTAGTTGAATAGCGACCGGGAGTTCATCGTCGTCCGGATCGTCACGTCCTCGGCGTCGACGCCCTCGGGGACGTAAACGACTGTTCCGGTTGTGAACAGCGCCGTCGACAGCGCCGTCAAGTAGTTCGATTCGGGATCGACGATCGAGCCGAAGTGCTCCTCGATGAGGTCGCCGTGGGTCTCGATCGCCTCGGCGAACGGCAGCACCTCGATTTCGGCCGGACCGATCTGGTCTTTTTCTTCGGCGGCCTCGAGCGGGTCGACTAGGGCGTCGTAGTCGAGTTCCTCGAGGTTCGTCCACTTTCGGCCGGGCGTCTGGATGACGTCCGGGAATCCAAGCTCGTCGAGCGCTGCGAGTGCGTCGAGGCGGGTCTCAAGCAGCCACTCGGGCTCGTCGAGTTCTTCGGAGATCTGTCTGACTGTCGCCTCGTCGATGGATGCGTGTACCTGCGTAGACATGTTATCCGAGCGAGCCCTCCATTTCGAGTTCGATGAGCCGATTCATTTCGACCGCGTACTCGATCGGCAACTCTTCGGTGAGCGGCTCGATGAAGCCGGCGACAATCATCTGTTTCGCGTCGTCG
>Ga0102936_1000070_pt1 | contig 34490 bp, 33 predicted proteins | sample SalPon2_A_H2O_MG_FD_78502 | JGI IMG/M metagenome (GOLD analysis project Ga0102936, IMG submission 78502) | Salt pond water microbial communities from South San Francisco under conditions of wetland restoration - Salt Pond MetaG R2_A_H2O_MG | ecosystem: Environmental > Aquatic > Non-marine Saline...
ACCCCCTCTGCGTACGCTTCCACGAGCGTTCCGGTCTCGGTCTCGCGCACGAGGTCCCAGGTCGCATGGGCCGCGTCGCGGAATCCCATGGCGACGTTGAACTCGTCGCTCTCGACGGTCGCCTCGCCGACGACCTCGGAGAGCCGGCCGCGCATGACGCGCCGCTGGAGGTCCATCGGGAACAGGCGGTCGAACGCCTGCAGGTAGCCGACCGCGAAGTAGGCGGCGGCCTCGTCGTCGGCCTCGACGTGCGGGACCCCGTCGTCGTCGACGCGGACGGTCGCGTCGCCGTGCGGGCTCTCGACGGTCTCGGGGAGCGAGCGGTCCGCCGCGTCCCACGCGTCGCCGGAGAGCGGCGCGAAGGAGTCGAGGAGGGCGGCGGCCTCCGAGCGCGCCAGCCCGGCGGTGCCGGCCGCGAGCGCCGCGACGAGGACGGCCCGGCGCGTGGTGTCGTTCGTCACCTCGTCACAGAGTCCCGGACGCCTCATCACTATTTGGGTCGCTCGCCGGGGGCTTCGATCGGGGCGGCCCGCCCGCGGGAAACCTACATCCGTCGGCCGCTCCAACGACGCTCCGATGGAGGTCGCGTTGATCACGGTCGGCGACGAACTGCTCTCGGGAGACACGGTGAACACGAACGCGAACTGGCTCGCCGGCGAGCTGAGCGACCGCGGGGTCGTCGTGCCCCGCATCCTCTCCGTGGCGGACGACCGGGCGACCATCGCCGAGCACGCGCGCGAGTACGCGGCGACGTTCGACGCCGTGATCGTCACGGGCGGCATCGGCAGCACGCCGGACGACGTGACGATGGAGGCGGTCGCCGACGCGTTCGACCGGGAGATGGCCCCGACCGACCTCACGCTCGAATCGGTCGAGCGCCGGCTGGAGACGGTCCGCGAGCGGATCCCCGACCGCGAGTTCGACGTCGACGTCGAGGCGGAGGCGGCGGTTCCGAACGGGAGTCGCCCGCTCCTGACCGACGCGGGGCTCGCCCCCGGCTGCGTGATCGAGGGCGTGTACGTCATGCCCGGCATTCCGGACGAGTTGCGGGCCATGTTCGCGACCGTCGCCGACGAGTTCGCCGGCGACCGACGCTCGCGGTTCCTCTACACGGTGGAGCCCGAGTCGAACATCGTGCCCGCGCTGGAGGCCGCCATGGAGCGGTTCGACGTCGCCGTCGGCTGTTACCCCGACCGCGAGGCCGACCACAACCGGCTGAAGCTGACCGCGACCGACGACGACGCGCTCGACGACGCCGCGGCGTGGCTGCTGTCGAACGTGAACGCGAGCGAGACGCCGGTCAGACGGAACTGGGACTGATAAAAAGGAAACCGACGGACGGCCGGCGGCGATGCGGCGTCAGCCGGACGTCGCGTTCTCAGCCGATTCGTTCCCCGCCGGCGGCTGCGGTCCGGTCGGGCCTCCGGGCGCGGTCGGGCCTCCGGGCGCGGTCGGGCCGCTCGGCGCCTGCTGGCCGCCCGGGCCCGGCGGCGTCCGGTCGTTCGACACCAAGAAGTCGGCAAGGTTGCCGATCAGCGCGTCGTTGTCGGCGCGCTGGGCGTTCTCCGGCGAGAGGAAGTCGCTGTCGCCCACCATCACCACGCCGTCCGTCCGGACGAGCAGCGGCGCCTCGGTGGGCGCGCGCGTCGTCGACAGCTCGCTCCCCTCGATCGGGGCGAGCACGTCGCTGCCGGCGAGCGTCGTGCCGACCGGCGTCGCCGACGGCAGGACCGCGCGGTCGACGCCCTCGGTCAGCGCGGACCCGGAGTCGGCGGCCGGCTCCGCGTAGACGCGCTGGTAGTTCAGGTCGTTCTCCGCCATGTTGTACACGTAGCCGGACTCGGTCGTGACGCCGAGCGTCGCGTCGAGCGCGGCCGCCCCGGGCTCGTCGAACGCGGCGTCCGGCTCCGTGGCCACGATCACGTGACCGCCCGACTCGACGAACGACTCGATCTCGCCGAGCTCCGTCGCGTCGTAGTCGGTCCGGAACGTCACGAACGCGTCGGCCTCGGCGAGGCGCTCGCCGAGCTGCGTCGGCCCCTGCTCGCCGCCGGGACCCGCGGCGCGGCGCTGTTGCTCCGGGTCCGGGACGTACACGTCGACGTCGTGTCCGTTCTCGATGAGCGCGTTGGCCAGCGGCCGGACGTCGCGGTCGGCAACGTCCGGGCCGCCGAAGCCGAGCAGGCCCAGGAGGCCGGTCGGCGCGCCGCCGCTCGGCTCGACGCCGGGGTCGACGAGCACCGTCTGGGACCGCGCCGTCGACTCCATCTCGACGGTCGCCTGCCCGGGCGTCGCGTTCGCGACCAGGTCGTCGTCGAGGTAGTGGTCGTTCTGTATCTCCGGCGCGGGGGCGGCGCCGTCGGCGGTCACGTACCCCGTGAGCGCCGCGCCGCCGGTGATCGTCGCCAGCGTCACCACGAAGGCCGCCGCCAGCGTTCCGATCCGGTTCACGCGTCGACACCCCCTGCGAGCCGCGCCGACTCGTTGCCCGTCGCGCCCGAGCCGGCCGCCGCCCCGCCGCGGTCGACGGCGAGGTCGCTCTCGGAGAAGCGCTCAACCGCGTCGACGTGCGGGACGGCCGGCGCGTGGACGTACGAGAGCCCCATCGGCTTGACGTCGCCGTATCCGGGGTCGTTCGCGTGGATCGCGACCACTTGCGCGTCGGTGCGCAGCAGGAACGGGAAGCCGGTGTCCGGCCCAGTCTCCCGGGTGTCGACCCGGTACTCGCCGAGGTTCTCCGCCGTGGCGGCGGCGTGGACGGCCTCGTTGAGCGATCCGATCTCGTCGGCGAAGCCGTTCTTGACCGCCTCGGTGCCGAGGTAGACGTCCGCCTTCGCGACCTCCTCGCGCGGCATCTGGAACTCCTCGCCGCGCTCGGCCATCATCGCGCTGACGAACGTGTCGGCGAGCGTCTGCTGTTGGGCCCACGTCTGGATCTCGTTGCCGCCCCGCTTGTCGGGACCGCTCGGACCCTGGGTGGGCGCGCTCGACCGCGGCGCCGGCGCGTTCAGGCCGATGCTGCCGACCGTCGAGGTCGGGAGGACGTAGATCTCGTCCGCGGGCGCCATGGCGTAGTAGCCGCCGGAGGCGCTGATCGACTGCACGCTCGCGATGACGGTCATCTGCTCGCTCGTCCGTTGGACCGCCTTGTACATCCGCTCGGAGGCGACGGGGGCGCCGCCCGGCGTGTCCATCTTGAGGACCACCGCGCCGACGGAGTCGTTGGCGCGGACGTCCGCGAGTTCGCTCTCGACGTCGTCGGCGAGGGCCGTGTTGACGGGCCCCTCGATCTCGACGACTGCGACGGTATCGTCTGGGTCGTTGGTCGCCGCGTACACGCTCGGGGCGAGCACGGCGCCGACCACCGCTGCGGCCAGCACGACCGCGGCGAGCTGCTGCCGCGACGTGAGGGCCGTGGAGGGCTTTTTGGTTGACATTACCAGATCAAACCTGCGCCAAGCGGGAAATAAAAATTTCGGAAAGTCAACCATCGACGGTAGTCACGCGAGCCCGGCCGCGGCGCCGACCGTCCCGCGTCCGCTCGACACCGGGGCGTACCGATCGGTCGGACGCGCGTCGCACCCGACCGCGGCGGCTATTCAGGCCCCGTCCGCCTCTGATAGCCGTGATACGGAGATGACCGCGTCGCAGACCGTCGACGCCTCGCGGCGGTTCCTCCGCGCCGTCCGGGCGGGCGAGGAGCGAGACGCGGAGCGCGAGGCCGCGCGCGACGCCCTCGCCGGGCTCGCGGAGAGCGACTTGGACGCCCTCACCCCCGACGAGCGACTCGCCTTCTGGCTGAACGCGTACAACGCCGCGACGGGCGACGCACTGCTGTCGGACCCGACACGGCTCGCGAACCGGCGGCAGTTCTTCTCGACGCCCCGCCTCACCGTCGCGGGCGAGGCGCTGAGCCTCGACGCCGTCGAGCACGGGATCCTCCGCGGCTCGCAGTGGAAGTACGGCCTCGGGTACGTCCCGAACCCGTTCCCCTCGGCGTTCGTCCGCCGCCATCGCGTTGCCGACCCGGACTTCCGGGTCCACTTCGCGCTCAACTGCGGCGCCGCCTCCTGCCCGGCGGTCGCGGCCTACGACGCCGAGACGGTCGACGCCGACCTCGACGCGGCCGCCGAGGGGTACCTGCGGAGCGAGACGGTCGTCGAGGACGGGACCGCGTCCGTCTCGCGCCTCTTCCTCTGGTACCGGGGCGACTTCGGCGGGCGGCGCGGTATCCGACGGATCCTGCGCGAGTACGGCGTCGTCGACCCGGACGCGGTCTCGCGGATCCGGTACCGCGACTACGACTGGTCACCGGCCCCCGGCGCGTTCCGCGAGGCCGGCGGCGACCGACCGGGCTGACGCCGCGTCGTCTCCGACCGACTCGGCGATGTCAGTTATACCACGCCCGCGCCGCCGAGCACCAGCCTCACGCCGATCGCCGTCAGGAGGCCGAGGACGACGCCTCGGCGGAGTCGTTCGCTCACGCGGCCGCGGAGTCGCTTCCCGACCGCGACGCCGGCCACCGCGGGGACCGCGGCGGCCGCGGACGCGAGGGCGAACCCTGAGTCCGGATAGAGGCCGAGCGCGCCGGCGGCGCCGACGCGGAGGCCGTTGATCCCGACGAAGACGAGGGCGACGACGCCGACGAACAGCCCGTGCGAGAGGTCGAAACGCCGCACGAACGCGACGAGTTGGACCCCGACGTTGGTCGCGCCGAAGAGGACGCCCGAGACCGCGCCGACGGCGGCCATGACGGCCGGTCGCTCGGCGAGGCCGCGGTCGTTCGCCTCCGAGAGGGCCGGCAGCGCCGGCAGGGGGACGACGCGCTGGGCGGTCGCCACGAACCCGAGCGAGACGAGCCCGAGCAGGACGCGAACCGGCGCCTCGGGGAGCCGGTCGAGCAGCGCCATCCCGGCGACGGTCCCGACGACCGCGGCGAGGAGCAGCGGCGCGAATCGGGTCCCGCACGTGCGCAACTCCTCGCGAGTGAGGTCGCCGACGAGCGCGACGTTCACGGCGAACATCGGGAGGATCATGAACGCGACGGCGGTCGCGGGGTCGAGCGCCGCGGCGAGCGCCATCGTCCCGACGACGGCGAAGCCGAACCCCGCGACCCCGTTGACGGCGCCCGCGACCGCGACGACCACGACGACCGTCGCCGCCAGTTCGACCGAGAGCGCGAGGGGCATGCGGTCCGGTGGCGTCGGGCACTAATAAATGGGTCTCGGGCGTGCGACCCGGGGACACCATCGACGCGCGGTCGCTCGCGGTCGTGTGCCGCGGGCGCCACCGCGGACCGGTCTTGATGAGGGTGGCCGCCGTCGGCGGCGACATGCGGGAATTCGACTTCCTCGTGATCGGGTCGGGGTCGGGGCTGGACGTGGCCAACGCGATGGCCGGGCGGGGCAATTCCGTCGCGATCGTCGAGGCGGGGCGGCTCGGCGGCACGTGTCTCAACCGCGGCTGTATCCCCTCGAAGAAACTCCTCTATCACGCCGACGTGATGGAGACGGTCGAGGGCGCGGACGCGTTCGAGATCGACGCCGAGGTGACCGGCGTCGACTTCGCGGAGATCGTCCGCAAGGTCACCGACGACGTCGCCGGTAGCTCCGACTCGATCCGCCGAGGACTCACCGCCTCGGACGCCCACGACCTGTTCAGCGGGACCGGGCGGTTCGTCGACGACCGCACCGTGGAGGTCGTCGACGGCGACGACGAGGGCGCCACCCTCCGGGCCGACACGGTCCTCATCGCGACCGGGACGCGCCCGTCGATCCCGCCGATCGACGGCATCGAGGACGTCGACTACCTCACGAGCACGGAGGCGCTCCGGCTCGAATCGCCGCCGGATCACCTCGTTATCGTCGGCGGCGGGTACATCGCGGCCGAACTCGGCCACTTCTTCGGGACGTTCGGCAGCGACGTGACGATCGTCGGCCGGCGCGAGCACCTCCTCCCCGAGGCCGACGAGGAGGTGGGCGAGGCGTTCACCGACCGCTACGCCGACCGCTTCGACGTGTACGCCGGGTACGAGGCCGTCGCGGCGGACGAGGGCGACGACGGCGAGGTCACGGTCGAAGCCCGGCCGTACCCCGAGGCCGACGCGGTCCGCGCGGGCGGCGAGCGAGTGGGGTCGCCCGACGAGGCCGAGCGCGTGACCGTCACGGGCGACGCCCTGCTGGTCGCGGCGGGTCGCCGACCGAACACCGACATGCTGGACCTCGACGCGACCGGCGTGGCGACCGACGACGCGGGGTTCGTCGAGACCGACGAGTACCTCCGGACCGACGCCGAGGGCGTGTGGGCGCTCGGCGACGTGGTGGGCGAGTACCTCCTGAAGCACAGCGCGAACCACGAGGCGAAGGCCGTCGTCCGGAACCTGCTGGGCGACGAGCCGGAGCCGGTCGACTACTCCGCGATGCCGTTCGCGGTGTTCGCGTCGCCGGAGGTCGCCGGCGTCGGCGCGCGCGAGCAGGACCTCCGAGCGGCGGGCGACGACTACGCCACCAACACGTACGCCTACGACGAGACGGCCCGCGGCAGCGCGATGCACGCCGAGGGGTTCGTGAAGGTCCTCATCGACCTCGACGGCGAGATTCTCGGCTGTCACATCGTCGGCCCCGAGGCGTCGAACCTGATCGAGGAGGTCGTCGTCGCGATGACGGCGGGGTCGGGGACCGTCGCGGACGTCCGCGACGCGGTCCACATCCACCCCGCGCTCTCCGAGGTCGTCGACCGGGCCTTCTCGGGGCAGTTCACCCGCGGCGGAGGCGGCCACGACCACCACCATCACGGCTGAGCCGGCAGGGCTCCGAGCGGCGCGGCCGAGAATCGCGGTCCGAGGGGACGGGCGAGAGCGCTCGAAGCCGAGCGTTTACGTCTGTTCGTCCCAACCCCGAACCAGCACACATGGTATCCAGCGACACCCGCTCGGTCGGCGAGCTCGAACGGCGCGTCGAGGCGTTCGACGCGACGGCGCCGGGCGAGATGGACGCGGACGACCGGGCGCGGCTGACCGACGCCCTCGTCGCGCTCGCCGACGCGTACGGCGACCGCGGGGAGTTCGACGCGGAGGCGGAGATGATCGCGCGGTTGGACCGGCTCTATCGGGCCGAACCGGACGACGACGTCCACGTCCACCTCGCGAACGCCCTCGCGAACGCGACGACCGTGGGGGATCGTGACGACGTCTACGAGACCGCGATCGAGCCGGACCGGATCGAGGAGTACCGGGAGCGGATCGAGGAGCTGTACGGCCGCCGGTCCGAGCCGGCGGTCGCGGCGCCGCTGGCCAGGGCGACGGCCGAGACGATCCACGCGAACGGGAAGGGCGACCGCCGCGACCGGATCGGCCCGCTCCTGGAGCGGCTCGAGGCCGTGTACGACGCTCACGCCGAGCCGGACGTCGCCGCCTCGCTGCTCCGGGCGTACGCCCACGCGGAGCTGTACCTCGACGACGAGCTCGCGAGCGACGACGCGGGCCCCGACCGGGTCGCCCGCGCCGAGGAGCTGTTCCGCGTCCACCCGGACGGAGAGGTGGCCGCGGGGCTGGCCGGCGTCCTCGCCGGACGCACGAACGCGGACGCCAAGCGGACGGACGTCGAGGCGATCGAGGAGCGGATCGGCCGGATCGAGGCGCTCGCGGACCGGTACCCCGCGTCCGAGGAGTCGATCTCCCGCTGGCTCCCGGTCGCGACGGCGAACGCCGCGCGAGCGGGCTTCGAGGCGGCCGACATCGGCCGTGTCGAGCACTGGGCGAGCGAGACTCTCGACCGCCACGAGCGGCTCTCGACCCCGTCGAGCGCGACGTGGGCCGCGGTGGCGACGTTCTTCTCCGCGCGGGCCTCGTTCTTCGACGGCGACGTGGAGGCGGGCGAGGCGAAGCTCGAACGCCTGGAGGCGCTCGAACGACGGTACGACAACCCCGTCTTCGCGCACTGGCTCGCTCGGGCGATGTTCGACGCGGCCCGCAGTTACGTGGAGACGGACCGCCCCGAGCGCGCGCGTTCGATGGTCGACGACCTCGACGCGTTCGCGGTCGGCCACGGGGACCGCGAGGAGATCGAGGCCGGGCTGGAGGCGCTCCGCACGCACGCGCCGCGCCTGTTCGACGAGTCCGACGGCGACGTCGGCGCGTCGCCCGACGCTTCGAGCGCCGCGGACGGGACGTCGCCCGAGGCCCCTCGGGTCGCCGACGCGTCCGGGACGGAGGGTCCCCTCGACGCACCGCGCGCGGGAGCGGCGGAGTCGACCGACGCCGAGGCGTCGACCGCTCCGCCGGAACGGGCCCCGACCGACGCCGAGGCCGACTCGGCGGCGCCCGGCTGCGGGAACTGCGGCGACGACGGCTGCGGGAACTGCGGGACCGGTACCGACCTGAAGCCGCCGGCGTCCGGCCCCGTGCTCGCCCTCGCCGGGGCGGCCGTCGTCCTCGTCGGGCTCTCCGTCGCGTACGCGCTCTACCGGGCACAGCGAGCCCTCCGGAACGCGGTCGGCGGGTCGTGACGGAGACGGCCGCGCCGGCGCGTCCGCCGCGCCGTCGAACCGAGCGAAGACGTATTGCGGCTCCACGTCGAACCGGGGCGCATGGCCGACCCGCCGACCCCCTCCCGTCGTCGGTTCCTGACCGCGCACGCCGGCGGCGTCGCGCTCGCCGCGCTCGCCGGGTGCGCTGACGACGCGGGACGGGACCCCGGAGAGGGAAACGACTCGGGACGAGCGGGCGCGGATCTCGACCTCCGGGAGGCGAACGTCGTCGGCGTCGCGTTCGAGCCCGCAGACGACGGGTACGCGTTCGACGTGACGCTCCACCACGACGACGACGGGGAGGCGGGGTACGCGAACTGGTGGCAGGTCGAGCGCCTCGACGGGAGCCGCCTCGGCCGTCGCGACCTGCTCCACGCGCACGCCGAGCAGCCGTTCACGCGGTCGGACACGGTCGCCGTCCCGGACGACGTGACCTGCGTCGTCGTCCGCGGCCACGACCAGACGCACGGGTACGGCGGGGTCGCCGCCGTCGTCGACCTCGACACGGGCGTGATCGAGTGGGCGGAGCAGGGGGCCGACCCGCGCTCGTTCGACGCGACCGACTGTCCGTGAGGCGTTCGGTCGCCCCCCGACGCCGTCCGCACTTGCCGCGGACTCACCGGCGACTCCGCGCGCCGGACACACACCCGCGAGCCGGTTTTATATAAACCATATTTATAAGCGACCGCAATGGCAAAAGCCGCGATCATAATTCTCGCCGGAAACGAGTCACACGCCGACTACGGTCGCCTCGCGAACGCGCTGGAGGCCGCCAAGGAGTTCGCCGAGACGGAGGGCGACGAGCTCGAACTCGTCTTCGACGGGGCCGGCACCCAGTGGGTCCCGGAGCTGGAAGACGAGGAGAGCGACTACCACGAGCTGTACCGGACGGTCCGCGACGACGCCGCGGTCTGCGACTACTGTTCCGGTGCGTTCGGCGTCGAGGACGCCGTCGCCGACGCCGGACTCGTCACCCTCGACGAGCACGACGGCCACCCGAGCGTCCGCTCGCTCGTCGACGACGACTACGAGATCATCACGTTCTGAGTCCCGCGACGGCCACGGTCGCGGTCACGCGCGACGCCGCCGCCCGCGCCGCACCATTTAAATACTGCATCCCGAACGGTCCGGCATGAAACGCGTCAGCGTCGACGACGTCGAGAACTCGATCCAGCCCGCCGCCGTGATGCGGCCGCTCACCGACGCGCTCGGGCTCACCGACATGGCGATCAACTACTACGAGCTCGAACCGGGCGACAGCTTCGCGTTCGCGTACCACAGCCACGAGGTCCAGGAGGAGGCGTTTTACGTTATCTCGGGGACCGCGACGTTCGACACCGCGGACGGGCCGGTCGAGATGGGACCGAACGAGATCGTCCGGTTCGACCGCGACGAGTTCCAGCGGGGGTGGAACCGCGGCGACGAACCCGTTCGGGCGCTCGCGCTCGGCGCGCCGCTGGAGTACGGCACCCAAGTCAAACTGCGGTACTGCGAGGCGTGCGACGCCGAGACGGACACCGACCTGAGCGGCGCCGCGGACGACGCGGACGCCGTCGTCGCGCACTGCGTCGAGTGCGGCGCCGAGACGGGGCGCTGGCACCGCGGGTCGACGGACGGCGAAGTGCCCTGAGCGGCGGGGGCGACGCGGCGCCCGCGAACCGACTCAGGCCCCGGGTCGGGAGACCCCGAGCGGCCTGCGACAGCCGGCACAGAGGAACAGGTCGTGGTTCTCGTAGAGGTTGATCGATCCGCGCTTCCCCTCGGCCACCCCGGTGACCGTCCCGCCCTCCTCGAGGTCGTCGATCGATTCCGCGGTCTCGCCGCACTCCGGACACGTGAGTTCGTCAGACATACACACGCAATGTCGTCCGGACGACAAAATCCTATGCGGTCGGTGCGCGGGCGGCACACACCCCCGCTCGGTCGGCGGAGCGGCGCCCCCCGCTCGGTCGGCGGAGCGGCGCCCCCCGCTCGGCCGCTTCGCCGCGGGTCGCTCAGATGAACTCCGAGGGGTTGGGGCCGTTCGTGACGTGGACCTCGAACGGCTGGGTGCCGACGTCCTCCCGCTCGACGAGGTGCCAGTAGGTCTCGGCCATGTCGTCGGGGTCGAGGAAGGTGTCGGCCTCGCGGTCCGGCTGGCGCTCGCGAGCGGCGGGCGAGTCGATCTGCCCGTCGATGACGACGTGCGCGACGTGGACGCCGTCGCCGCCGTACTCCTGTGCGATGTCCATCGCCATCCCCCGCGCGGCGAACTTCGCGGCCGTGAACCCGATCGCCCCGCCGCGGCTCCGCACCGCCGAGGTGGCGCCCGTGAACAGCACCGTCCCGCCGCCCGACTCGAGCATGTCGCCGACGGCCTCCCGCGAGCAGACGAACGCGCCGCGACCGTTGACCGCCCACGCCTCCTCGAACGCCTCGACGCTCGTGTCCATGAGGCCGGTCCACGACGCGGCGCTCGCGTGGTTGACGAGGACGTCGACCGGACCGAACGCCTCGCGCACCGCCGCGAAGCCGTCGCGGATCGCCTCCGGGTCGGTCAGGTCGGTCGCGACCGCGAGCCCCTCGCCGGGGTCGGGGAGGTCGGCCGCGAGGTCCTCGATGAACTCCGTCGAGCGGGCGAACAGGGCCACCTGACACCCTTCCGCCGCGAACTTCCGCGCGAGCGACTCTCCGAGCCCCGGACCGACGCCGGCGACGACCGCTGTGCGAGTCATGCCGCCGCCTACGGGCCGCCGGGTGAAAACGATGGCCGCTCGCTCGGCGGTCGCCCGACGCGGGCGTCACTCGACCGGCCCCACAGACTCGACCGCCGCCGGCGTCTCGGCCGCGGCCGCCCGTCGGGACTGGAAGGCGAACAGCGTCGTCGCGAACGCGATGAACCCCGCCGCGAGCAGGAAGCCGGTCTCCGTGGTCGTCGCGTCCATCGTGACGCCGACGACGACGGGGCCGAGGACCTGTCCCACCTTCCAGGAGATGGACCGCAGCGACATGGCGCTCGCGACCGACTCGTGCCGCTCGCCCTCGTCGACGAACAGCGACATGCTCGCGGGGAGTCGAATCGAGTCCGCGACGCCGAGCAGCGAGTAGGCGGCGAACAGAGCGAAGAAGGCCCCGCCGAGCGTCTGCGAGTCGCCGAGGTACGACACCGTCACCGGCGCCACCGCCCCCTCGAAGTACGCGGCCAGCGGGACCGCCGCGGTGCCGACGCCGTACAGCAGGGCGCCGACGGCGACGAACCCGTGGCGGCGGCCGTACCGGTCGGTGAGACCGCCGACGAACCCCTGCGTGATCGCCTTCGTCAGCTTCCCGCCGGCCATGATCCAGCCGATGGCGAACGCCGAGATGCCGAACGCCGTCCGCGCGTAGATGGGGAGGAAGATGATCACGGCCATCTTGCCGACGCTGAACGTGAACCGGAAGACGACGAGCGACCGGAGCATCGGGAGCGCGAGCAGCGACCGGAACGCCTCGAGGCCGCCCGACTCCGCGGGGTCCCGCTGTCCGCCGGGGTTGTCGCGCAGGAAGCGCCACACCAGCAGGAACGCGCCGAGGGTGACGAGCGAGAGGACCGCGTACGCCTCGGTGAACCCGTAGGCGTACAGGAGGTACCCGCCCAGCAGGTCGCCCGCCAGCGACGAGACGGAGGCGAACTGGTTGTACGAGCCGAGCCAGAGCCCCTGGTCGTCGTCGGGGCTGATCTCGCCGATGACCGTCGCGCCCGTGATCCACAGCAGGCTCGCGCCGAGCCCCTGCACCATCCGGATCAGGACGACGTGGACGGGACTGTTCACGAAGACGAAGCCGACGAAGACGGCGACGTTGACGAGGAACCCGGCGAGCAGGTACCGCTTCGCGTTGCCCGTGTCGACCGCGCGGCCCAGCGGGAGCACGACGACCAACTGCACGACGGCGAAGGCGGTGCCGAACAGCCCCTCGACGAGGCCCGTGGTGCCGAACAGGTCCGCGTACAGCGCCAGCGCGATCAGGATCGTCGAATACGCCTGGCTGCGCGCGAAGGCGCTGCCGGCCAGCGACGCGAACTCCGCGTCCCGCAGGAGTCGCACCGAGTCTCCGAGGGCCATGACCCGAGTTGAACGCCCTAACGGACACTGGTATAAAAGGACGAGCGACCCGGCGGGGGCTGCTGGATTCGGCGGCGGGGATCGGGCGCCCGACGCGGCGGGCGTCGCCGCGAGCCGGTCGACGCCGGCGGCGAGTCGAATCGCCGACGCGCCCCGAAACGGCTTTGATCGACGGCGCCGGTCTCGAAGCATGGACCTTCGAATCGACCACGTGACCGTCGCGGGACGGGACCTGGACCGACTCGCGGACGCGTTCTCGGCGGCCGGGCTCCCGGTCGAGTACGGCGGCCGGCACTCGAACGGCGTCACGCACATGTCGATCGTCGGCTTCCGAGACGGGAGCTACGTCGAGCTCATCTCGACGCACGACGACGGGGCGGAGTCGCCGTGGTGGGACGACGCGATCCGAGACGACGCCGGCCCGTGCGCGTGGGCCGTCCGCGCCGACGACATCGAGGCGATGACCGCGACGCTCCGCGACCGCGGCGTCGTCGTCGACGGGCCGAGCGGCTACCAGCGGGAGCGCGAGGACGGGACGCTCGTCGAGTGGGACCTCACGTACCTCGAAGACGGCGACCCCGGGGCCCGGCTCCCGTTCCTCGTCGCTGATCGCACGCCCCGTGAGCGACGCGTCCGGCCGACCGGGGAACTGGCGTCGTCGCCGGTCCGCGGGATAGAGACCGTGGTCGTCGGCGTGCCGGACCTGTCGGCCGCGGTCGAGGCGTTCGCGACCGCCTTCGACGCCGCCGAGCCGACGCGGAGCGAGTGCGACGACCTGCGCGCCGAGGTCGCGTCATTCGCCGACCTCCCGGTCGCGCTGGCGGAACCCGCGGGCGACGGCTGGCTCGCCGACCGCGTCGAGCGCGCCGGCGCCTCGCCCGCCGCGTACCTCCTCGGGTACGAGCGCGGCGCCGACCACGGGTTCGGGGATCTGGAGGCGGGGTCGGTCGGCGAGCGCTCGGTCGAGTGGCTCCCGGTCACGCACCCCGCGGGGCGTCAGTACCTCGGGCTCGTCGCGACGGACGAGTAGCCGGAGACGCGACCCGAATAGAAAGGCGGACCGCGACTCCCTCGGCTATCCGCCGAGGAACTGCTGTCGGACCTCCTCGTCGTCGAGCAGCGCGTCGCCGTCGTCCTCGTAGCGGTTCTCGCCGCCCGCGAGCACGTAGCCGCGGTCGCAGCGCCGGAGCGCCTCCTTCGCGTTCTGCTCGACCATCAGGACGGTCGTCCCGGCCTCGTTGATCTCGTCGACTCGGTCGAACATCTCGTCGACGAGGTCGGGCGCGAGCCCCGCCGAGGGCTCGTCCAAGAGGACCACGTCGGGATCGAGCATCAGCGCACACCCCATCGCGAGCATCTGCTGCTGGCCGCCCGAGAGCGATCCGGCGTCCTCGTCGGGGCGGTCCGCGAGCGCCGGGAACCGCTCGTAGACGTCTCGTTTTCGCTCGTCGGGGAACCCGTCGAGCACGTAGGCGCCGAGCCGAAGGTTCTCCTCGATCGTCAGCGTCGGGAAGACGTTGTCCGACTGCGGGACGTAGCCGATCCCGTTCCGAACGGCCTCCTCGGGCTCCGCGCCCGCGATGTCGGCCCCGCGGAGCGTGATCTCGCCGCCCTGGTGGGTCGCGAGTCCGATGACGGTCTTCATCACCGTTGACTTGCCGGCCCCGTTCGGGCCGACGATGGTGACGTACTCGCCGTCGTCGACGTGGAGGTCGATCCCCGAGAGCACCTGTAAGTCGCCGTAGCCGGCGTCGAGATTCGAGACGTTCAGGAGGCTCATTCGGCGTCACCTCCGAGGTACGCCTCGATGACGCGTTCGTCGGAGAGCACCGCCTCCGGGTCCCCCTCGACGAGCAGGCGCCCCTGCTGGAGGACGACCAGCCGGTCGACGAGTTCGGTCAGCGTCTCGAGCTCGTGTTCGATGATCACGACCGTCATTCCGTCCGCGTTGAGGTCCCGAATACGGTCCGCGATCTCGCGGGTCAGCGTCGGATTGACGCCCGCGAACGGCTCGTCGAGCATGAGCACGTCGGGGTCGAGCATCAGCGTGCGCGCCAGTTCGAGTAGCTTCCGCTGCCCGCCGGAGAGGTTGCTGCTGTACTCGTCCGCGAGATGGTCCAGCTCGAACGTCTCGATCAGCTCGTCGGCCCGCTCTCGGACCCGCTTTTCGTGGTCCTGCATCGAGCCGCTCCGGAGGAGGGCCGGAAGCGTCCGCTCGCCCGGCTGGTCGGGCGCGGCGAGCCGGACGTTGTCCCGGACGGTCATCGTCTCCAACTCGCGGGTGTTCTGGAAGGTCCGCACCAGTCCGCGGTGTGCCAGCGACTCCGGCGGATCGCCCGTCACATCGGCCCCGTCGAGCGTGACGGTCCCCGCGTCGGGCTTGATGACGCCGCTGACGCAGTTGAAGAACGTCGACTTGCCCGCGCCGTTGGGGCCCATCACGCCGACGAGTTCCCCCTCGTCGACCGAGACGGAGAGATCGTCGATGGCGCGCAGGCCGCCGAAGTCCTTCACGAGCCCCTCCGCGGCGAGGAGGCTCATCGGTCCACCCCCAGCTCCTGCGGGTCGCCCCAGATACCGGCGGGGCGGAACCGGATCACGGCGACCAGTATCAGCCCGACGACGACGAGGCGGAAGGCGGCGAACACGTCGCCGGAGACCGGCGTCACGCTCAGTCCGAACCGGGAGACGAGGCGCAGCCCCATGATGACCGCCAACCCGGCGAGCACCGCTCGATGGTTCGCCGCGCCGCCGAGCAGCATGCCGATCCAGATGGTGACCGTCACCTGAATGGTGAAGAAGCCCGGTGCGACCGCGCCGTTGTACAGCGCGAACACCCCGCCGGCGAGCCCGGCCAACGCCGCGCCGTAGACGAACGCCTGCGTCTTGTAGACGATCGTGGACTTGCCAACCGAGCGCGTCACGAGCTCGTCGGCCCGGATCGCTCGGAGGACGCGTCCGTACGGGGCCTCGGTGAGCCGAGTGACGGCCGCGAGCGTGATCAGGGTGAGCCCGCCGATCACGAGGATCGTCGCGATCATCCTGGTGTCGGTGTCGCCGGCGACCGCCGCGATCGGTCGCGGCACGCCGAGGATCCCGACGTTGCCGCCGAAGATCCCCTCGAAGTTGACGAAGACCGAGTGGAATATCTCGGCGGTCGCGAGCGTGACGATCGCGAGGAAGTCGTCGCGGAGGCGGATCGAGGTGGCGCTCACGACGAGGCCGAGGAGCGCGGCCGCGATCACGCCCACGAGGAGCGCGAGCGGCCACGGGTATCCCAGCGAGATCCCCGCGAAGCTGTCCTGTGCGGCCAGCATCGCGGTCGCGTACGCGCCGACCGCGAAGAAGACCACGTGGCCGAAGTTGACCAGGCCGGTGTGGCCGTACTGGAGGTCGAGTCCGAGCACGAGCATGCCGAAGATCACGAACGTGATCCCGACCTCGACGAAGACGTAGAGCGCGCCGGGCAGCTGGGCCTGAAGCGGCGTCACCGCGAACAGGCCGCCGACGAGCAGGCAGAGCGTCCCGGCGATCAGGGCCCTGTCTCCGTCTCCGGACGGGAGGCGATCGAGCGCGCTCACGCCTCACGCACCTCCGTGCCGGCGATGCCGCTCGGTTTAACGAGCAGCACGGCGATCAGGATCGCGAACGCGACCGCCGAGGAGAGGCCGGTCATCGACGACGGCAGGAACGCCGTCGAGAGCGCGAGCGCGAGCCCGATGACGTACGCGCCGATGATCGCCCCGTACGGGCTGCCGGCCCCGCCGAGGATGGCGGCCGAGAGTATCTGGAGGATGTGGCTGAATCCGGTCGTCGAGCTGACGTTCGTCTGGATCGCCATGAGCACGCCCGCCAGCCCGGCGAGGACGCCCGCGAGCACCCAGACGCTGTCGCGGATCAGCTGGGTGTCGATGCCGCGGACGCGGGCCAGGCTCTCGTCGTCGCCCATCGCCCGCATCGCGATCCCCACGTCGGTCCGCGTCAGCAGCGCGTGGATGGAGAGGAAGACCGCGACGGCGGAGCCGAACACGACCAGGTGCTCGGAGGTGACGAAGAAGCCGCCGAGCAGGTCGACGGAGCCGATGGCCACGTCGGGAACCCCGTCGAACCGGAACGTCGTCGTCTCGGTCTCGATGTAGCGGGCGCCGCGCCCGCCGACGAGCCGGATCGCGTTGCGGATGGCAATTCCGAGGCCGATCGACGTCAGGAGCATCGGCACCGGCCCCGTGTCGTTGATCGGGGTGAAAAACCCCCGAGCGAGCACGATGCTGATGATACCCCCGCCGAGCATCGCGACGACGACCGCGATCGGCAGGGGGAGGGGAACCGCGCTCGCGGAGAGGAAGCCGACGAACGCGCCGAGCGTGAGGTACTCCCCGTACGCGAAGTTGATCATGTTCACGATCCCGTAGATGAGCGTGAACCCGATCGCGGCTATCGCGATGTACGACCCCGTGACCAGCCCGAAGACGGCTTCCTGAAGCAATCCCATCGGGGTCAGTATTCGCCGTCGGCGACGAACTCCCGGATGTCTTCGGCCGGGACCTCGCTCGTCGCCTCGAACCCGTTCTCACCGGCGGTGCTGATGGTAACGCTTCCGAAGACGTTGCCGTGTTGGGTGAAGTTCGTGGGCGTCGCGGCGCCCTGGTAGGAGATCTCGTCGCCGTTGGCGAGCGCCTCCTTCCCCTCGGCGAAGGTGCTGACCGCCGTCCCGCCGTCGCGGCTGACGGGGCCGAGGTTGCGCTCGATCGCCTCCGGCGTCGCCTCGCCGGCCCGCTCGATCGCCAGCGCGATCACCTGGACGGCGTCCCACGCGGGCGGCGACCAGGCGTTGACCTCCGCGTCGCCTTGGTCCGAGAAGGCCTCCTCGAAGGTGTCGAAGCTCGGTCCCGACTGGCCGGGCGACCCGGCCCACGCGCCGTAGATGTCGCTGCCGACCTGGTCGACGAGGTCCTGCTGTGCCAGCGGGTCCGAGAGGATCGGCTGGCGGCCGTACCCCGCGTCGGACCAGTCCGAGAGCGCCGTGATCGCCGACTCGAGGGGGAGGCTCACGAGGAACGCGTCGAACTCGGCGTCGAAGAGCCGGCTGAGCGCCGACTGGTAGCTCGACCCGCCGATTTCGACCTCCACCTGTTCGGCGACCGTGCCGCCGTTGTCCTCGTAGACGGAGAGGAACCCTTCGACGTAGCTGCGCTCGCCCTCGGTGGTGCCGTTGAGCACGCCCAGCGTGTCGAGGTCGTTCTCCAGCGCGTAGACGGCGCTCCCGCTCGTGTGGACGGTGTCGCCGACGACGGTCCGCCAGACCCACTCGTCGTCCGAGAGGTCCTCCGGCGTCGCCTTGTCCCCGCCGCGGGTGTCGAGGAACGTCGAGCCCGGCCACGGCGTGACCATCGGAACCTCGAAGTCCTGGAGGAACTCCCAGAGCGGGTTGATCTCGCTCGAGAAGAGCCCCGCGATCGCCGGTACCCCGTCGTTTTCGATCAGCTGAGTCACAACGGTCCGCGCTTCCTGCGGGTCGACGGCCGTGTCCCGCCGGATCACTTCGAACTCCGCGCCCAGCGGCCCGCCGGCCTCGTTGATGTGCGCGACGGCGGCGTCCGTCCCCTGCGAGACGCCGGGCTGGAGGAAGTCCCACTGCCCGCTCAGCGCCGCGGGCTGCCCGATCGAGATGGTGTCGGGAGTGCTGCCGCCGTCGTCCGAGCCGTCGTCGCCCGAGCCGTCGTCGCCGTCCCCGCCGTCGCCGCTGCTTCCGCCTCCACTCCCGCCGTCTCCGTCGCCCCCGTCACCGCCCCCGAAGCTCACGCAGCCGGCGAGTCCGACGATCCCGCCGCTTCCGGTGACGGTGAGGACTGTCCGACGGTTCACGAGTCTATTGGTATCAGATGGCATACTGTTGCGAGAACGCACACACCGTGTATTAAAAGTTGTCCCGACCATGGTCGAACGTCCAAGAAAAATAGTCAAATATTCTCAGATTGACTGGATCTAAACCCTAAGATGATCGTTTGTATCTCTTTTTTCCGTGCGAATGTCGGATTTTCTACCAGGCCCGGTTCCTCATCGAGAGTACGCGGGGCGTCCGCGGACGTCCGAGATCCGCCGCTCGGCACGGTCGGCCGGCGCTACAGCGAGACCTCGGTGCCGTCGCCCGCGTCTCTGGCCTCTCGGTAGACGGTCTCACCCGCCGCGGCGTCCAGCGTCGCGGAGCCGACGCTGACGACGACCAGCACGCCCTCCGGCGACTCCCGGACGTAGCCGTCGGTGAGCGGGACGCCGAGTTCGACCAGATCGTCCGCCCTGAGGTCGCTCGCGAGCAGGTCACCGGTCCCGGCGACCTCTTCCGGCACGTCGGCGAACACGCGCTCGGCGCGTTCGAGAACGAGCGGGTCGACCTCCTGCATCTCCTCGGTGAACGCGCCGATGGCGACGACGAGGGCACCCGCGTCGAGCGCGTCGGGCGGGAAGACGGGCTCGGTCGCGGTCGTCGCCGTCACGACCACGTCCGCCCCCTCGACCGCTTCGCCGGGCGTGTCGACCGCGCGCGCCGGGATCCCGTCCGAATCGAGGTCCGCCGCACACGCCACCCGCGAGTCCGACGGCGAGTGGATCCGTACGTCCGAGAGCGTCGCGACGGTCGCGATCGCGCGAGTCTGCCAGCGCGCCTGGGCGCCGGCGCCGATGACGCCGAGGCTGAGCCCCTCGTCGTCCGTGTCGGGCCCCAACTCCCGCACCGAGACCGCGCCGATACAGCCCGTCCGGGCGTTCGTGATCGTCGTCCCCGCCATGAACGCTTTCGGGAGCCCGGTTCGAGCGTCCGTGAGCGCGATCTGGGCGTTGATCGTCGGGAGGCCCCGCTCGGCGTTCCCCTCGTGGACGCCGACCAGCTTCGTCGCGTAGTTGTCCGCCCCGTGGACGTACGCCGGCATCGCGATCCCGGTTCCCGAAGGCCCCTCGCCGTCGAGCCCCGCGCCGACCGGGAAGTGCGGCCGGTGGGGTCGCTCGACCTCGCCGGCCGCTTGTTTGATCAGCGCGTCGTCCACCACGTCGACGAGTTCCGCCAGGTCGAGGCTCCGTTCGACCTCCTCGGCGGAGAGTACGAGCACCATGGCCGGGCCGTCGCTCCCCGACGACTTAGCCTGATCGTCGCCGCGGCGATCGGCCCTCCGGACGGCGCGTTCACCGGTCCGGTCGCCCCCGTCGTACGTTTATACCCTGCGGGGTCGATGAGGGGGTATGGACGCACTCGTCGTCGGCGGGGGAGTCGTCGGGCTCGCCGCCGCGTACTCGCTCGCCGACCGCGGCGTCGACGTGACGCTCGTCGAGAAGGGGTCGCTCGGGAACGCGAGCACCGCCCGGTCGGCCGGCGGGATCCGATCGCAGTTCTCCACGCGCGTGAACGTCGAGCTCTCGCTCGCGAGCAAGGCGGTCTGGAATGCCTTCGAGGAGCGGTTCGGCGTGGACATCGGGCTCCGGAAGAACGGGTACCTGTTCCTCGCCCGGTCGGAGGAGACCGCCGAGCAATTCCGCGAGAACGTCGCGATGCAGCGCGAACTCGGCGCGGAGAGCGAACTCCTCACCCCCGCGGAGGCGACCGAACACTGTCCGGGACTCGATCCCGACCACTTCCGCGTCGCGACGTACAACCCCGACGACGGGGTCGCCGACCCGAACCTCGCCGTGCAGGGGTACGCCGCCGCCGCCCGCGAGGCGGGCGTCGACGTCCGGACGAAGACCGCCGTCACCGACATCTGCCTCGACGACGGTCGCGCCGTGGGCGCCGCCGTCACGGCGGACGGTACGACCGAGCGGCTGGCGGTCGACTACGTCGTCAACGCGGCGGGCGCGTGGGCCGGCCGAGTGGGCGAACTGGCCGGCGTCGACCTACCGATCGCGCCGCGCAGGCGACAGATCGCGGTCGTCGAGCCGTCGGTCCCGGTCCCCGAGTCGGCCCCGTTAACGATCGACCTCGACACGGGGTCGTACTTCCGGCCGGAGCGGGACGGTATCGCGCTCGTCGGCGGGCACTTCGCCGAGGCGGACCCCGACGCCGACCCGGAGCGCTACGACGAGGGAATGGACATCGACTGGGCGGCAGAGGCGGTGGAGCGGGCGGGCGCGTACGCCGAGTACTTCGGGCCGGAGACGCGCATTCGACGCGGCTGGGCCGGCCTGTACGCGGTCACTCCCGACCACCACCCGATCGTCGAGACGTCGATCCCGGGGCTGGTGACCGCCGCGGGATTCTCCGGGCACGGGTTCCAGCACGCGCCCGCCACCGGACGGATCGTCGCCGACCTCGTCCTCGCGGGCGAGACGGACGTCGTCGACCTGTCGGCGCTCGCTCGGGAACGATTCGCGGAGGGCGCGGCCCTCACAGAGCGGAGCGTCGCCTGAGCGCGGCGCGCGTCGGCAGCCGTCGCGGCGGGCACGCGATGCTGTCGGAGCCTGCTACGTACTCGTTTATGCGTCTGCTCGTCGTACGTCTGTCATGTATTCCGATCGGATTCGGCTCTTGATCGTCGTGTCGCTCGTCGTCCTCGCCGGCTGTGCCGGCGGCGGAGACGTCGGCCCCGCCGCCGAGGGAGGTGACGCCGGTTCGACCGGCGACGGCGGGAGCGGACCCGACGGCGCCGACGGCGACGAGTTCGACTTGGGCGACCCCGAGCGACTCCTGCGCGACGCGGGGAGCTTCACGGTCACGTGGTCGTACGCCGGCGTCGACGCGAGCGGCGCCGAGACCGAGTTCACCCGCGAGTTCTACGCCGACCTCGAGTCGGAGCGGTCCTACAGCCGCACCGTGTCCGCGACCGACGGGCAGGCAGACGGCGGCGGTTTCGAGCAGTTCGTCGCCGACGGCGTGACCCACACCCGGTTCGGCAGCGATGACGACGCGGTGGTCACGTCTCAGGAGGGATCGGCGGAGGTGCTCGGCACCGCCATCGCGCTCTCTCAGGCCCGCGCGTACGGCGCCGACGACGGTCTGGCGTTCGCCGGGACCGAGACGTTCGACGGCGTGACGGTGGAGCGGTACGAACTGTCGGCCACCGACGAAGCGCTGATTCGAGCCGGGTCCATCGCCGCGCAAGACCAGCCCGGAGCGTTACAGGTGACGAACTTCGAGTACGTCGTCTTGGTCGACGAAGACGGCCTCTCACGCCACGAATCGTGGACGTTCTCCGGACGAACGGCCGACCAGAACGAAGTGAGCGGGTCGTGGGAGTACTCGCTAACTGCAGTCGGTTCGACCACCGTCGACGACCCCGACTGGCTGGACGAGGCGGGAGCGTAACCAGTCGTTCGGCCCCGATATCGTCGCGTCCGTTTATCCGCCAGCGGTCGCGTTCAGAGGACGAGCGACGCGACACCCAGCAGGAGCGTGCCGACGAGGACGACGCCGTAGCCGCCGGCGACGAGCACCGCCACCCGCCGCGGGTGGTCGATGAGTGCGCGTCGGTGAGCGTTTGCCGATACGTAGCCGGCCAGCGGTACGGCTCGGAGCGCGCGGAGGCCGACGAAGTGCGCGACTCATCGCCGGGTATCTGACCGATACGAGGGGCGAACAGCCCTCCTTCTCGACGACCGGCCAACAGCGGGGAGCGACGGAAGGCCGGGCACGGAACACGCTGCCTGCTCGGTATCGTCCGCGATCGTTCCGGCAGGGTGATTCCACGTGCCGTGCCCGACCGTCTCGTCGCGCCGCCCGTGCGCCGTCCTGATGGCTGACGCAGACCGGAACTCGACGGGTCGTCCGAGTGCATCCCCGCAGGCGAGTTCAAGAGAACATCGCGGGGCCGATCCGAATCCAGAGACGACCCAACGACCACCGCCGCGAAAAACGGACGGCAGCAGTTACGGAGAATCAAGGAGAACGCCTCGCGCTTCAGCGCGGGGAGGATGTCAAACTCTGCGTGGGCCAGTATCTGGTGAATCGCGCAGGGTCATCACCGTAACTGCAGACACGCCCTCACACTCGCACTCAACGGTAGAAAACCGTAGAGCGCCCGGGCGTGGACAGCAGCACAAGTTTTGTGGCTTCGATGAGAACGCGTTCGTCGTGGTAACCGCACGTTGGTCCTCTGGGCTCGGGTTTCTTCTCGCAACAGTCGGGGCGGCCGTCGGACTGGGCAACATCTGGCGATTCTCCGCCGTTGTTGGCCAGAACGGCGGCGGCGCGTACCTCGTCCCCTACCTCATCGCCGCCTTCGTCTGTGCCGTACCGATGCTCATCCTGGAACTCACCATCGGCCGACAGCTCCGGACGGACGTTGTCTCCGCGTTCCGCTCGGTGAAGACGGAGTACACCGCACTCGGATGGCTGATTCTCGGAGGTGTTCTACTCATCCTGAGCTACTACCTCGTCCTTACGGGATGGGTACTCGGGTTCTTCCTCTCCTGGCTCACCGGCTCCCAGACGACGTTCGTTCCGTTCACTTCCAGTTGGCGCCCAGTTGGATACTTCGTCATTGCGACAGCAGTGACCGGCGGGGTCGTCTCGATCGGCGTCCGAGGCGGTATCGAACGGATGTCGAAAGTCGTGATGCCGACCGTGTTCTTGCTGCTCGTTGCACTGGCCGTGTACGCAACGACATTATCCGGATGGGGCCAAGCCGCAGGGTTCCTCTTCACGCCGAATTTCGCGGTACTCACGGAACTGGGCATCTGGAGTGCGGCGTTCGGACAGGTGTTCTTTTCAATGTCTGTCGGGCAGGGAATCATGCTCACCTACGGAAGCTACGTGGACGAGGAGACCGACTTCGTCACCTCGTCGCTCCTCATCACTGTCGCCGACATCGGTGCGGCGATCATCGCCGGACTCGTTATCTTCCCCATCGTGTTCAGTTTCGGGCTTCGACCCACACTCGGGACGGAGCTAGCGTTCACCACGCTGCCGACCGCGTTCGCCACGATGCCGTTCGGCAGAGGCATTGCGGTCGGGTTCTTCGGTCTCTTGTTTCTCGCTGCCCTGTCGTCGTCCGTGGCCCTTCTCGAAGTCGGCGTCGCCGCCGTGGAGAACTCGACACGGTTCGACCGGCGGCAGGCCACGTCCGTACTGACTGGAGGAGTGTTTCTGGCCGGCATCCCTTCGGCATTGAGTTACAGTCCGGCCGAGCTCCTCGTTGCCGGACAGCCCGTTCTGGACCTAGTTGACGAATCCGTCGGGACGTTTGCGCTCCCGATCTCAGCGCTCTGTATCCTATACGTCTTCGTCTGGGTCGCAGATCTCGAAGCGATTCAAGACGAACTCAAGCAGTTCTATCCGTTCGTTCGGTATCTGATTCCAGCCGTGCTCGTTCTGATTACCGCGGCGCGTAGCGTTGGGGCCGCCCGCCCGGCCTGGCGGCTCCTCATCGACCAGTCCCGAAACGGGCCGCTTGGATTCTTCATAGCTGCTGCCGTCTTGCTCCTGTTCGCGATCATGGGCTGGAAAGCCCGGAAGTGGTTACCGGCACCACCTCGGTTCCGCGGCCGGAGGCGGTAGGTCGGAGAATCGCGGAGCGACCCTCACCGTCCTCCGAACTAGTCAGGAAATCGAATAATCCTGATCTGTATCGACCGCAACCAGATCAGAATGTATGGTCTACTGAGGAGTTCGACAGAACCGAGCACTCGGATCGTACCGCCGTTTTATATGTTATTCTCGCAGTTACATTGGTAATGGCCCTCCGCAAACCCCTCCGAGAAGCCCCGCGGCTCCTCCGCGAGCAACCGATACTGTCCGTCCCGGTAACGACTGTCGCCGTCCTCCAGATCCCACAGCTGTTCTTCGCGGCACTCGATCCGGTACTTTCTCTCGTCGGGACTGACGAAGAACGAATCCGATCGGACGCGACGACAAGTGACCGTTGCTCCAACGCGTTCGATACCCCACACGTCTCCCATTGATGCTGTACACGGTCGCCGGAATCGGATTTATCGCTCTCGGTCTTGCGATCGGCTGGTACGGGCTCCGACCGCTCGCGGTCGTTCCGAGTGTCCTCCGTGCCAACGTCCAAGACCCGAGCGAGGTGACGAACACCGGCTCCTTCGTCGCGTGCCGCGGCGTTGCGAACGAATCGAGCGAGACCCTTACGGCCCCGTTCACGGGGGCTCGGTGTCTCGGCTTCGAGTTCGAGGTCACCGAGCGGCAACCGTTCGGGGTCGGGGTCCCGTGGTTTCACGCTCATCTCGACGACGGCGTGGCGACGCGCCCGTTCACCCTCGACGGTCCGACCGGAACCCTCGGCGTCGTCCCGTCCGCCAAACGGTTCGCGCTCGATACGGAATCGACGGTCAGCACCGTCAGTGCCAGTGAAACGCCACCCGAGCGCATCCAACGGTTCGTCGACGCGCGAGACGAGCTCGGACCCGTTGCGAGATGGGTGCGGATTGTCCCGGGACTCGGCACGCGGCGCTACGTCGAACGACGGATCAATTCCGGCGAGACGTATCTCGTTGCGGGAGTCACGGAACGCCAGCAGAGCGAGGTCGTCCTCGCGGATGATCTCGTCATTACCGATCGTTCCCCGAGACGGTTTGCGTTCGCACGGCTCCGGAAAGCGGTGTTTCCGGTGGTGACCGCGCTGGCTTTCGTCGCCGTCGGACTCGGAGGCATCGTCTTGTGACTGACTGCGGTACGAACCCAACCACCTCACCCTTCCGATGACACGAAACACGAACGCCATCGAAACGCGCGGACTGACGAAACAATTCGGGACTGAGTTCGCCGTCGACGGGCTCGATCTCACGGTCGAACACGGCACGGTGTACGGCTTCCTCGGACCGAACGGGGCCGGAAAGACGACGACGATGCGAATGTTGACCTCGCTGACGCGGCCGACTGACGGTGAGGCGTGGATCAACGGGAACCCCGTCTCGGATCGTGACGGCATCAGAGCGTCGATCGGCTATCTCTCCGAGGAACCACCGGTTTTTGACGAACTCACCGGCCGTGAACAGCTTGAGTACTTCGCTCGGCTTCGTGATCTCCCCGCCGCCGAGACGGAGACTCGAATCGCGGACTGGTTGAACCGGTTCGGTCTCACCGACGACGCGGACAAGCGGATCGACGATTACTCAAAGGGCATGCGCCAGAAAATCGGGCTGATTCAGGCGCTGTTACACGAGCCCGACGTCGTGTTCCTCGACGAGCCAACCAGCGGACTGGACCCGCGGGCGGCTCGAACCGTCCTCGACGTCATCGCAGACCTGAGCGACGACGGCCACACGGTGTTCCTCTCGACGCACATCCTCTCGGTCGTCGAGGAGCTCGCGGACGTCGTCGGCGTCCTCTATGAGGGCGACCTCGTTACCGAGGGCTCACCCGCGACACTGACGGCACGGATGGAAGCCGAGGAGGGAACGACCCTCGAAGACGTGTTCCTCTCGGTCACCGCCGAACGCGGACCGGCAGCTTCCGAATCGGTTACCGGGAACACCGGAACCGCTACGTCCCGACAAGACGGACGGGTCGAGGACGACGAACGGGGCGAGGACCGATGACGCGGACGAAACGTCCGCGGCTCATTGCTCGGACCGAACTCCGGCGTCGCTGGCGGACGATGAAGGGGAACACGACGCAGCTGTTGGCGCTCGCGTTCGCGGGCGTCATGCTACTTCCCTTCTCGCTTGGCGGCGTGTTCGGAGCATATCTCGTCGGCGGGTTCGTCGCCGGAAGCGAGACCGAGCCGCTCATCGAATGGACCCGGACGGCGTTCGTCTACGGCTGGATCTTCGTGGTCGGGTTCGGTGGATATCGCGCCTATGCCGTAGCGCTTCGCCCAGACAACCTCGACGGTTTGTTGACGACGACGTCACACCGAGACGTGATCGGTGGCCTCGTCCTCGCCGAGCTCATGCTTTGGTCTGCGTTCTTCCTCCCAGCCGGAAGCGCCGCCACGGTCGCGTTCGCCGTCGGTGCTGGCTCGGTACTCACAATCCCTGCGCTGTTGTTCGCGCTGTGTCTCGTGCTCGTGACCGGGATCCCCGCCGGCTTCCTCATCGCGCTGAGTGTCCGGAACGCCGGTGTTCGATCGCGGCTGCTCAGCCGCCTTCGAACGCTGTTTCTCTTTTTGCTCGGTATCGGGTACTTCGCGCTGATCGTCACGAATGCGTTCGCGTCGGTCCTGGAACCGATCTATCGAGTGCTCGCGCCGACGCCGATCGACTGGTTCGGCGACCTCGCGGCAATGGGACTGGGTATTGGGGCGTCACCGCTCAGAGCGACCGGCGCGGTGGGCTTCACGGGAGTGTTCGTCGTTATAGCGGTTGTGTCCCTGTACCACCTCTCGGAGTGGCTCTGGTACGCTGACGGTGTTCACATCACCCACGAAGTCGAGCGGTCGACCGACGCCTCTTCACGGTTCAACCGACTCTCAGCAATTCTCTCACAGCCAGTCTTCGGTGTCGTTGCAGTCGACTGGAAACGCGCCCGACGGTCCCCACTCTCGCTGTCGTTCGCGTTGTACCCCCTGATCGTCCTCGCCGGCCCGATCGTCACGGCCGTCCAAACAGGGGAGATCGGAACCGGGCTTCCGTTGTGGATTTTACTCAGCGGTACCTGGGTTGCCGGGTCGCTGTTTGCGCTTAACGTAGTGGGACAGGAGGGTGCGGCGCTCCCGGTGACACTGCTCTCGGAGGCTCCCGAGCGCTCGCTAGTCATCGGACACGTCCTCTCCGGTGCCCTCCTGATAGCGCCGATAACCATCGCTGCGACCGTTATCTCGGGCGTCCTGAGTCCGCATTCGGCACCGGTCGTTGCCAGCCTCGGCGTGTCGGCGCTCGTCTTGCCGGCCGTGTCGGGCGCGATCGGGACCGGGATCGGTGTCTGGTTTCCACGTTTCGAGGCCGTCAGCGTCTCTCGAAGCACCAAAGCGATCGTCCCGAGCGCCTTCGCGTTCGCAACCTACTCAGTCGCAGTGCTCGTGGTCGCACTTCCCAGCGTTATCGCTCACTCGGGGATTGCTGGCCACGCGATCGCCTCGACCGTCGGCGTCGACCGATTCGTGGTCGGTCTGAGTGGGACGCTTGTTTCAGCTGTACTCGCGTGTCTCGTTGGCATCGCCTCGATGTACGTCGCAAAGGACCGTGTTCGCAACCACCGTCTCGGGTGAACGACGGGCATATATAATCTACTTCAGATTGTAGGTCTGCGGAATACCCAATTTCAATACTCTTCCAGTTGAGTCTCTGCCCACAAACGGTGGCGGTGTTCAGATACGGTTTGAAAGGTGAGGCGGTGCGTTTTCAAAGCGTTTTATGCCCGAAAACGACCGCCTCAGCGGCTTTCAGACGATATTAATATAGGGATTGTGGAGCGAGAAGCAACACCGATGCTGTTGACGAAGCTCAGTATTCAGCTTCAGTCGTCTGGACTATCGCTTTCGAATACTGTCTCGTTTCTTGAGGTATTTGGTGTCGATCGAGTTCGATCGACCGTTCATGACTGGGTTCACAAAGCCGATCTACAGCCGGAAACTGGTCGGAGTCCGAATCACGTTGCGGTCGACGAGACTGTGATCCAACTCGACGATGAACGATATTGGCCGTACGCTGCTGTCGGGGCTGACTCAAACGATCTGCTACATACACGGCTTGAACCGACGAGACATAACGCTATCGCAGATCGGTTTTTCGCGGGGCTACGTAATTCTATGTTGCAGTGATTATGGATGGGTCTGCTTGTACTCGTTAACCAACGCTTGCATCGACTCACGAGCATCGCCGAAGAGCATGAGCGTGTTGTCCTTCGTAAACAGCGGGTTGGATATCCCGGCGTAGCCGGGACTGAGACTGCGTTTATTGACGACGACCGTCTCTGCTTCCCAGACGTTCAGGACCGGCATCCCCGCGATCGGACTGTCTTCCCCCGAATAGGCGGTCGGGTTCACCACGTCGTTCGCCCCGGTCACGAGGACGAGGTCGGTCTGCGAGAACGCCGGGTTGATGTCCGAGAGCGCTTCCAGCTGCTCGTAGGGGACGTTCGCCTCGGCCAGCAAGACGTTCATGTGGCCTGGCATCCTGCCCGCGACCGGATGGATGCCGAAGGCGACCTCGATACCGTCTCCCTCCAGGAGCCTCGCGAGTTCAGCAACGGCGTGCTGAGCTTGCCCGACGGCCATCCCGTATCCCGGGACGATAACGACGCGACGGGCCGTCTCGAGGAGCATCACCACCTCTTCCGGAGACGTCGTCATGACGTTCCCCTCGTAGATGTCCGCCCCGTCTTCTCCCGTCGTCCCGCGCGGTCCCCCGTACTTGCTGAAGAGGACGTTCCTGAGCGAGCGGTTCATCGACCGGCACATGATCACCGTCAGGATGATCCCCGAGGCCCCGACGAGCGTCCCGGCGATGATGAGCACGCTGTTGTTCAGAACGAATCCCGTCGAAGCGGCCGCCAGCCCCGAACAGGCGTTCAGCAACGCGATCACGACTGGCATATCCGCCCCACCGATCGGGATGACCAGCAGCACGCCGAGGAGTGACGCCACCGCGAGCAACACCCAGTACGGTGTTACCCACGCGCCAACGTCTAGGAGGCCGAACAGGGTCGACTGCGTGACCAGCGCCAGCCCGACCACCACCGCGAGAAGCAGCGTCCCGACTTTGGCTCCGTTCTCACCGGGATATCGAATCGGGTCTTCGAACACGCCGTGTAGTTTCCCGGCTGCGACGAGGCTTCCGCAGAACGTGACTGCCCCGACGAGACCCGTAACCGCTGCTGCACCCGTCACGGTTCCCGTGAGCCCACTCGTCGGGCCGGCCGCACCGACCCGATCGACGAGTTCGGCGCCCGCCACGAGCGCGGAGGCTCCCCCGCCGAAGCCGTTGAACAACCCGACGAGCTGAGGCATGTCCGTCGTCTCAATGGACAGTGCCAGCCAGGTTCCGATACCCGTCCCCACGAGAAGCGCAGTCACCAGTATCAACGGGGAGAGAATCTCGAACCAGAGCACGGTGACTCCCACGGCGAGGGCCATTCCGGCAGCCGAAATGAGGTTCCCTTGCTTCGCCGTCCGCGGATGCGTCAGCTTCCGGAGACCGAGGATGAATAGAATCCCGGAGACGAGGTACACGAACGAGAGCGTGTCGGGGGGAAGGCCACTCACGAGTCCAATCATCGATCAGTCCCCCCGACGGCGGCCGAAGTTTCGGAGCATCTTGTGACTGACGAGATAGCCGCCGACGACGTTGACAGTCGCCAATACCACTGCCAGGAAGCCGAGGACAGTCGTGAGGGTCGACTGCCCCGAGCCAGCGACGAGGACCGAACCGATGAGGGTGATCCCGGAGATAGCGTTCGTACTCGAGATGAGCGGTGTGTGGAGGGTCGCCGGGATCTTGGTGATAAGCTCGTAGCCGAGGAACCCTGCGAGGATGAACAGCGTCAGGTTCTCGATGAACGCCATCACTTCCACCTCCGGCGGTTACTCCCCATCGACACCACCTTCCCGGAGTGGCGCTCGAACCGTCCCGTCGTGCGTGAGGAGCGTGGAATCGACGATCTCGTCCGTGACATCGATCTCTAGCTCTTCGTCCGTGAGCAAGCCGTCGAGAAAGTTGGTGACGTTGTTCGCGACGAGCTGACTCGCCGTGTGAGACACTGTCGCGGGAAGGTTCGTCGGGCCGATGACCGTGACGTCGTCATAGACGGTCGTTTCTCCCGGCTGGGTTGGTTCGCAGTTGCCGCCTCCTTCCGCAGCGAGGTCGACGATCACGGACCCAGCGTCCATTCCCTCAATCATCGCTCTGGTGACGAGTGTCGGAGCGGAACGGCCGGGAATCGCAGCCGAGGTGATGACGACGTCCGCACTGCCGACTGCAGTAGTCATCGCCTCTCGCTGTTTACGGTAGAAGTCCGGGTCCTGTTCTCGGGCATACCCGCTCTCGGTGGCCGTCTCGACGGTTTCGAGTTCGAATTCGAGGAAGTCTGCGCCGAGACTCTCGACTTCCTCTTTAACAGCCGGTCGGATGTCGTATGCGTGTACTCGTGCGCCGAGCCGTTTGGCAGTCGCGATGGCCTGCAATCCTGCGACCCCAGCGCCGACAACGAAGACGTCAGCGGCCGTCACTGTCCCTGCGGCGGTCATCTGCATCGGGAACAGGCTCGGCAGGGTGTCCGCTGCCATCACTACCGCTTTGTACCCCCCAATGCTTGCCATCGACGTCAGGACGTCCATACTCTGTGCCCGACCGATACGCGGGAGCAGTTCGAGGGCGAAGGCGCTGACACGACGCTCTGCGAGAACATCGAGCGTCTGATCAGTGATGTTGTACGGACCGAGCAGGCCGATAAGCGTCTGTCCTTCCCGATAGGGGTCCACTTGCGTGTCGGATAACGCACCCAAGGAACGAATTTGCAGAACGACCTCTGATAGATCAAAGACGCTCCGGCGACGTTCGACGACAGCACAGCCGGCATCGGCGTACTGTGTGTCGCTCCAGTCCGCACCCGTCCCCGCTCCGGCGGCAATCACCACCTCGTGGCCCCGATTGATGAGCCTCTGCGCGACTGGAGGCGTGAGTGCGACGCGGGTTTCGTCAGCAGCCGTCTCCCCCGGAACACCGACTTTCACCGTCATGCTTCGCTCAAACCGCCACGGCCGATATCCCGAAGTGTTGGCGGAACTCGATCCGTCTCCGAACTCATCGCCAACTTGTCCATCCGCCGTCGACGACGAGTGATTCGCCGGTCACGTAACTCGCAAGGTCGCTTGCGAGAAACGTTGCGGCTCCGGCGATGTCGTCCGGCTGTCCGTATCTCCCGAGCGGAACCATCTTCGTGAACTGCTGGGCCTGTTCGGCGGCTGCCTCTGGATCTGTCGTTTCGCCGCCGATCATCGTTTGAATCCCTCCGGGATGGATGGCGTTCACTCGAATCCCGTGTTCTCCGAGCTTGTGCGCCAGTGAGTAGGTGAACATCGTCAGTCCACCTTTCGACGCGGAGTACGTCGGCCAGTTCCCGTTTCCGAAGAGCCCCGCGATGCTGGAGATGTTGATAATCGTCCCACCGGTGTCGTTTTCCACGAGATGTCCGGCGGCGATCTGTGACCCGAAGTACGCGCCCTTCAGGTTGATATCCATCATCTGCTGGTACTCCTCTTCGGTCACCTCGAAGAAGTCATCAGCGTGCCAGATCCCCGCGTTGTTCACCATGACATCGATGCCGCCAGCCGCTTCTGCGGCCTCAATCGTTTCGGTCAGGTCCGATCGGCTTGTGACGTCGCACTCCACGTATACCGACGAGGTGTCAGTCTCCTCCTCGAGGAGTTCGTGGGTCGGGAGGCCCTCCTCTTTCGGCTCTTCTCGGACATCGGCCACGACGACCGCTTCGGCACCGTGCTCTGCGAACCCACGTGCGATACCCCGACCGATACCCGAACTTCCGCCCGTGACGACCGCCGTTTTATTGTCAAGAAGTGGCATGGAAACTTCACCAGTCTAACCATTACGAGCAGTCGAGTTAAATTCAGGGGGCTGTCCGTGACCCGACACGAACCGAGTCCTAACGGTGTGAGTGATTCGAACAGCGCTCGTGCAATCCAAGCTCATAGCCTCGCCAGAATCGCTGTTTCGCTTAACCGTTGGTTGTAGCGATTCTCCGTGCATTCCTGCGATAGTGACGACTGGAAGTCAGTCACAGATTTCGCCCACAACGCAGACACCGTGCCCGGACCGAGGCAAATCTTTAATGATCGTTGTCAGTAGTACTACGCATGCCAACGCTGACCGACATGGACCGCGAGCGGCTTCGGGCCGAATTTGACCGCCAGCTCGATGTCGGCTTACATCACGGGAGCCAACTAGCGGTCTACGTTGATGGAGAGCTCGTGGTTGATTTCGCCGGAGGCACGACCGCCCCCGAAGGCACCGAGACAACCCCCGAGACGCGACATCTGATCTTTTCGTGTACGAAGCCGTACGCAGGAGTCGGTCTCCATCAGCTCATCGAGCAGGGCGAAGCCGACTACGACGACCGGGTCGTCGATCACTGGCCGGGATTCGCTGATCCCGGAACGGCGAAAGCCGAGATCACGATCAAACACGTCCTCAGCCACACAGCGGGGATTCCCTACGGCGAGTTCGACGACCAAGCCGAGGACTGGGGCGACTGGGACGCCGTCGTAGCAGCGATGGAGGCGATAGATCCGGTCTTCGACCCAGGCGAGCAGCCGGCGTACCACACGTTCAACTACGGCTGGCTCGTTGGCGAGCTCATCCGACGACTCAGCGGCCAGCCGGTCGATGAGTACGTCGCCGACCACGTGTTCGAGCCACTCGGCATGGAGCAGTCCTCGATCGGACTTGACGCCGATGAGGAGAATGATGTCGCCACCCTCGCCGGCTTCGAGATGTACGACCGATGTCGCGACCCTGGCGAGGGGCTCGGCATCCCAGCCGCCGAATCCGCCGCGGCGTTTAACGATGACGCCGTGCGTCGTGCCGTGATTCCGGCTGCTAACGGGATCAGCACCGCCCGCGAGATGGCGCGGTTTTACGCCTGTCTGGCGAACGGCGGCACGCTCGACGGCACCCGACTGCTCGACGCCGACACCGTCGCACACGCAACCCAGACCCACGCTGAAACTGAGTCAGACGGCACGCTTTCCCGGCCGGCACGCTACGGACTCGGGGTCTGGACCGGCGGGCTCGCAAACGACATGTTCGGTTCGTATAGCCGCGAGCGCATGTTTGGCCATGCGGGGCTTGGCAGTATCTTCGGGTGGGGCGACCCGGAACTGAACGTTGGTTTTGCGTACGTCACCAACGGAATTCGGGAAGAATCCTGGGAACATGCGGCCCGCGTCAGTGGCCTGTCGGATGCGGTTCGGCTCGCGCTCTGTGAGTGAGCCGGCAGCCGGCCCACCCGGCTCCGTCGTGGGGTGACCCGCGACGAGTGCTCACCACGATAGTGCCGCGTCGTTCGAAGTGATCGTGGCTGCCAACAGCACTTGTCGAGCCAATAGACTAAACTATCCGCCAGGATGCACCGATCTGAGAGCGACTCCACACGGCGAGACAGTGCCACACGCCACACTCGCGGTGTGAATAGACTCGGAGAAGGCCCTCACCACGTGTGATTCCGCCTGCAGAATAGTGCGGGCCCAGCCTCAACGGCTCGCATTGGCCGGTGTGTCGATTGACACGCTCCTCGGCGGGTCGGCGACGCAGCGGTCTGTGCGTCCTCAGTTCCGATTATGACGATGGGCTCGGCGACGGCAGTTTCACCAGCGCTAGTGGCGGTGAACGTACATGTATGTATAACCTACACACGGCCAAATGGGCGAAAAACTCGTGTCGATTTCAACGACCCGAATTCCCTCGTCGAGCGCGCTGACAGCGTCGTCGAGATCCTCAATGTCTCTCGAACGCGACTCCTCATTGATGCCTTGGAAGGCGAACTTGAGGAGGTCGCGGCCGACGAGGAGTTCCGCCGACGGCTCAGTGACGCCTACTATGACGGCCGTATCGGGTACGACACTGTCGACGCTGTCCTTGGCCGTGAGGAAGCACTCCGGATGGAACTTGTGCGAGAATCGATGGCGGTGTTCAGATACGGTCTGAAAGGTGAGGCGGTGCGTTTTCAAAGTGGTTTATGCCCGAAAACGACCGCCTCAGCGGCTGTTTAGACGAGATCAACTTTGGGTTTGTGGAGCGAGAAGCAACACCGAGGCCGTTGACGAAGCTCAGTATTCAGCTCCAGTCGTCTGGACTATCGCTTTCGTATACTGTCTCGTTTCTTGAGATATTTGGTGTTGATCGAGTTCGATCGACCGTTCATAACCAGGTTCACAAAGCCGATATACAGCCGGAAACTAGTCGAAGTCCGAATCACGTTGCGGTCGACGAGACTGTGATCCAACTCGACGATGAACGATATTGGCCGTACGCTGCTGTCGGGACTGG